>Ga0137398_10000167_pt1 | contig 20204 bp, 16 predicted proteins | sample czorhiz216metaG_FD_106659 | JGI IMG/M metagenome (GOLD analysis project Ga0137398, IMG submission 106659) | Vadose zone soil microbial communities from Angelo Coast Range Reserve, California, USA - czorhiz2.16 metaG | ecosystem: Environmental > Terrestrial > Soil > Vadose zone | place: USA...
GGTGCTGGAGGTCGCCAAAGAAGAAACCAAGGAAAATTTGAAGCCGCGGCCCCCGGTGGTGACGGTCATGGGCCACGTCGACCACGGCAAGACCAGCTTGCTCGACGCCATTCGCAGCGCGGACGTCGCCGGAGGCGAAGCGGGCGGCATCACGCAACATATCGGCGCGTACAAGGTTCAAGTCAACAATCGCGCCGTGGTATTCATCGACACGCCGGGCCACGAAGCGTTCACGCGAATGCGTGCGCGCGGCGCCAAGGTCACCGACATTGTCGTGCTCGTCGTCGCCGCCGATGATGGCGTCATGCCGCAAACCAAAGAAGCCATCGATCACGCCAAAGCTGCCAATGTTTCCATCGTCGTGGCCATCAATAAAATTGACAAAGCCGAGGCTCAGCCCGAACGCGTAAAACGCCAGCTTGCTGATAACGGTTTGCTCCCCGCTGACTGGGGCGGCGACACGGAATTCGTCGAAGTTTCCGCCAAACAAAAAACGGGAATCGACAAGCTGCTCGAAACTTTGCTGGCTTTGGCCGAACTGCGCGAATTGAAAGCCAATCCGGACGCTCCGGCAACTGGCACGGTACTGGAATCGCGCGTGGACAAAGGTCGCGGCCCGGTGGCCACCATCCTGATCCAGAACGGCACTTTGAATCCTGGAGATTTCTTCATTTGCGGCGCGGTTTTTGGCAAGGTTCGCGCGATGTTTGACGATCGCGGACGCCCCGCCAAAGACGCGCCTCCTTCCACCCCTATCGAAGTATTGGGGTTGCAGGGTATTCCCGACGCCGGTGACAACTTCCAGGTCACCGACGAAGCCAAAGCGCGGCACATTGTGGAATACCGCCAGGGCAAGCAACGTGACGCGGCCATGGCCCGTACCTCCGGCGCGCGCATCACCCTCGATCAGTTGCACGAGCAAATGAAATCCGGCGATGTCAAAGAGCTCGGCATCGTGATCAAGGCCGACGTGCAAGGCTCGGTCGAAGTGCTCAGCGAAATGTTGCCAAAGCTTTCCACCGACCAGGTGAAGCTCAAGATCATCGGCTCCGGCGTTGGCGCGGTCACGGAAAACGATGTGCTGCTGGCATCGGCCTCCGGCGCCATCATCATCGCCTTCGGCATCCGCCCGGACCGCAAGGCTGTGGACTTGGCGCAGCAGGAGCACGTCGACATCCGAACCCACACCATCATTTATGAAGTTTCCGACGAACTTAAAAAAGCCATGGAAGGCTTGCTCGAGCCGGTCGTCCAGGAGACGCACCTTGGCCGCGCGGAAGTGCGCAACACCTTCCGCGTCAAAGGCGCGGGCACGGTGGCCGGTTGCTATGTGGTCGAAGGCGTGCTCAAGCGCGACGCGCAAATTCGCGTCCTACGCGATAGCGCTATCGTCTACACCTCCAAGCTCAGTTCGCTCAAGCGCTTCAAGGACGACGCCAGCGAAGTGCGCACCGGCTTTGAATGCGGCGCGGGCATCGCCAATTTCAACGACGTGAAGGTTGGCGATATCCTCGAATGCTTCCAGGTGACAAAACTGAGCGCCGCGGAAGCGGCCGCGCAGAGCGGCGCCCCGGCGTTGCGCAAATAGACCGCTTTCGGTCCCCCGGAGCCGCTCATGCCGGTTGGCTTGCTTACCCTCGAGCTGCACATCCCTCATGCGCATTCCTTGAAGGATAAGCGGCAGATTGTGCGCAGCTTGAAGGACCGGCTGCGCCGTCATTTCAACGTCGCGGTGGCGGAGATGGAATATCAGGACGTTTGGCAGCGCTCCATCATCGGCGTGATAACGTTGTCTACCGCCGAGCAGCACGTGGAGGAATCGCTGCAATTGGTGCTCGAGGAAGCAGACCGATTGCTTGGTCCGGTGCTGGTGAATCACGTAGTGGAAATGATTTAAGGCTTGCGATGAGTCCGACCAATCACCGTCATGAACGCGTGGGCGAGGAGATCGCTCACGAAATCAACGCCATGCTGGCCGGCGAGTTGAAAGATCCGCGTCTGGAAGGCATGGTGGTGGTCAGCGAAGTGCGCGTCCAGCCGGACATGAAGCACGCCCGCGTGTACGTCAACATGCGCGGCACCAGCAAAGAACAGAACGACGCCATAAAAGCGTTAGAACATGCCTCCGGCTATATTCGCAGCGAGATTATCGAGCGTCTGCAACTACGGCGTCTGCCGGAGTTGCACTTTACCCTGGACCTTTCGCAGGAGCACGTCGAGCGCATCGAGCAGCTCCTGAGGGAAATGAAGAAGGACAAGCCTTCCTCCAATCCCTAACTCTTTCATGCCAAGACAGCCGCAACCCGCGCCTTTTGACGGCGCCCTGGTGGTTGACAAACCCAAGGGAAAGACTTCGCACGATGTTGTGGATGCCGTGCGGCATCTGGTGGGCTTCCGCCAAATCGGTCACCTTGGCACACTCGATCCGTTAGCGACCGGCGTCCTGGTGCTGCTCCTCGGACGCGCCACGCGCCTTGTGCAGTTCTACGCCGGGCGTCGCAAACGCTACACCGCGGGCTTCCGCTTCGGCTTCTCGACCGACACCTACGATTCCGAGGGCGAAGCGCAGGGACCCGACGCACCGCCCGTTTTGGACCGCGCCACCCTGGAGGATCTCGCGAGCCAGCGTCTCGGGCGCTTTCCGCAGACGCCGCCTTCCTTTTCCGCAAAAAAAGTGAAAGGCCGTCCGGCCTACGAACTGGCGCGCAAGAAACAACCGGTGGAACTGAAATCGGTGGACGTCGAGCTGTTTGAATTTCAGCTCACCGAAATCGATGGAGCGGTCGCGCGCTTCAACATCGAATGTTCTTCCGGCACCTACGTTCGCTCCCTGGCGCATGAAATGGGCGAGAAGCTCGGGTCGGGCGCGCATCTTGCGGAGATCACGCGCACCGCGGTGGGGGAATTCTCGCTCGAACAAGCAGTCAGCCTCGAAGAACTCGCGGAAGCCACGCGCGCCGGGCGATTTGTCGATTACCTCATCCGCTTAGATAACCTTTTGCCGAATTTTCCGCGCGTCAATGTCTTGCCGGTCATCGAGCGCCGCGTGCGCCACGGCACGAAATTCAATATCTCCGTGTCGCAGATTCAACCCGGCCGTGCCGAACCGCCTCCGGGTGCAACCTCCGAGTTGGATGGTGGCGAGCCGCGACCTCCACGCTTGCGGGTCTTCAGCCAGCAAAACAGCCTCATCGCCATTGCGGAAGCGGTGGTTCCCCGGACGTATCAGCCGGTCGTGGTATTCGAACCGCTGCCTTAGCAGCGGAGTGCTTAGGGTTGAGGCGGCGGTGGTGACGGCTCGGGCAGCGGCTGTTGGTCGGGCGGGCCAGGATTGCGAACAACTCCGCCGCTTCGTCCTTGCGGGTCGCCGCGCCCGGCGAAAATCGTCGGTGCGGCGCGCAACGGCTCACGTAACGTGCGCGGTGTAATCAGAATCATGAACTCCGTATTTTTCAAAGAATTATTTCTGTTGCCGAAGGCATAGCCCGCGCCCGGCAGATTTAGGAAACCCGGCAGCCCCACGAGCGAGCGCGTCTCCTCGTTGTCCAGCAGGCCACCGATGATGGTGGTTTCGTCTTCCTTGACGCGCACCGTTTGGCTCAGCGTGCGATTGGTGATCACCGGAATGCCGTTGATGTTGGTTCCCGCCAGGGCTCGAATTTCAAACTCCAGCTGCAAGGTGACTTCATGATTGGCATGCATTGTCGGGGTGGCCTTCACTTTCACGCCCAGGTCCTCATACTCCGCACCCGGATACGGAGTTTGCGCCGCGCCGGTGGCCGCGCTGTTGATGAAGGAAGCCGAGTCTTGAATCACCGTCAACACGCCCTGGTTCGCTGTCGAGCCCTGAGCCGTCAACGCGACGTCCGGCAAGCCGCTGGCTGTGAGTATGGCGCTGACAATGGCGCTGGGGCTGGCCGGCGTCGCAATTTCAATGCGGCTCGAAAATGTACCGGCGCCCAATCCGATATAGATTCCGAGCGTTCCGACGTCTTTGTTGGTCACGGCCAGAGAGGGTACCGTGCCTCCGGTAAAGTTTGCTACGGCAATGCCCGCCGGGCCGGTCGCGGTTTGCAGCGGAGATCCGAGCGCCGGGCTGAACCCTCCGTCGGCGTTGCTGCTGCCCAGCAAGATGGAAACGGAGTTGTCGACCCGATTTACCACCGCTAAATCCGGAATCCCGTCAGCGTTGAAATCGCTGGTGGCGATGGCCACCGGCGACTGCCCCACGGGCACCGGAGAGTTCGGCGCCTCCGTAAAGCTGATCCTGCCCGCACGGTCCACCGCGCCCAACAAGATCGCGACGTTGTTGGAGGCAGAATTGACCACCGCGAGATCCACTTCGGGAGTATTCGTCGCGGTATTTGTCGCGCCCCGGAAGTTCCCGGTGACCATGGCGATCGGACCTTTTTCCGCAATGCTGGCGGTATTTGTCAGCTTGAACGGCGACCCCGTAAATTCCGCAAATCCGCCTTTTCCGTCGCCTTCGAATATCGAAATGGTGTTGTCTCCCTGATTGGCTACTGCAAAGTCCAGGTTCCCATCACCGTTCAAGTCGGCAAGCAACACGGAACTGGGCGTGTTGCCCACGGTGTAGGGAGAGCCTGCGGCTTCCTGAAACGTGCCGTCCCCATTCCCCAGTAACACGGTTACGTTGTTTGAAGTGGAGTTGGCAATCACCAGATCCTCACTCGCCGAGGCGACCCCGGCGCTGTTCGTCGCGGTGTTTCCGAGCAGCCCCGCGGCAATCGAAAGCGGGCCGGTCTCGGCCTTCGCCACGGTGATCGGCGAATTTGTGGCGGCAGCAAAGTTGCCGCCGCCCTGATTGAGCATGATGCTGATGGTGTTGTCGTTTTGGTTGGCCACCGCGATATCCGGCAAGCCGTCGCCATTGAAGTCGCTGGCTACCAGCGCCACCGGATTATTCCCCACGTTGAAGGTCGTTTCTGGAAAAGTGGTCGAAGTCGGCAGGCCGGTAAAGGAAACGGGATTGCTCGCGCCTCCGCCGCTGCCCAGGCTGCCCGAGAGCAGCGACAGCGTTATCGGAAACCGGTCGCCCACAAAGAACGTTGCTGGCTTGCCATTTTGCGCGCGCATCATAACCTGCCTGCCGCTCTGCACCAGATTCAACGCGTCCGAAAAATTTGCCGCGGCACCGGGAAGGGTCAACAGAAATGTCGTGTAGCCGCCGCCGAAAAGCGTAAATCCGGGAACGCTCGACAGTCCCTTGGCGCTAAACAGTTGTCCGAGGATGGTGAGGGCATTCGACAGGTCTTTGGACTGCTGCAATGAGCGGATATCGTTCGGGCTGATCAAAAACGCTTGCGTCGACGCCGGCGGCGTGATCCCCAGTTGCTGGGCTTTGTTGCGGTCCACTTCCAGCAGGAGGATTTCCAGCATCAATTCGCCGCGCGCGCGTTCTACCTGACGGATCAGCTCACTGGCGAGCGCCAGCCTTTGCGGCGAGTCTCGTATGGTAATGGTCCGGCTGCGGGTATCGAGCTCGATGCGTACCGCGCCCGTGATTTCCCGCAGCAGCCGCAGCAGCTCGGTCATCTCCTCGGGCGCCACGGAAGCCGGCAGCAGAAATGTTTGCTCCGCCTGCAAACCATATTGCCGGCGCTTTTCCGGCGTCTCCGGCGTTACGAACAGCAGCGTCGGATTGATCGGCCTCCAAAAGGTGGCTGTTTGGGAGCCGAGGATGGATAGCGCGGTGTAGAAATCCACATTATCAATTTGCAGATGCACGTTGCGGGACACCAGATCGGGGTCGAAGGTCGCCTTGATGCCGAATGCTTGCGCTACCTGTTCGTACACGGTTCGCGTGTCGCCGCGCACGCTGAAATTGTGCCTGCCGGCTTGCGGCCGCAGCTGCGGCATTCCGGAGATTTGTGAAGCGGCTGGCGCCGGCTCATCGCCCTCGATGGCATCCATTTCCGCCATGCGCTCGGCGACCACGCGGTTGCCGGGATCGATGCGCATCGCGGTGTGCAGCTGCTCCCTGGCGTCGGCGACCTTGCCGTCTATGGCCAGTCGCTCGGCAAGGTCCACGTGCTCGCGGATGAGCCTTGAACGCAGTGCCGCGCCGCGTCCGACCACCGCCAAGTCCTGAGGCGCATAACGCGCGGCTTCATCATAAGCGGCCAGCGCCTCGTCGATTCGCCCGTCGGACTCCGCCTTGATGCCGCGCTCGAGGGCCTGGTGCGCGTGCTTGGGGTCCACGCGCACGATGGCCGCGGATCGCGCAGGCAAGGAACTCTGCGCCCCGAGCGGTCGAGGCCCGCACAGCAGCGCGCACAGCAGCAGTGCCGTACATTGGCGGTGGAATAGAGCTTTCACAAACGCATCACGTCCGAATCCTCATTCTACGCGAGCCGATTGCCGCCCGGGCCGGCTTGACGCCCACCGGTAGGCGCGCGTACACTAAAGCTGTAGTTGCAAATCATTTTCAACTGGAGTCCCTTTGCTCCCTGCCTTCCTCATCGCTCTCCGTGAGGGTGTCGAAGCCGCCTTGGTCGTCGGCATCATCCTGGTTTATCTAGCGCGTACGGGCCGACCACACCTCGCCCGCTTGGCCTGGTTGGGCCTCGCCGTAGCCTCCGCTTTGAGCCTCGCCGTGGCTGTCGGACTGCAGCACTGGCGCATCAGCGAGGACGGCTTTGAGGGCCTGATGTATCTCCTCGCCGCGTTCTTCGTGGTTACGATGATCGTATGGATGAACCGCGTTGCGCGCCATCTGAAAAAAGAAATTGAAGAAAAGGTGGAGCGCTACGCTCGGCGGGGCGGCAGCGCCGCCGGGTGGGGGATTTTCCTGTTCGTGTTCTTGATGGTGTTGCGGGAAGGCGTGGAGCTGGCGCTGATCCTGCGCGCGGTCGAGTTGTCCACGGAAGGACTGCAAACCTGGATTGGCACCCTTGCGGGCATCGCCGCGGCTATCGCCGTTGGGGTCTTTTTCTTCAAGGGCACTCTGCGCGTGCCGTTGCACCGCTTCTTCGCCGTCACTACCCTCATTCTGATGTTCGTCGCGTTTCAGTTGGCGCTTACCGGCTTGCACGAACTGAGCGAAGCGCGCTGGCTGCCCTCGAGCAAGCAGGAAATGGCGCTGATCGGGCCCATTGTTCGAAACGAAGTGTTCTTCTTTGTGGTTATCTTCGGCGCCGCGGCGCTGCTGATTTTGCGCGAATGGCAATCGGCTTCGCGCGCCAAAGCTTCAAAAGATGCCGGCAACGATGCCGAGCGGCGCCTTCTGGAGTCCCAAAATCGCCGCGCCAAGAGCTGGATGATGGCCGCGGCGGTGGCCTGCCTCGCGGTCATTTTGGTGTTGACTGCAGACTTCGCCTATACCCGCGCCAATTCTGCTCCGCCGGCCTCGCGGACAATCGCCGCGGTTGGGAACCAAGTGCGCGTGCCGTTGAGTGAAGTGCAAGATTCGAACATGCACCTGTTCACCGTTGAAATCGGCGGGCAATCGCTGCGCTTTATGGTCATCAAGAAACCCAACGGTTATGGCACCGCGCTCGATGCCTGCCGCATCTGCGGAGCTGAAGGCTATCGCCAGGATGGCCAGAACGTCGTTTGCCGCCATTGCGCTTCCGCCATCTACATTCCGTCGATTGGCGATCAGGGCGGCTGCAATCCCGTCGGCGTGCCGTCGAGCATTGATGGCAGCGATCTGCTGATGGATTTAACGGCGCTCGCGAAAGCCGGCTCCGAGGTCCCCAAATGACGTGCTGTTGCACCGCAGCAGGCCGCATCGGCCTCTGCCCTGGTACTGACGGCGCAAAGCTGACCGCTGAAAACTGCCCATGTTTCTCCGCCTAGTTTCCGATTCTTTCGCTCGCCGCCCCCGCCACAAGCTTTTGACGGGCGCAGCGCTGGCGCTGGGCATGGCGGTAACAACCGCGGCGCTCAGCGTCGCTCTGGACGTCGGCGACCGCCTGGCGCAGGAATTTCGCAGTCTTGGCGCAAACCTCCTGGTTACACCGCAAGCCGATTCGCTTCCCCTTGAAATTGGCGGCGTCGACTATCGCCCCGTGAACGCCGGCGGGTACCTGCCGGAATCGGACCTCGGCAAGCTCAAGACCATTTTCTGGCGCAACAACATAGTCGGCTTCGCTCCCTTTCTGGATGTCCCGGTCCTGGCTGAGACCGATTCCATGCAAGCCTTGCTTCGAGCTGACTTGAAACCCGATCTGAAGCTGATTGGGACATGGGCTAACCGCTCCGTCTCGGTGCCCGGTGGCAGGGCTTTTGTAACCGGTATTGAAAAAACGAATCCGTGGTGGCACGTTGACGGGACGTGGTTTCGGGATGACTTGGCCGAGTGCATCGTAGGCACGAATGTAGCTAGCCGGAGAAAGATCAAGGTCGGAGATGACCTTCTGGTTTTTGAGATCAAGTCGATCAATCCTCCGGTGACACTAAACCCGGCCCCGTTGGTTGCGCTCTTCGGCGACGCAATTGATTCTAGTCACCTACGAAGGCACGACTCTCTGATTTCGCACCTCCGGGATAACCTGTCCAAACGACGCGAATTCGACAAGGAGTCTCTGCAGCATAAGCTGCGCGTGACGGGCATCCTGTCTACCGGAGGCGCAGAAGACGACGCGATTGTCGCGCCCCTCGCGGTCGCCCAGCAAATCGCCGGCAAGCCGCAAGAGTATCGGCGCCTATATGTCAGCGCACTGACCAAACCGGAGGATGACTTTGGCCGTCGCGACCCTGGGACCATGAAACCAGACGAACTCGAGCGCTGGAGTTGCAGCCCTTACGTATCGTCTATCGCGTACTCCATCAAACAAGTGCTCCCCGGCGCGGATGTGCGCGTCATTCGCCGCGTGGCCGAAGGCGAAGGCCAGATCCTCACACGCGTACGCACTTTGCTATGGTTGGTGACCTTCGCTGCCCTGCTTGCAGCGGCCCTAGCGGTTGGCGCTTCCTCCGCCGCTTCGGTCATCCAGCGCCGCACCGAAATCGGCTTGATGAAAGCGCTCGGCGCGGGTTCCGGCACCGTGGGTTCGCTCCTCGCCGCGGAGCAGCTCTTGCTCGCATTCATAGGTGGTGGACTCGGCTACGCGTTGGGAATTTTTCTTGCGCGCTACGTCGGGCAAAAAATTTTTGGCGTGGCCCCGGCATTTTCCTTTCTAGTGCTCGCGGTAATCATCGTGCTCGCCGCTATCGTCACACTGCTCGGAAGTGCCATCCCGCTGCGCCGCGCTTCGCGTTATGAGCCTGCACCCATCCTGCGAGGCGAATGATGCCGGACCGCAAAATGTTCTGGCGCATGCTCCGCAGAATCTTCACCTCCAATCGCGGTCGGCTGTTTGTGATCTTGCTCGCGCTCGGCGCCGGCGCGGCCCTGACCGCCGCCCTCCTCAATCTTCAAATCGACGCCAAGCGCCGCATCACTACCGAATTCCGCGCCTTCGGGCCAAATGTGTTGATCGTTCCGAAAGGCACTTCGTCGTCAAGTTCCGAAACGCTGCCCGAGTCCATCATCCATGCGGTGCCCGTGAACCTGTCGAGCGGGCGCGTTTCCGTATCGACTGCTCTCTATCTGGTAGCCAGCGTTTCCGTTGCACAGTCGGGCAAGTCGCTCTCTGCGGTTGTCGCCGGAACCAATCCTCTGGCGTTTATCACCGTCTCAGTGCGCCCTGGTTCTGCACCACCTGCCGGTTCCAATGAACCGGCCCCGTCGCTGGAGCATGTGTGCGTGGTGGGCGCGCGCGTCGCGCAACAGATCGGTGTTCAGCAGGACGCCGACCTCGTCTTAGCTAATGGTAACCACCGCGAGTCGTGCCACGTCGCTAGCTTCAGCGAGACCGGCGGACCGGAAGACGATCACGTTGCTATCGGATTGCGAGCGGCACAACGCCTCGCGGATCTCCCGGATCGCATTAGCGCGATCGAGATCATCGTTCCTGGCGCGCCCGGTGCAATCCAAGGTTACATTGCGGATCTTCAGCGCCTGCTTCCCGACGCCGAAGTCCGGCCGATCCGGCAATTCACCGAGGGCGAGGCGAAAATCTACAATCGCATTAGCGGGATACTCTCCTACACGGTCGCTCTGGTGCTTGTGCTTACCGCGCTGTGTGTTATGGCGGCGATGACCAACGTAGCCATGGAGCGGCGCAATGATGTCGGTCTGATGAAAGCCATCGGCGGCGCCACTCGCCGCGTGCTTCGTCTTTTTCTTGCGGAGGCGGCCTTACTTGGGTTCATCGGAGGTGTTCTCGGCGCGGCGTTGGGTCTCCTGCTTTCCATCTGGCTGGGCAAGCAGGTCTTCGGCGTAGCGGCGCGGCCGCGCTTGATTGTGTATCCTGTAGCTGTGGCACTGACGATGCTGGTTTCGATTGCGGGAGCCTATCCGCTGCGGAGGCTCGCGAGCGCGCGTCCCGCGTCCGTGTTTCGAGGTGAACCGTGAGCGCCGAAGCACCGGTGACCGCCGAAGCGCAAGTGGTCATCGAATCGCTGACCAAGAAGTACGGATCGCTCCGCGCCGTCGACGCGCTCAGCTTCCGCATCGACCGCGGCGAGTGGGTGGCGCTCATGGGCCCGTCGGGCTCCGGCAAGACCACGCTGATCAATATTCTCGGCGGCCTCGATACGCTGACTTCCGGCCGCGTCATTGTTGACGACGTCGACCTCGCCAAACTGACCGAAAATCAATTGGTGCGCTACCGCGCTGAAAAAATCGGCTTTGTCTTCCAGCAATTCCATCTTGTACCGTATCTCACTGCGCTCGAAAACGTGATGCTCGCGCAGTATTTTCACAGCGTCACCGATGAAGCGCAGGCCGGGCAGGCCTTAGAGCGCGTCGGCTTGGGCGACCGGCTCACGCATCTGCCGGCGCAGCTTTCCGGCGGCGAGCAACAGCGTGTGGCCATCGCGCGCGCGCTGATCAATCAACCGAAATTAATTTTGGCCGATGAGCCTACCGGCAATCTCGATGAAGCCAACGAAGCCATCGTTCTCGAAATTTTCCGCGAACTGCACGCCAGCGGCCATACCATTCTCATGGTCACGCACGACCCGGATATCGCGCGGCAAGCGGACCGCCGCATCGAACTCGCTCACGGCCGACTGCACTTTGACACGCTGCAGCATGGCCCGAGCCACCCGCTCGCCTGCCCGCTGGCCAACACCAGTGATTGCTGCACGTCGGTTTCCAGCGATGACGAAATCCGCTTCGACCATCTGCTCGAACAAATCTGGATTTGCGGGGAGGAAGGGAAGCCCGCGCAGGTCGAGCGGCTTCGCGCCACAGGACCTGCCGGGCATCTTCCGGTTCTGCCCGATGAGCCTGCTGCGCGCGTTCTGGGCCGCATGTCTGATTTGCATTTGATCGCGCTACGCAACGGCGAAGTGGACCTGACGCCGGCCGGCAGCCGCCGCGCGCGCGACGTGGTGCGCCGTCACCGGCTCGCGGAGCGGCTGTTCAAAGATACGTTTGCGATTGAAGACTCCGAAGCGCGCGACCAAGCCTGCAAATTCGAGCACATCATCTCTCCCGAGCTGGACCAGCGCATCTGCAGCTTTCTCGGTCATCCGAAAACCTGTCCGCACGGGAATCCCATTCCGCCGGGCGAATGCTGCGATGCGAGAGCGAAACGATGACCCTGAGGAGCGCGCTGTGATCGAACTCGCACCGTCCATTCTCTCGGCTAATTTTGCGCAGCTGGCCGCCGACGCGCTCGCCGCTGTCGATGGCGGCGGAACGGTCCTGCACCTCGACGTGATGGACGGCCACTTTGTTCCGAACCTGACCATCGGTCCGCCGGTGGTTGCTTCGCTGCGGAAAACCATCCCCCAGGTGCTCTTCGATTGCCATTTGATGATCGAAAATCCCGACGATTTCATTGGCGCCTTCGCCGAGGCCGGCGCCAACTGGATTTCCGTGCACCAGGAAGCTTGTGTGCATCTGAACCGCACGCTACACCTGATCGCGTCGCATGGCTGCAAACCTGCGGTGGTCATCAATCCGGCCACCCCGGTAGCCATGCTCGACGAAGTGCTGGACATCGTGCATCACGTGCTGGTGATGTCTGTGAATCCCGGCTTCGGTGCGCAGAGATTTATTCCCGGCGCGCTCAAGAAAATTGAAGCGCTCGCGCAAATCCGCCAGCGCCGCGGGCTGGCGTTCCGCATTGAAGTCGATGGCGGGATTGACCTCCAAACGGTTGGCGAGGTCGTGCGCGCCGGCGCGGATTTGCTGGTGGCCGGCAACGCCGTCTTTGGCCACGGCGACATCCGGGAGAACGCGCGCAAGCTTTTGCAGGCGGCGCGTAGCTCGACCGCCATGCGCGCCTAATCACCCGCGTTCACTGCTCCTGATAGTTCCAGGTTAGGCCGCCGTCCACGAAATAGGTGGTTCCGGTCACGTAGTCGGAGTCCGGGGACGCGAGGAACGCCGCTACCGACGCTACGTCTTCCGGCTTGCCCAAACGCTTCAGTGGAATATTTTCCAGCACGGATTTCAGCTTCACCGGGTCGTTCAGCAATTTCTTGTTGATGGGTGTTTCAATCGCGCCCGGCGCTATGGAGTTGATGGTGATGCCCAGCGGCGCCAGCTCGATGGATAGATTTCGCGTCAGCATCTTGATCCCGCCTTTGCTCGCGCAATAGGAAGCGAAGTGCGGGAACGGCAGCTCTTCGTGCACCGAGCTGATGTTGATGACCTTGCCGCCGGCTTTGGCTTCGATGCGCTGCCTTACAAAGGCCTGGGTCACAAAAAACGGGCCTTTAAGATTCACATCGAGAACCGTGTCGTAATCCTCTTCCGTGACATCCCAAAAATCCGCGCGCCGTTCGAGCCCGGCGTTGTTGACGAGAATATCGATGCGCCCAAAGTGGGCCGCCGCTTCATTGATGAACCGCTGTCCCTCGGCGACTTTGCCGACATCGCATGGAAACGCGGCAACCTTGCGTCCGCTTTTCTGAATCGCAGCGACAACTTCGTCCGCGCCGGCTTTATTCGAACGAAAGCACAGGGCCACGTCCGCGCCTTCCGCGGCGAGGCGCTCCACAATCGCCCGGCCAATGCCCTGATCGCCTCCGGTAACCGCTACGACTTTCCCATCCAATCGGCTGGCCATCTTGCGCTCCTGTTGGTTCCCCCGATGCGATGCAGGTCGCCCAGATGGTGACGCCGCGAGAGTCCGAGGAATGCTTCTGAGGCGGTCGCCAGCATCAACGACGGAGTGATCCGGACCCGCGCGCCCTCAAGCACTGGCCTCGGATGCCGCGTCCGGCATCTCGGCCTTGTCCGTTGTAGAGCGCACCGCCTCGACCTTCAATCCTTTGTTCATATCGAATCGCTGTTTGCGATCGAGGCTCTTTACAAACTCTCGCGTGGCCTTTCCAATCGCCCCAGCGATACTCGACGCTTGGACTTCGATAGTGCGGCCCGCAGAACCTCCGTTGCGATCTTCATAACTGAGTTTTACGTCGTATGTTTTCATTTGTCAGTCCCCCTAGCGTTTGATAGGCCCGCGCGTCCGGAGTCCCTAGTGACGGCGAACGTAGTTCTAAAGCCCCCAGGAATCTAAGCAACATTGTGCCGCCGACGGCAGGCGCCAAAGGGGCGAGTGTCGTCAGGCGACGGTGACGTCGGGACTCAGGTACACGTCTTGGACGGCGTTTAGGAGCTGCACGCCTTCCTTCATCGGGCGCTGGAAGGCTTTGCGGCCGGAGATCAGGCCCGTCCCGCCCGCGCGTTTGTTGATGACCGCGGTGGCTACCGCCTCCTCGAAGTCGTTAGCTCCGGAAGCGCCGCCGCTGTTGATGAGCCCGGCGCGCCCCATGTAGCAATTCGCGATCTGGTAGCGGCAGAGGTCGATGGGGTGATCGCTGGCGAGGTCGGTGTAAATGCGCTTGTCGAACTTGCCGTAGCTGGAATCGCCCATATTGAGCGCTTGATAGCCGCCGTTATTTTCGGCCATTTTCTGCTTGATGATGTCGGCTTGAATGGTGACGCCGAGGTGGTTTGCCTGGCCGGTGAGGTCGGCGGAGAGGTGGTAGTCCTTGTCCTTTTTGAAGGCGTTGTTACGCAGGTAGCACCAGAGCACGGTGGCCATGCCAAGTTCGTGAGCTTCGGCGAAAGCGCGGCTGACTTCGACGATCTGTCGGTCGGCCTGGTCGGAACCGAAATAAATGGTGGCACCGATGGCGGCGGCGCCCATGTCCCAGGCTTCCCTCACGGTGCCGAAAAAAATCTGGTCGAACTTGTTGGGCATGGTGAGGAGTTCGTTGTGATTGATTTTGACAATGAAGGGAATTTTGTGGGCGTACTTGCGGGCTACCGAGCCTAACACGCCGAAAGTGGAGGCCACGGCGTTGCAGCCGCCTTCGACGGCCAGCTTCACGATGTTTCCACCGTCGAAATAGTCGGGATTTTTCGCGAAGCTGGCTCCGCCGGAATGCTCGATGCCCTGATCAACTGGCAGGATGGACATGTAGCCGGTGCCGCTCAAGCGGCCGTGATGGAAGAGGCGGTGGAGATTGGCCAGGACCCGGACATTGCGATCGGAAGCGGCCCACACGCGATCGATAAAATCGGGTCCGGGCAGGTGCAGGCGTTCCTTTGCGATTTTGGGGGACTTGAATCCAAGCAGGGATTCGGCCTTTGCGCCCAGATAGCTTTCAATTTTTCCGGTGCCTGCGCTGGTGATGGTTGCCATTTTCTTTCTCCTCGATTATTCGCGAACTCCGGTTGCGAGCATGGCGCCCGCCGCGGTGTCGACCAGCCAAAGTAGTTTCCCGCTGCGCGGGTCGATCATCTGCGACGGCAGTTGTTCCGGTTCGCAGGGCCCTTCGAGCACGCCTTTCAGCGCCAGCGCCTTGTCGGCACCGGTGACCATGAAGATCACCAGAGCTGCCTGGTTGACGACCGGGGCGGTCAGCGTAATGCGTTCGGTGTACAACTTGCCTATCCAATTCCGCACCGCCAGACGCTTCCTCTCATGCAGCGCTTTGGTGCCGGGAAACAGCGACAAGGTGTGGCCTTCGTTGCCCATACCGAGCAGCACCAGATCGAACCGCGGAAACTGCCCTTCCGCTAGTTTAAAGGATGCGCGCAACGCTTGTTCGTATTCCTCGGCGGCCCGTTCCGTGTCTTTGTATTCGCCTTTGATCCGTATTACCTGATCGGGTTTCAGAGGCGCTTTGGAGACGAGCGCTTCGGTGGCCATGCGGAAATTGCTGTCCGCGTGGTCCGGAGCGACGTTACGTTCGTCGCCAAAGTACAGTCGCATTTTATCCCAGGGAAGCTGCGCGCGCAGCACCGGGTCGGTGGCCAGAAGGTTGTAGAGCGCTTTGGGAGTGGAGCCGCCGGCCAGCGCCGCCGTGAAGGAGTGCTTTTGAGCCACCGCGGAGGTGGCGGCTTCGAGGAACTCCTGGGCCGCGCGCCTGGCTATGGCCGCTAGGTCAGTGAGGATCACTATCTCGCTCTTCACGTTGTCTTTCATCAGGGTGCCGCGGCGGTCTTGCTCTCGTCTTCGTTGCAGCCGCGGTCGTGGTCGATTTCTTCTTCGCCGATGTGCCGCCAGGCGCGGCCGTCGCGGGCGAGCAGTTCCTCGGCTTCCACTGGCCCCCAGGAACCGGCCGCGTAATTGGGGAAGCCGCGCGCGGGCAGGGCGTGCCAGACGTCGATGATAGGCTGGATCACGTTCCAGCCGGCCTCGACCATGTCGGAGCGCTGAAACAGCGTGGGATCGCCGGCCATGCAATCGCGCAGGAGGCGTTCGTATCCGGTGCTGTGCTCGGCGCCGAAATAGGTGCAATAGTCGAAGTCCATATTGACGAGGCCGAGCTTCATGATCGTGCCGGGAACTTTGGCGCCGAAGCTGAGCGAGATGCCCTCGTTCGGTTGGATGTGGATGACCAGGCGATTGGTCTCCAGATTTTTTACCGTGGTGTTGCGGAACAGCATGAAGGGCGTGCGGCGGAACTGGATGACGATTTCAGTGGCGCGGCGCGCGAGGCGCTTGCCGGTGCGGAGATAGAAGGGAACGCCGGCCCAGCGCCAATTGTCAATCTGGAGCTTGAGAGCGACGAAGGTCTCGGTGTTCGATAGGGGAGCGACGTCGGGCTCGCTGCGATAGCCGGCGGCCGGCTCGCCGCCGGCGGTGCCGGGGCCGTATTGGCCGCGGACCATGTTGGTCAGCACATCTTCGGGGCTGAGCGGCTGGACGGCGTGAAGGATTTCCGCTTGCTTGTTGCGCACTTCGTCGGCATCGAAGGAGATGGGCGGCTCCATGGCGGTCATGGTGAGGAGCTGGAAAAGATGGTTGGGGACCATGTCGCGGAGGGCGCCGGCGGTTTCATAGAAGCCGCCGCGATGCTCGACGCCCACGGTTTCCGCGGCGGTGATTTGTACGTGGTCGACGTAGTTGCGATTCCAAAGGGGCTCGATAATGTTGTTCGAGAAGCGGAAGACCAAAACGTTTTGCACCGTTTCTTTGCCGAGGTAATGGTCGATGCGGTAGATCTGGTTTTCGTCGAGGACTTGTTTTAATTCCTCGTTGAGCTGGCGGGCGGACTGCAGGTCGTGGCCGAAGGGCTTTTCAACGATGACGCGGGCCCAGTGGCCGGTCGCCTGCTTGGTGAGGCCGGCCTGGCCCAGTTGTTTGACGATGACGGAGAAAAATCGCGGAGCCACCGCGAGGTAGAAGAACTTGTTGCTTCCGGTGTCGTGCTGCTTATCGGCGTCGGCAGTTTGCTGCGCGAGGCGCTTGTACGCTTCCGCGTCCTGAAAATCACCTTTGACGTAGTAGATGCGTTCGGCAAACCAGGCCCAGGTCGCAGGATCGATTTTTGCGGAGGAATACTTGGGGATTTCCTCGGCGAGATGTTTTCGAAAGGACTCGGTGTTGAAGTCGTTTCCGGCGAAACCGATGATGGCGAACTGTTTGGAGAGCAGATTGTCGGCGGCGAGATTGCAGAGGGCGGGAATGAGTTTGCGTTTGGTCAAGTCGCCGGTGGCGCCGAAGATGACCATGACGCAGGGAGATGCAACCGAATTAGTATGGGCAAGGGTCATGAGCGGCTGTCCTGTCTGGTGTTTAGAGGTGGCGCGGGTTCGAGCATGGCGATGATCATGACTTTTTTTCTGCGTGGCCGCCGAATTGGAAACGCATAGCCGATAGAATTTTGGTGGCAAAGTCGCCTTCTCCTCGCGACAAGAAACGCTCGTAGAGCGCTTCGGTAAGCACCGGAGCGGGAGCGCCGGACTCAATGCCGGCGAGAATGGTCCACCGGCCTTCTCCGGAATCGGAGACACGGCCGGAGAAGCGCTCGAGTGTGGGCTGCTCGAGTAGCGAGATGGCGGTGAGATCGAGGAGCCACGAAGCGACCACGCTGCCGCGGCGCCACACTTCGGTGACGTCGGCGAGATTGAAATCGTATTGGTAGTGCTCGGGGTTTCGCAACGGGGTGGTCTCGGCGTCAGTTTCGTGATGCTGCTTGCCAACGTTGGCGTGCTTGAGAATGTTGAGCCCTTCGGCGTAGGCGGCCATCAAGCCGTACTCAATCCCGTTATGCACCATTTTGACGAAATGGCCTGCGCCCGAGGGGCCGCAATGGAGATAGCCTTCCTCGGAAGTTCCGGTGGCTTTCTCGCGGCCGGCGGTGCGCGGTGCGTCGCCGCGGCCGGGAGCGAGCGTCATGAAAATAGGATCGAGATGCTTCACGACGTCATTTTCGCCGCCGATCATCTGGCAATAGCCGCGCTCGAGACCCCAAACACCGCCGCTGGTCCCCACGTCAACGTAGTGGATGCCGCGGGCGGAAAGTTCCTTGGCGCGGCGGATGTCGTCGATGTAATAGGAATTGCCGCCGTCGATGAGGATGTCGCCGGATTCGAGCTTGGGCGCGAGGTCGTGCAGAGTGGCGTCGACGACGCCGGCCGGAACCATCAGCCAGATGGCGCGGGGCTTGGCGAGCTTTTTGACGAAATCGTCCAGGGAGGATGATGCCGTAGAGCCTTCGCCGGCGAGTTGCTTTACGGAATCGGCGCTGCGGTCGTAGACAACGCACTGGTGCTTATTTTTCTGCAGACGGCGCACCATGTTGGCGCCCATCCGCCCAAGGCCGATCATGCCGAGCTGCATTTTTGTGCTCCCGTATGCGAAGGTGGAAAGTCTACTGGCCGGTCTAAAGCCCGGCCACTGCATCGGCGCTTTGCTCGTGCTGGCTGCGCAAAAGCGGTGTCAAGTCGCCGCAGTTCCAAATCAGGACAATGCTTTTTGCACCGCCTTTGCCAGCTTTGCCAAATCGGATTTTACATTCCTGCTTAAGTGGACGCGGAGGGCGCGGCGGCCGCGTTCGGCCAGCACCGCGAAATCGCCGCGAGCTTGGGCGGCTTTTACTACGCCGAACGTATATTTTTGTCCCGGCACCGGGAAATCCACTCGGTCGTCACCGGTGATTTGCAGGAATACGCCGGTATCCGGACCGCCTTTGTAGGCTTGGCCGGTGGAGTGGAGAAAACGCGGGCCGAAGCCAACAACCGTGGCGACTTTTTTTGCATCGCGAACCATGTGGCGAATGGCCTCGAGGGCGGCTTCGTTTTCATCGTTCATGGTGAGGTAGCCGAGAACGCCGAAATAGTCACCGGCGTTGATGCGCTCGAGGTGAGATTTCATGACCTCCGGAAGCGTGGCGAGGCCCTTAAGCGCCGCCGCATTTTTGGGATCGGCGTAAAACTTGAGGCCTTCGGCTTCAAAGAACGGGGATTCCGGCGGAAGTTTGCCGGTGGATTCATACTCGCTGGTGAGTTTTTTCGTCTCGATTTTGCTGGCTTCCACGTCCGGCTGATTGAAGGCATTGATTCCAATAACGGCGCCGGCGACGGCCGTGGCCATCTCCCAGCGGAAAAATTCCTGGCCGAGGTTGTAGACGTTCTTTACACGAATGCGTACCACCGGTAAGCCGTCTTTTTCGAGCGCGGCTACGGCGGCGTCTTGTTTTTTGTCCGGTTTGGTTTCAAGGCGCAGATAGGCGAAGACGCGATCATTGCCGTAGGCCCCGGGTTTGGCGAGTTTTTCCCGATCGACGGGAATTATGCCTTTGCCGAGTTTTCCGGTGGACTCCGCGATCAACTGCTCAAGCCATGCACCGAGATCGTGAATGCCGGGCGAAGAAATAATGGTGACTTTATCGAGCCCCTGATTCGCGGCGGTGCCGAGGACGGCGCCGAGGAACACGCCGGGATTCACATCGGCGGCAGCGCCGGGGCCACAGGCCTTTACCATTTCCTCGGTGCTCTTCAAGAATTTTGCGACGTTGAGGCCCATCACCGCCGCGGGAATCATTCCGAAATTAGAAAGCGCGGAGTATCGGCCGCCAATGCTCGAGACGCCATAGAAAATGTGGCGGAACCTGTCGGCCGCGGCGACTTGCTGCATCTTGGAACCGGGATCGGTGATGGCGATGAAACGTCTGCCGGCTTCCTGCGCCCCGACTTTTTTCCTGATCTGCTCGAAGAAATATTGCTTGTAGATGTTGGGCTCGAGGGTGCTGCCGGACTTGCTGGAGACGATGCAGATGGTGCGCTTGAGATCGAGCTTGGCTTCGATGGCCTTGATCTGCGCAGGATCGGTGGAGTCCAGCACATGCAGCTCGGGGAAGCCTTTGCTTTTGCCGAAGGTCAAACGGAGGACTTCGGGGCACAGGCTTGAACCGCCCATGCCGAGCAGCAAAGCGTGTTTGAACTTGGCTTTCTTGACGTCGTCGGCGATTTTCTTGAACACCTCCGGTTGCGCGAGCTGCTTTTCCGTAATATCCAGCCAGCCGAGCCAATGACCCTCGTCGGAGCCGGTCCACACCGACGCGTCGCGCTGCCAGAGGCGGCGGACTTTGGCATTTTCTTTCCAATCGGCGATGGTGGTCTGAACCAGAGCTTCAAGCTTCTCGGGCAGGAGGCACAGCTGGCGGTTTAGGCTCACGCGCGCACTCCGGCGGTTTTGCCGGTGGCCTCCAGCAACTGCTTGAAAGCGTCGGCAAAAAGCTTGACGCCATCGACGACGAGTTTTTCGGTGACTTCCCTCATGGAAATTCCAGCTTTTTCAAGCGCAGCCATGGTCTTGGCGGCTTCGTCCACGTTTTCGGTGAGGCTGGGGCGCAAGCGTCCGTGATCGCGGAAAGCGTCGAAAGTCGCAGGAGGAATAGTGTCGACGGTATCGGCGCCGATAAGTTCTTCGACGTAA
>Ga0137398_10000168_pt1 | contig 20197 bp, 39 predicted proteins | sample czorhiz216metaG_FD_106659 | JGI IMG/M metagenome (GOLD analysis project Ga0137398, IMG submission 106659) | Vadose zone soil microbial communities from Angelo Coast Range Reserve, California, USA - czorhiz2.16 metaG | ecosystem: Environmental > Terrestrial > Soil > Vadose zone | place: USA...
AAAAAAGCCGACACTTTCCCACAATCATTGTTAGCTATGATCGAATAAAGAAAAGGTCGGCAAAGGACTACCTGTCAGACTCAACAAAGCGCCAAAAATAATTGGCATAGATCATCAGCTTGCATCTGTACAACTTCTGTTCTAGAGTCTCCCCTAGGGTATATGCTTTGTTGGCACACATATATACCCACATAAAGAATGTATCCGTATCCGCATCAGCAATAGATACTCTCTCTCCAGTCCTGTAATTTGTAATATACAGATGGTACAAGTCTTCTTCAGTAATGTCGTCAAATGGGTTTGCTAACATCTTCCTTAGACTCCCCTACATTCTCAAACAATTGATCTATATACATAGCAATAGGTGTGCTGTGATGATATACCCCTAACAATTGCCTAAATTCAACGCTCTCCCTTAAATCATGATAAGTGAGGCAAAGAGCAATCAAACTTGCCAAACTCATCAAAGACAGATGGGCCGTTCTCACAGCTACATCATAGTCCCCATCTATTGCCGCATTCAACATATTGCGAGCTCTTATAATACCATCTACGCTTGTCATACCTTTTTCTCCTGTTTCATGTTGTTAACCTTATGCTCTAAATCACGCACCTTTCTGATAACCATGCACAGCACTAATGCTATAGCCATTGTTGGGATGTAACTAACTAACAAATCTGATAATGGCACCTGTCACCTACTTTCTTGTCTACATACATTATATCCATACAAAAAATAGCATATGCGTATCCACGATACTCCTACAACGTCCTGAGAGGCAAATCTGAGAGACTTGATATAACACAGGGAATTATACAAGAACATTAAAAAAACGTTAAGATCACGCTCCTACGGGCCTATGGGGGCATACAGGCTTGACATGTTGGGAAACTCAGACTATACTCTAGATAGGTAATTTTTGTGCTCTGTTTTGAACCACATGTCCTTATTCGCAGAGCACAAAATAAACCACTAATCAGTCAAATTAGAGAGAGATCTGAATAGTGGTATGCGATGCATTGTACTCTCTCTCCTATGAAGGAGTCAAGCCCCATGTCTTACCCACATTACCCACGCAATGGCCAGAGCTTATTGTATGACAAGCCACACCTTATAAACACACCTAGACCTGATTGGCAATATTGGATGAGATGTACTGACTGCAAGCAAGGCTGGCAAATTAATTTTCAGGAAGCCTGTAACCTCGAAACTTTGATGGCTGATGATCGTTGGCACACTGAACTTGTGTGTTGGCATTGTCGTGGGACAAATGTCACCTTAAATCACATACCAACAGTACAAGCTCCTACGAGTGAGAGAGGAACTAAATAATGACTAACAGAATAAAACAGCTCGCTGTACCGCCTATCCTTGATATAGAAACCAAGGTTTTTAGACTGGAGGATATTATGAACAATAACAACACCAGGATAACTCAGTTGAGCAACCATCTTACAATGATATTCAGAAAGCTAACAAGCATCCATCGAACTAGCGAGAAGATTGAAACCAGGGTAGCATCCATCGAAACGGATATCAGCGACCTGAAATTATCCGTAGCCAGCATGGCAAAGAAGCAGGATGAGATGCTAGATTTATTGAGATTATTGGTAACAGCCAAATAAACCATTTAGACCAAGAGGAGTAACAAAACATGAATATCAGAGACGCCATTAACACCAGTAAATTTTCATCAGCTACCCTGGCAAGCTACTGGCCAGTCATGCTCAAAGTAGAGTACAACCACGACCTACAGCAATGGGACAGAGATCTATGGAATGATGGGGACTCCGTTAAGTCTACATTTGAGTACGCCACTCTTGACGAGCTAATCAGCGCACTTGACGAACCTGATGCAACATCACTCGATTGGATACCCATAGGTGAGGACGGGGAAACTATAGAAGCGGATGCAACGGCAGACCCGTATCCAGACATAGACCTTAGGGACCCACGTGGGCCTGAAATCTACTTAGGTGACGTAGTTCTGTAAAATTTCACAATTAGAAAAGGAACAACAACCATGGCAGACTCAACAACATTCAATGTTTCCGTGTTCAATCTAGAACACACTGAAGTCCTGCTCATTTACCGGGAATATCCTGATTCGTCTACCAGATCTTTTGCCAACGGCCTGAATGAAGTTCAGATCAAGGCGTTCAAGTACGCGATTGCCATGTACGAATCAGACCAGTCAGATAAAGGCTTAAGTGCATTGCAGGATGCATTTCTAGACAACGAATATGATATAGCTGTTAGATAGCAATCCCTTCCCTCACTCAGGAGCTTGCAATGATTGCAAGCTCTATTTTTTTTTTTATTTCCCTCACCTCACCTCACCTCTCCCTCTCTGTTTATAACGTGCAATAAACGTTCAGTGTGGGCGTACAGTTGCCCATTGACGGAATTGTAAATGTACATTGCATTGATCCAAATGGCTGATCTGGAGACACATAAGCCCCAACGATAGCAATAGGAAATGGAAATCGGATAATCAAATCATGTATCTCTTGTGTCACAGGTGCTACAACATTCCAATGGAGAATATTTCCGGGGAACGCAACGTCAGCAAGACTGACTGTCGAGTTAGCCAGAACAGTCGAGTTATACGTATATGTCAGATCGAATCCCCAAATATAGCTTCCTGTCACGAATGCTTGCAAAGTGACACCGGGCGAACCGGGATAAGACTCAACAACCACATCATTTTGGACAGGGACAGGCGGTGAACCCGCAAGCTCAATATATCCTTGATACTGGCTATTTGGCAGATCTAACGCATATGGATATCCAGTAGCATTATTTGCTTGCATTTGCATGGCAACCGGGTCTGCACTTCCATACAAGTAAACGTAAAAATTATATGGGCTATCCCCGTCACTCAATACGCCACTGACTAAACTAAATTGCTTGCTCGGGTCCGTAATGGTAAACGTAATCTGCTGGCTTGCGCTATCCGGGCTACGAAAAATATCCGCCATGCGTGGTGGGACAGCCATGTGGGCATACATGCCAGCGGACGCAGCTGAGATGAACAAGGGGCTTAAGTTAATAATCGCGATAGCATAAGTATCCGTGCTGATTGGCAATGTCAAGGTGGTTCGCCCGATCAATGCTGTATATGGGCCGGCTACTATCATACGCCTACTCCTACCTCTGCCGCTTTTGCTACCCCTTTCGCAGGATTAATATTCATTTTATTCATCAGGAACAAAGTCCCCACAATTATCAGCACAAGCCCCACAATAAACAATAACGTAGCATCCGCAAGGCGTGTCAGATCTAATCCAAAGAAGTTACCCAACGGATTTACCCCACCTGTTGTGCTACCCCCTGTCGTTGTACTACCCGTAGACAAATTATTATTCAACTGCTGTCTTGCAGTATCATATCCAGCTATGCCCGAATTATTCGTATTATATGCCATAGAATTCAAAAATGGTACTGGATCAAGCCTTTCATCAGGTTTGTGATTCGCTGTATTAGTATAGGCGTTCCATTGCCAGCCACGTCCGTAAAAATCTGAAGGTGTCAGCGCGAATCCCGTAGCTGCACCTGAAACGCTATTCCCCGCATACCCCAAGATATCCCCCCTGTTCACATGCTGACCGTTCTGTAAGCCATTAAGCTTTCCTAGGTGAATATATGCCATGTGGGTAGCAATATCATTTAGCGGATTATCCAGTTTCACAGTAATAGCTTGCCCCCACCCAGGTACAGAACCTTCTGGTGTATTTACGCCTGATACTGTACCCGACGCAAGAGCCGTAATTGGAGCTCCAAATGGCACAAGGATATTACTGTCCGCTTTAGGAAACATACCCTCGGGGTCCGGATATGCGCCATAATTATCTATCCTAGGATATATATACCATGGCGCGGTAAAAAGGGCGCTCTGTGACATATCTTTATTCTCTTCTGTTAAATCACACCAGTAAGCCTCACACTCCCCTGGTCTATGCCATTGGCTGATTTTTGCTTGAAGACTGCTGTGTCTGCCAACGCCTGTATACCCAAAACAAAATCAAAACTACCAGGATTGTCCAAACAATGTGGTGAATCTTCATATGCCTTAAACTCCAGTGGAAGGTGTCAAAATTACAAAACTACCAGGAACGACGCCATCTCCCTGAATTGCAGTCACAAATTGCACACTCGCTGTACTGCCTGACGGATTAAAGTATGCCAGTCCATAGTAATCGAACGTGCCTTGCACCTCATGTGAGAGAACGAATCCGGTGAATTTTGTACCCGTGTTGTCTGCATATTCAACAGGAGTCCCTGTATTAACAATTGCCATTATGTGTGTTCTTCTTTCTTTTATGCTTGTTTTATACCATTATTTAGGTACATACAATTTTTGACCGGGATATATTACGGTACCCTTCACATCGTTGGCTTGCGCTATGCGCGTCCAATCAGCGCCATTACCATAAACATGCTGACTTATACCCCATAAGGTGCTACGCCAGTCACCATTACCCCATGCGGTTACAGTCACATATTGCCCGGATGGCTGTGGGTGTGAGCCAGAACCAATAAGAACTGGCGTAGTTGAGCCAGTACCCGTGTTAGTGGTACCTGTCGTTGTACCCGTCGTGGTACCTGTCCCTGGCGTGGATGTGACCGTGCCAGGGGGCGTTGTGACAGTTGTAAACCCCCCACTACTTCCCCCACCACCTGAGATAGGCACAAGAGTACCGCCCGTAGTACTAGAGCTCGCTGATTGCTTTGATCTGTAGATCATGTAAGCCGCACCTGCCACAGCCACGACTGCCACAACCATTAGCGCCTTGCCACCGGGCGAAGCATCTCGAAATTCTGCTGACAGATCTTCAATAGCGGCCACTAACTAACCTCCAATCATAAAGTTTTTAATTCTCTGCCATACAGACGACTTATTAAGATTATCCTGCAAGGTCGTGACAGGTGTCTGATAGACAAGAGTCTGTGACTTACTTGTATCCGTAAACACGCCATATGCTTTAGGTGCGCTATGAGTTGAGATATGCAAAGATTTCTTACTCTGTCCTACCCAGTATGGTTCTACATCATATAACACATACTGTTGGCTTACCTTCTCAGGATGGCCACTTACAGGAAAATTCTCCAGTTCAGGTATTGAGTCCCAAATGAACTGATTGCTGTTAATACCGTTCGATTTAGTAACAGATCTAGCATATCCCTCTGCATCTATTCTACCCGTAGGACTGTATTCCTGCTCATGTGCTGGATTAAGTGACGGCCCGAAATTCCAGAAATTCGCGCTCGCATAGCGTTCAATCCACCAATCTCGGTCGTACCCGAGTGGCATGAATTCGTAGGTAAGTGGCCGATTACGGATAATGTGCGTAGACTTATACTGGTCTACCTCAATACCTTCAGTCATGGGAAGAGGTACCGCCGACAAGCCACCATACGGCTTCATGCCCGGCTTGTGAGGTTCGCCAGCTTGCTCGTGATAGGCATGGGCTGTATTATTGTCTTTTCGGGTAAGATTAGGTAGTGAAGGCATTTACGTTATCTCCCTTGCAAAGCCTTAACAAGAGATGTACTATCGGTTAGACCTGCATTCAACAGATTAGTTGCATTAGGCCCATTAGAGAACAAGAGGTACGCAAAGATGAGTATCCCTATTCCTCCCACAACTGTCAAAAAAACATGTTCCATATATTTATTTAGTACCTTTTAATATAATATCAGCATTAGCAAGTAGCACACCTAACAAGACAAGAGCCATAAATCCAATAGCATAGTTGGGAAATTTATCAGCTAACGCCAGCACAATGACAAGCAGGATAATGCCAGTAAGCAGAAGACGAACATTACTCAAACTGTTATAATCCCCCCACCGTTACTCGGATTCGTACCGATAGGCGGGGTTAGCTGGCCAGAACTGCCACCTGACTTAGACTGAAACCATGTACCAGGGATAGCGAGGGAAGCCTGAAGGAACGTCAAAATCTTACTCCCTGCGCCCACGCTAGTCCCTCTACCAATAGCCCATATTACCAGGATAACGCCAGCCATAATCAAGACTCCCCATTGCGCGTTAGACATTATTTAGTCGTTCCCCCACCTATTACTTTACCTACATCCGTTGTCCCATTTAGTATTCCTACAAGATTTACAGCTTTTCCCGCAAGTACATCATACATCAGGAATAGACCGAGAACTATCAAAGCTAATCCTATAATACCTTGCATATGTTAATACCAACAATAAGGCAACATATACGGGCCGTATGCGTGGATTAGATTAATGCAGAGTTGAATCATGATATGCTCCTATTACTTGTAGTAAAAATGCCATGCGACCACAGCTAGAATTACAACTATGAAAGCAGTCATGAGCCCTGACATTTTTGTTTGTGCTGGCATTAAGGATGTACTACCACTAGAGTTTGCAGCACCGGCTGATGCACCAAATGTATCAAACGCCGTCAAGGTTGAATTAATCCCGTAATAAGCGCTCGCTGGATATGCATTATCAGGGAAAGATTGGGTATTGGGTACCGAAGAGGTTGGAAACTGAAATTGCATTATTTATCTACTCCACTATCTACCGTGCAATATATTGAAGCGGTTTCATAACCTGTTTGACAATTTTAGCGGTAGAAGTTGCACCCAAAGCACTAGAAAAATTCAATACAAAGTTGATATTAGATGTATCGTAAGTTGAATAGACTTCTTGCCATGTAAGGTCCTTTCCGAGAAAATCTAGAAAGAATGCCCCACGTGGCAAATCAAAGTCGAGCTGATTCTTTTGACGGAGTACAGTTTCATAGATACTTTCAGAAATGATTGATGTGCCGTCACCGATATTCATCTGAAGCGAGCTCGTTGGCAACATCAAAGTTGGGTCAACACCTTTACCCGTAGTACTATTAAAAGCATACCCGATTACCCTGGCAATGTATCCTGAGAGTGGCTGAAACGTATATTTGAGCTGAGTGGCAGACCCGACGTTATTTTGAAAACTATCCTCAATAGTAGTCGAAATGAAGGTTACTGGTGGGCGGTCTGCCGGATTTACGGGCGTATCGTAGAGATATCGAATAATATCAGCGGACGGATTAGCTAACGTAACTGTAGCCGCACCCGTAGTGAGGTATGGGGCCGCGCCGGGCGTCAAGGAATAAATGTTATATGGGCTTGCGGTGCCGCTATAAGAAGGGGTAAGCGATACTGTAAGCTGGGCAAGAGGATTACCGAGCTCCCAATAGCCCACTATCCCATTATACATGCGTTGGGTCGTATATAAGTAATGAGGCACAGTCCAGGTAGGAGACTGAGAACCGGATGGGGCGGTAATAATTGATGAGGAGTCAGTCCACGATGTATCAACGGGGTCCTGCAACTGGGTGGCTGTGCCGGTCAAAAAGCCATAGCAGTCGTGGGAGTCATACTCAAGTGCTTCCTTGACGATATTAAACAAAAAATTACCATATCCACTTACTGAAACAATTGGCACCTGTTGATTCGGGATAATGGCCATATTTGAAAAAACGTTATACCCGCCTTGTACATCCCTGGCGATCGTCCCGCCACCCAAGGTATACGTGGCCGTTCCCTGTGACAGTACGCCTACTTTTTCCAGAATACCGCCTATAGTCAAGCGTGGCAAAACTGGCGTACCGCCCGGCCCAAGGGACTGAATGCCATTGGACTTGATAATTTTCTTAGTTACGTTAAGATCGTAAAAACTCATATTGTTTTATATATATCCTTTTATATATCCTACTGGTTAAGCCAGCATGAAAAAGCCTTTAATATCCCCTACAAGCCCGCCATTAGGCAATTTCGCCAGAATAAGTTTCATAGCTGCAAACATGGCCATAAGCACTATTAGAGAAATAATCAACTCTACAATAGGCCAGTCTTTCCATTTCAATTAATAAATTCTCCCGCATTATTTCCAAATATACGAATATAATCAGCCTCACTGCACATTGAACCAAAGGTACTCGTAGAAGTCGCTCGATTTGTTTCTTTCATAAATTGCACCTCTTCAGGCGTTTCCGGCTTTTTGACATGATCTGACACGGTATTATGTTTGTTTAGAGACTTTATAGCTTTGACATATAGCTCATGTTCGTCTGAATTGTTGTTATCTAAAATCATTGTAAATGTTTCTATTTGTAGAATTAAAAGAAAGTGGCTTCCATGCCAAGTTGATAGTAGAAAGGAGGATTGTGCCATTAGCACACTTTTAGTATAATCCGAGCAACAAACAGAACAATTAATTAAGTAGATTCTTTAAAATCATCATCTAGTTTTTTCAAAGCTATCTTAGCATCACTGAAACTTTTTTCGTGTAACGCTATGCCAGCGTTATTTTCATTGATTACCCGCATGTCTTTTTTAGATATTTTCTTACCTGTCTTCTCAGCATTTTCTCTCAGAATAACCATATTGTGCTTATTAGCATTATCCCTGTCTTGTTTCATTCTGGGGAGTATTCTTTCATAGGATTCTATTGTGTACAGCAAACTATTTCTTTTCCTATTATACTCCTCATCGCGTTTTTTCGTTACCTCTGCCTGCTCTTCTTTCTGGCGTTTCCGTTCCTCTCGTTGCTTCTGTTTGGGCGTTTTGATCTCCCCATCTACCCATGACTGGTATTTCCTACCATGCTCTTTCTCCCATTCTTCTATTAATTTAGGGTCTTTGCGCGAAAATGCCCGCTTGCGTTTTATCTTATTTATTGTGCCTCCAACATATTCATCTTTCTCTTTGCCGCTTAAACCTTTTTTATCTGCCTCATTCTCTAAATCACCTTTTAGCGTCATTTAATTTCCATTTGCAGGCATGGCGTAGACGGAGAACAACATTGACCGCTAGTACCTCTAGTACATGGATGCGTGAATAATCCATATGCGCATACTGTAAATACTGTCAGACCACTAATAAGAACTATAGTTGCAATAGTCACTACAATCCAATCAATTACCCTATTCATCATTATTTTGTTCCTTTAATATCTATCGGCTTAACCAGGATCGCGTTTTCCATTTCGTCATGATACAACCAGTAGTAGAATTTTGGTATCCTCTCTAGAATTGCCTCATCTGGAATATAATTCATCATCTCTCTCCTATCCTCATGTGGTGTTAAGCGGAATAGGAAAAAGTATTCCGACTGTGATTTTAGAACTTTAGGTACTCCGAGCGGCTTTTGATATTTACTCCACAGTCCTACCCCCTTACCCCTACCCTGTGTAGCCAGTCTCGTTATCCCATCTGGTACCACTTGTGCAGTTGCAAGCCCCCCTAATTCATCTAGATCAACTATCGCCGTTCCTCTCTTCATAATCTGCATTGTCATATCCTCTAATTCAGAAGTCCAATTGTACGATTGAAAGCACTGAAAACGGATTTTCGGATTATATTTCGTAACGAGCTTCGGCTTATCAATTGTTTCCCCATCCCCAAATGCCCGGCGTTCAAACTTTGGGTCAATGAAAACCATCTGTAGGTCAGGCACTTTGCGAGCAAACTGCTTTGCCAGATAGTTCGCCAGAAATGTCTTACCCATGCCAGTCTTTCCGACAAAGGATAAGCGCTTATTATGCGATAATGAAACATGTGTCAAATCTGACACCTCACAGTAAACTCTTTACATGATCGCTAAATTCATCTTTCGTATCATAATCACAGGACATGCATTCAAGTACAAGATTAGCCTTGCTAATTATTCTATTCAGTTCATTTGCAGGTACCATAACGAGTAGCGTCTGTAGAGTTGAAATCATCGCTGGCAAGCCTCTTAGCAATGGAGGTGCGTTTTTCATCTTTCCAATATAATCAGCCAATAATCCAGCTAGTACTTGAAATTTCTCATTAACCGTCAAATTGCGTGCCAAATTGTTTTTCCTCAAAATTGTTAGCATAAGTAAAAGGTTTCCATTCTTCTTTAATATTATTTAGTTTTGCTTCTTTTGTCTCTTGTGCATCCATATACCGTTTTAAGATCATATTTGCCCGTACTTCCATTCCACAGGCAAAACACGCCTGACCACATGCAATCAAGTCAAGCAAGTCTGGATTGACATCTGTGATGTTTGTGTGACGGTCTGCGATACGCGCAATTGGAGTAAGGATGTCAGTTACGTGTTGATCTGTTGGCAACAGAGTATACGGGCGGTCGTTAATGTAGAATAATTCTTTGTACTCATCAGGCACACACAGATGTATACAGAAAATGACACCTCCCGTTAAAAGGCCCACATTTTTTTGAAAAAACTTGGATGCCCGCTTTTTCTTTTCTTTGTCTGCCTGCTCTTCAGTCGTGAAAGCAGTTTTGATTGCAGCTTTGAGCCGCGAACGCCTTTCCGGTGGTACCACATCAGATGCAGGGTCAATCTGCAAAGAGACTGTATCATCTTCACTATCGGTACCTGGCACCGTAGCCAGGGGGGGCATATCTTCTGTAGCTGGCGTAGTCGTGGATGTGGTCGTGGGAGTCCTCTTTCTTCCCCTAGGCATTAGCATTGTCCTCTACGGCCACTTTGGCGCGCAGCTCTCGTAGCTCTTTCATGATAGACTCCCTATCTATCTCAGCACGTGTAACACGGGTTTTGAGCTCCACGACCTTGCCAAACAATTGAGAGATATCATGGAAGAGTTCATCGACATCAGCACTAACAGACTTGTCTTGAAGCATATACGGATTAAACATCATTACCCGCGTCGTCCTCGCTTTCCAAATTTACGCGCCTTTCGATCCTCTTTCTTTTCACTATCAACAGCCATATCCACGGGCTTATCAATAGTCATGTTCACCGCTTCCCCTGTCTTAGTTTCCGCCTGATTGGCAGTCTCGCTGGCTAGCTCGCTCGCTGGCATTGCCTGAAGGGGGGGAGTAGCTGCGTGTGATTCGAGATGCTTAATGTGATGATCTGTTTGGGCATCGATTGACAAGCGGATAGCTCGCAATTCCGCAAGGATATCTGAATCCCGCTTATCCGTTTCCGCCTTTACATCCTCCACTGCTTTCTCTGCCTGCTCTGTAGCTACATCAGCCTTTTCCGTTGGTTCTGCGATTTCTTCCAAGTTTTCCATTTCTCCTGTTTTAAGATTATAAATTTGAGTATCACGCATTTTTATTTGTGAAAGCCCAAACGCCCGAATTATTCACTTGACCAATATCCTGAAAAGTTTCTCGCAAAAAATCATAAGTACATGTCATCTTTTTACCTTTATCCTTTCCTGCCACGCACACTAAATTATACGGCTCATCATCGTCAAGCTCTAGATCTGTGAGCAGGTACACATTGTTCATATTATCCAGAATCAAAAAGCCACGTGTGGCAAGACAAATGCGTTCAATCATTTTAAATGTTCTTCTTTCTGTTGTTTACTGACTTGGCTCATTAAGGGGAGTGAAGTTGCGAGGAATAACATGTTCCCTCAAACGACGGAAACCTATAATAATGTTTGTTCCAATCGTTCCGACATTCATAAAACACTGAATATAATCTGAAAAGTCAATCCAGTAGTTCTGAGGGACAGGTTGAATATTGTCATTGAAAATCATTCCTGGCACAAATTGTGTACTCGGGAATCCAGTTGACGCGGGTTGGTCAAAGTTGATAGACACATAATCAAATTGCTCTTTGAGCGCCATATAGAGCAAGCAGAATTGAGCAGGCGTATTAAATGGATTCTGCACAGTTACGATCTGAGATGCTGTGCCAGAAGGCGCTTGAAAGATCAAAGTTTGGGGCTTTGTATATTCGTAATCCTCGTTAATAATGTTGGTTGGATCGCGATCACGCCTGTAATATTCTTCTACAAACGTATTCCAGTTGCGTTCCTGTTTGTAGGGAGGTGGGCCTTGTATCTTTAGAGATGGATATAAGTTTGTGGGATTGTCTGTATTGTTATCATGCATAATTTAGTATAGCCAATGAGTACAAATGGTAATTGTCGATATTGCGAATAGCCAAATAGTACTAATTCGATAATTTGGTAGGAAAAAGGCTTGCAAATTGTTGGAATATAGCGTATAACTAAGAGGTAGCAAGTGTGCTACGAAATGAGAAACGAGAAACGAAAGAGGAACGAAATGAATTACCGCACAATTATCACTGAGATCGTAAGCGAGATCATCCCAAGTATCACAAAAAAGAGTGCCAATGGTCGCTCACTGAAAATCAAAACACAGAAGGATATTGAGATGATTGAATCTTTGTTCTTTGTATGCTGGATGAGTTGTGAGCGAACTGATGATCTAACAAACATTTATGATATAGCCGACGGGTTAGGTGCCATGGGCATGTTCTGTAATGTGGAAAAAATTTGGGAAGCTTACAACAAAGCGGTACCCCAAATTAAGGAACATAAAAATCAGGCCGAAGAGCAGGCAACACCAAAACGCAAAGCAGGTCGACCTAAGCAGATTAAGAATTTCATGGTATCCGCGCAGGATGGCAGATGGATTGTTACGCACGAAATCACAAACCGTAATGTGATCTGGCGCGGCAAACTTGCTATATTCTCAAATAGCAACGACGCCTACAAATTGCGTGTCCAGCTTGAGAAGCTGGCGAATAATGGTCTTCTCATTCTGGCAAGCGATAGTGCAAATGGCATGGTTGTTGCGCAAGGTGTGGTATCGGCAGAGTAGCCCACAAACAAAAAGAGCTCTAGATTGCACTCCAAAAGTTTCTCTAGAGCTCACTTATCCCCCTTCAGTCTCTTAAGCGATAATTAACAGTAAGGAAGAACGTCATGAGTATACCAGTTTCAACGATCCAGCGCAAGCAAATTCACACCACTTCAATCAAGCCAGAGGTACTGGCATATGCCAGTTCAATCTCCACAGCTCTTCCCGTTATCAGCGAGCTTGAAAGAACAACGTCTACCGTGATCTGGGGATACTGGAGTGCGCTAAGTGTTAAGAGGGTAGGCACAAAAGTTTCTAATAGGGTTGAATATTTGTGCTATTCAAGTGAAGGTCATGAAACTCTGTATACCACAAAACATGTAAATCCTGGCGAAAATGCTGTAAGGATTACGTTTAGCAAAATTATTTGGCTTGCCAACATAAGCAAGCCGTCGCTACCTGCTCTAAGGTGGTGTGCGAAAAATGGAATAGAAATTGTTGTAATCGATGCAGATGGTTACTCCCTGACAGAAAGCTACCTCGAATCATTCGATACAGACGGTCAACGGATGCAGGCTATTCTCTCAGAAGATGCCAGCATTGCGTATATGACAAAAATCATTCAGAAAAAAATACGCGGGCATATTAAGACTCTCGAAACTCATAAGAAAGCTTTCTTCAGTCAAATTCCTGAGAACAGTGTGGATGTTGTGATACATGATTTACGGGCCGCTGTGACTCGATTAGGCAGAGCCGGTTTCATTGTATCACTAGACCATTTGCGGGAAATTGAGGGACAAGCTGCAATCAGGTATTTTAGCGCATGGCAAGGGTTGAAACTTTCCTGGCTGAATACAGATGGCAAGGTCCCTGGCGAATGGAAATTTTTCAGCTACAGGTCAGACCATGGAAAAATGAATTCACGCGCTACGCACCCGCTTAACGCGGTAATGAATTTGGCATTCCACATAGTGGAGGATAGAATTGCGCGTGCTGTGCTAGCAAACGGCTTATCACCGTTCTATGGCATGTTACATACTGAGATGAGAAGCAAGACAGATCTAAAAAAGATGCCCTTAGTTTTTGATCTGGTAGAAGTTTTTCGCGGTAGTGTGGAGAATGTAATCCTCGAATTTATGCGAGAGAACAGCCTAGACCAAAATTTCTTTTTCTCATCCTGGGGCCATGTCAGATGTGAACCGATTATGGTTCAAATTGTCAGTCTCCTGTCAGAGCGTGCTGTGAGCGATAGCGCGATAGCTCGCGAAATAGGCGCGTACCGCGCTATGCTCTCAGCTTATCAAGATAGTATCCCGGGAATGTCGGATTACGATAAAGTACAACTGGTCAACGGTGCGGCCCGTCACAAAACAACCAATAAGCTCGCTAAGGTAAGCTAGCGAGAATAATTCTCAACACACCCGTGCCTGGTGGGATAGGGCGTCTGGCGATTTCGCTTAGACGCCTATTATTTATCCCCGTGCATTTTTCCAACTCTCTCAGGCCCGTGGCGTACATCTTCGTTTGTATCTCTTGCCAGTCCTGAGTAGTGAGATAATCCGCCTGCATATCATGATTCTCAAGAGCCGCGCCATACTCCAGTATTTCAAATGATGACTCCTTCCCTCGGAGTCTATATCCAGTAAGCGTTATCTTTCTTCTTTCCATTGCTCCTCTACCGGATGGATGCTCAAATTTCATCTCGGGATGACAAAAGTAACCAGACAGACATACCTGCATAGAAGTGGGTGATGTATCGCTCACTGCCTTACCATCCTGCAAACTATAAAAAAGTTTGATATCCTCTACATCCCTGGTAAACGGCACATATAACACAGGGTCCTTTCCTGTGCGAAAGAAGACCGTTATGAAATTAAACGGTTTAACACCTTTTATACCGCTAACCCTTTTATGTAGGACTGCTGTTGATACTGTCAACTGCTGATATGCAATGCAGGATAAATCAGGTTCGTCCCACTTTGGAATTACATATTCACTAGCATCTTTGAATTGTGTGTACTTTTGTATCTCGTTATACCATATATCGTATATCCATCTGTTTGCAGGATTTAAGCCTAATTCTTTCCAACTGACATCAGGTGCGGGTATCCAAGTAGGGGATTTATATGATTCTGATATCCGATATGCGCCTAATCCATGTGAAGATACTTTTCTAAGTCTAATATCATAATCATCGCTTGCGTAGCGATTATACAGGACATATCTTTTAGAGCTAATGCCATAAAAGTAGAGAGGTACACGTTCTTTGCCCGAATCAGGATAATTCCAGAAATTGTATTTCTCCAGTTCTAACAACTCCCCTTGTTCTTGATACGGATACAACGGAGTGAACCATGAAATGATATCTGCTGTATGCTTATAGAACGTGCTACGAAGCATTACAGGGGGTTTTGCGAACGCTATTGAGTCTGTATCACACATGGCATAAGTCAGCCCATGGCAAGCGCCTAGGTGCTCGCAAATGGCAAGCAGTAAGCGTCCGCCGGCTGGAATGTGTGTTCCTATGAGAGGTGCGTAAAACTGGCCAGGAATTTGAGTTGTGTTAGATGCTGTGTCAACCGGGCCGTCATTTCCGTAGAGGGTTATCGGCTCATCTGTCTTTTTTGTTATCAGTTCAATGTTAATCCCGTAAGATGTGGCATTAGCGAGCAGTTTCAGCGCTTGTTGTGCTCTGTCTTTATAATCCGATTTTTCCTCCTCTGCCTCATGTTTCAGTCGGGTCCTCTCATCAATGAATTTCACAAACATGTTATCAGTAGCTGGATTAAGCTCTATGAGCCCGTCAAACATGGAAACGGAATTCGTTTCGATCCTGCCAGATGGCACACACTCTAATGCCTCATGCACAAACGGTATTGAGCCCCCTAACAAGATATTCGCGAGCACGTCCGCAAGCGTATACCAAACAGGTTTTTCTAGGTTAGTTCTAGCAAGAGCTATGTTTGAGGTTTTGTCATTGTAACGAGCTCTGACAGGTAATATAAGGTTGGTTCCTGATATTTTGCAGAGTATCCGTATTTTAGGCCAGAAAGATTTATCCTGTAAGTCTGAGAGTTGAAAGTTATCTAACATATCTGTTACCCATTGCGTGGTACGTACCATGTGGAAAGTTTCCGCAAGTAGCATCTCCTGTAAGTCCATTAGGGCATACACACTTGGGTACTGAGACTTGAAATCACAGTAAGCTATTTCCGTTTCTTGCTTGCGTATTCTCACTTCACACTTGCCACCATAATAAGATGTCATGGCGTAGCCTTGAATCTCAGGCGGTATATCTTGCATCCGTGAAAGAGGTGAGGTGATACCTAGAGTTTTGTAGAGGGACTTGCCTAGGGATGCTTCGGAGAATATATAGTGAATTGGCTGAGTGAAGTTGTATCTGGTGTACATTTCACGTAGCTTGACAAAAATCTCCCACGTCACCTGAACGTCATTGCAAGCATAATCGAGATACTGTGAGGTGAGTGTAGCGCCATGCTCGCTGGATGCAGACTTTTTATGGTCACACTGTAGCGTGTTAGCAAGCGCTTCTAAAGACGTGCTACCAGGCCCTAACAGAGCACGAGCTAAAGTAGACGTGTCGATAAAATTTCCTCTAGGTTTACGGTCTGCGAATTCGTAGAGGTGCGCTTTAGGAGATATCTTTTTAATCTTAATGTTTGGGTGTGTCAGACAGGAGTCACCTTCATATCGCACGCGCCCGGCTTTGTTTTCCCAAGTACACGAACAAAGTTTTAACGAGAAACCTCCGTCAAAATCACCGCGTGGGTACTGGAGTTCTTTCGTGAAACGTGATAGGTCAAACGCTAGATTATGCCCGATAACTGCTGTATGATATTTGGTATTGTGTGACATTGCGTAAAGCAAGTGGATAAACTTTTCAGCGCTATAGAGCTGTAAATTGTTCGCATAGCAATATATTTGTAATGTTTCTATTTCCTCAATAGAGATGTTGTCAGGATCGTAAAACAGGCCTGAGAGTCTGAGAGGGTCTGCTGTGGAGAGGGAGAGTGTGCCTGTTCTGGATAGGCGTTGCATTTTGTATCTGTCAATTCCTCTCAGTTGGAAAACGCCAAAACGTAATGCCTGAGTTGCATCTGTGAGAGTCTCTGTGTCAAAAATTAGATACTGTTGATACATTTGTGGTGGTATAAAAGAATGCCAGGATTGATTACTATTGGATGTTACATTTGTAGTCACGTTTTTCCCGTCTTTCTGCATTATATGATTGCTGGTATGTACTCGTAAGTATTGAATAGTCTGGTTTTGATTGAAGCTGGTAGAATTCATAGCGTTCCTCACATAATTCCCAAAGTATTTTTTTTGCACTATACTCGTTATGTGTTATGGTTTGAGGAATACCAAAGTAATACCGTTCCCATATTAAGTGTTCATACTGCTGCGTGACGACTTTATGACAATTCAGGCATAACGGGATAGTGCATGTAGATGCTAGTGTATCAAGATGCAAGCGTTGTGGAATTATGTGGTGTAATTCGTACGGTGCTAAGCATCCGCACGCGAAACATATTACAAAACGATCCCCCTTATATGTGCAGTTATGGCAGTAGCCTGAGTGAACGCCTTTTTGTCGCAATGCATGGTAACGATCCTCTTTACAGGACATGCAGGTAAACAGGTCACGCATCGACAAGTGCGTAGAATTCATAATCTTCTCCTTCCTGCGCAATATGTCGCCATTCTTCTTTTTGCTTGAATTGTCGTAATGCAGGAATATCCGTTTCCAATTCTGTAGAATGCCCATAAATATCTGTTACGCTTTCCCCATCAAACTGTTTAATGGTAGCAAAGTTGCCCCTGTAGACATCATGCACAGCAGACCAGTATCGCGCTAACTTATCGATATTCGCTTTGTCATATGATTCTACCGAGTAATACCCGTTCTTTGCGAGAACTCCCATATGTGCGTGCGTTATTGCTACATTGTAGGTGCCGCGCTTTGAAGCTGGCGTTAGATATATTTCTCCCTCGCTGAATTTTTCATCTCTCAGACGGTTAAAAGTGCGACGGTCTAGTTTTGCCTGCTCGTAGGACTGCCGTTGCGTGTGGCCTGACTGGAGTAGGGAAAGAGCATGTCGGAATTTCTCAGCTTGTTCTGCCTTGAGCTGTGCGCGTGACCTGGTTGGTTTTGATGACATGGCATGTGGTGGGTAGGCATCCATGCCTTGCCTTTCCTTTCTAAATCATGGGGGAGGTTGTTGAGCGCTTACGCGAATGGACTGCTATTGCAAGAGCCGCCATAACGACTGATGTTGAAATGACAAACATTAGGATAATACTTAGTGTGACAATGGTAATTTCCAGAATTGTCAGGATTGACATTGTAATCATTTAGGATATTCCTTTTCCTGTTCTGAGAGATGATATGTGAACATGGCATGAAGTCGGTCAAATTCAGCACACGAAACACACAATGTGCCGGATACTTCTTTGTATGTTGAAATTTGATACATGCGATTGAAGATAGACAAGAAAAACCCCTCATCTATGGCAGTCAGGTGTACATCCGGGCGTAAGCGTACAATACCGGTTGGTTCTGTGTTATTCATGCGTATGCTCCTTTCTCAGCTAACGTGAAATCGTACCCGATGTGGCAGTAGAGGATGCAGGTTCGATTTCATAATACTGAATTACTTTGTCTTCAATAAGACAGGAGTAAGGAATTACGCGCATTTTGCCCATAGGCATGATCTGAGTACGTTTGCGGTATGAAGAGACGTAGTTATCACGGCGCTTTGATTGGTTCAAACAGACGTAAAAACGTTGCGTGTTACATTCGAGAAGAAAACGGTACTTGTACGGTTTTGCGTACTCAGGCGGATTGTTAAGGGTATCAATTGAGATGAGATTGCACAAAAGGTCTGTACAACAAGATGGTGAGAGTTCGGGAATATCAGTATTGAATTGATCCTGGTTCTGCACCTGAGACTGAGTAGAGTTAGTTTGTGTGGTGGTTGGGTTTTGCATGTTAGTTATTTCCTTTTCGTGTGCAAACATTGAACAATGACAGTGAGACTGGAATGTTGGATGTGAGTGATTCAAGCGAGAAAAAACAGTCAACAAAGTGGTTGCCTGTGATGTCTGATGAGTCTGTAATCTCCAAACTGTACGGTAGCATATCAGACATGGCGAACGTAATGGTAATTGTAATGTATGATTCTGGTTTATGGTATTCCAGGTAGTATCCGTTCTGTAGTTTTTGCTCTAAGTAATCCTGGTAGTCGCCATGTTGGTTGGTACGCATTATTGTGATCTCCTGAAGGTTAACTGGATAAGCGCGTTTCCTTATCTCTGTTTGCAGTATGGGGGGGAGGTTGTAAAAATATATGTCAAAGCGTTTTATTAGGTAAGTGTGTAGGGTTAATTTTTGTCTAAGCAGTATAATGAATGATAAGAGGATTCCCGAATCAGATGGATACTGTCATGTGAGATGGATTTTATTGTGGTGTGCTCGCATCTCACAGCAATGCATAAGTGAATCCTCTTAGTTTTAAAATGTGGAGAGTGAGAAAATGATAGAAGACTTGACTGAAGATGAAAAGTGGCTAGTGGCGATGGCCATGGGTAGTTATAAAAGTTGGCTTGAGAATATACATCCCCGGGGATTTAAACATCCACGGGTGGTTTGCGCATATAAAGGTGCTGTGAGGAAATTGGGGCTGAGAGGAGATATGAATTCTCAAGAGAAGTTTGTGGTGATAGTGAGGCAGGATGCCAATGAAGGTGCCTAAGAGCGTGCTCACGAGGTTTTTGTTCTTTGAAGGTGTGTACCTAGGTTTGTACGCTATAATGCCACTACAGGCCTTATACACCCACTGGTGGGATAGCACGTGGGTTAGCGTATATTTTGTGGGTGTGGCGTTGTTTGTAGCTAGCTGGCAAGTTTGGTTAATGGTAATAGAGGTTAGACGATGGAAGAGAATTTGACAGAGAATGAGAAAAATTTCCTGGTAGCTTGCATTAGGAGTTATGGCGAAATAAGTCAGGCCGTTGTACCTGGGTTTATGTCCTCTCAGAGGTATATTGCTACAGTGAGGAGTGTAACTCTGAAATTGGGACTAGACCTGACTAAGGGTACTGGATTGGGTATAGGGATTATAAAGGTGGATAAGATGCAATGAGAGAAATAGATAGAATGGTTGGCAATTATTGGCATACGACAAATTTAGGCCTAATATGCGTAGTTGCTGTGAAAGCTAATATGCATGTGATCTACGATGATATTAGGACTGGATTGGAATGGAAAGCCTATATAGCTGTTGTGTATGAAGACTTCACAGAAGAGGAGTCTTACGTGTATACAATGAATTGGGGGAGTAAGGTTTTAGAGGATGTTGCCCGAGCATATTTTCCCCACTTGAAAGACTTCCCATTTCTATGGTAACTAGGTTCTTCACTTTCCTTTGCCGACCTTTTCTTTATTCGATCATAGCTAACAATGATTGTGGGAAAGTGTCGGCTTTTTTATGTTGTGGTTGCTTGTCGGGTTGTCTGGACAAGTGCGATGAATAACGAATGGATGGGGTTGCCCGGAACACACTTATAC
>Ga0137398_10000170_pt1 | contig 20089 bp, 7 predicted proteins | sample czorhiz216metaG_FD_106659 | JGI IMG/M metagenome (GOLD analysis project Ga0137398, IMG submission 106659) | Vadose zone soil microbial communities from Angelo Coast Range Reserve, California, USA - czorhiz2.16 metaG | ecosystem: Environmental > Terrestrial > Soil > Vadose zone | place: USA...
CTGCAGATCTTTTTGCTGGCGCTGCTGGCGGCGCTCGATCTGTCTGGCGACTTCGGGTAGGCGTTGCGGCGCGGTTTCGCTGGCGCGCGCGGCGGCGCTGGCTACGGCGGCTTGCGCGCCTCCACCTCGCGGTGCGGGCCCGCGTTGCGGTTCGGGACGGAGCTGCATTTCGTCCGGATGCTTTTCCGCTTGCTGCATCTGGATGTGATAGAGGTAGCGAATGGTTTCGTTGTCGATGCGTGCCATCATGTCTTCGAAGAGCACGAAGGCTTCTTTCTTGAACTCGACAAGCGGATCCTTTTGGCCGTAGCCGCGCAGGCCGATGCCTTCCTTGAGGTGGTCGAGGGAGAGCAGGTGGTCTTTCCACTGGGAATCGACGACATCCAGAATGATGCGGCGCTCGAGCCAGCGCATTAGTTCAGGACTGAATTGCTTCTCTTTTTCCTCATAGCGTTTGGCGACGGCTTCGGCGGCGGCATCAGCGAGTTGATCGTGGCTCTGGGTACTGGGATCGGCGCCGGCGGTTTTGGCGTCAATGCCAAACTGGCTGTTCATTTCCGCGAGAAATTGCGAGGAGTTCCACTGATCGGGATGCTGCTCGCGAGGGCAGAAAGTATTGACGAGTTCGCGCGCGACGTCTTCGGCAATTTCGAGAATGTAGTCGCGCTGGTCTTTCCCTTCCAATGCCGAACGCCGGATGCCGTAAATCGTCTCCCGCTGCTTGTTCATGACGTCGTCGTATTCGAGCAGGTGCTTGCGAGCGTCGAAGTTCTGGGCTTCGACGGATTTTTGTGCGTTTTCAATGCGGCGGGAGATGAGCTTGGACTCGATGGGCACGCCTTCGGTCATGCCCAGGCGATACATGAGAGCTTTGACGCGCTCGCCACCGAAGATGCGCATGAGATCGTCTTCGAGAGAGAGGAAGAAGCGCGAAGAACCGGGATCGCCCTGGCGGCCGGCGCGCCCGCGCAACTGATTGTCAATGCGGCGAGCTTCGTGGCGCTCGGTGCCGAGAATATGCAGGCCGCCGAGGGCCACGACTTCGTCATGCTCGGACTTACATTGATTGGAAAATTGGTCATAGATGGGCTTCCACTGAACGGCGGGGAGCTGGAAAATCTTGCCCTCGTTCTGGAACAGCACCATGGGCACCGCAGCGGCTTGCGCGCCGTTGCCGCTGGCGCCATCGACGCCAATCACTGCGGGTGCGGCAGCGTAGGGCATGGCCAGCTTGTTCTTGAGAAAATATTCACGCGTGAGAAACTCCGGATTGCCGCCGAGAAGAATGTCCGTGCCGCGTCCGGCCATGTTGGTGGCCACGGTGACGGCGCCTTTGCGTCCGGCCTGCGCGACGATGCGGGATTCGCGCTCGTGCTGCTTGGCGTTGAGGACCTGGTGCGGGACTCCCGATTTTTTCAGGATTTCGGCGATGGTTTCGGATTTTTCGATGGAGATGGTGCCGACCAGAACGGGCTGACCACGCTCGTGAAAATGGCGGATGCCGTTGGCCAATGAATTGTCTTCCTGCAAAATGCCGTTGACCACGGCTTCAAACTTCTCTTTCTCGGTGCGGTACACCACGTCCGGATACTCTCTGCGGATCAGCGTGCGATTGGTGGGGATGGCCACGACATCGAGGTTATAAATTTTACCGAATTCCGCGGCTTCGGTTTCCGCGGTGCCGGTCATGCCAGAAAGCTTTTTGTACATGCGGAAATAGTTCTGGAAGGTGATGGTCGCGAGGGTCTGATTCTCGCGCTCGATTTTCACTCCTTCCTTGGCTTCTACAGCCTGGTGCAGGCCGTCAGACCAGCGGCGGCCGGGCATCTGGCGTCCGGTAAATTCATCGACGATGACGATTTCGCCGTCTTTGTTGACGTAGTCGACGTCAATTTTGTAGAGGGTGTGCGCGCGCAGGGCCTGATAGACGTGGTGCATGGCGTCGATGTTGGCCGGATCGGACATATTGGTGAGGCCCAAGAGGCGCTCGCACTTGTTGAAGCCTTCTTCGGTGAGGGTGGCCTGGCGATGCTTTTCGTCGATGGTGTAGTCGATATCTTTGATGAGCTTGGGGATGATTTTGTCGATTTTGAAATACTTGTCGGTGGATTCCTCGGAAGGGCCGGAAATGATGAGCGGGGTGCGCGCTTCATCGATCAAGATGGAGTCGACTTCGTCGACGATGGCGAAGTGGTGGCCGCGCTGGACACAGTGCGCGAGGTCGTACTTCATGTTGTCGCGGAGATAGTCGAAGCCGAACTCGTTGTTGGTGCCGTAGGTGATGTCCGCTCCGTAGGCCGCACGGCGCTGCTCGTCGTCTAGGTCGTGGACGATGACGCCGACCGAGAGGCCCAGCGCGCGATACAGGGGGCTCATCCATTCTGCGTCGCGGCGAGCCAGGTAATCATTGACCGTGACGATGTGTACGCCGCGGCCGGCGAGCGCGTTGAGGGCGGCGGGAAGGGTGGCGACAAGGGTCTTGCCTTCGCCGGTCTTCATTTCGGAAATTTTGCCGTCGTGCAGGACCATGCCGCCGATAAGCTGCACGTCGAAATGGCGCATGTTCAGGAAACGGCGCCCGGCTTCGCGGACCAAGGCAAATGCGGGAACGATCGCGGGCACCAGAGCTTGGCGCATGGATTCGCGGAAGGTCGATTCGGTGGGGTCCAAGTCTTTGAGTTGCTCGCGGATAGGGTCTTTCAGAGCCTGAAATTGGGCTTTGAGCTGGTCGTCGGTGAGCAATTTTACTTGCGCTTCGCGCTCGTTGATGGCGGCGACGGAAGGTTGCAATTTCTTGACATCGCGTTCGTGCTTGGTGCCAATAAATCGCGCGATGACGCTATCGATGAGCTTTGCTACGTCCATGAGGTTTTCGCTATTTCCGAGTTGCTACCGACCGGGCCGGCCGCACTCTAGCGGTGGCAGTTAGGCCAGCGGGAACACTTTATTCTATCTGTTTAGATGCGCTTGCGCCAAACGGGGAGCGGGAGAGCGGCGTAGCACCAGGGCCTGGGGGCCATACGATCCATGTTGCTGAAATGAGGCGTAGCGGTGCCGGGCCGCTGCGGGATGGCTACGGTCGAGCGTGAGCGTCTGTTTGAGCTATTTCACCGCTACGACTTCAGAGGCGGCTGCTGGTGCGGCGAGTTCTTCGACGGCGCTGTTCGGGGCAAGGTTGTCGGCTAACAAACGACGTAGTTTGCCGCGCTCTTCGAGGGTCATGTCCACAATTTCGAAGGCCATGCCCTGGGAGCGGTAGTCGCGCAGGAGCGCGGTCGCTTGCAGGTGGCGCATTCCGAGCTGCAGCTTTAGTTGCACGGACGTGCCGGGCGGCAAGTGGCGATCAATGGTGGCAACCCCGCCCGCGAGGCTTACCGTTCGGATTTCCATGCGGCAGTTTTCTTTCAAGTTGACACTCAAAGCGACAACGGGTTTATGGAGGCGAACGCGAGTGTGGCGGCGTTGGCGGACAAATTTGCAATTGGCGGCAATTTCCAAGGGCGCCAGAGACAAATCGGGATTGGTCAAGCCGCTCTTGGGACGAAACGCGCGAGCCCAGGCCGGATCGAGCTTTTCGAGAGCCTGCAATGCGGAAATACGGAGTTCCTGCGGATTTGCCCAGCCAAATACTTTTTTGGCCTCGAGGATGCGCTTGAGCGCCGCGATGGATTCCGGCGCGTGAATGCGGCCGAGGGCCTCCACGGCCCTGACGCGCAGATAGGGGCTCGAATCGGCCGGCAAATCGCTGTCGACTATATTCATAAGGCGTCCGAGCGCTTCGCGATCAGCCGTTACGCCGATTTCGTCGATGACCATGGGCATCACCAGCGGGTCGACGTGATCGAGCAGCTCCAGAAGGATGCGGCACCTTCCGTGGGCGCCGCTGGCGGAGAGTTGACGCACCACGCGGTCCTGGTGGACACGCGGAAAATTCTTGATGCGGCTCGGAAGGAAAACCTCCACCGCTTGCGGATCGAGCCTGGTGAGCAGGCCAACCATCTCCGCGGCTTCAACCACCGGACCGCCGCGAACGGTGCTGCGCAAGTGCTGCAATCCCTCTTCGCCCAGGTCGGCGGCGAGATTGGCGATGTGCTCGGCATCGTCGCGAAGGGTGCAGCGATTGAAGCGATTGGCGAGCTGCTCCATAGTGGCTTGCGGCAGGAGCTTGAGGACATTGGTCAAACCGGTCGAAGCCTGGCGGGCGCGCAAGGCTTCTTCCACGAATTCCGGTATGCGCTCCTCGATGCCCATTTTTGTGCGCATGGACTGCGCGATGCCCGGGCGCTGAGCTTCAATGCCGACGACCAAGTCCAATGCCTGCTCCATGGCTGCAAAATGCCGGCTGGTGGCGGCTTCCTGGCTCAAGCGCACAAAAGCAGCGCTTACCAGCCCTTGCAACTCGGCATCCTGTTCCAGGCCGACGCGCAAGCCGAGGTGGCGCAGAGCCTCGCCTAACAGCTTGGGATCGACTTTGGCGTACAGCTCGGCAAGGTGGGAAAGACCGGCGGCGGCCTTCCTTCTGGCATCGGGTTCTTCGCTTTCGGCGCAGGACGCGTAGTTCTGGAGAACGCTGACGGCTTCGGCGGCGTTTCCTCTCTTGACGAGGTCATTCACGTAAGTCTGCACGTTGCGCGGCGGGATGCACCAGGCTTCCTCGGAGAGCAGAACGGCGCGCTTGCCACTTTCCGGAACGGCGGCCCAGAATTGGCGGTCCATGATCTCGCGGTGCGATTCCACGACGAGCCCGGCGTCACTCATTTTGTCTTCATGAGCGCCGAGAATTCTGCGCAGGTTTTCGACCTCTTTGTTCATGCGGTCGAGCATTTGTCGCACGGCGTTGACTTTGACCTCGCCGCGTTCGAAACGCTCCAAGGCAAAGCGAATGGCCAGGTGCTCTGCGAGCTGAATCAAGACCGATTGATCGGGTTTGGCGTTGGAAGTCTTGGTGGCCAGCTCCGCGAGCGCTTGCTTCAAAATGTTCTGAGCGCTGGCCGGCAGCTGGGAGAGTTCCTCTTGGACCGCGTTCGCCGCGCCAGAGCCTAGCGCGCCGCCAGCGCCGATTTGTCCAAAATTAGTGAGCACCGCGAGCATACGGTACATTTCCGCTTCGCTCGGCTCCGAGGTGCCGCGGCCACGGCCCGGTCCGGCCCCCGGGCCGGCACCGGCGGACGACGGGCTGCCAGAGACGCTGGCACCCGGCTCGGAATCGGCACCCGCTTCGGCGCCGACCCCGGTCCCCGGAGTGCCGCTGCCGTGCGAGCCTTGCGCCGCAGCAATCATCTCCAGTAATTTTTGTGGATCGTTGAGCCAGCGCTTGAACTGATCGGAATCGTCCCCGAGCGTGACGGCGGCCAGCTGTGCGGCCATGCCTGCGCCCTTCATGCGCGAGTCGGTGGCCACAAAGCAAATTTCGTTGATGCGAATGCCGCGAGCATCGGAAAGAGCGGACTTCAACTGTAAAGCGAGCTCAGCGGGCTTGGCTTTGCCAGTTGGGAAAGCGCGTGCGAAGCGATTCAGTTCGTCCTCGGTGACCGAGGAGAAGAACTGCACACTGCCGAGGCCGGCAGCAGAAAGCAGCTGCGCAAATTGATTTTCAGCGGGCGAACCTTCTAGCGGCACGCCATCGAGCAGCAACTGCGTGCCAGTGGCACCTAACAACAGTCCAGCCTCGCTGGCGGGCGGGATGGCGGCGCTGAGCTCGTGCCAGGCGATGCTCAGCTGTTCCTTGGTGCGAACGTGCTCGAAGCCGTACAAGCGGGCGAACTTCAGCAGGATGTTCAGGCTTCTCACGAAAGCCCGCCCTGCTATCGCTGTTGGGTCGAGTGCTTTCATCTTTGCAGCGCGTCCTGGTAGGACTGCCTCTCTAGTACCCTAGGCCCAGGGGTGGTCGGCGGCAATGGTACAGAGGTTCCATGTGCCCCGGCCGTCAAGCCAGCCAAGCGGTTCGGCAAAATACCTGTTCATTGGTACGGTAGAAGGTCTTAGGAGGACAGGTGGCGCGGAGAACAAAATAGGGCAGCTACCGAACACCTCCTGGTACTTCCGGGCAGATGCGGTGGAAGCCCCTTCGCGGGAATGAAACAGACACCGGGAGGGCTGCGGGAGGATTAAATCACCAGAGGCTTAGTTTTTGGACACGGCCATACGTCCGCGGCGGCGCGTGCGGTTGGTGACTTGGGCGGCCAAGGGTAGTCCCCCAAGTTCCATCAATAGCCTGCGGAGTCTTCCGCGTTCTTCGAGGTCGATCTCGACGAACTCGAAGGCCATGGCCTGGGGTCGCGCGCCGCGCACAATAGCTTGGGCCTTGATATGGCGCACGCCGGAAGCGATCTTCAAAGTCAACAGGGAACCCGGCGCGAGGTGTCTCTCGCCCGAGCCGATGCCACCGCCCAAGTTAAGCTCCGGAATGGAAAGCCGGAAATTCTCGCGGAGGTTCATGGTCGTAGCGATGAGGTTGCGAGAAAGCTTCAAGCGCGCGTAGCGCCGCTGGCGAATCACGGAGACGTTCGGGTCGGGATCGGACGGTTCAAGGACCAGATCCTTGCGATCCAATCCGCAAGGAGCGAGCTTGTCCAATGCGACGTTGGCATCGATGCGCATCAAAGACTGGGCGGACACGATGCGCAGTTCCTCCGGATATTGCCAGCGCCAGAGTTGGCGCGCGTCCATGATGTGCTGCAAATACGCACTAACAGCGGTGGCGCGCAAACGGCCGAGGGCTTCAATGGACTTTACACGAACAAAGCCGGGCGTAGCCTCATTTTCCGCGAGTTCCAATAAGCGAGGAATGCATTCGGGACGGCCGCTCATTCCCATTTCGTCGATGGCCAATGGACGAATCATTACATCCAGTGATTCGTACAAAGCCACCAGCAATTCGGCGCGGCGCTCCGGCGGTGCGGAGGACAGCTGCCGCACGACACGATCGTGCGAAGTCCGCGGCCATTGCGATAAACGCACGGGAAGGATTTTGGCCACGGATTCGGGGGCGATGAGGGTGAGCAGCCCGACCGTTTCTGACGCTTCAGAAGCCGGCGCCGTCTGCAGCGTTTCGATCAAGCGCTGGGTGGCGTCATCGCCCAGCCCGCGGACCACCTCGCTCAGCAGCTCGCAGTCGTCGCGAAATCCGCAATGGCCAAAGCGGTGCGTGACATAGTGCAGCGTGGCTTTGGGCATCAGCGCCAAAATATCGATCATACCGTCGGCGATTTGCCCGCTGCGCAGCGCCTCTTCCACGAACTCCGGCATGCGTTCTTCGGCGCCAATGCGCGGGCGCAAGCTTTGCGTAGAGCCCGGCCGTTGTGCTTCGACGGTGTCGAGCGAAGCGAGCGCCTGCTGCATCGCAGGGTAGCATCGTTTTGAGGCGGCTTCCTGGCTGAGCCGCACGAACGCGGCACTCACCAAGGTTTGCAGTTCGGGCTCGCGCTCGATGGCCAACTGATTTCCCAGGCGGCGAATGCCGTCCATCAAGGCGCTGCCATCACCGCTGCCGTAGAGTTCTGCGAGGTCGGAAAGACCGATGGCGGTAGTGCGGCGCGCCTCGGGATTGTCAAGACCAATGCAGGCCGCATACTTCATCAATATTTCGTTCACCGTTTTCAGTTCGCCGCGACGCAGCATCTCTTCCAGATAACCGCGCACATTGCGTGGCGGCACGCACCAGGCTTCATCCGAGGTCAAGACTTCCTTTTTGTTTTCGTCGGGAACCTGCGCCCAGAATTCCTGATCGATCAGTTCGGTGTAGGACTGCACCTGCAACCCAGCATTGGCCATCATGTCTTCCTGGGTAGCCAGTATTTTGCGTAGTCCTTCGATTTCCGAGTTCATGCGATCGAGTAACTGCTTGACGGCATTGACGCGCAGCTCGCCGCGTTCGTAGCTGTCCAAGGCGAAGCGGATGGCCACATGCTCCGCTAGTTTCAAGAGCATTGGTTTGTCCGGCTTTTCGTTGGGCGCCTGCGCTGCCAGACCTGCAAGGGCCTGCTGCAGCGTGTACTGCGCGCGCACCGGAAGTGCGCTCAAGCGCGATTGGAAGGTTGGCACCTCCATGCGTGCCTCGGGATCTTTGCGGGATTTTCCGAGTTGCGCAAAAAGCGCAAGCATGGAGCGAATATCTTCCTCCGGCACTGCAAACCCGCCCGCGCCGCCGCCCCCCCCGCCAGCTTCCGTTCCGGCTCCGGAAATACTGCCCCCCGCGCGTAGCAATGCCGAAGCGGTAAGCCACTTTCCAGGCGTGGTTGCCTCGACCCCACTCCCAATCGGCCCTGGGCTCGTGACGCCACCGCCGCCTCCTCCCGGTCCTCCGGTACCGGTGCCGCCGCCACCAGCGCCTGGACCACCGGTTCCGCCGCCAGCGCCTGAACCGCCCGCGCCGCCGCCGGGCCCTCCGGTACCCGCACCGGTACCTCCACCGCCCTGCCTAGGTGCACCCCACAAATTTCCAGAATCTGCGGTGACCGGACCACCGCCGCCTGAGCCCCCAGCTCCACCGCTACCACCTCCGGAGCCGCCTCCGCTCCCGCCAGCACCGCCTGGCACACCGTGGCCGCCTCCACCGCCAAATCCGAAGCCGGGGCCCGTTCCACCTCCGCCACCGCCTCCAGCGCCGCGGCTGCTTTCGGCGGCCAGAATCATTTGCAGCATCTTATTGGGATCTTCCATGAAGTCGCGGAACTTGTCGCCGTGCGCGCCTAGCGCTTTCGCGGTCAGCTGCGCCGCCACTTTGATCCCGGCGATCGAGGAATCCTCCGCGACGTAGCGGATCTCATTGACCTTGATGCTGGTGTCCCCGGCGAGCGCGGATTTCAACTGCTCGGCAAGGGAAGTAGGCTTGGAATTGCCGCTCGGAAACGCGCGCACAAAACGCGCGAGCTGCGGCTGCGTGAGTGTGGGCGAAAAATGGATGCTGGCAATGCCGGAGGAGATCAGTAGTTGTGCGAAGCTGCGCTCGCCTGCCGCGGAACCCAGCGGCACGCCGTCGAGCAGGATCTGAGTTCCCGAAGCACCCAGTAGAACGCCGCTGCCGCTACTCTCATCGAGAGCGCTGCGCAATTCCTTCCAGGTCGTCTCGAATTGCGCGGCGGTGCGTACGTGCCCGAATTCATACAGGCGCGCGAACTTCAACAAAATATTCAGGCTGCGAACGAAGGCGCGCGCGGAAGCTCGTGTATCGGTAGCCATAGACTCACACTAGGAACGGCCTGCTCCCCCGGTTCCTAGGCGTATCCATAACAGTATGTTGCGACCGCTGAGGAGACAAGTCCTGTAACCACCATTGTACCCATCTCAATAACATTTTCCCGCGAAAATAGAGATTCCCGGAGCGTTATACGTTATCGAAGACGCAATCCCCGTTTTCGAGGTTGCCCGTTTCTGGCGGCAAGCTCTACAATAGCGGGCGAAACACCAACGAGATAGGTATCGGGCTCGATACTGGAGTGCATTCAACTTTTTTGGGCCAAGAGTTGCTCCCAGCATGCCGAATCAGCCGCCAGACGATCGCTTCAAAGCCGACATGCCGCAGATTCCAGGCGTTGCTGGGCAAGCGCCCGAGGAGCACTTGGGATTTAAGCCTCTACGACTGGTCGGCTTCCTGGCCGCCCTCATCCTGTGTTTGTTAGCCGTGCGCTGGATTCTGCGTCCCAAGGCCGCGGACATGCCTGTTGCGGCGCCCACGGCACAGATCAATGTCCCCGCGCCGGCCCCGGACCCCAACGCATCTCTGCCGAATGCCACCGAAGCGCAGCCAGGCGTTGCGGAAGTCCGTGAAATGGCCAAGCCCTGGTCCTCCAAGGAGTTCCTGTTCCGGAACCGGCTGACCGGGGAGAATGTTCCAGCTTTGTTGCTTCGCCTTTCGAGCGGATCCGCAGCGCAGCCCTCCGGCTACTGGGCCTTTGCGCTGGACACGCCGTTCGGGAACTGCCGTTTCGAGTTCGTTCGGGACTTGAGTAAGCTGCGGAACGACTATGGATACACGGGGGCAAAACATCCGATGGTTGGCAATCCCTGCACGCGCACAGTGTTCGATCCCCTGAAGATGACCAGCCTGCCGGGTAGCGTCTGGGTTCGCGGGTCCATCGAGCAAGGCGCCGACTTGCGGCCGCCGCTGGGGATTGAGGTCGAAATTCAGGATAGACGGATTCAGGCCGTTCGCATGGAGTGATGCGCGGCGCGGATCGCTGCTGAATCGACGGCTATGCGAATGCGCGGGCGCTAAAAAGAGCAGCGGCCTCGAACCAGCGCGAGGACTACTGTGGACCGCCGTACCGCCGCACTTCTCGCCCCATTTGTCCCGTGAGCATCAGGAACACCATGCGTTGATCGGCCCACCAAGAGAATAGCGGATGGTTGAAGGTCGCTGGCATGTTGTGTTCCACGAAGAGATGGGAAATCCAGGCAAGGCCGTAGGCAACCGCTAGCGCGACCAAAACCCACCGCCCGCGTCGCTCGGCGATCGCAGCTCCCACGAGCATCCAACCGCCAACGGTACCCACAAGATGTACGACCCGGGTCGCCGGCTGGCTATGCGCTCGCACATAGACAGGCCAAAACTCGGCAAACGTCATGGAAGACCTCTCGCCTTGCAACTGATTTAGGCGGAAGTTATCACAATTTAGCTTGCGGTCGGCAATGAATTTAGGAATACCCGTAGCCAATCGAATGGAAACAAAAATGGGGAGCCACGTAGGCTCCCCATTTCCTAATGGAGTTAGTGGTGAGCTAGAACTAGAACGTCACCTTCAGTCCGAGCTGAATGTTACGGCGTTCATCGGCGGACGTTCCGGCAGAGCCCGCGATACCGCCTTTCTGCGTTTGGATAAACGGAGAAGGGTTTCCGTTGATATCTACCAGCGACGAAGCGTCGAGGTTATTTTGATTGATGTACTGGTTGTGGTGATTAAAGATATTGTACATTTCCGCGCGGAACTGCAGGCCGAACCGCTCGGTAAGCTTGAAGTTTTTGAAGAAATTCATGTCGACGTTCCAGTATCCCGGTCCGAAGTAGTTGTTGCGTTCGGGGTATGGCAAGCCAAGCGTGCTGTACCTGCACCCGGTGTGAAAAAGACCGCTGCAGATTGGAATGCCCTGTGCGTCGCCCACGTTGTTCACAGCGCCGCCAGTGTTCGCTAGCGTTATATAGTTAAACGTGTTCGGCGCATAGTTGATCCCTGCGTCGACGGCGGAGCCGGTCTTGGCACCTGGGCCGGGCGCGACCCACTCCGCGCAATTGGTTCCACCCGGGTTGGAGCAATCGAAGATGCTGAACGGTGCGCCCGAGCGCCACTTAACCACGGAGCCGAGTCCCCAACCGCCGAGCACGTTACGCATGATGGCATTACTGGAGGCCCTCATCCACGGAATCTCCCAGCTTCCAGCCAGGACAAAGCGATGGCGAAGGTCATAATCGGAGTTGCCATAGTTCAATTTGGGATTGAAACCGTCCAGATATCCTAGATAGTACGCGCCGGAGGATGTGCCCAAGGCCGAGTCGGTAAAAGTAGAAGAGAGGTTATCCAGCGCGTGCGACCAGGTGTAGTTCGCGTTCAGGTTAACTCCCTTGTTCCAAAGGTTATTGGTCTTATACTGGAAGGTCGCGCCATGATAGTGGCTATAGGCGTTGCCGCTGCGGAAATTCATGTTGGTGTACTGCAAGTTGAGGCGATTAGCAGCTCTGGCGTCACCCAAAAAAGCTCCGCCGGAGAAAGCGGGGTTGATGTTGGAGATGTCGTAGAGGTGGACACCGTGTGACCCGGCGTAATCTATCGAAACCACCGAGTGCCGAGTGATCTGGCGTTCGAGAGCAAGGTCCCAAGTTTCGGCATAGGCGGTCTTTAAGTTTTGGTTGATAGCACGCTGACTGACCCGTGGCAGTGCCTTGCTTCCCGCGGAACCGGCCAGCGGACCGGCATTGTCCGTAAATACCGGCATGGTCGGCACGTCCACCCCGGACTGAAGGCTGATTACGGCGTAATTCGGCGGGTTCTGGATGGCGTTGAAGGTCACGTTGCCAAAGTTACGCTCGTAACCAATGCCGAATCCGCCGCGCAAGCTGGTCTTGCCGCCGCCAAACGGATCCCACGCAAAGCCGATTCTCGGGCCAAAGTTGGTGTACTGGGGCTTCCCGAACACGCCGCCGTTTTGGGCCAGTTGCACAGATCCGTTGCGAATCTGATCGAAAGCGGTAGCTCCGGAACCAAGAACGAAATTGGAGTCGAGCGCTGGATTGGCATTGTGCTGCACGCCGTAGTACTCCCAGCGTACGCCAAGGTTCAGCGTGAAGCGGGGCACGATCTTCCACGAATCCTGGACATAGACTGCACCATCGTTGTAATGATAGTTGCGCTCGAAGGCGGGTGTGTTCACCGGTAATGTCACGGTACAAGCAGGAGTCACAATCGCCGCGCCGGTGATGGGGTCGGCAGAACAAGGGAACTTACCCTGAGGATAGATCGCGTCCTGCCACGTGAAGATTGTTCCATTCTTCAGATTGGTCAGTCCTGTAGCCAAATTTGTGCCTAGTTGCTCGACCGCATTGAGGTACGCGCCAAACACGCGATTGTCGCGGATGTGCACGAATTGCCCGCCGAACTTGAACTGGTGTTTGCCGAGTGTCCAAGAAGCGTCATCGTAGAATTGGTACAGGTTCTGCGGTCCGCCAAAGGGAATGGATGCGCCCGGCGTGGTCTCGTTGTAGCCGGGAAACACTAACGGGGTGCCCAGCACAGTCTGGAGTCCGCCGGCCGTATACAGCGTTGGACCAACCGGAGCGGATCCCAGTGCGAGAACCGGTCCGTTGATGCGATTGTAGACCGCCTTTGCGGAGTTCACGAAGTTCGGAGTAAAAACGTGGGTGAGGTTGAAAAGATAGTTCTGGTCATAGTTCGTTGCACCGGTGTTATAGCCGGCATAGGGGCTGAAGTTGACGACACCGGGAAAGTCCAACTCCTTATAAGAGGCGTAGCGTGCGGAGAAGGTCGTCTTGTCGGTAATGTTGTAGTCAACTTTGGCGACTTCCATCCAGGTATTCTCGGGGTTTCCGCCGCCAGCATCACTGGGTACGGAAAAGGAGACCTGATCGCATGTCAAGCCACTGCCCCCCCCGCAAGGACCCGAGTTAAGAGTGGCAACGCCTGGGGCCAACTTTCCATAGGCGGCAAAAAACGCCTGGCTGGCTGGCGCCAGCAACGGGATAGAAGCTGGGTCGAGGATGGTCAGCTGTTGAGGAGAACTGCTGCGCACCCGAATCCACTCGGTATTGTTAAAGAAGAACAACTTGTTCTTGATAGCCGGGCCGCCGACGGAAAATCCGAAATTGTTGCGCGTGAATATTCCCTTGGGCGTGCCAGTGGAGTCATTTTGAAAGGTGTTAGCGGACAGAGCCGAAACGCGGTTGAATTCGTAGGCGGAGCCGTGGAAGGTGTTACTACCTGACTTGGTGACAAGGTTGACCACGCCGCCGCTGGCGCGACCGTACTCGGAGGTAAAGTTGTTGGTCAGAACGCTGAATTCCGCCACGGAATCAAGAGGTATCTGTTGCCCTACCGACGCGGTAAATGTGTCAACGTTTTCGGCGCCGTCGAGCAGGATGCCAGTCGAGGCCGACCGCAGGCCGTTGATCGCATATCCGCAGCCGTTGGCTGAGGAAGCGCCACGGGTGCTGTTGCAGTCCTCCGTTACGTTGCCAGCCGTCGCGACGAGCGCATACGGATTGCGGGTAGGATCAGTGGGCAGGCTGTTAAGCTGCTCCGAGGTGATGACCTGCGATAGGGTTTGATCTTCCGTGTCGACTGTGACGACTTCGCCGGAGCCGCTCACTTCCACGGTTTGGCTTGCGGTACCGATCTCAAGTTGTGCCGGAATCTCATTGTTTGAACCGACCGCTACCTGCACACGCCGGACGAGTTTCTTGAAGCCAGTAGCCTCGACGCTAACCTCATACGTGTCAGGCCTAAGGCTCGAAATCGTGTAAATACCTGCCGAGTTCGTGCTAGTTTCACGCGTGACGCCGGTGCTGACGGACTTGGCTGCCACGCTTGCACCCACTACGACGGCGCCCGTGGCGTCCGTGACCGTACCCGTAATCTGGCCGGTTTCTGTTTGTGCGAAGGCCCCGGAGGACAGCAGAAACAGAATGCAGGCCAGCGAAACCAGTCTCAATGTCGTTTGAAGAACACCGTTCATAATCTATCGCCCCCAATTTGTGCTTTGCCAAGATGTAGCGCGTGCAAAAAGGAACTACACCGGCTGTAACTTGTTCTGCACGGCGCTGTCCAATCTTCGCGCGCGGAGACTAGGTGGGAAAATTTTGATAAGCCCAATGTTTAGTATGCGATACAGATCAGCCTATTTCCGCTTTATATTAGATTTATACAAAATTTCATATAACTCCGGGCGGGACACTACGGTTAAGCGAATCGAAATTTACGTGGTTTTTTAGATACTTCTCGGTAGTTTCTGCATTGTGTATATTGCGAGACCTGGAAGGCGTCGGCTTATGCAGGTTGAAGTAAGAACTGAGATGTAGAATAGGTCTTTATCGGTCCTAAGTGTCACCTGGAAGTGGAAGCGCCTCTGCTCCCGTTGGTTCCACAAGATCCTGTCTCCGTGGGCCCGCCGGTTCCGAATATCCGAGCAGAGGCTGCGCGCGCATCAATGTCCTCGCAAATCATGGTGATTTGTTTTTTCTTGACATCAGGCAAGCCCGGCGGATAAATCTCTTTTTCACCATGCTGACAACAGAGCAGCCTTCGATGCCATCCCGCCGGCGATTCTTCCACACCGCCGTGGCTGGCGCCTTAGCCTTCACTCCGAAGGTGTCACGAGCGGCCGCTGAAATTCTCGATGATTCGGGCCCCTCGCCTTTTTCTCTGTTAAAGCCGCTCGAGGGGCGGGTGCGTCCCGTTGAGGTGGACGAATTCAGCAAACGCATTGAGCATGCGCAGCGCTTGATGTCGGACGGGGCGCCCAAATATGACGCGCTGTTCTTCGCTCCCGGCACTTCGCTCTACTACTTCACTGGCGTTCGCTGGGGTCTTAGCGAACGCTTGCTGGGACTGGTCATTCCTCGCACGGGGCGCCCGATCCTCATTGTGCCGGCCTTCGAAGAGGGCCGCATGCGCGAAAAACTCCATCTCCCGCTCGAAGTTCGCATCTGGCAGGAAGATCAAAGTCCCACGAACATCGCCGCTGCCGCGCTCGCTGAACAGGGCGTTCGCTCTGGCCGGATGGGCATCGAAGAAACCGCGGGGTTCACTTTTTCCGATCATCTCCGCCAAGCCGCCCCCGCGTTCGAGTATGTTTCCGCCGATCCTGTGACCATCGCATGCCGCGCACACAAGTCCGCGCACGAACTCGAACTGATGCGACTTGCATGCGAAGCAACTTTCGAGGTCTTCCGCGCCACATTTGCTTCGCTGAAGGAAGGTATGTCTCAGGAAGACATCGGACATCTGGTCGAAGCCGGGTTCGCGAAAATGAAATTACGCGGGGGAGCGTTAGTGCTACTCGGCGAATCCGCGGCGCTACCGCACGGAACGGTGAAGCCGCGAAGCCTGAAAGAAGGCGACGCGGTCTTGATTGACGGCGGCTGTACCGTGGAGGGCTACGAAGCGGACGTTACACGCACCAGTGTCTTCGGCAAGCCCTCGGAAAAAATGTTGCGCGTGTTCGAGATCGTCCGCAAAGCGCAGGATGCCGCCCTGGACGCTGCGCGCGCCGGCCGGCTTTCCGGTACCGTCGACGATACCGCACGAGCGGTGGTCACTGGAGCGGGCTATGGTCCGGACTACAAATTTTTCACCCACCGGCTGGGCCACGGCATCGGCCTCGACGGCCATGAGCATCCCTACCTTGTGCGCGGCAGTGAGACCGTCCTTGAACCCGGCATGACCTTTTCCAACGAGCCCGGCATTTACATCCCCGGGGAATTCGGGCTTCGCTCTGAAGACGATATGGTCATCGCCGCCGACGGCCCGGCGCAGCTACTACTCCCGGTTTTGCTCCGTTCCTGGAAAGACCCTTTAGCTGAGAAATCCTCGAGCGCGTCTACTCCCGCAACCCCTCGCAAAAATCCACTATGCGCGCCTCCGCCCAAAATCGTTCCGCGCCGGCGTGCCGGGAAATGAACGCGCAATGTCCTCCGTGTTCGGGAGCCATAAACCGGACCGCGGGGTTCTCCTCAACAAGCGCCGCCAAAAACGATTCGTAGGGCACGAACGGATCATCCTGCGCGGTGATCATCAGCATTGGCACGCGCACTTGCCCGACCACACTCCTGGCTCCCGCTGCGTCATAATATTCCTGGGCATCGCGATACCCAAAGCACGGCCCGGTGATGGCATCGTCGAACTGCCGCACCGTTTGAATCTTTCCGAATCCACCGCGCGAATAAATCTTCGGGAACAGCGCCACTTTGCGGGCGTAACGCGCCATCAAACCATTCACAAAGTGCCGCTGGTAGAAATAATTCTCGCGCTTTTCGAGCGCGTCCGCGCAACCGGCCAAATCAATCGCGGGGCAGACTCCGCACACGCCTCGCAGCGCGCGCGGCACTCTGCTGCCGTACTCCCCGGCCATCTTTGTCACCAGATTCCCGCCCATCGAATAGCCGGCAAAAAACAGCTGCGTGAATCCGTCAATCTCCGTCAATTCCTCGAAGACCGCACGGCAATCTCCGCTCATCCCGGAATTGTACAGAGTGGGCGTTAACTTCTCGGTGTCGCCACAATTCCGTTGATTGAGCCGCACCACGTGAAAGCCACGCTGATAGGCCTTTTCCGCAATTCCCAGCACATAGTTCGAATTGCTCGAACCTTCGAGCCCGTGCACAATCACGATCACCGGCACGTCGCGACGCTTCTGATTCTGCCAGTGACAGTGCCCCAGCAGTTGCGAATCTTCCGCGACGCGGAACAGGCGCTCCTCTGCCTTGGGCAGTCGAAATCGGCGCGGCCAATACGCCGCCGCGATGGTCATGGCGTGACCGTTCTTCAGCCATCCATGCGCCTCAAATGGGACTGCTGCGAAACTCATGGCCATGCAGTGTAGCGCAAGGACTCGGCCTGGACGCAGTCCGGAACCGTCGCCGTCGATGCGCGCACGCCGCTCGCTTGTGACGGCGGCTAAGGAGTATTTCTGTGGAAAACCTTTCGGCGGATGTCCGGCCAGAATTCCTTCATTTCGTTGGGCACCCCGTCCCACAGGAGCAGCATCCCGAGCGTGCCCGCATTCCGCCCGAAGGTGCGATCGTCGGGAGCATGATAATCGCTCCTTCGCAGTGCGGCCCTGCGCAGTAGACAACAAATACTCTGTCTGCACATCATCCGCAAGGATTTCGGAACGCTGACTCGCCTGGACATTTTCGATCCCCCAATTTTATTCAGGCCGCCTCTTAAAAGTTAGAACCGGTTTCAAAAATGTACACGGAGGCCGAGGCAGGACTTGTTCCGTGTATCTTTTAATGCGACTCGTTGCAAAGACACCGAAACCCAAGCGCCTCGCACCCCAGCCAAATTATCTTTGACCAATGTTCAGCTTGTCGAGGGTGCGCTTTAGCTCTTCAAGCTTCTGCCCCGCCTCGCCGAGCTTGCCTTCCGCCGTCAGGCGCTGGTAGTCGGCAAGGTCTTTGGCGGCTTTCGCGATAAGGGCATTGACATCGGCTGCAGGCTGGGGCGATCCAGCGGGTGCCGGTCCACGTTGCATCGGTTCCGCAGGGACTGCCGCGGTGCTCAGCGACGAGACCGCCCCGCCAAAAAGAGCTGCCATCGCCGACTCGAAGGTTGGTCCGTACGCAAGCCGGTCTTGTAGGGCGAGCACGACCAGACGTAACTCCGGCATCGGACTCCTCTCAGCCTGCAGGTAAATTGGCTCCGCATACAACAGCGCGCGCCCAGTCGGAATCACCAGCAGGGCTCCGCGCCGCACGTGAGAGCCTTGCTGATTCCATAGCGTCAATTGTCCGGAAAGCTGCGCATTCTGATCAATGCGCGCCTCGATTTGCAGAGGTCGGTCGACAAGTTTCGTTTTGGGGAAGTTGTAGACCACCGACGTCCCGTATTGTGCGCCGTCGCTGCGCCCGGCAATCCAGCCAATCAGATTATTCCGATTGGCCGGCGTAAATGGCAGAATCTCTACAAACTCCACGCCGGTTTCGCCCGGCAGTTTCATCAGCACGAAGTTCGGCGGCATCGCTTGTGTCACCTGCTGCCCCCCTTCGCTCATACCGACTTCGGTGGCGACCGTCCACAGATCCTCGCGGTTGTAGAACGCTCCCGGGTCCGTCATGTGATACAGCCCGTACACTTCCGCTTGCAGGTTGAGGAACAACTCGGGGTAGCGCATGTGCTTACGCAGCCCGGGCTGCATCACGGCTGCATCCTTGAACAAGCTCGGAAAGATGCGGCGGTAGGCCGCGATAATCGGGTCCTCGGTGTCAAACACGTAAAACGTTGTCGCACCATTGTACGCGTCGATTACGACCTTAACGCTGTTCCGCATGTAGTTAATAGGGTCGCGGTCGAGACGGTAATGGCTGGCGTACGGATAGCTGTCGGAAATCGTGAACGCATCCATCACCCACGACAGCCGGCCGTCGTCGCCGAGCACGATGTAAGGATCCGGATCGTAGGTGAGGAACGGCGCCAGCGCCGATACTCGATCTCGCACGTTGCGCCGCATCAACAACTGGCTCCCCTTGTTCACGTCATCGCTGAACGGCAGCTTCGTGAGGTCGCCGCGGTCGAGCGCGATCATGATGCGGCGCAGAAAACCGCCGAGGACGATACCGCCGTCGCCCTCGTAAGACGTTAGGCTGTTGGTCTGGCCTTGCGGGTAGTTGAATTCCTTCTGCCGCGTCTTCACGTAGACGTCGGTGTTGGTCAACTCGCCGAAATAGACTTCCGGGCGCGTTACCGTTAGACCACGCACTGTGCTTTGGACGGGCATGTTGCTCAGAATCAGCGTGGGCAGTCCTTCCGGCGTGAACCCATTTACTGGGTTCATCGTTATACCGTAACCGTGGGTGTAGATCAGCTTCTCGTTAATCCAGTTGCGGCTGCTCTCCGGGAGCTTCTCGACGTTCAACTCGCGCGTTGCGAGCATCACCTGGCGCGTCGTGCCGTTGATTTCATATCTATCAATGTCAATGTCGGGGAAGTCGTAGTAGGTGCGGATTTCCTGGATCTGACGCAGTGTGTTTTGAAGCGCGTGCCAGTCCCATAGCCGGATGTTCTGAAGCGTAGCCTGATTATTCACCGGGTCGGCCGCCGCGACATCGGTCTCAGCGGGAAACTCCCGTTGCGAAACTCGGTCCAGTCCGTAGGCCTGCCGTGTCAGTGCGATATTGTCGGCGATATAGGGCTGCTCGCGAACCAGCTCGTTCGGTTTCACGATAAAGCTGCTGACGTACCAGCCGACTACTTGAAGGCAGACATAGCACAGCGCAGCCGGGAGAATTGCCGCCGCAATCCAGCGCCCGCGTGGCACCCTCACGGCGTTGATGGCCGCGATCACCGCGCCTACAACGAGCGCCGCGCAGACAACAAGCATCCCTGGAAGCATGACGTGCGCGTCAGAGTAGGTCACGCCCGCGAAGATCGTATGACTATCGAACAATCGCTCGAATCGACCGAGGTACGCACGCATTGCAAGGACGAGTAAGAAGACCGCAAACGTGATGGAGAGGCCACGCCAAGGCAATGTGACGTAGGTCCTGCTACGCCCCGCGAACGCACGAGTTCCGCCCGTAATGAGAATGAAAAAGACAGCGAGCGCACAAGTCATTACGGCCAGCGTAAGCAGCCAGCCGACGAGGAGTTGCCAGGCGGGCAGGGTGAAAAAAAAGAAGGTCAGCGGCTTGCCAAAGGCCGGGTCCACGAAGCCAGCAGCGGTGCGCGGTGCGTACCAGAAGAGCGCGATCGTCGGCCACTCCAGCATCATGGCGGCGCCGGTTGCAACGGCAATGGCGAGCGATAACCCAAATGCGATGAGGCGCAGCATCGGCTCAACCGGCAGCTTCAGCGGCTGTCCGCCGATGAAAATCGTGTGACCACTCGGCAGATCGGGCAGATGCGCTCGCTTCAGAGCCAGAAAC
>Ga0137398_10000172_pt1 | contig 20057 bp, 22 predicted proteins | sample czorhiz216metaG_FD_106659 | JGI IMG/M metagenome (GOLD analysis project Ga0137398, IMG submission 106659) | Vadose zone soil microbial communities from Angelo Coast Range Reserve, California, USA - czorhiz2.16 metaG | ecosystem: Environmental > Terrestrial > Soil > Vadose zone | place: USA...
AACTGAGAACTGCCCCCTTCCGGCCGGTGCCTTATTCATTACCTGTACTCTGGTACGGAGGCTCTATGGACGTGAGCCTTCCGTACCGCGAAGATGTGAATCGAAGCTGAGCTTAATACTTTCAAAATCTATTGCGGATGAGAAGGGGTGCGACCATGACAAGGAAATTCATTCTTCTCGGAGCTCTTGCGAGCCTGGCCTTGAGTACATCTTCGCCGGCCGAAGAACTTGCGAATCCAGCCGCTCCACTCGGCAGCGCCGTTCCCACCGGTAAGATCAGTTGCAATGGATACCTCAGCGTTCCCATGACCGCCGATCAAGAGCAGTCGCTTCCACTCCAGGTTATAGCCAATCTGGAATGCGGCCAGGAAGTCGCCGTACTCTCTGACGCCGAGGGATATACGGTAAATATCCGCACCGCGGAAGGCAAGAATGGTTACGTCGCGCGCATGTATCTCACCCGGCCGATTCGGAAGAAAGCGGATGCTGTGGTGCCAGCAGACAATGCCACGGTGAATAACGGCGTGGCCCGCTGGCAGTCTGGATCCAAAGGAAGCTACGAACTCACCAACGGGGACAAGCTGGTGGAATCACTGACCGCCAATGGCATCACCGTCCAGATTTCGTTGCAGGACACGGGATGGAAAATGCGCGCCAATGTCGCTGTGGTCAACGCCGGTCAGCAAGCGATCTACGTTCTACCGAGGTTGCTCGCGCTGGATGAGATAGCGCCAATGGTGAAGCCGCTTCGCTATCAGGATCCGGCGGAGGTGGCGAAAGCCGCCAATCATCAGATTTTGTGGACTTCGGCCAGTGCAGGTCCAACTGGCGGCGTACACCCGCAGCGGACTTCCACCGCATCCAGCGCATCCAGCGCCGACCTGTACACGGTGAATTATAAACTTCCATCGTCTGATCCTTCGCCCAACTACCTTGCGCAGCACCAGGCACTCGAAGAGATCGCCGCGAAAAATCAGGCCGCGCTCGTCAACATGGCCCGGGAAATCAATGCTCTCTCTTTGAGAGAATGTAGTCTGAAGCCAAACGAGAAGACCGCGGGAGCCGTCTGGTTCGAACGCGATGCAAAATCAAACCAGTTTATCTTGCGCGTCCCTGTCGGCGCTGTGATCTTTGAATTTCCGCTTTCCTTCAACCACGAAAAGTAAGCGAGATTAGACGCCGTTCCCGTCCCGCCCTTCTTCCCCCGAAAGGGCGCGCATTTCGTTTTTGTCCTACCCTTTAGGTTGGTTTATTAGAAGCGTTGCGCCAGTCCGCAGCCACCGCGCGATTCTTCGCCCATTTGCGAATGGCTTGCACTTGTTCGGCCCGATCGATGGCATTGGTCCAGGCGGCCAGCTACAATGTCTGCCTATGAAGTGCCCCGGCTGCAGCACTGAGATGACTGCCATGGCGCTAGACGGCCACTTAGGCGCAAAGGTCGCCATCGATGTGTGCGCCACTTGCCAGGCGTTCTGGTTCGATCGGTTGGAAAGCCTGCAGCTCTCTGCCGGCTCCACACTGAAGCTCATGAAGTTTATCGGTGAACACTCGCCACCGGGGAAGCCACCACTGCCGGACGCGCTCCACTGCCCGCGGTGTGCAACGACGCTGCGACTGGCGCACAACATGCAGCGAAACATGCCGTTCACGTACTGGCGATGCGCGAACGATGACGGTCACTTCATCGGCTTTCTCGAGTTCTTGAAAGAAAAGAATTTCATCCATCCGCTCTCGTCTGAGCAGATCAAGGAGTTGCGGCAAAACGTTCAGTTTGTGAATTGCTCCAATTGTGGGGCGTCCATCAACCTGGAATCCGACTGCGTCTGTTCCTTCTGCCACGCGCCAATCTCAATGCTCGATATGAAGCAGCCGCAGCGGATGCTCGACCAGCTCAAACAAGCTGCCGAGCCTCGGCCGGTTGATCCGGCGCTTCCTATGAAACTCGCTTCCGCAAAGTTGGAATTGGAAACCTCCTTGGCCGACTTTGATCGCAGTCCGGAATGGTGGAGCGATGCTAGCTCGGCCGGCCTGGTACAGGCCGGTCTCAACGCCGTCGCCCGATGGCTCAGCGAGAAGTTGGTTGATTGATCGCGATCAGCCCCCTAATTAGGAGAATCCAAGCGTGCATCCGAGAAGGCAGCAGCTTCGGCAATGACTCAGTTTGAAAATGAGTCACTACCACCCTTTCGGCTTGTTTGACAAAGCCGTAAGCCTCGTTTAACGTTAGAAGTTTGAGCGATACGCAAAAGGAGCAATAGATGGCCCAGGGACAGGCTACCAAAGTTAAGAAGAAGAAGAAATCCGTTTTGAAGCGCGCGGCGCAATCTCTTCAGCGCGCCGAGGTCAACCGCGCCAACCGCACCCGGGTCCGCACCATGATGCGCCGTCTGCGCACCGCGATCACCGCGGGCGACGCCGCCGCTGCGGGCAATCTTCTGCAACCCACGATGTCGGCAATCGATCAGGCTATTGCTAAGAACGTGCTGCACGAGAACACTGCCAACCGCTACAAATCGCGCCTCACGCTGGCCTACAACGGCGTCAAAGCCAAGGCCGCGAAGTAGCGAGAGTTCGCTATTCGATTTTGCCGGTTGCCATTTCCCGCGTTTCGATCTTGTCGGTTTCTGTAGGGGCGGGCCTCCGCCCGCCCGTTCTTTTTTCCTGCGAGGCCCGATGTCCACTCGGATCCCCATCACCCGCGTTTCAGCTTCCCGTCTCACTGAAGCGCTGCGCGAAAATTCCGAATTCGGCGCCACCTTCAGCGACCACATGCTCGTCGCCGATTGGGAAGCGGGTTCGTGGAAGCAGGCTCAAATCGTTCCTTTCGGCCCGCTCTCGTTTTCTCCCGCGCTGACTCCTTTCCACTACGGTCAGGCCATCTTCGAAGGCTTCAAAGCGCACCGCACCGCGAACAGCGGCCTCGCGCTGTTCCGCCCGCGCGAAAATTTCGCGCGCATGAATCGCTCCGCCACGCGCCTCGCCATGCCCGAAATTCCAGAGTCGCTCTTCCTCGAAGGCGTCACCGAATTGGTTCAGCTCGATCGCGATTGGGTCCCTTATCGTGAGGGCGGTTCTCTCTACGTCCGCCCAACGTACTTTGGTGTCGACGACACCCTCCTCGTCCGCCCCGCCAATCGTTTCCGCCTCATCGTTATGACCTCTCCCGTCGGCCCCTATTTCTCGCAACCGATTCGGCTTCTCGCCGAAGAGCGTTTCGTCCGAGCCTTCCCCGGCGGAACCGGTGACAGCAAAACCGCCGGCAACTACGCCGGAGGCCTTCTCGCCGCGCGCCTCGCTCAAGAGAAAGGCTTTCACAACGTCCTGTGGCTCGACGGCGTCGAGCGCCGCTACGTCGAAGAATCCGGCGTCATGAACGTCTTCTTTGTTCTCGATGGCAAAGGGATCACTCCGCCACTAGGCGGCACGATCCTCCCTGGCGTCACTCGCAACTCTGCTCTCATTTTGCTTCGCGAGATGGGCATCCCCGCCGAAGAGCGCCAAATCACCATCGACGAAGTTCTCTCAGCGCACGCCGCCGGAAAACTCACCGAGGCCTTCGGTGCCGGCACCGCCGCCATCGTCGCTCCCATCGCCTGCATCCAGTACCGTGAGCGCGATCTGCAATTCCCTGCTGTTTCGGATTCCTCGGTCGCCACACGGCTCCGCTCCCGTCTCGTCGCCATCCAAACCGGCCGTGAGCCGGACCAGCACAATTGGCTCTTGCCCGTCTAAGCTTCATCGGAGGAGGTGCAAGCGATGAACTACTACGCCTTGCTCTACGAACTTGTCGACGATATGGTTACGCGCCGCGTCCCCTTCCGCGAAGAACACCTGCGCCTCGCCCGCGAAGCCCGCGAACACGGCGAACTCGTTCTCGCCGGTTCGCTCGCCGATCCCGTCGACCGCGCCTTGCTCGTTTTCCATGTGGACAACAAAAGCAAAGTCGAAGCTTTCGCCCGCAAAGATCCTTACGTCCTCAACGGCCTCGCGAAACAATGGGAAGTCCGCCCTTGGAACGTCGTGGTCGGCAACGAGGATTCTCCTTCATCCCCGGCCTCCGCATTCTCGGACACGCTAGCCGGAACCATCTTGCGTTGCTGGTCAGCTCGCACCACCGAAGCGCAATTGCCCAAATATCTCGAACATTTTTCCAAGAGAGTTCTGCCCGAGCTTCGCCGCGTCCCCGGGTACTTCGGAGCCACCGTTTCCCTTCGCCACCTCGAAAGCGAAGTCGAAATCGTTGTCGAAACCGACTGGCGTTCCCTCGAATCCATCCGCAACTTCGCCGGCCCCGACCTCGAAGCCGCCGTCGTCGCCGATCAAGCCGCCGCCCTGCTAACCAACTTCGACCGGCGCGTCCGTCACTACGAAATTGCCGTTAGGGATGTCCTGTAGGACACAGAAACCGTCCTGCATTCGCATTTGTCAATGCGGGATGGCTCTCCGGATCAGTCGCGGTTTGTGGTCGAAGTAGCCTTACTCACCCGGCCAAGATCGAACTCCATCAGAGAATATTTCGCCAGGTAACGTCTCGGCCACGCCGCGTAAGGAGGAATGCCACCGAGGTTCCGAGTCCCACGTACCTCGCGGCATTTGCCACCGCTGCATTACTCATTGACGCGCCGATCGCGCGAATGGGAGTCTCGGCAATATCATCGGAAACCTTTCCAAGGGCATACGCGTAACCCAGGTCAACCAACCCGTTCACCATCCCGGGCTTGCGGCCGTGCAGCGTGCCTTCTTCATCCAGGGCGAAGCGAGCTTGCGCATCGGCTTCCGCCGCGCTCAACGAGCCGCCGACGCGCAGAGGCTCTCCGTCACGGGGCAATATGCGATCAATGCGAAGGTAGAGCTTCCCCGCACGGCTCAGCATTCGTGGCGCTACGCTGCGCACGACGGTGCCTTCTAGCAAGCTACCAGGCGCGAGCACGCGCCCGGCAACTCCGACTGGTTCTGCCAGTTGGGCCCGGAATGTATCGCCCTCGTGATTCAGAGAGGCGCGCAGCCCAGTAAGCAAGTAAGCTCGCGCCACAAGCCCGCACGCAGTGCGGAATTCCACAGATAGCCGGCCCCTTCTTCCCCTTCCGGGCTATCCGGAGCGGAAACGTCCGCCGTGCCCAGCAGGAGGTTTTTCTGCGCGCTTAGAGGCAAGCTGTTATAGGCGGGGAACGCTGCAGCTCGTTCTTGCGGCGTGCCAAAGCCTACGTTGACGTTGCGGTTTGTGCCTTCGTAGTCGTAGTTCAGTCCGCGGCCTGCATAGTTGATCGGCTCGGTCTTTTCGATGGTGTCTGCGGCACGCGCGGAGGTCGACCAGTTCCAGCCGTCACCGCTCAATTCGCCGCTGTCGTAGAAGTTATCCAAGTCGATGAAGTTGTTGGCCAGCGCGTGAAGGTTCGGCGTCAGCGGCTGCGGATAAACAACGATCGACGGATCGCCGTTGCCTTTGCCCAGATCGCCCAGAATCTGGTCGTAGGTGCGGTTCTCTTTAACGATGTAAATGACGTGCTGAATCTTTCCACGAAGGAAGCCCATCATGTCCGCATCGGCAACATTTTGCTGTGCACTGTAGTTGTTGTTGTGGGCCACCTGTGCGGTAAGCTCTTCGAGATCTTGTCCGCTGGGCACCGGCAGGGTGAGGAATCCCGCCTTGGTCAATTGCCAAACGTATTGATTCGCCGCACCGCAGGCGGAAAAATCTCCCTTCGTGGCCCCCGCCACATCCGTGCAATTCTGTGGCACTGGCCCGGTGTTGCTCTTGCCGTTGACGACATAAAGCATCGAGCCATCGGCGCTCACGCTGACGGAATTCGGATACCAACCGGTCGGAATCAACCCCGTCAATTCGCTTCTGCCACCGGAGCCGCCTGCGCTTTCTTCGTCGCCGCCATTGGCGAGATGAATGACGGCCAGCGAATTGGCCCCGCCATTGGTTACGTAAAGGAATTGGCCGTCGGCCGACACCGCGATGCTGTTCGGGCTGCTCCCCTTGAATCCATTGTTGTTCGGGAAAACGGATTTTGGCGCGGTCGTGCCAATCTGCTCGATGATCTGGTGTGTCTTGGTGTCTATGACAGCTACGGAGTCGCTGCTGGACTCTGCTACGTAGAGTCGTGTCTGCTTGGGATTGAGTGCAATGCGCGTCGGCTGGCCTTTCACGGAGATGCGGTCCGCAATCGCCGGTAAATTCGTAGATATGTCCACGACCAAGATTTCGCGGTCACGCGCACTCGAAACGAACGCCGTGGAACTGCCCTGGATAGCCACCCACACCGGGTACTCTCCTCCCGCCACGCCGTTGCCAGGACGAAGGTCCAACTCCGCCAGAACCTTACGCCCGGCGATGTCCACCAGACTGATGGAATCGTTCTCGTAATTCGCCACCACCAGCCGCTTGCCATCTGCGGTCACTGCCAAGCCCATCGCACCCGGCGTGATTTCCCCTAAAGCCAAAGCCGCGGGATGGCCTAGCTTTACCGGAGCACCGCTCTCGGCCCAGCTGCTTCTATTCCAATCGTAGAAGTGCACGTTGTCATCCGGCCCGCCACTGACGTAAAACTCTTTTCCGCTTGGATTGAACGCGAGCCCGTCAAAAGCGTTAGCAGCAGCTCTCTTCAGAGCGTTTGGCTGACGTTAGTGAAGTTAGGCGAGCTATGTTTCAGAGACTTCTTTCGAACATGAATAATCCGCGAATCTTTCTTTATGTGGCGTGTATCCTGCGATTTTTCAGCGGGTCTGCGGTTGCAGGTGGGTCTTGATGGATCCAGCCCAGATGGCGCTACGTTTACTGAAAACTCTGTGTTCTAGGTGACCTCTAGCTTGAGTTCTTTTTTGATCCTGGCGCCGCTTGTGCATCAGGGGCCGTCAACTCCGAAACCAAGAACTCCAATACCGTGCGCGCATCTTTGCCGCCCTTGAGGCGGTCGTCCGCCCTCTGCAGCGCGCGCAATCCGCCCAGTAAACGCACTTTCGAAATCTTCCGCGCGCTCTGAACCGCCAGCTCCGCTTGCTCCGCCCGCATGCTGAGGGAACGCGCCGCCTGCCACCCATTTGTCACACCCTTTAATTCGCTGGCCTCCATCACCTTCCTATACATCCAGGTTATCGCGCCGAGCATCTCCAGCGGCGCCTCTCCATCGCGCAGCAAACGGTCGAGGAATTCCTGTGCTTTCTTCGACTGCCGCGACGCCAGCATATCCGCCAATTCCCAAACCGTCGTGGTCTTGTCGGAAATCACCAGCGCGCTGACGTCCGCGCGTCCGATCACTTTTTTTTCTGCCACATATGTCGCCAGCTTCTCGATCTCCGTTTTTAGCCGCATCAAGTCCGCCGCAACGAATTCCGCCAAATCCTCCGCGGCGCCCTTTTCGAATTCCACACCCTCTTCTTTCGCGATCGCTTTAGCCAGCATCGTGGCCGACGCCAGCCTCTCTTCCACCTTCTCGCCCAGCCCGCATTCCACCACCAGCGTTTTCTCCGCCAGCAGCTTCCCCAATTTCATCCGTTGATCCAGACCCGTCGCTTCCACCACCAGCACCGTGAAGGGCGCCGGATCCTCTAGGTACGCGCCGAGCTGCGCCACGGCCTCGTCACGGTTTTTCTCCCCCAGCTTCTCGATCGCTTCCGTATCCTCCAGGAAAACCACCTGCCGCGGCGAGAGCATCGCCATGGTTTGCGCCTGATCCAGCGCCGCCTGCGTCTCTCCTCGCCCCGCCGAATAACGCGACACCGCCCAGGTCCGCGACGCTTCGGCCACGAATCTCTCGATCAATTGTGTCCGGCAGGCATCGCGAAGGTACGGCTCTTCTCCCAGCAGCAGAATTGCCGGAATGGGTTTCCCCTTCTCCAGCCGTCCCAGCAATTCTTCCGGCGATAGCCGCGCCATGCGCTCCCCTTCACTTCCTATTTTACGAATCTCTGCAGTCTCTGGAGACAAACCAGCTAGACTAAAAACAACAAATCTCTTTTCTTCCCCGGTCAAAAACCTGACAACTATCAACTGACCGCCCAAGCCTCTCAACAAATGCATTTGTTCTTCTTTTTCTGACACTGAACACTGAAAACTGACTACACTTTCATTCGCGCAGCCCTCAAAAATCTCCTCTAATAATTCTCCACCACCGCCGCCACCAGCCGCGCCGCAAAGTCCTGCGCCATGCGGTCCAGTGCTGGGTCTTGCTCCTCAAAAAAGTTTTTAATGCTGTTTGCGTTATTCACGTCCGTGGAAATTTCGTACTGGTTGCGGAAAATAAAATTGTCCGTGTGATAGAGAGTCTTTCCCGTCTCGCGCTCTTCGAACGAGATCTCGCACTTTAGGGTAACCAGCATAGTCGTCGCGCGCCCCGTGGCCGTATCAAACAGGAGCGGCACCGCTTCCAAACTAAGCACCTTGCCCTGCAGCACCGCGTCACCCCTCGCCGGATCGGCTACCACTCGATACGAGGTTTTCGCCAAAAATTCATGCACCGTAGCGGTCGTCAATCTCTGTTCGATACGGTAGCTGGACGTCTTGTTTTCCAGCGGCGGCACCGCAATTACATGGATGCTCTTCGGCAGCGAGTCGCTCCGCCCGGCTAGGTGATATCCGCAGCCTGCCGATGCCAGAAACAGCGCCACCGACATTCCCAGCACCGCCGTATTTTCCCGCTTGAGTTTCATTCCGCGTGTTTCTCCGCCAGCCTCACCGCATTGGCCGCCGGCAATCGAATATTATCCGCCGCTCCCCAGAACCACCAAGTCCCCGGCTTGCCAGGCTCACTCTCCGCTTCGGCCAGTTGGATGGCCGCTTCTTCTCCAACCGTCACATTGCTTGGAGTGTCAGGCGGTTGAAGAATGGAAAATCCTGCTGCCTTGCACGCACCGGCGACGCGCGCGGCATCTAGGGAAGGGTCCAGCTCCGCGCATGCCGAAAACGTGACGCCGTAAAATACCGGCGCATGCACCAACTGAAGCGCCGGAACCACGGCCCTGCCCCGGAGGCAGGAGTGCGCCTCCGTTCGAAGAATTGCCAATGCCTGGCGCAGATCGATTCGGCTGGCAGGCCCAAAGCGATCCCGGGTATTGAAGGCTACTTGCACATCGAACAGTTGCTTTCCTGCACTTTGAAAAGAAAGCAACTGGCTTGTTTGTGTTTCCAGTTCCTGGACGCCTCGTTTTCCTGCCGCGGAAACAGGCTGGAACACGATGGAAGTAAGGCGGTTTAAGCCGAGGCCCTGCAAGGAGAGAGAGAGCCGCACGATCGCTTCGGCAGCGGCGGATGGAATGGATGCGACAGTGGGTTTCGTAGAAAGGACTTCGCCGCGAAGTTTCTCGAGGCCCGGAAACCATGCGAAAGAGTTGGCGAATGCCGCCGAGTGGCCCGACAAATTGATAATCATAGCCCCGCTACGGTGCGCCAGTTCAAAATTCGCAAGCGTGAATTCGAGCGAGCCCGTGAAAAACACATATCGCGCGCTGTCGAAGCTGCCTTCTTCCACGGGCTGAATTACGGCGGGTTCTCCGCCCGCTTCCGTCAATGTTCCGGCGGCCACTTCCTCATCGACCAGCCGCAAATCCCATCCTGCGAAGCGGCTCTCTTCGAGCAACGACTTCAGCTCCGCTCCCAGCAGCGAAGACGCACCCGCAATCACAATGCGGTTGGAATCCCGTTCGAACGAAGGCATGAATCACACGGTCCGCGAAATCAGACGATGGCGCACGAACCGCACCAGATGCAGCGCGACGCCTGCGGCCGCATAGGTGCCCGCCAATATCACCAGGGCATACTCCGAGTACCGCCAGACCACGGCCAAGACCAGGCAGAGCAGGACGATAGCCAGCGACGGCTGTTTTCGAGTCCAGGGGATCTCCTTGAAACTGGAGTAACGGATCGTGCTGGTCATCAGCGCTCCAAGCCCAGCCGCCAGCAGGAACCACGCCACTGACCATCGCCAGTCGTGTAGCGGCTCCTTAAATCCGTGGACCAGGGCCGCGATCACACCGGCCGCCGCCGGCGTCGGCATTCCCACGAAATACTTTGAGCTGCCAGGCGCCATGCCCTGCACGTTGAATCGGGCCAGCCTCCAGGCACAGCAAATCAAAAACGCCAGGCAGCAAACCCACCCAAACTCGCCGATTTGTTGAAATGCGACCGACCCGTCTCCCGGCAGGCTTCGCGTGCCCCAGGCGTAAGCCACCACGGCAGGTGCGATCCCGAAACTTACGACGTCAGCCAGCGAGTCGAGTTGCACTCCAAATTCCGTGTTTGTGCCCGTCATCCGGGCAATCCGCCCATCGAGCGAATCAAAAAGAATCGCGAAACCGATCGCCTTTGCGGCGTGGTCAAAATCGTCTCTGCCGCCCAGCAGCGACGCCACTACCGCATAGTACCCGCACAGAAGATTCGCCACTGTAAACAGACTGGGCAGAAGAAAAATTCCCCGGCGCAGTCGGGGATTCTTGATTCGGCGCCCTTGGAATGGTATCGGGTGTTGTTCGGGCTCGGGCATGGTTACGATCGCTTCCCCGTCGCTGTTAGATTTGCTTCCCTCTCTGCTGTAGCCATTCCATCCAATTTAGCCGCCGCGGATTTCGCGGGCCACCGGGCGAGCACGCTCGATCCGCCTTTCACATTCTCCTCCAGCTTCACCAGTATCTCTGCCTCTTTCGGGACCCACACGTCCACCCGCGACCCGAATCGTACCAGTCCAATCCTCTCTCCACGAGCCACCTTTTCGCCCTGCTTCTTCCAGGAGACAACCCTTCGGGCGATCAGACCGGCAATCTGCTTGAACACCATTTCTCCGGCTTCCGTCGAGAGCGTGAACACATTTTGTTCGTTTTCCGCCGACGCCCGTTCCCGCATCGCCGCCAGAAATTTCCCTGGGCGGTATTCCATGTTCGTAATCGTTCCTGCGGCCGGCGAGCGGTTCACATGTACGTTCCAGACGGCCAAAAAAATACTCACCCGCTTTCCCGGCCTTCCAGCGTTCTCTTCATCCGTGACCACCACCACGTGGCCGTCGCCGGGAGACACCACCGCCCCAGGCTCCGAGGGAATCATGCGTTCCGGATCGCGAAAGAAAGAGAAAACAAACGCGGCGAGCAGCACCAGGACGGCAGCCGCCACATACCAATGCAACAAGAAACTAACACCGCCCAGCGCCAGGGGCGGCACCCCAAAGTAGTAGCCTTCTTTGACCATGCTTCTCGGAGTACACCCCAGCGTTTGCGCTCACGGCATTCTCCCCGCGAGCACGCATGGTCATTCTACGACAGAATCGCCTGCGATAAAGTCGTTATTGGGTGTAATTGGAACGACTGCGTATGATACGCGAAGCGATCCGCTCCATCTCATCTTTGCAGTGGAGCTTCATCTTCTTCAATTTGATTTCTTCCAGGAGGTCTTCCGAATTCAGGTAGGGCGATTTGGAGATTTTCTGCAGTTCTGCTTCGTATTGCCGGTGCTGCTCTGCCAGACGCTGATACTCGGCGTCTGCCTCGAAGGGTATGTCCCGAGGTGTCCGCTGCGTGCTTGCCATGCGTTCCTCCTGACGTTTCCGTGAATGGGATGTGAGCACTACATGAACGCAAGATAGCACTCTGGCTTACTGCGTCAAGAGGGTATTTAAGGTATTTCAGTCCTAGCCCGCGACTTTGCTATCCATCACAATCGCGGCCTCGTCTGGATCGTGGTAATAGCCCGCACGGCGTCCCGTTTTGGAGAAGCCATGCTTCGCATAAAACGCCATTCCCGCTCCATTCGACTCGCGAACCTCTAAAAACACTCGACTTACCTGCCGCGCTCGGAATTCATCCATCGCCGCCGTGAGTAGCGCCCCGCCCTCGCCTTTTCGTCGCTGCGCCACAATAACGGCGAGATTCAGGATCTCGGCTTCTCCCGCCACCTGCCGCCCGATGACGAAGCCCGTGACTTTCCTGTCGCCTTCGCTGACCAGTGCCAGAACACCGCGCCAGCCCAGTAACTCCTTCAAACCCCGCTCTGTCCATTGCGAGGCTTCGGGAGAGCCCTTCAAAATCTCCGTCACCGCCGCCGCGTCCGCGGGCAGAAATGCCCGGATCGTTGCTCCCACCTGCTCGCGCTTTGTTTCAGCGGCCATGCACCTGGCTCCCTTTCCAGAGGATCTCCGCGTCCGGCCGTCGCACGTAATTCGCATCCAGCGCCAGCGCGTCCGTAAACCGGCCTTCTGCCAATGCCGCCAATCCGATGCGCCCAATCATCGGTGCGCGCGCGCTTGAAACGCGCTCCACAATCTCGCCGCGCATCTCTCGCGTTTTCCACGCCTCTTCGGAAACAAAGCACTCCGCATTGGTCGAAATCCACGAAATACTCTCACCCTTTGCAAATTCCGCCGCTGTTTCTACAAACTTCCCCGGCGCGATCACCATCTCGTCACCCAACCGCACTAGGCCCGTCCCATTCCGTTGATACACGGCCCCGAATACCTGATCGCGCTGCGCAGTCACAAACGCCGCCACCCAAGCTGTTCCCTCTGAGGCTTCCGCCGCCAGCGCTTCAAGTCTTGACACCGCCACAACCCGCTTTCCGTAGACTTCTGCCCACGCCTTGACCGTCGTCAGCCCCACCCGCACCCCGGTAAACGAACCTGGTCCCGCGGCGGCAGCGTAGGCGTCCACAAGCTCCATCTGAAGCCCGCTACCAGCAAGGCATTCTCGAACCGCCGGAAGCAGCCACGAGGAATAATCCTCCTGGGATTCATGGGCCACAATCTTCAAGATGGCTTCATCTCGCAGAGCCGCCACGCTGCCCCTCGAATCACACGTATCTATCGCCAGTACAATCACTTCCGCATTCTAGCGCACTGTGCCGCCCCATCCTACTTCCGTCCTCCGCCCCCACCCGTCTGCTGTAGCCCTGCGACACATTCGAATCCTCCTCGCGCTACTGGATTTCCATCAATCCCTTACAGTTACTATTAATGTCACTGTGCACCGTAACTCAAATTCCCCGCCGCTCTAAGCAATTCAACTGCCAAATTCGCACCCAATTTTCCCTAACCTCCTGATTCCACTGGATATATCTTGACTCTTGCAACACAATTGTTATATATTCCTTATGCGTCTCCTGGGGGGCAATCAAATCTATGGACTACAAGATCGGCGACAAGGTCGTTTACCCGAATCACGGTGTAGGCACTGTTGAACAGATCAGCTACGGAGTCTTGAACGGCAGAACCGAACGTTACTTCATGATCCGCATTATTTCCAGTGGCTTGCGTGTCATGGTCCCGCAATCAAACGCCATGACCGTTGGCCTTCGTTCCGTTATTCGCTCCGCGGAATCCACCAAAGTCCTTGGCTTCCTCGAAACGGGCAAACTCAACTCTCATCACGACTGGAAGCACCGCTTCAAAGAGAATTCTGAGCGCATGCGCACCGGGGCCCTCCTCGAAGTCGCCGTCGTCCTTAAGAGTCTCGTTTCCCTCAGCCGCAGCAAGCCTCTCTCCTTCCGCGAAAAGAAAATGCTAGAACGCGCGAAGTACCTCCTCGTCAGCGAAATGGCAACGTCGCGCAACACCACCGCGGAAAACGCCGAGGCCACCGTCGTAAAGTCGCTCGCCAAAGCCAAGCTACAATTCCCCGTCCTCACCGAAAAATTCGAGTAGTTTCCGCGTAGGGGGCGCAGTATGCTGCGCCCCTTTCGAGCAAGCGTTCCAATCCCAGGCGGGCCCTCTCAAGTTGCCCGCCTTCTTTCCTTCCTCGCCATTTACTTCTCCGCGTCCTCTGTGTCTCTGCGTTTAACATCTTCTTCTCTGTGCGCTCTGTATCCTCTGTGCTCTCTGTGTTAATTCTTCCTGAAACGAGCGTCCCAGACACAATCGGATTCGCTCTCACGGCCGCGAAAGTGCACCGAGCGTTACGCCCGCCTCGCGCAAAATCCGCGCCACCGTCGCTGCAATCTCCGGCGCCCCCGGAGTGTCACCATGAATGCACAGCGTCTGCGCGTCAACGGAGACTTCCGTCCCGTCGCACGCAATCACCGCCGCTCGTCCAACAATGCGTAACGCCTGCCAGCCGGCTTCCGCGGGTTCGCGGATCAGCGCATCCTCAAACTTGCGTGAGCGCAAAGTTCCATCCGGTTCATACCGCCGGTCAGCGAACGCTTCGGCGGCAACAGCGAAGCCAGCCCCTCGGAAAACATCCAGCATCGGCGACCCCGCCAGCCCCACAAGAACGACCTCGCGATTCCATCGTGCTACACCTGCAGCAATCGCTTGCGCAATCCCGCGATCACGCACCGCCTGATTGTAAAGTGCCCCGTGCGGCTTGACGTGAATCAGGTGCGCGCCGCAACGGCCAGCAATCTCGGCCAGCGCCCGGACCTGATCGAATACAGAAGCTGCAATCTTCTTCGGCGGCACATCCAGCTCCACCCGCCCGAAATTCGCGCGATCGGCGTAGCCGGGATGCGCCCCGATCGCCAGCTTCCAGCGAAGCGCCTGCTCGATCGTTGTCTTCATGGTTTGTTCATCGCCAGCATGCCCCCCACAGGCGATGTTTACCGAAGTAATCGACCGCATCAACGCTTCCTGCGTGCCGTCCGCAATCGCCTCCGGCAACTCACCCATATCGCAATTCAAATCGATTCTTAAGCCGCCGCTTTTCATCCCGAAATCAAATCCTCCGAAGCCATCAGTTTTTCCTGCTCTCTCAAGAGGGCTCTCGCCGTCTCCCAATCCACCCGTTCGAATCGAATCTCATCCCGCGGGCGCAGCTGCCCCAGGCTATGAAGATCTGCGGAAATCACATTGGCAATCTTCGGATAGCCCCCAGTCGTTTGCTGCTCAACAAAAAGAATTATGGGCTTGCCTCCCTCCGGCACTTGAATCGCGCCAAGCGAGACGCCCTCGGAAATCATCTCCCCACCCGAAGGCACCGGAACGATCGCGCCCTCCAATCGAATCCCCATGCGATTGGACTCCTCCGCTACACGATATCTGCTCTCATAAAACAATCGCCGCGCCGACTCCGGAAACCAATCACTCTGCGGACCCTTCGTAACACGCAACACTTTTCGAGGCTGCAGCTCCTTCAGTGCCCGCGCCGTCAGCCTGCGCTCGTGAATTGCCCCGCGCTCCGCCCCAATCTTTAGCGCATCCTCTTTCCGCAGTGCTCTCCCCTCATTCCCGCCAAGTCCGCTCAAGATATGTGTTGATGCGCTGCCCAAAAAAAGTTCTACCGCAATCCCGCCCTGAACACACAAATAACACCGCGCCCCCGAACGCGTTGGCCCCAGCCGCAGCGTCTGCCCCGCCTTCGCCTCAAACGAACTCCACAGTTCAACCGGTTTCCCATCCAGCGTCGCGCCGAAATCGGAACCCGTCAGTGCCAGCAGCGCTCTCTCCAAAAATGTAAACATACCGCCGAGCAGCGTCATCTCCAACCCCGCCGCTCCTTCATGATTGCCGACCATGCGATTTCCGAGCCGCAACGAAATCGCATCCGCCGCTCCGGAAGCGGAAACGCCCATGGCCCCGAATCCTTCTCGCCCCAAATCCTGCACGGTCGTGAAAAGCCCCGGCTCCTGCACCTGAATCACGCCCATTCTTTCTCCAACTCCCCAAATCGCTCCGCCGAAATCGGCGCAAATCGCACGCGATCCCCGATTGCCAGCAGGCTGAAACCCTCCCGCTCATCTCGGAACATCGCAACAGGCGTGCGTCCGATCAATCTCCACCCACCGGGTGTGGCGAATGGATACACACCCGTCTGATTCCCCGCGATTCCCACGCTGCCCGCCGGCACCCTTCGCCGCGGCACGGCAAGCCGCGGAGTCACCAGCGCTTCCGACAATTCGCCCAAATACGCGAATCCCGGTACGAACCCTAAAAAATAAACAAGATACTCGGCCGAAGCATGCAGCTCGATAACCTGCGCGCGCGTCAATCCATGGATGGCGCACACCTCAGTCAAATCCGGACCGAACTCTCCGCCATAGCACACCGGAATTTCCACCAGCCGCGGCTCAGGCAGTTTTATCTCTTCAAGCCGCTCGAGGTATCCCCGTAGAATCGATTCCACCTCGTGGTGTCGGAACCGCAGTCCATCGAATTTGACCAGCAGCGAGCAGTACGCAGGATGAACATTGCGGACACCCGCAACGGGCTCCAGCTCCAGCAGCCGAAGCAGCTTCCTGACCTTTTCATTTGCTTGGAGTGCGATCTGACTCTGTAGAGGCCGGGCTTGAGCCCGGCTCTTCTCGCCTTGCGGTGGTCCAGATTCAGCCCGGCCCGTTTCCCTCAGTTCATCAAAATAAACTAGCAGCGACTGATCGCTGGCAAACTCGAATCGTGCGCCGCCGCTCGCCGTGGCCATATTCGCGAAAGTATATCTTACGCCGCGCTCCCTTAAGTGGGACAGGCATCGTGCCTGTCCCTTCGCAGTGATTCCTATGTGCTCTCCGTGAACTCTCCTGTTGAGCACAGCCATCAACAGAAACCAAAACTATCATTCAAGCAAGGGCGAGGCTGGGATCGGCGTTGAGGGTTGTGTCCGCGATAATGCCGGCGCGAAAGCGGGAATATGCCGCCGCCGCGATCATCGCGGCATTATCGGTCGAAAGCGCCCGGCTCGGGAAAAATACCTCGACGCCGGCGGCTTTCGAGCGCGCTTCGAACGTCGCGCGCAACTGGCTGTTCGCCGCAACGCCGCCTGAAACCAGCACGCTTTCCACTCCCAGTTCTTCCGCCGCGCTCATCGTGCGTTCGACCAGATCGCGCACCACCGCATTCTGAAACTCCCGCACCAGCGCCAGCGTTTTCGGACTGCACAGCGGCAGCAATTGTTCGAATTTTCTTTCGCCTCGTGTAAGCGCCTCTTCGCGCCTGCGGATCTCTTCGGTGTATTCGCCGTGCTCACGCACGTGATACAACACTGCCGTTTTCAGTCCGCTGAAGCTGAAGTCCAGCGCATTCCCTTTCATTTTCGTGGGCCCAAATTTCACGGGTGCAGGTGCGTCATTCGAAACCGCCGCCAAACGGTCGAGGATCGGCCCTCCCGGATAGCCCAAGCCGAGCAGCTTCGCCACCTTGTCGTATGCTTCTCCCGCAGCGTCGTCCCTCGTCTGTCCCAACTTTCGGTAAAGCAGCATTGCGCTCGCGTCCGGCGCGCTAGAATCCTGCCGCTTCACTTCATAAAGAACCGTGTGCCCGCCCGAAACGATCAAGCACACCGCCGGCAATTTCGCCGCCCGCCCCGCTTGGTACGCTTCCAGAAAAACCGCATGCACGTGCCCCTCAAGATGATTCACCGGCACGAGCGGCTTCCCCAGCGCCTGCGCCAGCGTTTTTCCATACGTAATTCCGACCAGCAGCGCCCCCACCAGCCCCGGCCCTTGCGTCACCCCAATCGCGTCCACATTCGAAAGCTCCATCCCCGCTTGCGCAATCGCCTCGCGCACCACCGGCACGATCTGCCGCAAGTGCTCCCGCGACGCCAGCTCCGGCACCACCCCGCCATACTTGCGGTGAATCTCGATCTGCGAAGCGACGACACTCGACAAAATCTCCCGCCCGTCCGCGACTACCGCCGCCGCCGTCTCATCGCACGAAGATTCAATCCCCAAGATTCTCATGGTCTTTTGCGGCGAGCATTATTTCCCTGCTCTCAACCAATGCTAGCACACGCGCGACCTCGCATCGGGCAACTCCACAGGAACCAACTAACCCTAGGGCCGCCGTTCGAACGCAAAAACCATTGACGGATTCGAATCCGCGTCGAAGAATGGTCTCCATCCTCCTTAGAGTGTGCAAAAAATTAGAGTGTATAAAAGACTGAGCCTATGACCAACAACGCCTCCGTCACACCCAACTCTGCGCGAGCTGACGGCCCCACGAATAGCCGCAACAAAGTCCGCAAGGCAGTGCTTCCTGCCGCTGGGCTTGGCACACGATTTCTGCCCGCCACCAAGGCACAGCCGAAAGAGATGCTCACCGTCGTCGACAAGCCGCAGATTCAATACGTCGTCGAAGAGTGTGTCGCCTCCGGCATCGAACACATCATCATCGTCACCGGCAAAGGCAAGCATTCCATCGAAGATCACTTCGATTCCGCTCCCGCGCTCGAACGTTTTCTTGAAGAAAGAGGCAAAAAAGATCAGGCGGAGATGGTTCGAAAGATCAGCAACATGGTGCAGGTGAGCTACACGCGACAGAAAGAGCCACTTGGGCTCGGCCACGCTGTGCTCGTCGCGCGCGACCTTGTAGGCGACGAAGCCTTCGCGGTCTTGCTTGGCGACGTATTAATTCCCGGCCCGAATCCTGCCACCAAACAACTCATCAAGGTCTATGAATCTACCGGCGTCGGCGCCATCGCCGTGGAAGAAGTCCCTAGGGACAAGACCAATCTCTACGGCATCATCGATGGCGAGCCCGCTCCGCAGCCGCCGTTCGGCGAACGGTTGCTGCGCATCCGCGACCTGGTCGAGAAACCGAAGCCGGAGAATGCGCCATCGAATTTGGCGATTACCGGGCGGTACGTTCTGCCGGCTGCGGTCTTCGATTGCCTGGCTCGCACGAAGCCCGGTGCGGGAAATGAAATTCAGCTTACCGATGCGCTGCGCATTCTCGCGCGCGAGCATGGTTTGTGGGCCTACATCTACGAAGGCATTTCCTATGACGCTGGCGACAAGCTCGGCTTTCTAAAAGCGACCGTTGAAATCGCTTTGCAGAATCCTGAATTCGGCGCCGCGTTTCGCAGTTACTTGAAAACTCTTAAACTTTAGCAGCCGCTGCGCCAGACGACCAAGACAGATTTCTCCGTTCGGAGGTCGCGCGGAGAGGAAGCCGTTCTCGCTTGGCTCGAAATGAGGGGCTGGCTGCTCTTAATTGACGCCTCGGTTTATTTCTTCTTGACGGACTTCTTTTCATTGCCCTCTTTCGCATTTTTGGAAGCCGCTTCCTTGCTCGTCGATTCCGTGCTCGCCGAATCTTTCTCTTTGTTCCCTGCTTCTTTTGTTTCCGTGGCGGGCTTGTCTGCTTTTTCGCCGTCACCAGCGGACTTTTTTCCACCATAGTCCGTCACGTACCAACCCGCGCCTTTGAATTGAATCGACGGCGCGGTGATCACCGATTCGACTTTTCCGCCGCAGTGAGGGCATTTTTTCAGGTGCGGGCCGGAGACGTTTTCAATTTTTTCCGTATTGCGGCCGCATTTCAAGCATTTGTACTCGTACAGGGGCACTGACGCTCCTCCGATGTGATACTCAAAACTCAAAGTATAGCATTGCTCTTGCGCGCGAGCGCGAGTGGAGCGGCCGGAACGCGTGCTAGACTCGTGAGCATGAGCGCGAAGACTCTCCCCCCCCAGGCGACTAAGGCCGCGAATGCGGCAGAAGCTGTGAATCCGGCAGACGGGGGCTGCCTCTACCTTGTCGGTACGCCTATCGGCAATCTCGAAGACATCACGCTGCGGGCGCTGCGTATCCTGAAGGAAGTCGACAAAATCGCCTGCGAGGACACCCGCCACACGCTGAAGCTCCTGACCAACTACGACATTCACAAGCCGCTCGTCAGCTATCACGAACACAATGAATTGACCCGCGCGCCGGAACTGGTAGTGGCGCTAGAACAAGGCGCGAAGATCGCGCTGGTGAGCGACGCGGGGATGCCGCTGGTTTCCGACCCCGGCCACCGTCTTGTTACGCTCTGCCTGCGGCACCAAATTCCCGTGGTGCCGATTCCTGGCCCGTCCGCGCTGCTCGCTTCCCTTTCCGCCTCAGGTCTGCCTAACGAAGAATTCCTGTTCGTCGGGTTTTTGCCCGCGCGCAGTGGCGAACGGCGCCGCGCCCTCGAACGCCTGCGCATCGAGGACCGCACCATCATCCTTTACGAAGCACCGCACCGGGTCGCGGAGTGTGTTGCCGACGCGCGGGAGGTTCTCGGCAACCGCAGCGCCTGCATAGCGCGCGAAGTGACGAAGCTGCACGAAGAGTTTCGCCGCGGCAAACTCTCCGAACTCTCCACGTCTCTCGAGGAACGCCCCGCTCGCGGCGAAATCACTCTCTTGATCGGCCCGGAGGCTCCCGCCGACGCGCGAACACA
>Ga0137398_10000173_pt1 | contig 20032 bp, 38 predicted proteins | sample czorhiz216metaG_FD_106659 | JGI IMG/M metagenome (GOLD analysis project Ga0137398, IMG submission 106659) | Vadose zone soil microbial communities from Angelo Coast Range Reserve, California, USA - czorhiz2.16 metaG | ecosystem: Environmental > Terrestrial > Soil > Vadose zone | place: USA...
CCCCGGAAGGGGGCCACCCCTACCCTCCATTCCCCCTCCCAATCACAGTTATATAACGGTCCATATCACAGGCATATAACAGTGAATTCACTATTTGTGGTCATGCTTACCATTCTCGCATTTCTTCCCGCAATGGCTAGACCTCTTGTCATGCTGATGTTTTCCGTTTACGCAATCCTTTCCGCAATGGACACCGAGCGTTGCCCATTGCGATTCCGCCTCTTCTTCCCGCAGTTCTATTTCTGCCGCTATTTTGTCTCGTGCCCCATCGGAAAGCCGCTCATTATCCAGAAGTGCATAAAGCATGCTGTCGCTAAGCTTGAAGATCACACTGTTGCTTTCCGGCGACGTTCCCTTGATGTTCATAGCTCTACTATAGCAAACCGGCCCGGTATCCGCAAGGGATACCGGGCCAGTCCGTTTAAAGTGATTCCGGGGTCGGATTCGCCTTTATCGCCCCGCATACTATTCCCCCTATGGGTATTCCCATCCGACTCCCATTTCGATATCCGGACTATTATCTAGCCACATTCGGCGCATTTCGTTAATACTCGGCTTAGACATTAGCCATAGATGGCTTATTTCGGATATGTGATGTTGTTGACACCATGCCATGAATACCGGCCACGTTTCGTCTTCCAGTATGAATGCGAATGCCGCTCGTGCTAGTTCGTCATATTCCATCTATTTCATCCTCTGTAATTCCCATGTAGTTTGCTATAGAATAGCCTACACTTGAGAAGAAAATACGGTGTCCCGAACAAGCTTCCTGGTAAACTGCGGTAGCCTCTGCGGCGATCTCTCCGTTTGTCATATCACCAGTATAGCAGAGAGGCCCGGTATCCGCAAGGGATACCGGGCCGGGCATTGTCCCTTGATTAAGCCGTCGGGCCAAGGTTTCGACATTCGACCATTTCGGTTACGGCGTCCAGTGCCTTAGCTTTGGTTTCCCGCCAGCAGCAAAAGGTTTCGCCTTCAAGCTGGCTCTTGACAGCGACCTGTCGGTTTTGGTCGTTGCCATGCCGGAAGATTCCCCACACTCCAGGCTCGATTTTACGGATAGTATAATCAGAAGTCTTGGCTACCGGGAACATTTCGTTTATTTCCATATCCCCATACTAGCAAACCGGCCCGGTATCCGCAAGGGATACCGGGGGCGGCTATCGACTCTTTTTGTAGCTTTTATATGCTTTGCGAATTTGCTTCCGACTTGATTTGCGTCCTACCGATTGACTTTTTCTCACGGCCTTACGGTGCCGCCTCCGAGACAGTTTGGCCATTTTATACGTCTCCCTTGTCCCTGTTGCCCGGTATTACCTCACCGATCCGACCGCAGACTCCGCCCGTTTCCCATCCCGGGCAATCCCGTCCCGGGTAGAAATAGCATCGTCCCTCGTATCGGGTAAGCCAATCCACATTGCGCATAATCTCAGAATCCACTTTGCAATTTCGCACGCTATCTCCCCCATTTTTTCCATTCTTCATAGGTCCTGGTTCCATGCATATTATGACATCCGAATATAAAACATCGAATGCCATGAGGCCATGTAATTCTTATAAACCATTCCTTAATCATTCAGTCTTTCCCTTAGTCTCTCCAATTCCGCCTCTGAATAAAGACCTGTTTTCCGGTACCATTCTATTTGTATTTTTACGGGCGCTTTCACGCATATATGTCCTACTCTAATGCCGCAGTCGGTAAGACATACACATTCACATCGGTAACCGGCGCAGTACATACATTCGTAAGAGATCATTACCTTTTCCGCATAGGGATGTATTCGACCAAAAACTCTACCTTTCCTATCTTATGATTTAGCTCTTGAGTTAGTTCAAGGAGATCATGCCCCTTTTCGTATCCACCGTATTTAACCATGTAAGCCAAGTCTTCCCCTCTCAGAGGCCCGATTACATTCGCACCATTAATGCGCAACGTCATAAGCACATCGGGGGGACATTTATGCCGTTTAAACATTTACATTTCCTTTTCTGATCGGATAATGATATCCTTAATTTTATTTTTGAGATGCCACCGCGTTGTGTTCGGGTTTAGCGTAATGTGCTGCATAGCGCACAAGGCCGTAATGATAACGTCTGACAATTCCTGGCAGACGTCGACTTCGGTATGCGTAACTCCCTTGCGAGGATTCGACCCCATCATGCCAATCAGAGCGGCTACGGTTTCTCCGTATTCTTCTCCGATTTTCAGGATACGGGTAAGAATGTCAGCCTGCGGATTATCCCGCAAACCATTTTTATCATCAAGCCAGGCGGTAATCGTGGTAATGTCTTCGAACATATCCCATTTATCATCAAACTTCGTCATTTGACGTAAACTCCCCAACTGGGTAGCCATTTGCGTAGTTTAGTATGCCGGAGATAAAAGCCCCGATAGTAACGCTTTATCATAGTGGCCCGAACCCTTCTTCTGTTTCGACGCAGATAAGTCCGCATGTACAGCATTCACACGACATGAAACCGCCGATTATGCGTAGTAGCCATAGCCGGCCGCTGCATTTAGGGCATTTTATGACATCTTCCAGTTTTGTCATCTTTTACTCGTCATCCATAATCCTGTCGATTAGATCTCTGGCTCCTTGTGATAGTCCTTCGTTATAAGGTCCGCGAACCCATCCGCGAGTCCAGGTGCCTTCAAACCATTCGGCACAGCACTCGATACAGAAATGGTCGCCCGTATGACCGGCGGGCAGGCAGCACACGCAACAAGACTTGACGTCGCCGCATTTAGGCAGCAACCCGACAACCACAACCCCGGACAGGAATACTTTTAGGGCATCTCTTTTTATCTTGCCTGGTGTGCTATCAGCCATCTTCCGTCTCTTTTCAGGTCTGCGATACGCCTGGCTTGTGGTTTCGGGGTTCCTTTGACACCAGCTAGCCGGATAGCCATAACAGCTAAACCGCTCTTCTCTATAGCAGCGTTCAAGCACACTTCGAGAGTGTACCCGGACGCTATAACATTCCGTATAAGCTTGGCAGGCAAATTCCTTTCCCCCGTAGTCATAATCCATGACCTGTCTTTTTTTGCCCACGGCACATTACGTGTAAAGTCTGGTACCCCCAGAATCACCTCTGCTGTATTCAAGGCCATAAGCTCGGCATGCCGTTTCCTGAATCCTCTGAGATCACCGTCGCAGAGGATAACCCTGGTCGTCTGCACAGCCTCCATCCCGCGGCGCACCGCATCAGCCTTGCCTTGCGTATAGCACGGGTACACTATCGCCCCCGCCCCCTCCGCTACCGTCCAGGTCTCGTCGTGGCACTGGCTGTCGACCACGATCACGTTACCGATACCAGGACACGCCCGGAAGGCCGACACGATCGCCCCTATTGTCCTGGCCTCATCCCGGCACGGGATCACCACGTCGATCATGGTCCGCTCACATTCGCTACCGTGTACACCGCGAATGCCAGGAATGCTATTACCAGGACTAGCACTATACATAGACCCATAAGTTTAGTTATCTGCATCAAGGACATATTCTGTTACCCATCCCTCATCGTAATCCAGGTGGTTGGCGTCATACAGGATTGAGTCGCTTACTAGTCCTTTCCGCGTTTCGGCCAGTGGATCGGGGCCGATCCATGGGAGACTGTGCGCCACGGATTCTCTTGTGTCAGACGGAGACCAGCGAACCGGACGCGAAATAAAGTCGTGAATACCATTCTTACAACCTCTCTTTCCGCACCATAGCGTATCATTATGGTACCGTTTCCCTTCCCCACCGAATATGATCTCCGACGGTTCGCTAACCCACGTATTCAGCCGTTCCCTCTGCCCGTTCAATGCCAGCCCATACCCGATAAAACTCTTACGGGTCAGTTTCAGAGGCTCATTCATTTCCAGGGCACCAATCAACTGCTCTGGTTTATACGTACCTTTAGGTATCCCCCTGGTCTTTCCCTTGGTCCATTCGTGGCCGCATTCGACAGCTTTGCCTTTGTGGTTATAGCATTTTTTGTCCCGGCAATCGGCAGCTTTCAGTGCGTAGATTCCGGATTGCCAGAAGATTCCGGCGTCGTATTCGTCAAGCTCCCATTGTCCGAGGTTATCTCCAACGTCAAGGTTATCGAATGGGCGGAGGGAAGAGACTCCATCAGTGTCGATAGAAAGTAGATCATCTCCACAGGCAACGCCAACTCGCCAGACAGCGGCCCGGCAGGCGGACGTGATATAGCCCGCCCATTCAAGTTGATGTGATCTAGGTGGAGTCCTGGTTTTCCTGTCCCATCCTGTTCTCTGCGCAAGCTGACCATATATAGCATTGATGATGAGTTTGAAGGTGAGTTCAAGGACGCTTCCTATCTCTTTGAGATACTGTCGTTTCCGGTAGTATTCTTCTATCCACTCGAACGGCCTATCTGATTCGTCTTCTTCATCGAAAACAAGCGCCTCCAAGAATGTCGCGTCCGGGTCATCCCTGACAAGCTCCGCTTCCGGCCCCCAGAACCAGCCCTCGGTATCATGAGTCCAGACCACCTCGCCCCCTGCCATCCGCCGGAAAAGGGGGTACGCTCGGAGCGGGCCGGGAGCAGACTTATATCGTATCCGGTAGACAGCGAATCTACCAGGTTCATAATCTCTTCCTGCTCGCCATATACCTCTAGCAAGGTTCGGCAACTGCCGTGCGAAGCTGGGATAGGCCGAATGGAGATCAGCAACATACACCTTCCGTTGTATATAACCGCCCCGGACTTGTTCAAACCGTCCGCCCGCGAAAGCGAACCGGGCTGCCGATTGAACGGATGCTGGGGTTACCGCCTTCGCATTAAATACGCCATGTCGTCGCATAGCCATATTAGCGAGAGCGCCAGGGCCATGCCAGGAGCGCACATCAAATCCAGCGTCCAAAAAAGATTCGCGCAGACGCTCACATAGCTTAGGCATGAGACGCAGCTCAAGATGATAATACTCGCGAATGTCCTCAATCTCAGACCATAGGAATTCCGACCTACGGGCTTTCTCCGTAGTGAGATGTGCGATCTCTTCTCGGGATCCGATACCCATGTCGCGTAGAGCGCCAACGTAATTGGTTCCGAAGAAACTCCGGATATCGTATATCTTTGCAACAGTTCCGGCTCTTTTAATCTGGAACCATTTGCCCGGAATATGCTCAAGTTCATATCCTTCCCATTCGGTCCGATTCCAGTGTTTTAGTGCCCCCATATGCTTCCAGGATAGATTTCGCAATATATTGCTGACGTCATAATTAAATCCAAAGCCGACATGAATAGCATCAGGACAGCTATCCTCTGTATCCAAGACCAGCTCAAGGCACTCCTTAGTGCCCAGGTAAGGATGGCATATCTCGTTGCCAAGAGAGTTTCCCAACAATGCATAACCAGCATCCTTAGGCCCTTCCCCATCCCATCCTATAAAAGGACGGTCCCGGTTAAGCGGCTTTTTTCCGTGATGATTGCGTTTAGGACGGCGTGCCTCTTTAAGCCGCTGGCGCTGCAATCGCCGTTCGGCTTGCTCTGCAATTCCGGCTGGTATCATAATAAGGTTTAGATTATCGTCCTTGATTGTATCCCTTGATGTCACGCCACAAGTCCCAATCAATTTCAGAACGTGGGATACCAGTACGGGAATAGAACGTTTCCCGTTTAATGTGGCCTTTTTGATGCGTGGACAGCATGAACGCTCGCAGGAACATATCCCAGTAGCGTTGTTTTTCTGCGTCGCCGTCAAATATAACTTCTAATGGCAAAAACAAATCGCGCCAGTCCAGGTATCCGGTGAGGCTGTTACCATTCCACCGCCGGTATATCCGTTGCATTCTCTGTTCATGTGAGAATGCGGGCGGACCGCCTCTAGGTGGTTCAGGCGGCAGTGGTGGTGGTAGTGGTGGTGGTGGTTGCGGCGGTGGTTCCGGTGCCGGTCCCGGTTCCGGCGCACGGCCGAGCAGTTTTCGTATCCTGCTGGCCGCACGCCGGAATATCCCTTTGCGCCGGGCCATTCAAGGGCGGGAGTTACTCCGTGTCCGCCGGGGTGATGGCTCGCTTAGGAATAGGACGGAGGCGCACTACCGTGCCTTCGCTTGCCGGGATGCCTTGAACCAAGGCTCTTACCAGCGTGACGCCACGCGCCTTGAATGCCTGGAGTTTGGCGATGATGGTTTCCACGCCGGTATTCACGGTGATAACATCGCCTGGCTGCAATCCTAGCGGCCGGAATTCTGCGAGCATGGCAACATCCAAGAGCGCGAACACTCCGAATGCGTTGCGCATTTCCGGGTTACTCGACGGGAGCACCCTGAACCCGCGAATTTCTATCTCGGCACCGACCAGGTTTTTCAAGGCTATCAGGCCGAGTTCGTCGGCATCCCAGATAGCATCCTCTGAGTCGGCTGTCAGGATCTTATCTACCGCATTAGCGGTAAGTTCGTCCCCTGCCAGATCCTTGTTATCCTTCGCTTCCTGCCGAAGAAACGCACCGAATTTCTCCCATGGGCGCATTTCCGCTACTGTTCCGGTTTGCGCGTTCTTGCCTACGTCATTTGGCATGACTGAACAGGCCACCTCTCCCTTGTCCCGATGTGCTCCGGGCTCTCACTCGCCGGGCACGTGCGTGACCGGCCTCTCACCGACCGGTGCCTACCCCATGATCGTACCAGCCGGCGGCCAGCAAGGCTATAAACATCTGACATCACTTCCGTTTGCCCTTCCCGGCTGGTACCATGAGGGCAAGGGCCACCCCTGCCCCCGGGGGAGCAGCCCTGTCCCGTGACCCCCCGGGCGCCAGCGTCTCACCGCATTCCCCGCTGGCGTCCGGGGGGCATCCAATTACGGAGGTTCATGACCAGTATTCCTGCCGAAGAACTGATATCGGAAGATATCGACCCTGGTGAGGAAACTGGTTATGACGACTATTATCCCCGCGAAGAAACCCCTCGTGAAACCCCGGGGGAATCCCGTTTCAGGGGAATAGTCGCAGACGCAAACCTGGCAGATTTCGTGAAAATCCCGAAAACTCAGGTAGCGCGAGAATACGAAAAACGGACAGCTGCCGCGCTGAACTCCGTATTCAAAGGACTGGCGGGTAACCCTTCAACAGTTATCGATGCGGCAACTATCCTGGCATATGGCGACGGCCTTTCAGCTTCGGCAGGGGAACTAGCTCAACAGGACGAGAAGGCACGCGGGATAATAGATTTCATCACCTCGCCTTCCAACCCGTGGGTTGCATTCGCCATGATCGCAATACCATTCGGCGCACAATTGCTCCGGAATCATGAAACCGACATTGATAATATGAAGCCCGTTAAACGGGTAGTGGGCGTGAAAATCCCGTTCACAAAAAAGGCTATTTCCATTCCGCTCAGATTCCGTCTGCGTCTCCCCCGCAAGCTAAGAGCGCATACCGTGCAACCTGTCGCGATGCTAGACGTATTCAATCATCCAGACGTAAAAAAAGCTTTGAAGCGAAGAGGAATAAGCGTTGCCGCGCCAGCCGACCGATGACCTGACGAACGCCGGGAAACGGCTAGCAGGCATCGCCAACGGGTATATAGCATACATAGGACCCTGGGAACTCAGAAGCCTATGGCTGGCGGTACGCCTGGAAGACGGCTCGACTGACGGCAACCTTTATCCCTCAATGAAAGAAGCTGTAAAACATTCAGACCCGCAACGCTGTTTTTATTTCGCGTTCCGTGGCAACATCGGGGGATTGGACCCCCGTGAGGCCGCTATAGTTATCGACTTCCACAGGTCTGCGAGATTGGCCGGAATTCCGCAGTCTGACCCCGACGCTGCAAAACAGCGTGAACCATTCCTATCAACTTACGGACATGATGTTTTTTCCCGCAACCTCCGGTCAAGGCTCAGCTAAGCAACTCCCCCGTGACATCGAAGTCGTACCGCGTAAAGAATGGCTGCGCCGGTTCAGTAAAAATCATGAACCCGGCGCCCATCACGTAACCATGCTCGGTCCGACAGGCCGCGGAAAAACGACTCTGTCCAAGCAAATGCAAAAACGCATAATCTCACCTGACTATCAGGTGATTGTTTTGCATGGCAAAATCATGGGCCGGGATCATGTAATTACCAAGATGGCCGAAGATAACAATCTCCGGATTGTCCATAGATGGCCTCCACCGCTTTCCATCCGGAAACGCCGCAAGGCTATCAATGGATACATTCTAATGCCATTGGATCACCCTAGAGAATCGGTAGCCGAGGAAAACTTGCTATTGCAGTCGGAATTTCGCAAGGCTATCCATTCCAATTACACGAACACGAAACGTAAAACGATAACCGACGTTGACGAGTCGCATCAGTTGCAGGAGACTCTTCGCCTGAAAAGTGACGTAGAAGGTCCTTTGATGCGTGGCGCTCCGGACAATTCTGTTTGGAATAAAGTGCAACGTGGACGGTTCGTTTCTTACCATTGCTATGATGCGCCGGAAGATATTATCATCTTTTATGATCCCGACGAATCAAACCAGAAACGTTACTCCGAAATTGGCGGAGTAAACAAAGACCAGATTATAGATATTACCACCAATTTGCAGACTGAGCGCGCTGCCGACGGGCGGACGATTAGCCAGGCATTGCATATTCGGCGCCAAGGCCCCGAACTATGCATAATCGACACATAACCCCAATAGTGCCGATCGCCTTCTTAATCAATCCCAAACCCCGGAGGACAGGCGCAGATGGCCCAGCAAACAGCACAAAGAAAAGGTGCCCCAGGTAAAGGGCAGGCGCAGGTTCGCCCGCGCTCCTTCCTGATCGGGACGCAAACAGTCTTTGAGGGCGGCGACTATGACCAGACATCCGTATCCCTGACAGGGCAGGCAATGCAGCCATGGTCATTGCAGGCTACAGGATGGCTGGCAGAACTTATCTTCCTGGTAACCGCAACATTCACATCTGGCGCCACGCCAACGCTTACGGCTGACGCGCCATGGATTATGTTCTCCAATATCGAATTGGACGACGTCAATAATGAAGCGGTGTTCGGTCCATTTGACGGATACACCTGGTATCTCGCGAACAAGTACGGCGGATACTATGACAATGATGACCCGGCAACGACATCCACATATTCCGTGGTGCTGGGAACAACCTCAACAATCCAGATAGTAATGCGGCTGCCGCTGGAAATTGTGAACCGTGACCCTATCGGCCCGGTCGCATCAGTGAACAACACCGCAGCACTGACACTTAAATTCACCCTGAACGCGGTTGCAAACGTATTCGCAACCAACGTGCCGACGGCGGCGTCTACCCGTATTCGCGGAACTCAGCGTTTCTACTGGGAGCCGAAAAAGTCGGATAAGCAAGGAAGGCCAATCCAGGGATCTCCCCCGGCCGCGGGCACGACTCAGTACTGGACTCAGGGGTCAGTGCCTATCGCCGCCGCTGGCACGATTAACCAGCAGCTAATCACAGGACTCGGCTATCCGTGGCGCCAGTATATCTTCCTTTACCGGGATAATACCGGAGCTAGGTCGGGTGGGGAAACAAACTGGCCTGACCCGCTTATCGGCCTTAAATTCGAGGCGAACATGCTGCTAACACAGTTCAATAAAGCTGTGTGGCAGCAAATGATGTCTCAAATGTGGGGATACGCTGCGGCGACAATGGACGTCCGGGGAGCAGGCTCGATTCCCGGCAAGGAAAACGGCGTGTACATGCTGAATTGGAATGCTGACTTTTACCAGCATTCCCCCGGCTCTGAAACGCGCCGCTCCTACCTTGTCTCATCCCCCGGCTCCAACTTCATTTTCAACGGGGCGATGGGAACAGCGGGAAACCTTTATACCATTGTTAATTATGTCGCCCCTGGTGGCGGGGCATCGGCTCGTAACAATACGGCCGCATTGACGGGAGGCCAGTAAGATGACCGACGAAACGGAAACGAAACCGCGACGGCCGTCAAAGCCGAGAGCGCCTAAATGGAAGGTCAGGAAGGTTGACCTCAATCAGCCTGATCACGCCGGGGTGAATCTTACAGAATTCACTTCCGAGGGTCCTGCCAGGAAATACATCCGTGAAAACTACCCACGGGGCAGGGAAGTCTTCCTGGAGAATCCCGACGGCTCCCGGGAGCACTACTCGGCCGACCTTCACCACCAGGAAGACGAACCGTGGACCGAATTCCATCAAGACGAAACAGAGTTGTGAGCCATGAAATTGCTAACTCACCCGCTGGTAATCGGCCTGATCGGTGTTATCGTGGGCGCAAAAATGGCAAGCACGGTAAACGGTCTCCCGCTCGTTAATAAGATTCCTTCCAGGTAACTCCGGCTGGGTACCGGGAGGGATAATGCCAGGGCAGCAAAGCCTCACTGCTGGCAAGCTGGGGCTTGCTGGCGTGGGCGCTTTGCTGCTCTGGTCGGGTCTGTCGGGAAAGAAATGGACTAGCGTATTCAAAAATGTGGTTGCCGGAAAATCGCCGAAAACCGCAACAGGTATCAATCCTATTTTTGACCCGTATCCTGCTAGTACTACTTCCGGGGTAACATCGACTAACCCGGTTACTGGTAATACCGGACCGGTTTCGTCAACCGCCGCTCATAATATGGCGATCGGTAAAGTACAGGCTAGTAAATATGGATGGGGGTCCGGAGCACAATGGAATGCACTGGTAGCACTATGGAATGGTGAATCCGGCTGGAATAATAATGCCCAGAACCCTACATCGACTGCTTACGGTATCGCACAATTCCTTGACACTACATGGGCTGGTTACGGAATTGCTAAGACCAGTGACCCGACATTGCAGATAGAGGCAGGGTTGCTATATATCAAGGCTAGATACGGTAACCCGGTGAAAGCTTATAATAAATGGTTGTCACGCTCACCGCACTGGTATTAGGGGTAGGGGTAAGTATGGATTTGCCGGATTGGGCTTTGGTGCCAATGTGGGGAGCGACTATAATAGGTGCATGGATGCTGTCTAAGGAAATGATAAGGCGGTTCGGATGAAACGATGGCTTAAAACAGCATGGTCGTTTGCCGTGAACGCATACCGGTTTGTGCGTTACTGGGGAAAGGTTGGGTAGGTGGGTATCGGGCTGGTACTTGCGGCAGGCGCAATGACCTTCGGAAACGAATGGTTCCAGACAGGCGACCTGAATTGGCGTGTTCCTATCGCTACATTGCTCATCGCATCTCTTACCGGAATGCTGGGCCAGCTCGACTCTAAAGCTGCAAACGCATTCGGGGGAATTGTATTCATTGGAGCCGCGGTAGCACCATTGAATGGGAAAAGCCCGGTGCAAGAATTTAACCAGCAATTCAATTCGTCGCAGGTTAAGAAGAAGGGGAAATAGATGGATGCGCTAAAGGTTTTCCTGTCCGGTGTGGTGATTATCGGGCTAGTGACAGCAGTCGGGTTGCACGGCAAGTCTATCTCCACCGCAGCGCAAGGAAGCGGGAAAGCTGGCGCCTCATTGCTGACCGCCGCGGAAAAGCCTGCTTAATGCTAACGGGTAATAAGGGGCAGAAGGCTGCTGCGCTGGGAGCGTTTATCATAATGGCCGCTACGCCAAGTTTTATCGACTGGGAACAGTCACCCGAGAAACACGGCCAGATCATAGGATTCTATGCTGTTGCTATAGGACTATTCTGGTACGGGTTCCTGAAATGAGAGGTGTAAATGGACAGAGTAAAAGGTTTGGGGCCTGTCGACCTGGATTGGCTGCCTGATCCGGTCGTACCCCTTACGGACCCATTGCCACCACTGTACGGTTTTTACTGGTGGATGTATCATAACAGGCATCGAGTATCACGGGCCGAAAATGAAACAGAAACGACCGAAAAGGGAAAAGGTATAAATGGGTAATAAAATTGATGCAGCCAAGATCGCTTATGAGGCTTACTCCAGGCTTCAAGGCGGAAAAAATTATCAGGGCAATCCTATCCCCGCATGGGAAGACGTCCGGCCTGATATAAAAGAAGCCTGGATTGCTGCCATAACTACAGCGATAAGATGGGAGCGCAATGGCCGCTCCACTTAGTGGTGCCTGGTCCCAGCTGAATTCCAACGCGAACCAGTACGTAGGAGCGCTGAAATGGGGCACCGGATACAATAAGATCCATGAAGTGCAAGGGGAGGGGCCTCCGCTCAGGGTAACCGGCCGCGAACCCGGGCCTGACGAGTCCGATTATTCTCCTTCCGGCGTGGCACCGGAACTAGAATCGGAAAATCAGTACGGCTACACAATGGAAGATGTGCAGACCCTTGACGTGTTCCCGGGAATGCCACCCGAAGTCGGTGCCGATCGTGGTCAATGGCGTTCTGACATGGACGAGCACCCTCCTTGGGGGCGTATTAACCCGTCATCGGGCACTGTCTTCCGCACTATCAAAGAGGGCGCCGATGTTTCCCGGCATACAGTCCGGTCTTATCCGACTGAGACCGTTACGGAAGGATGGGATAACAAGCTTACCGGCCCGGTAGAGGATGCTATGCCATCTGATCCGGTCCAGTATGAGCGTCAGACGTCTATGCAGCAAGTAAATCCTCCAGCGGGACGTAACAATGATCATGCGGTAGAGCGGGGAACGGACGATTCCCGCGCTAATATCATGACCAGGCTAGTCGGCCAGAAAATTAAGCCCTGGTCTACGGGTGAACGCCTTGAAGATATGTTCCCTTATCAGCAGGATACTATGATACGCCCATTCTGGTACCGGCAGTTTGGCACTGGCGACCCTAACCAGATGGCGCCCAACGATATGTATGTGTCAGAGCCGATCCAGCGTGAACCGCCACCTGACCCATATCTGGGTCCGGCAGAAACAGGCGCCGGTACAGCAGATGACGAATATGGGTACACATCAGAGGATGCGAGTTACTGATGCCTGATGCGAAATTGCCAGTAGTCGGCGGCGTTCCTAAGCCTGTCCTGATCGGCGGCGTGCTCATTGGCGGCGTAGCAGCGGCAGTGATCTATTTTAAGCATAAATCGACCGCTGCGGCACCTGCCAGTGACAGTAACTCGTCCGGTTACGGGTATGGTAGTTATGGGTACGCTGGTTTCACGCCTGGTAATGTTAATCCTTACGAATACGGGTATGGCCAGTATGGGTACGGGTATTATGGGTATGGCGGCCAGTTCGCCGGATTGGGCGGATACGGGAGTCCTACGCCGGTAACCAATCCGGTTACAGCGGCGACAACTAATGCAGGCTGGTCGCAAGCCGCAGAATCATACCTGTCTGGTACAACAGGAGCTAATGAGTCTACGGTATCAGCCGCTCTAGGCAAGTACATTAGCGGTGGTACTGTTACCACCGATCAGCAAACCATTATACAGGAAGCTATCGCATTCGAGGGTTATCCGCCAGTGCCCGGGACTAATAACTATCCGCCTAACATTCATGTTAGCGGAACAACCGGGCAGCCAAAGTCTTCTACGAAAACGATAAAGGCGTCCGGTACGGAAGACTTGTCTCAGATTGCGCACGCGCATCATACTACTGGCGGAAGGCTTATAGCCATGAAGGGCAATTCCTGGCTTACCAGATACTACGGGAATAAGAAAAAGATACCCAAGGGTTACCGGATCAGCGTACCAGCATAAAGGAGAAAACCATGGCACGATGGACAACCATTCTCAGCCCGACAGCGTCCGTAGCAACCGGAATCGGGATAGGGGTAGTTGACGTTTTCCTCTTTGAACGGCATTTGCCTCCAACGGCCGATGTTCGTACCGCTACCCCGCACAATGACGACGTAGATGCTTCCAGGCGTCAGGCCACTGCTTTGTGTATTGCGGTCAACGGGCTGGTCTCACTGATGACCCGGGACTGGAATGTGTTTCTGATCGGAGGTATCATTACGGTCGGGCTGAATGTGACAGCAGTTCACGCGAACGCGCTTAACCCGCAAACCGGGAAAATGGACGGCGGCACACCTTCCATTAACCCCGAGCAGAATATGTACTCGCTCCCAGATTACTCAGATGACATGAGCGAAGCGGGATAATGGCGGCACCGCACCCGGGTACTGATTATTATGTGAACCCTTTGTCATATGGGATTCAGCGCCAGTCTAATAAGGCTCTCGCGTGGGCAGGCGGTTTCGTCCTGGGACCATACGACTGGAATGAAGCGCAAGCCGAAATTGCCGGACTGAAGCATGAAGGCGTGGGCGGAACTAACCTGCCTGGCGGGTCCGCCTCTAGCGCACAGCAATTGGGAAACGCGGGAAGCCTTACCGGCGTCGATGCTATCGGAGCATTCTTTAACAGGCTGACAAACAAAAACACATGGCTTCGGGTAGCTGAATTCGGGGTAGGCGGAATGATGCTATACGTGGCGAGTAAGGCAATGTTTCCCGGTACTGTGAGCACCGTGACGGGTCCTGTCAAGAAAATAGCGAAGGTGGCGGCGTTTAAATGACTATCCCAGGCGAACCATTCACGGATGATGATAGCGACTTCGGTAACGATATTACCCCGGTTGATATCCGGCTGATAAATAAAGTTGTGGAAACACAGTCAATCGTTGCCGAGTTTGGTACAGGAGTTCAGTACCCTGTGCCTTTGTTTACATCTGGCGGTTATGTTCAGCAGTTGCTCCAAAGGTCCGCAAAACGGCAGCGTGCCATTATCCGTAACGCGCTGGCATCTACCGGTCCCATTGTTATAGCTAACCGGCCTGATATTGTCCAGGCCGGGCAAGGATTCATCCTGGAACCCGGAGTAGAGCGGGAAGTGCGGAATCAGCAGCCGTGGTATGCGGCAGCACTGAGCGGGGTCGCCACAGCCAGCGTTCTTGAGGAACGGTGGGAGGATGCGGGGGAGTGACTACCGGATCTCTGATACTAGACGCGTTCGTCACTATAACCCTTGATGGCAGCGGGAACGGCATAGCTTCACTTGGCCCGCAAATTGTAAGGGAACATTGGCAACCGCTGGCTGCAACCGTTTCCGTGGCAACGCACCTGAAAGAGGCGGCATGTGATATTTACCTTGGAACGACATTGCAGTCCGCCACTAAATTCAGTACAACATTTTTCGGATCAAGCAGCGCTACCTGCGGACTGTCGGGCCAGGACATGCCACCCGGATATCAAGTATTCGCAAAATGGACTGGTGGCGATGCGGGGCAGTCGGCTACATTGCACATAACAGGCCAGCGAGCCATGAGTAAGGTGCTGACATGACATTCCCGCCGGGTGGGGGACAGGGATTCCCTCCCTCGGGGTTTCCTAACCTGGTGGTTATCGGGACCGAGCTGCTATACTCACCTAGTCCCGGCCCTGGAAACCTGGTACTGTCTATCGCTAACGTAGGTGGCGAAGATGGCTACGGCAACTTTTACCCGTCCGGACTGCAGGTCACTGATGGTGCCGGGAACGGTATTCATCTTGCTCTTAATGGCCAGCTTGTCATCCTCGGTACCGGGCTATCTACAGCCGGTTTCCTGTCGTCGATCATGGTCGGCTCTGGCGCTTCGGCAAGCCCTGGTATATTCCTGTCCGGAGCAAGCAATAATGACATCGTGCCGCAGTTGTTTCTTTTCGGGGAATCGACGGATGCGACTAATGCGGCTCACGCACTCATCGCCGGATACTCACTGTCAGGAAATACGCAAGCCGCGCTAGACGTAGACCTGGTAGGAGTCCTCCGCTGGGCTGCTGTCGGAACGTTTATTAATGACGTGAATCTGTACAGGCTGGCTGCCGGAAACCTGGCCACAGACGGATTGCTTACCGCAATCGGTGGGGCGACCGCAGGGGATGCGTGGCATTCCCTCGGCAGCCCTAGCGCTACCGGGTACACAGTCAACCAGGGGCGGTACAGAAAAAACGTCGCGGAAAACGAAACGGAAATTGACATTCAATTGTCCGCTGCTGTAGGCGGTGGTACCGCTGGCACATATACATTTGCGAATTTGCTTCCGGCCTCATATCAGTTCGCTGGTAATTACTCGCGTGCTTATGCGTTCGGGTATAACGCCACGATAGCTGCTGGAGCACAAGAAGGATGCGTCCTTATGGACAGTGCTGGTAGTGCTAACCCTGGGCGGGTCCGTATCCAGATACCAGGTCTCAGCTCTGGTACTACTCTTGGCCTCACGGCTTCGGTGCCGTTGTCATGATCGCACCTTTGACGAATGCTACCTGGGGAGCATGGTACTGGCCTGTTGCGCTGATTGCCGTTACCGTTATCATCATGGGGCCAGAAATTTATGCCCTGATTACTAATGTGTTTAATACGCTATCATGGTGGGTGTGGCGTACCGACATTAAAGGTACTGCGCGATGGTACCTATCGCTGGGAGCATGGATTACGGTAACGTCATGGCTTACCTATCATTTTTGGTTCAGGAAATACACTTAGGAGGCGATCATGAAGAATAAAGCCTGGGTTTACTTTGGTGTGGCGCTTTTCTGCGCTGGTGGCGCAGTATCGTGGTTCATTGGCGGGATGAACGAAATGCGAGACAGGGGCTGGGAGCGTGCCATCCAAGAAGAAATGCCCGAAACAAAACACGTTCCAGTCGGAGAATCTAGCCCGTCAGGCAGCGGCGAAAATACCAGTGAAGGAAACGGGGCAAGTACCTTTTAGAGTATGGTGGTGCAGCGAACACAAAGGTTATCACTACTCGAGTACGGCAACAATGAGAAGGAGAACACGGTTATGGCTAAGAAGGCTACTGCGGCTGAATTCCTGGAACAAGTAAAAAATATGGCAGATTCATTCCAGTGGGACAAGCCAGAACAGAAAGACGAATATATTAATGAGCATATGAAGCGGGCCGGGTATAAGCCTCTCCTGTCATGGGGCGACGCGGAAAATGATGGTGACAAGGAGGGTAAGAGTGGTGGCGGATGGTTCCCTAGCTGAGCTTGTCGTCTCTTCGCTATCGCCTATCGTAGCGGTGGTTATAGGCTGGTGGCTGTCGCGTAAGGTTAACGCGGTTCACGCTCAGGTTAACTCTAACTTTAGCGCGGTTACAAATAAACTGGCCCTGGAAGTGGAGAGAACTGCCCAGCTAGAAACATCAATGAGAAATGCTAACGTGCCTATACCACCAAAACTAGGGAGCATGTGAATGCCAATGCGCCTGATGGTCGATTCGGTCGTGCCTGGTATCCTGCCTGTTAATGTCGGGCTGGTAGCCGGGTACGTTAACGGAAAATATAAATGGAAAAAGGCAGATTGGGACCGCTTCCCCGATTCCCAGCATGTCCGGTATAATGTTACTGGAGAACCTAACCGTGGTAACGCTCTCGATGTTGAGCGATACGACGCCACAGCAGCGGATGCGCCTAAATGGTGGGACTCGGTTACCTGGTGTCCTAAGGCCGATCTAGCGATCTACTGTAACCGAAGTACTGTTCCAAGTGTTATCTCCGCAATGGGGAAAAGGCCGTGGGTGCTGATACTGGCGACCCTGGACGGGAGCCGGCCAGTATCCCAGAACGGGAAAATGGTAAGCGCCGTCCAGTCATGGGGGGCTAAGCAGCTCGGAACGAACATAGATATCAGCGAAGTATTTAACAATACCTGGCATAAGGCGGCGTAATTGTTCTGGGCTGGGGTTGTTACAGGGATGATCTCCCTGACTGCGCTAACCGAACTATTCAAGTACGGGATACGGCTATATTACCGGCATGATCCCCCCGAGTGTGATACGATACAGGTATCAGATCACTTAGGGGAAGGAAAACAAGATCATGGCCACGAAGCGTAACCGGCCTGCAATGCCAGCACCGAAGGCAGACGACCAGGCCGACCAGGTCAGCGAGCTGGGGACAGCACCGGATGACATCGCGGGAGAGCTGTACAACCGGCCCTATGCAGAACTGGACGAAAAAGAGCAGAACGCCGTGCAGACAATACTGTCAGCCGGATCAGGACCGGTAATCTCAGGAGGCGAGGATGATGTTGCGGAGGACGGCGCTGTCAGTACTATTCCGGCTGTCCCGGGGGAGGCTGGCACAGCCGACCAGGCCGGTCCCGGTGCGGATTCCCCGGAGGTAGCCGCTGACCTGGCCGGTCCCGCTGCGGATTCCCCGGAGGTAGCCGGTCGCAGGCAGTACTCGACCAAGGCTGTGCGGGCATGGGCGAATGTGAGGTATGACCTGCCGGAACGCGGGCGAATCCCGTCCGACGTCATGAGCATGTTCATCGCGGAACATCCGGGCGCCGAGATCGTGCCCGTCAAAGGTAAGGCGAAGGTCGCTGCGCCGCTGATCCCGGTACCAGCAGGCGAATTCGAATCCGAGGACGTTCCCGAAGACGAATGGGAATCGCATCCGCTGTCCGACGGTCCCGTAAGGGATGAGTCGCAGGTCAAAATCGACAATGACGTCAAAATCGTGCACGCCGCCTGGAAGGGTGCTGGCCGTCCGGATGTGCGGCATTCGCCGCGGAAGCGGTACGCGGTCAAGCCAGAACATGCGGCAGGGGTACGGCTCATGCTGGGTAAGGCTGGCACCTTGCATAAAGTCAAGGTGCACATTCAGCCTGCCAGGCATGACCAGCATGGGAGGGCGGTAATAGTGTTCACCGCACACGATAAGCCTGTTCCTAAAGAAAAGGAAGAGGCTGCAAAAAATGAAAGGACGCTAGGAGGGGAAAACTGGCCTGCAAACGTGACTGTCACAGGCTAAATGCTTGACGAAGCGGACGCTGCTTGCTACCCGGTATGCCTAGCGTGCCGGGTAGCAAGCGTATGCAGCAAACCCCTGCCACCGCTTGCCAGGAAAACAGCGCCACGTTTTAAAGAGCTGAATGAGTATTCGCTGATGAGCGCCGAGTGCGGTTGCAGGTTGCTGCCAGTACCAATATGGGTAGAATTCGGTGTAGAAAAGGTAATATGTGATGTCCACGGCCCGACACGGATCACCAAACCGAACCCCCCGAAGAAATCTAAGCGAAGCGAAGTCGAAGGGCAAGAAGAAATCCCGCCCTTCTAACTCCCCTGTAGTTATCAGGGTCGAGCCTACCAGGCAATGCGATGTTGACAAGATTATTTACAGTAGTTCTAACGACCTGGTACGGTTTGGTGTGCTGACCGTTAACGGTATCCCCTGGAATGTATGCGGCGACTGCATAACCGCACTATGGGACGCTCGTGAACCGACCAAGAAATACGGAAGGCACTTCGACTCAGACTTCGATGATGCGTCATAACCGGCGCATCAGCGGCGACTCACCATGGTATTCGACTAAGGGGAAAGGGTTGCGGAATAGACGTAGAAGCCGTAAAAGCTCATACTCGCGGAGAGGTAAAGGGAAGAGAGCCGACTATTACGGGACATGGCATAACGGGGTGAAACAGGAATGATAGCATTCGCTTATTGTTTCATGGCGCTTTGCTGGATTAGCGTAGGACTGCTATTTCTTAGCGTACGGATAGCCCGACGGGCAATCAAACTCAATCGTGAATTTCTCGACAATTGGAGGCCAAAGGACGACATAGAAAATGCTATGGCCAACGGTTACGACATCGAGTACGTTCAATGGCTAGAAAAAAGGAATGGGATAGGTAATGTCAAAGGTTCGTGAATGTGACCGGCACGGTGGAAGTTTCTCAGAACGCGCAGAAGGATGGGCGGAAGGCAACCTAATCATACACCGTCGGTTCGACGACGGGTCGCCCAACGATGAACGAATCGCCGTGGATTACTGCTCCAATTGCGTGAATATTCTTCAAGGCCAGACGCCAGAAAACATGTACCCCGACCACTACCATCACGACGAATCAGCTCGGAAAGCCATACCGAGATATGACCCGGAATATACGAAACAAATGGAACGTCAATCTCTGTTCACTCCAATGGATACCCCGGGAAAAACTCCCTTGCCAGGCGATAAAATCAAGGATGACCGACCGGGACATGGGGAAATGAAAACCGTGCTTGAACCGAACAGGGCAGGACTCGCCTGCCATTGCGGAGTACCAACATTCGGGGAACATTACCACGGATACCCGCCCGAACATCATTATCACGAATACCAGGACACGCCAGGGCTACCGGAACGGGAACTACCCGCGTAACCAATACTTCCGGCCCGGTATCCCTTGCGGATAC
>Ga0137398_10000174_pt1 | contig 20017 bp, 16 predicted proteins | sample czorhiz216metaG_FD_106659 | JGI IMG/M metagenome (GOLD analysis project Ga0137398, IMG submission 106659) | Vadose zone soil microbial communities from Angelo Coast Range Reserve, California, USA - czorhiz2.16 metaG | ecosystem: Environmental > Terrestrial > Soil > Vadose zone | place: USA...
CCCAACCTGCTCGAACTCACGAATCCTTTTCACCTCGAAGGTAAACCTGACACGCCCGGCCAGCCTGCTCCGGCCATAGCCGAGATTCCCGTCGGCACGGACTACTTCGCCACTCTTGGCATCCCTCTGTTTCGCGGCCGCCTTTTTTCGGACGAGGATCGTTCCCCCGCTACACATGTCCTGGTCATCAATGAAAATATGGCCCGGCGATATTTCCCGGATCAAGACCCGCTAGGCACAAGAGTCCAAACCGGCGAGTACAACCCCAAAGGGGACTGGTACACGATTGTCGGCGTTGTCGGCAATGTGAAATACCAAGGTCTGGGCGAAAAAGATCAACCGACGATGTATGTTCCCCATTTCGATTCCGGCTGGTGCCCGTGGTTTGTCCGAGAAATGTACGTCGTCGTGCGTAGCGCGTCCGCTCCGGAAAAAGTCGTTTCCGTTCTTCAATCCGCGGTCTTGTCGCTGGACAACCAGCTTGCGATAGCTCACGTGCGCACCATGGATCAACTGCTCTACGAATCGGTGGCAGGCTCGCGGTTCCGCGCGGTTCTTTTTGGTGTTTTTGCGGCCCTCGCGCTGGTTTTGGCAATGATCGGCATTTACGGAGTCATGGCATATTCCGTCAGCCAGCGTACGCATGAAATCGGAATCCGCATCGCCCTGGGAGCGCATCGAACGAACATCTTGCAGACGATTCTGCGCGAAGGCGCGAGTCTTGCTCTTCTCGGGGTGGCCATCGGGTTCGTCGTGGCGCTGGCATTGTCGCGCACGCTGGCCGGATTGCTGTTTGGCGTTCAGGCCACCGATGCAATGACATTTGCGGAGGTAGCTGCGCTTCTTTTGTGCGTCGCGCTGGCAGCATGCTACCTCCCCGCTCGGCGGGCGACGCGCGTCGATCCGATGGTGGCACTGCGTTACGAATAATTTTCACGGTCTGAAGCAAGTGCTCAGGGCTTCGCATCGCAAGTGGCAGAGGGCGTTATGAGCAAGCTGCGCGGATGGCTGTTGCGGCTGGGCGAATTATTCCAGCGAGACCGGCGCGAGCGTGAGCTCGCCGCAGAGATGGAAAGCAATCTCGCGCTGCACATCGAGGAAAACCTGAGCGCGGGCATGAACGCTACCGAAGCGCGGCGGGAGGCACTCATGAAGCTGGGGGGCATTGAACAGACTAAGGAAAACTATCGGGCCCAGCGCGGGCTTCCGCTTCTTGAAACCCTGTTCCAGGACTCGCGATTTGCCGGTCGGATGCTCCTGAAAAATCCCGGCTTCACGGTGGTGGCGGTGCTGACGCTAGCGATAGGCATCGGCGCCAACACCGCGATCTTCAGCCTCGTAAACGGAGTTCTCTTGCGCCCGTTGCCCTATCGTGAGCCCAGCCGGCTCACGATTGTCTGGGGCAAGGACGATCGAGGAAAACCAGGCAACGTGGGTTATGCAACCTATGTGGACTGGAGGGCGCAGAGCAAGAGTTTTGAGGAATTGGCTCTGTACCGCTCCTGGTCGCCCGTGCTGCAAACCCACGAACCGGAACAGTTGAGCGGACTGCGGGTGACAAACAATTACTTCCGCACGCTTGGCGTCCATCCCCAGTTCGGCCGAGATTTTCGGCCGGAAGAGGACCACCCCGCCTCAAGTCAGGTGGTAATCCTCGGCCACGGCTTCTGGCAACGACGGTTCAACTCGGATCCCCGCATCATCGGCAGAGCGATTACCCTGAATGCGTCAACTTACATCGTCGTCGGAGTTCTACCAGCCAATTTTCAGTCGTTAATCTCAATGGATCCGCACGGCGGCCCCGTGGACATCTGGGGAGTGCTGGGCTACGACGCGTCGTTGCCGTGGGCCTGCCGTACCTGTCAGCATCTGGTCGCCATCGGGCGGCTGCGGCCGGGGGTAACGTTTACGCAGGCAAGCGCGGAGATGGACACCATATCCTCGGCGATTTGGAAAGACTATCCAAAGGAATATTCCGCAGCCGGTGTAATCCTCACACCACTGCGCGACCATCTAGTCGGGCACGTGAGCGCCGCGCTCTACATTCTCCTTGGGGCGGTTTCGTTTGTGTTGCTGATCGCCTGTGCAAACCTTGCAAACCTGTTGTTGGCACGGGCAAATCATCGCGAAAGGGAGATGGCCGTGCGCACGGCGCTGGGCGCGGCCCGTATCAGAATCGTGCGGCAGTTGCTTGTCGAGAATTGCTTGCTTACCACCTTGGGCGCGATGGCTGGCTTGCTTCTCGTGTATTGGACGCCCCAACTGCTGCGTGTTTTGGGGGAAGACCAATTGCCGCGCTTGGGTGAAGTGACCGTCGATTCGCACGTATTACTATTTACCCTTGGCGTGGCATTGCTCACGGGAATCCTTTCCGGTTTGGTACCGGCACTTCGTTTGTCGAAACCCACCTTACATGATTCGCTGAAAGAAGGCGCGCGTGGGACATCGAGCGGCACCAGCCGGAGTGTGCGCAACTTGCTGGTGATTTCGGAGATTGCGCTTTCCATAACGCTCCTGGTCGGGGCTGGATTGCTGTTGCGAAGCTTTTCGCAGGTGCTCGGCGTTTCGGCGGGCTTTGATCCACATCACGTTTTAACCATGAGAATCTCGGTTCTAGGCCCGCACTACAACGACAACCAGAACCTGCGCCAGTTCTTTACGAGTGCATTGGCGAGTATTCGCGCATTGCCCGGAGTGCAATCTGCTGCGGTGACCAGCCAAATCCCGCTCGGCGGGAATGTGGATCGCTACGGTTTCCATGTCGAAGGAAAGATTCATGCCAACCCCGAGCTCGACGAAAGTGCAGAGCGGTTCTGCGTTTCTCCCGGGTATCTCGACGCCATGCGCATCCGGCTCTTGCGTGGAAGAGATATTTCCGACGGCGATACTTCGACAACTCAACAAACTCTATTGATCAATGAGACTACCGCCCGCAGCATGTGGCCCGGAGAAGATCCTATTGGCAAGCGCGTAAAGCTCGGCGGGCTTGATCGTCCATGGTGGACAGTGGTCGGAGTTGTGGCGGGCGTTCATCATTCTGGCCTCGACATCGCTCCCACCATGCAGTTCTACATCCCGCATGCGCAATGGCCGTTCCCCGATTCCGACATGACTTTCACCATTCGTACCGCCGGGCCGCCAGACACTCTGACGTCCGCCGTGCGACAGACAATTCATGCTCTCGACCCAACGCAGCCGCTTTCGCGGGTCATGCCGCTCGAGGACTACATCGGGCTTTCCGTGCAGGGCAGACGGTTCTCTTCGATCTTGCTCGCGGCGTTCGCAGCCGTCGCGCTATTTCTCTCCGCTCTCGGAATCTACGGAGTCACGGCCTACAGTGTCGCGCAAAGAACGCGCGAGATCGGCATCCGCATAGCTTTAGGTGCGCAACCGAAGGAAGTTTTTGCGCTTCTACTGCGGCAATGGGTGGTCCTGGTCGTTTTCGGGGTCGCCCTGGGTGTCGCTGCCTCGGCCGCGCTCACACGATTCCTCGCAAGCATGCTGTTCGACGTGAGATCCAGCGATCCGCTAACGCTTGTGAGTGTGGTGTTTCTCTTGATGGGAGTGGCAGCGCTGGCCTGCTGGATACCGGCGCGGCGGGCAATGCGTCTCGATCCGATCGTGGCGCTGCGCTCCGAATGATTTTCAGGGGCTGGATGCCAGAAGTTTGAGGTCCAAGTCACGAATGGAAGAGGGCGTTATGAGAAGACTGCGTGGATGGCTGTGGCGGCTGGGCGGACTCTTCGGCAGAGATCAGCGCGAGCGTGAACTTGCCGCGGAGATGGAAAGCCATCTCCAGATGCACATCGAAGATAATCTGCGATCGGGCATGAGCCGCAGGGCAGCGCGGCGCGAGGCGCAAATGAAACTGGGCGGCGTCGAGCAAACAAAAGAGATATGCCGCGAACGGCGCGGGCTTCCGCTACTTGAAACACTATTCCAGGACTTGCGATTCGCCTTTCGAATGCTCCTTAAGAATCCTGGCTTCACCGCGGTGGCTGTGCTGATCATGGCGCTGGGAATGGGCGCGAACACGGCGATGTTCAGCGTTGTGAACGCCGTTCTCTTGAAGCCGCTGGCCTTCGCCGACCCCGACCGCATCGTCACTCTTGGCTCTCTGTGGAAAGGCCGGCCGGGGCACGGAAATGTATCGGCCCCCGACTTCCACGATTGGCACGATCAAAACACGGCATTCGAAGGCATGGCGTACTATGCTGACGCTGACGTAGCCGTGACCGCGGGTCCCGTAGCCGAGTATGCGCACGTTGCCGTCGTTACTCCGGAGTTCTTTCACGTTTTCAAAATTGAGCCCGTGGTGGGACGCGAGTTCACCACCGACGAGACGAAGCAAGGAAGCTCCGGCGCGGTAATCATCAGCAGCTCCTATAGCGCAAGCCATTTCGGCGGGAATTCGAACGCCCTCGGGCATGCCGTCCGGCTGAGCGGTAGGACTCTCGATGTCGTCGGAGTGATGCCTCCCGGCTTCCATTATCCGGGGAAGACGGACATCTGGTTCCCTGCCAACACGATTTATACGGAAACGGATTCGCGCTCGGCACATAACTATCTGGTCGTCGCGCGGCTGAAAGCAGAGGTCAGCCTGGAGCAGGCGCAAGCGCAGATGACCACAATCGGAACACGCTTGGAAGAAAAATTTCCCGACAGCAACAAAGGCAAGAACGTTGCCGTGACGCGCATGCGCGATGAAATGGTCAGCAATTTCCGGCTCACTCTTTACGTGATGCTGTCCGCCGTGGGACTTGTTTTGCTGATTGCCTGCGCGAATCTGGCGAACATGCTTCTGGCGAAAGCTGTGGCGCGAACGCGGGAGATTGCCATTCGCGCCGCGGTAGGCGCGACGCGAAGCCGCATCGTGCGGCAATTGATCACGGAAAGCATTGTGATGGCCCTTCTCGCCGGAGCAGTCGGCGTGCTCTTGGCAATCTGGGGAGCTCGCGTGCTCGTGGCGCTGGCCCCTGCCGATGTGCCGCGCCTAACCGAAACAGGGATCGACGGACATGTGCTGGCATTTGCATTCGGCGTTTCAGTGGTGGCGAGTTTGCTCTTTGGTCTCGCGCCTGCCCTCCAAGTTTTGCGGATCGACTTGAACAATTCGCTCAAACAAGGCACGGCGCGGGCGGCGGGCGGGAGTATTGCGGACCGCATGCGTGGAGCGCTAGTGGTAGGCGAGATCGCGCTTTCTCTCATGCTGTTGGCGGGGGCGGGCCTGTTCATAAAGAGTTTCCTGGCGCTGCAAAACGTAGCTCTCGGCTTTCGACCCGAACATGTTCTGGTCGTGGAAACGAGCGTGCCAGCGTCAGATCTGGAGAGTGCACGCCGTGCTACGCGTTTCTACAAAAATCTGTTGCCGCAGTTGCGCGCGCTCCCAGGGGTGCTGGATGCCGGTGCAACGATGGCGCCTCCGGGCAACGTCCATTCGAATGGCGGATATTGGATCGATCATCTTCCACAAGAGTTCAGCGTTAATGGACCGCAAGCGGTTTTTTCCGTCGTGGCCCCCGGCACTCTTGCCACGCTGGGAATTCCTCTGCAGCTTGGCAGGGACTTCAATGACGGCGACAGGTATGACGCACCGTTTGCCGCGGTCATCAACGAAGCCTTGGCCAAGTCCGCATTTCCCGGCCGGGACCCCATCGGCCACTTCATTTATTGCGGCCTCGATTCCATGAATCCAATGAAGATCGTGGGCGTCGTCGGCGACATCCGGCAATACGGACCGGCGCAGGAACCATCCCCGGAAATCTACATGGCTTACGAGCAGCATCCCTTCCCCGCTACCCATCTGAGTATCGTCATTCGAACCGCACTGGAGCCGACTCTGCTTTCCGAGGCCGTGCGACGAAAAGCAAACGAAGGGTCAGTCGATGTGCCGCTGAAATTCACGACCATGGAGGCGTCACTCACGGAGAATGTCGCCGCGCCGCGCTTCCGAACGTTGCTGCTCGGCATTTTCGCGGGGCTAGCGGTGTGCCTGGCAATGGCCGGCGTATACGGTGTGATGTCCTATGTAGTGGGCCAGCGCTCGAACGAGATCGGACTGCGCATGGCGCTAGGCGCGAGCCCGGGCGATGCGTTGCGACTGGTGCTGGGCCAAGCGTTGACCTTGGCGGGGACCGGGATCGTGATTGGTTTGGTGGGAGCTTTGGTTGTTACCCGGTTGCTCGGGAGCATGTTGTTTGGAGTGAAAGCGACCGATCCCGCGACTTATGCAGGAGTTGTTGCTCTGCTCGGAATTGTCGCGCTCGGGGCGAGCTACATTCCGGCGCGGCGCGCGGCGCGAGTCGATCCGATCGTTGCGTTGCGTTACGAGTAGGTCATGGCTCTCGGAGAGCCACAACGAATGATGAAAGCAGCCCGAGTCTCCGCCTCGTAGAATCAATGACTTACGGGCTTCTTTCGTAGGAGTAGCTCATGGTTCTTTAGCGAGCCACAACGAAGGATGAAATATTCTCGAGCAGTGAAGAATCACTTTTTGAGTTTTGGCTTTTGGTTTTCAAATTATTTGTCCTAGGGCTTTTTCTTCTTGAAGAGGCCACTGAGAGCGTTTATGGCGTCAGCGGGATTTTGCCCTTGTGCTTTGGTGGTGCTGGAGGAAGAGCGGCCGCCGAGACAGCCCAGTTGCGATTTGAAGAGATCTTTCGCCAACCCGCCGACGTCCGGGATGAATTTCGGCTCGGCGGTCGTGCCTTGAATCTGGAACGGAACTTTCAGACCTTCGCTGCAAGCGCTGCCACCGCCGCCAGTAACCGCGCTGAGAAGCCCGCCGAGCCCGCCGCCACCTGATCCAGCGGATGAGCTTGCCGAAGTGCTGGCCTCTTTGGTGAGCGTGGCGAGCATTTTGAAATCGAGAACGTTCTTCGAGTCCACCGTACCCGCACCGGTAAGATTCCCAATGGTTGGGAGGACCGCAAGAAAGTTGTCGGCCCGAATGCCCGTGGGGGCCACGCGGAGATTCGAGGTGACCTTCTCTATGTTCAGATCCTTGCCCGTTTTGATTCCCGCGAGCGAGGCGACGGAGGACATTTTCGAACCGAGATCGAAGCCCGCGAGCACGCCATTGAAGAGACCGACGTTCCCGGTAATGACGAGTTTGTTGGTCGGACCGGACAGATTGAGATTGGAATTCAGTGTGCCCGCCTGCAGCGAAGCGCCTTTGGGAAGATGGATGCCCAGGGCAGGAAGGAAAGCTTCAAGATCTTTCGCGGGCATGTCTTTGGCGTCGAGCTTGATGTTGACGACGGTGGCTTCACCAGCCGATTCGTAGGTGCCGTTGAGGTGGGCAGCAGCGCCGCCGATATTGAGAGTCGAAGGATTGAGGACGCCGGAGTTCCTGTGGAGATTGTATTTGGTATCGAAATTGACGATAACGGGGACACCGGCGGGCGAGCCGCCGGCGACCAAGAGCGATTTAGAGAACTTGACTTTGCCTTTGGTCTGGGCCTCACCGCCCTGTGAGGAGAGGTTGCCGTCGAGATCGAGAATGCCGCCGAGACCCGCGGAAGAATCGAGAAAACCTGTGGAGGCGAGGTCCAAGGAAGTTACGTTGAGCCTGGCATCGAGGGGAGTGAGCGTGGTGTCTGCTTGATCCACGGGGCCTACAGTGCCGTCTAGCTTGAACTTGCCGCCGGCGGGCAGATCGGCGGTGACCGTAATTGGGAACTTGGAGGTCAAGGAAACGTCGGAAGCGGCGACGTTGACGTGATCGTAAGTGCTGCGGTTCTGCGAATTGGTGGAGCCGATGATGATGCTGCCGTCGGTCAGTGTGAGTTTCTTGACGGAAAATTCGGTAGCGTTCGACGAGCCGGCAGATCTTGCGGCGGGCGCCTGCTGGGCCTGAGACCTCGCCGCGGAACTGCCGAGCGAAGAATAGTTCCACTGACCGGCGGCGTTGCGAAGGAGTATCACCTGTGGGCCGGCAATCACGACGCCGGTGACATTCAGCGTCTTCGAGAAGATCAGGGGCATGATTTCGACTCCCACGTTCAGCGACTTGGCGGTGAGGAAAGGAGAGGGGCTGAATTTGGGGTCGTCGCCAATGGAGAGGTTTTCCGCAGAGAGCGAACCGCTGAGGAGAGAAAGACTGATATTGCCCAACTGCACTTTACGGCCCAGGGCGGCGGAAGCTCTTTCTTCAATGGTGGGGCGGAACTGGTTGACGGGGATCAAAAACGGGAGCACGAGAACCAGCACGATCAGCACGCCCACAACCACAAGGATAATCTTGAATGTCTTCATGACCACCTCCAAGGCGGGAGGAATGGGCGATCCGCCGAACGCAGCGAGGCGAGAATATCACAGTGACCTGTGACTCGTGCCCCTTGACTGGCGACTTGTGACTAAGCCAACCGAGTTGTCCACAAACTCGAAAGGCTGGAGATATGCAGAGGTACAATGCCAGTTGGTTAGGAAGCGCAACTCCTGACTTAACGAGAGGAGGGACTGTTCGGCCATGCGCAGATTGACGGTGTTTGGCTTTGTCTCTCTTTTTCTCTCCACAGCGGCAAGCGCGCAGACGGATTCCAAAGGAAACATTTCTTTCGGGTACTCATACGTTCGAGGAACCTTCTCCTCATCCTCCAAATCACCGCTGGTCCCCACGATTAGCAGTTCCAACCTGAACGGGTGGTACACTTCTGCGAAGTACAAACTGGTTCCGTGGCTGGGAGCAGTGGCGGATTTGGGCGGCGACTATGGAACCGAACGCGTAACCCCCTTTTGCGAAGTGATCCCCGTCTGTCCGGGCCCGCTCGGTGCACAAGCAAACGTGCAAACGTTTCTGTTCGGCCCGCGAGCGTCGGTCTCGATCGGGAAGGTTACGCTGTTTGCACAAGGGCTCTTTGGAGGGGCACACACGAGCGCCAGCCGCACGGGCTTCTCCAATTCAGATACTTCGCTTGGCACGGCGCCGGGCGGCGGCGTGGATTTTCGCCTCGCCAAGACTATTGGCCGGCGCGTGCGGAGCGATTACCTGCAGACGCGATTTTTCGGCAGTGCACAGAACAACTTTCGGTTTTCGACTGGCGTGGTGGTACGGTTTTGAACAACGGGTCTCCTACGGCTGCGCTCAGGACAAGTTCAGGCCCGGCGCTAAAGAGGGGGAGTGATGCACAGACGCACGTTTATGAATGTGACGACCGGTGCGGCGGCGACGCTGGCGTTCGAGCCTCGGGCGTTTGCGGAGAAGCAGGAACGGAAAAGTCCGGTGGCGTATCCCGATCCGGCAGTGGAAGTGATTGACTCGCGCTTCGCAAAATACAGTGTCGGCAACGCGGCGGTCGAGCGATTATATACCGGCACGCGGTGGTCGGAAGGGCCGGTATGGTTTGGGGACGGACGGTATCTTCTTTGGAGCGACATTCCGAGCAACCGCATTCTGCGATGGTGCGAGGAGACCGGAGAGGTCAGCGTATTCCGCAGCCCCTCGAACTACAGCAACGGCAACTGCCGAGACCGCCAGGGCAGGCTGCTCACCTGCGAACACGACACGCGGCGGCTAACGCGAACGGAGTACGACGGCACGATCACCGTGCTGATGGACCGTTTTCAAGACAAGAAGCTCAACGCGCCGAACGACCTGGCAGTGCATTCCGACGGGTCCATCTGGTTCACCGATCCGGGTTACGGCATCATGTCGAACTACGAAGGGCACAAAGCGGCGTTCGAGCTGCCCGCCAATGTTTACCGGCTCGACCCCAAGACGCGCGAGGCGACCGTCGTGGCCGGCGACATGGATAAGCCGAACGGTATTTGCTTCTCTCCCGACGAGAAACTGCTCTACATCGTGGATACGGGAACTCCCCGGCACCCCGGCGACCCGCGCGCGATTCGCGTCCACGACGTCGTGGATGGCGTGCGGCTGAAGAATGGCCGCTTGTTCGTGGACATGTCGCCTGGCTCATCCGATGGGATCCGTTGCGATATGGACGGCAATGTCTGGTCCGCTGCGGGATGGGGTGGAGAAAGCTTCAACGGCGTGCATGTGTTCGCCCCCGACGGGAAGCTCATCGGCAAGATTCATCTTCCGGAAACGTGCGCGAATCTGTGCTTCGGTGGCACCAAGAGAAACAGGCTGTTCATGGCGGCGAGCCAGTCGCTGTACGCAGTGTACAGGGATGCCCAGGGCGCGCAGATGCCGTGAGCGGGGAGTCTCCGGAACGATTTTCGTACCGCATGACGTTAAGATGGGGAGGGCATGACAGCTTCGTCAAGATGGAGTGGAGGACAGACAGCAGCGATCGAGCCGGTGATGGTGCGCGTCCCGGAGGGGTGGTTTGGGATGGGGTGCGAGAGCGGGAGGGATGATGAGAAGCCGGTGCATCGGGTGTGGGTGGATGGGTTCGACCTGTCGGCTTACCAGGTGACGAACGCCGAGTATGAGTGCTTCCTTGCGGCGATGAGTTGTGCACCGCCGCCGTGCTGGAGTGACCCAAATTTTCATGATCCGAAGATGCCGGTAGTGGCCGTGTCGTGGCACGAGGCGGCGGCCTACTGCGAGTGGCTGAACGGCGCGACCGGCAAACGCTATCGTCTGCCGAGCGAAGCAGAATGGGAGCGTGCGGCTCGCGGCGGCGCGGAAGGCTCCACATACCCGTGGGGGAACGCGCCTCCGGAGACGGTTCCGGATTACGACAGGCGGTGGAAGCTGGGACCGGAGCCAGTGGGTCAGTATCCGCCCAATGCATACGGACTTTATAACGTTGGCGACAACGTCCATGAATGGTGCGCCGACTGGTACGACGACGGTTACTACGGGCACTCACCGGAACGAAATCCGCAGGGGCCGAAGAGCGGCAACCGCCGGGCTTCGCGGGGCGGCTCCTGGCGGCATCATATTAAGGTCACCCGCACCGCGGCGCGTTCAAGTATTCCGCCGGAGTTCCAGTACGCGGACTACGGATTCCGAATGGCGCGCTCCTTGACTGCCTGAGAACGCAGCGCGGTCGCCCTTCAAGACGAGACTAGGGAAGAGACCATGGGCAGTTGCCTCCGAAACAAACGCTGCTATTGATTTTGCTGCCGATGCTCCCGACTTTTGTGTGCGTGAGGCTTTACCTCCACCTCGTGCAGGTGCGGCATTTCTGTCCGCGCGGAGTCCTGGCTCATCATCGGTTTTTTGGAGTGCTGCGATTGGTTTTATCTCACTTGCCGTGCTATTGCTGCCTGAGCCTGCTGCTGGACAAGCGTAATCTCTCGGTAACCCGGCGGAGCAGGGGCTCATGCTACTATTGCTGAATGCGGCACGGCTCAGTGACCTTGCGCCTCATCACGCTGTCGGTGGCCGTCGTCGCAAACGCAGCGGCGCAGCAGGAGCCAAGACCGCCAGACCTTCCCAATGCGCCAGTAGCAAAACAGGAAAGCACGCACCAGCAGCACCAAAATCCTTTCAACACAACCATCGAAGTTCTCGGACGGCGGTCTATTTTCTTTCCCGAGATTGCGACCAGCAGGGGTTCGCTGAGCACCAGACAGAAGTTTGAACTTTTTGCGGATGAGAGCGTCTCCCCTTCGCGTTTTCTCAGTTCTGCCGCCGGAGCAGGGATCAGTCAGGCGCGGAATTCGCTGGACGGATATGGCCAGGGAATGGGCGGTTACGGAGAGCGTTTCGGTTCTTCGATGGCCACGGCCGCGACGAACAATTTTTTCGGAACGTTTCTGATTTCGTCGCTGCTGCACCGTGATCCGCGCTACTTCGTAACGCTGCACGGCGGCGCGGGACACCGCATTGGTTATGCACTCAGCCGCATCGTGGTGGCGCGCACGGATGACGGTAAAGATGCGGCCAATTGGGCGGGGATGCTGGGCCCTTTGCTGGCCGAGAGTCTGGCAAACAGCTATCTGCCGGTGAAAGAACAAACCGCGGGCCAGACTTTTCAGCGCTTCGGATGGCGCATCGGCTTGAATACCGTCAGCAATGCGCTCCGGGAATATTGGCCAACCATCTTTCGCAGTCTGCGTATTACGAAGATCGCTCCGGGGATTAATTCGAATGCGGGAGCGACGCGGCCGTCGCGCTGACAAGCACGTGCGAAACGGAAGGGCCTGCTAGCATTACAATGGAATGGCGGGGTTGTCGCGCCGCATCAGAGAAGCTTGGGACTATCATTTGGCAAGAGCATCTGAGCGACTTGCGTCAATTTCCAACTCGTCAGATGAAGCTGTCGATCAAGTACCCACACCAGGTCAAATCTTGAGTCGGGCCATTTCTGCGGACTGGACCGGTCGTTGCCCAGGATAACGTTGGCGAGGTCGATGATGGACTTGTGCTCCCAGGCGATAAGCACAACGCCATGGGTGGCCATGGCCTCCTCTGCGAGCTTCTTTTCATCTCCCTTGGTGTGCTCTAAGTTGACCTTTAAGCCCAGAGATTCCGCGACCGCCTTAACCGTGTGATGTGAGCGTTCGCTCTGAATGTGCCCCGAGGGGGCGGCAGCGAAGACAGCGTTCGGCTTTGCCAAGGCTGGATGGATGAATTGTCCGTGCAAGGGATTAAAGAAACGAATGAGGGCGCCGGAGCGTTGCCAGCCGCTTGTAGATAATTCGTTCTTGTCGGGCTCGCCCTCTGGGTTGACTCCGTGAATGTCTTCATCTTTCTCTGGCTTTTCGCCATGGCGAACGATCATGATTTTGTCGGCCATCTTCGTTCTCCAGCCGTCATCCATCACTTCGGATCACGAGGGTGCAAGTGTTAAACACGCGCTTTGCGGCGCTATTTCTGCTTGCAGTTTAGCGCGCTCTTGATTTCCTGAATCCGCTTGAGAAAAGTATTCGTCCATTCGTCGAGGGCCGCCTCTTCAGGGTTTTGTGAGCCGCTATCTCGCAGCCGGCGCAACTGTTTCTGGTCCATCGTCTGGAACCTGGCCTCGGTGAATATGGCTCGCACAGTTTGCGGATCCAGCCGCCCGAGTCTGTGGATCATTAGGTCCTGCGCCTCCTTCAGCACTTGCTTGTCCCCCTCAAGGGTGGCGCGTAGGCCGCAGGTGTGTGGGTCAGTGAAAACAGTCTGTGATTCCCAGTCGCTGAAGCTGCCCCGAGGATTGGTGCCGAACAAATCCAAGCTGCCCTTCGCCTTACCGAACGTGGAGCCTAGATCCTGAGCAAAAATCATGGGCTTTTGGCAAGTTCTGGGCTGGCCGGCCGTATTCGGGGCCCATTGAGCGCAGGCGATTCGGTTCTGCTGAGCAATCGCATTGTGGTAATGCAAGAGGCCAAGAGCAAGTCGGTAGGCGTCATATTCCACTCGCTGCTGATGCGTCCACTCCCCGTCTGCGTAAAACTTGGTCGCGTCGCTCCAGGACCAGGTCTCATCGCCTTCTGGCTTGATTTCTTCCCATGGTGTTTCTCGTTCCGCGCTAACTATCTTAAAAATGTTCGGCGCGTCTTTGAGGGAAGCCTGGTTGTCCTTAAGGTTGTTCGCGAATGGATCTGCCGTGCACCCGATGCAAGCCGCCGAGCCCACCGGGTACACATGATCGGCGGGAAAACCCAGCACCCACATGATGCGACTGGCTGCGACCTCGGTGAAAACTTCGTTGTAGCGCGTGTTGTGGTCTGGGTAAGGTGGCTTGAGATACTTCACCTTGAAGTGGTCGACTTTAATTTCGTGCTCATTATTCGTGTCATTACTGGCGTAGAGAGATGCTGACTTTTCACCGTCCTTATGCGTCTTGATCACCACCTTCACGGATTCGAGGGGGATGATTTCTCCTGTGGGGCTGTAAAACGCCCCGTCAGCAGTCATGTGCCAGCATTGAAACTTCATGCTCTCGCCCTTGACGCTCATAAAGGCATAGTGCGGACGGAAGTAGCAAAAGACGTTATCTGCCGCGGTGAAGTAAGCGAACCGGCTTTTCTCAGGGTCGGCTGCATCGAAGTCCGGACCATTGGCGAGTTGCGTGGGAGTCAAACTAGGCTGGTCCAGCATAAAACTCCCCACGCGCACGCAAGGCAGCTTTTGCTCTTTTTTCATTTGATCGGGAACTTGGCAGGTGTTGGTTTGCGCCGCGGCGTCGCTCACAGCAGCCAGCGTCACGAGAGTTAAAATCGCAAAGCGAAATCTCATAAATACTCCTCGTCGCCGGTATCTGGATAGCGGGCCTGGTCGGAGGGAGGTCAGAAGGGCTGCGCCTTGCAATGATTGGGCACGGTGGCAAGGCCCATGGGGTTGTCGATTGGTGCCAGGTCGGTGGGTTTGCTTTTCCAGCGGCAGCGTCCGCTCGCAAGTTCCTCGCGCTTGGCCCTAAAGGCTCCCACCCACTGCTTCTGAATCGTCGCTTCGTCTAGTCCTTGCTTAAACGAACCGTCGCCGTTGTGATATTCCGGCATATCGACAACGTGAGCTGCTTTGAATAGATCCTCGATTTGCGCGTCCGTGAGCTGGCACATCAGACCGGCAAGAAAGCGGCGTCCTTCCTCGCTGATGGTTGGATCACTCAAGCCATCCTTGGCCGTCAAACTCTTGGTCAAACGAGCCTGGCACACCGGGCAATCGGCGTCGCTCATGCCCGGATTTCCCGTCTTTTTCCACAGCTCCGCTCCTGACCATTCGTGCAAATTCATCTTTGCGGTGTCATTGCTCGTGAACAGGCCGCCGCCGCCAAATGTGGCACCCACATCCTGGACGATCATTTTCGATTGCTGACACGTGGTTGTGAACGGATGCGTGCTCTGGTCCACCTTTACCCCATTGCACACGAGCCGTTGTTGTGGAGGTTTATTATCGCTGTGCTGGATGAATGCCCCCAACAATTTGAGGCCATCTTTCTCAGCGATCGGTCGGCCGTTGTACTCGTCCAGCTCCTTCCAGCTCCATCCCTCTTCGCTCTTCGCTTGTTCGTACATCTTGTGTCCGGGGTACTTTCTGACAATGGTTGCGGCATCATAGGTCCGCGTTTCCTTGGACCCGGAACCAGACTCCGGATCCGACGGACAATTGTTGCACTGCACTTTGACCGGGAACCACGAATCGGCGTAATAACCCAGTGCCCACATCAAGCGTGTCGAAACGACCTCAGCGTAAATCTCCTTGTCGTTGGCGCCAAACTTCACTTTGACTGCTTCTTCGTCCATCTGCGCGGTCAGGACCTGGACTTGCCCGTTGGCACTTTCGACCTTAGTGATCTTGCAGGAAAACTTAGGAGTCTTTCCGCCCATTTGTGAGCCTGGTTTGTCGAAGTCGCAGATCACTTTGTCGTTCGGATGGAATTGAAATTGTTTCGGGTCCTGCGGTGGCCCTTGCAGAAGGTCGGCATCCCCCACCGCCCGGGGCGTGAATAGCAGCGCGACGCGGAGCGCTTCGATCCTGTCTTTTGGTGTGTAAAACTCTTTCTCCACCTTTTGATCGGAAGACTGCGGCGGGTCCTGGGCGCGGGCATTGGCAGGAAACACCACGAGCAGGGCCGCTAGGAATAGCAGCGACAAGGCTGCCCCTCGAAATGGAGCGAGCGGCGAGCAGAAGCTGTACATTCGTTGGACTCCCGCGGGCGACATCTCGGATGGCATCTCGACACCTCCGCATTGAATGGTTGAGGATGGGAAACTTGCAGACGTTTTGTCTATCATACGCCCTCTTCTACACACAACAAGATCTTCCAAAATTCCTGGTAAGTAGTGCGGCCCTACGACAAATCGTTTCCCCTTGGGATGCCAGTCCGAACCTAGGGCAGGTTTTCACCCATTGGCCAGAGTTGGCCTCCTCCCCCGCCGGCCTTCGGGCTAGTTGGGTACAGATTTGGGTACAACTGGGTACGGCTAAGCGCATCGCCTCTGCTGTAGTAAACTGTCGGTCTGGGGCTGTAGCTCAGATGGATAGAGCATTGGTTTCCTAAAATGCTGTTATCGATTGCCTGCGCGTAGAATCAAGGACTTAGCAAGTGGACAGTTGGCGTAACTCGGCGTATTTGTACCCAAGAACGCCTGGGTTGGGTACAGATTTGGGTACAAATCCGGGTACAATATAAATAATGGGGCTGTAGCTCAGATGGATAGAGCGAAGGTTTCCTAAACCTTAGGTCGCGAGTTCGACCCTCGCCAGCCCCACCACTACGCCGTTGCAGCCCTTGCTTTCCTGATGCCTTCCTTGATCGCCTTCCGATGCGCCGCGCTCAGCTTCTTACCCCGCAGCTTGCTCACCCTGGCACCGCGAAAGACGGCGATGCCTTAGTGGTCGAGGCGTCGGTCTGCAAAACCGATCTTAGTGGGTTCGAGTCCCACCGCTACCTCCAATTTATTCCAATCAAATGCCGCGTCCGGTCTTGTCTAGGAATCTTTCGACGAGGACCCGTAGCTCAGATGGATAAAGCGAGGGGTTCCTAACCTCTAGGTCGCCGGTTCAACTCCGGCCAGCCCCACCATACGTTGGCCTGATTCCCTGCTACAATCCGTCCACCATGCCTTACGTCACCATTCGTGGCTTCCAGTACTGGCAGGGCTTGTGGGGTCAGCAGTGACTTTCTACTTCGCCAGAGACAGAAAATAAATGGTTTCCGTGCTAAGTGCGCTTCTCACTCCGCTCATAGCCATAATCACCACCTACATCGCTTATCAGCAATGGCAGGGCAACAAACTAAAGCTGAAGATGGAAAGGTATGAACGTCGCCTTCGCGTCTATCAGGAAATGGTCAAGATGTTGAAACAATGCGCCAACGGCGAGATTCGAGAGTTTTCGAGAGACTACGGGGGCACGTGCCGAATGTCTATATGAGTTTAACCCAGCAAGATATTGATGATCTCAAGCGCGAATGGGAGAAAGTTGTAGAGGAGGGCGAATTCTTTTTCCGACGTGTCTGGCAGGCGATTTCAAGAGCAGCGGAGACAGACCCCAGCGTGAAATATTCGATGACTGTCTCGCCAAAGTTAATTTCCGATGAGGACCTAGAAAAAGTTGTGCCATCAATCGCCACCCGGCTCTCGAAGCTAGTCTTCAAAATCATTGAAACCTCCAAATCTTCGCCACTCGTAAGTGAAGTAGACCACGGGGACTTGAGAGTGGCTTTAAAGGAAATGCTAGCGGCCCTCCGATTTCGCAGCTACCGTCATTGGGAAACTCACGTTCTAAACGATGAGGACCGGGTGCTGGGCGTAGAACGTGCCGGTCAGGAAGAGGATGCGTGTGGGTTCAGTGACGCGAAGGAAGAATTTCACGGGGCCGCTGCCAAAGTACATCGCATCATTGGACTAATTTTCCCCAGCGATACGCCTGTGGCCGTTGCTCTTGCTCGGTCCGAAACCACCAACATCAAAAGTTACCGCCCCAACACAGCATTTATTCTGATGTGGATAAGCAAGGAACACCCCGAGCTTGAAGACGTAAAGAACTGCATTCAAGAAGTATTCAAGAAATTCGGCATCACCGCCATTCGGTCGGATGAGATTGAACATTCAGAGCAGATCACCGAGCGCATTTTAGCCGAAATCACCACTTCGGAGTTCCTCATCGCCGACTTAACGGGTGAACGTACCAGCGTCTACTATGAAGTTGGTTATGCTCATGCATTGGGAAAGCGGCCTATCCTCTTCCGCAAAGCGCGTACGAAGATCGGCTTTGACCTGGCAGGTCACAATTGCCCCGAATACGAAAACATTACCGACCTCAGGCATAAATTGGAGGTTCGTCTTTCCGCTATTACGAACAGGACGACGGCTCCCGAAGTGGGACCGACGACAGAAGCAAAGAAGGTATAGGCGTTCTATGCGCGCATTCCTTGACTGGCTGACCAAGTACGAAGCCGTCGCGATCTGGTTAGAAGGAGTTGCGCTCGTGGCGATTTTCGGTCTGGACTGGTGGAACGCACGCACTGGTCACAAGGAAACCTTGGAGCAGTTGCGGCTGTCTACGATACAAGCCAAATCTCTGGAATCCTCTGTGCGGTCCACGGTCAACTCCGAACGAGCGTGGATACTCGCAGAGTTGTCGTGGCATAAACATCGCAAAGGCGGGCTAATATTGGGCAGTTCACAAGTCCAAGCAAAAGGCGAAGTGCTAACCACTAGTGTTGGAGTACAAATCAAATGTAAAAATGTGGGAAGGACACCGGGCTGGATTTATGAAATGCGGGGTCACATGGAAATTTTCTCAAACGTGGATGGACTAACTTCCGAACCTCCCGAGAGTCTTGTGGCATTAACGGGTTCGTTGGGCCGATAGGCTCGGGCGGAGAAAGAGAAGCGTACGTTGAATTTAGTTGCCCCGGTCACCTGAATCGGCCCAAATACCTGACTGTTTATGTGGTAGTCAGATACCATGACATCTTTAATGAGAAGCGAGAGACGCGCCTCGCGTATGCGATTGACAATGACAGCAACATCTACAGGCAGGATGCGCTAACGGAGAGCAACAAGAACTTGTAAGCCAGAGCTATCTTGTTTGCGCTTCCGACCTTCTGTAACTCGCGCCGCACATGCCGCGACCGGCGAAAGAGATGATGCTGCCTACCGGCAGGGTCCGTGTTTTCAGAGCCTGACAGCGGTGGAACGCAGTTTATTTTAGCCACCCTCTTGCCTTCGCCATGCCGACGATTCTCTTGAAATCCTGCACCGGGAGAAATGTGGCATACTGCCCCCAGACCCAGCGTCCGCGCATCGCTGGTTTCTTCCCGATAATGTAGTAGCCCAATCGCAGTTCTTCTCTTCCGTTGCTCAGCTTGATTCGTTGGAGATAAATCAGTTTGGTCTTGCTGCGTCTCTGAAAAATGTGGATTTCATCAACAATTTCGTGGCTGAAACTCTCCCCATCCGGCGTTCTTGATTTGCCGTGCTTACCTATGTTAGATGGAGGAGGTGGATAGGACATGAGGCCGCCTTTCCGTCATGATTTCAAAAATACTCTCACACCACATCCGACGCGCTTCGAATCCAATACCGGGCCCGGCCCGCATCTCGCGCTTGGACATCACGACCCTGCGTCTGCTGTCAAGTTTCAATTCCACCATTATTCCATTTTCGTCCTGTTCTTCAACACAACTAAAGTCCTGTCCCTGCTATACTCCGAGCGGTCCTGAGAAGAACTCAACGGTGACGGAATATGTCAAATGGCGCCGTCTTCGAAGATGACCACATAACTGTCGAGTTGTTTAGCTTCCAGTCTTACGACGGCGTAGCTCAACTCACAGTTCGTGAAAAACACGCCAACGCGGGCTCTTACCACATATGGGTCTACTTCGAATCAGGCGACAGCACGCAAATTGAGTACGACGGCGGTAATCCCCAAAGAGAACAAATCCTGACCGTTCGCACGACGCATCGAAACGATAAGATTAAGGAAATCGTCGGGAAAAGAGTTCGGAACTGATTTCACTTCATTTGGAGAAATCACTGAATGCCTTGTGCGGAGTTGTTCCGCGCCAACATGAACATTTGGGATAAGAGATGAAGCTTTTGCAGTCCTGAGTTGGCCCCGAGGCTGTGCTAAACTCAAGCAATGCCCCCGAGGTAGCACATGAAAATCACGGAGCGTGTGAAGCTGGCAATCTTCCGGGCTGTCGCGAGAAGGAATCCCGACGCAATAAAACGAGCAGCGCAGCCAGTGCTGGACGCGGCAGTGCAGTGGGAACGGGTCCTCTCCCTGGAACCGGGCAGCGAGGCTGCACTAGAACTCGAAAAGCAGACCGGAAAGAGTTTGGCAGAGTTGAAGGCTCAGGCTGAAACGATGGCAGATTTTCTTCGTCGTACAGCGAATATTGGCACCCCGCTGACCAAGTAAATGCTCCCGAACAGAGCCTCTACCACTAGGCTACCGCTGGGTTGCGCCTCCCGTGAATGCATCGAATTCAAAATCCGTTGACCGCAGGACTTTTTAGTCTTTTCATCTCCGTAAAAATCGAAACCGGGGCAATACGTCTATAAGTGGATTGCCAATGGCTTCCCTCTCTGGGACCTTATATACATCCGCGCATAATTAACAGGACATAAGATAAGTACATATGGCATACTCCTGGAAGGAGGTGCCATGGTTCCGCGCATCCTGTATTTACACCCGAAGGCGTATAAGCGATTAATCCGC
>Ga0137398_10000175_pt1 | contig 19992 bp, 17 predicted proteins | sample czorhiz216metaG_FD_106659 | JGI IMG/M metagenome (GOLD analysis project Ga0137398, IMG submission 106659) | Vadose zone soil microbial communities from Angelo Coast Range Reserve, California, USA - czorhiz2.16 metaG | ecosystem: Environmental > Terrestrial > Soil > Vadose zone | place: USA...
GATCTGTTGAGAACAACACCCTCTCAAGGGCTGGAGACGCCCAGTTCCAAGTGCTAAGTGCGTATGGCCCCATGCTGAGAGGATTTCCGAATACGATTTGCCTGGTGATGAGAGTCGGTAGCAGAGCGAAGAGAGTGCCGCCTCCAAAAATTGCATGTAGGCGAAGCGTGTTAGCAAACCCCTCTTGTCTACTACTGCCTGCGGCCAGAATTTCCGCATAAGAGGAAAAGACTTCAAATGCCACTGCCACCAAAAAAACAACGTTAAGCTGGTAAACATCTATCATCAAGCCCGACAGCAGCCCCAGCTTCAGCCACTGTCTACTCGTGCGCGTGCCGCGCGTTCGCAGCCAATACCAGAGGAACAACGCATCTACAAAGACTGAATGCGCGTGGGACCACGCAGGCAGTAGATAAATGTACATCGGAACTGAGCTCCCAAACCAAACTCCGATCGTGACCCAAAATGCCCACTGCTCCTTCACAAACCTTCGGGCCACCGCAAACGAAAAACAGAGGCCTGCGAATCCATAGAGGGCCGTCGAAGCCGTCATCGCCGCCAAATAAGGCCAGGAGTGTCCATCAGGCGCAATATGCCAACCGAGATGCGCCAATCCAAAAACCGCCAGATGTGTCGGGATCAGAAACGGGCTCCAGAGAATGGCGGGACCGACCGAATAGAAATTCGGCAGATGTCCTGTTTTCGTTATCGGATTGTCAACAAAATGATCTACTAAAAAGATCTTCAGCAATTCATCATTCGGATTCTGGAAATCTGAGGAAAAACTGAAATTATGATCAACTAGTGGAGAACGAAGGTAAGCATAATATCCAACCCCGTCACCGCCGATTTGAGCATGAAGAAAGGGGAGGCTCAGCAGGAATACGAAGAAAAGTGCCTTCTCGTAGTTCGATCGCCCGCGCCAAAAACGCTGGAGGAAGTTGGTTTTCATTGACCTTGACAGTGATTCGAACTGTTCGACAAGTGCAGGCTAGCATGACGAAAGCAGCGACGCCACACGCCCACTTGATGCGGTATTAACTTAAGATAGACATTCAGAGAAAAGCCAAATGAGGTGAAAGAGCTTAGCCGAAGTCGATTTTGGCTGGAGATGAATGGATTGGCATTCCAGCCGCTGCAAGACCCGGCTTGCTAAGCACAGCGATCAGTGAAAGTGGTGGCAACGGCAAGAATTTGTCCAGCACGCGGAACACAGGAGTCAGCACGTTCAGCAGTTTAATTTGCAAGAAGCCAAAGGCACGCCGCCGCAAGAGTTTCCCGTTAATCCACCAGGCGACGACGCCGACACGGTTAAATTCCAGCATAGTATCCACGTGGAAGCCCGCGCTACTGGCCAGCACTCTTAATTGATCTTGCGTATAGCGCCGCTGATGGCCCAGAGCATCATCAAGTGTCCCCATGAGCCAAGGACCGCACGGAACCAGAATGATCGCTCGCCCATCCTGTTCCAGAGCTTCACGGATATTCCGCAAAGCCCCCAGGTCGTTCGCCAGATGTTCAACCACGTTCAAGCAAATCACCGTGTCAAATTCTTGTTCCTTTGGATACGTCTCTCCAGATTGTCCATCCGTGTAACCAACATGAAGGTATGGCCGATTCCGGCTAATATTTTCGAGGTATGTCAGATACAACGGATTGATGTCGCTGGCCCAGTACACCTTGCGTGGAACCAGTTGCAAAGTTAGATTGCCTGTTCCCGCGCCTATCTCCAGTACTTTCTCGCCCACGTAAGGACGGATAACATCCGCCATCCACTTTGTGAAGCGTGGTGCGCGATTGAGGCGGCCGAGAATCTGGCTTCCATAAACGTCCTCGGCGTAGATGTGGTCGGAAAAGCCAAACCGCAATATCGCGCCGATGGCCCGGATGCCATCCTTCCATTTGATCTTTTTCCCTTCCTGATAAGTGCGGCCTGCATAGCGAATCGGGACTTCGAATATGCGCGCTCCGCGTTTGGCCAGCTTGATGCTGATTTCCGGCTCGATTTCAAACCCTTTGCCCACTAGTGGCACGCTTTTCATCAAATCGGTTCTGACCATCTTGTAGCAGGTTTCCATGTCCGTGAGATTCAGATCCGACACCAGGTTGCACAAAAGAGTTAGAAAGCGATTCCCCAGCTCATGGCGGAAGAAGAGAACACGCCGGTATTCGCTGGCGAGAAAGCGCGAACCAAACACGGCGTCGGCTTGTTCTTCCAAAAAGACCTTGACCATTTTAAGGAGATCGGAAGGATGGTACTCAAGATCCGCATCATGAATAACGGTCAATTCTGCGCTGGCCTGCGACAATGCCGAGTGGATTGCCGCCGCCTTTCCCTGGTTGGTCTCGTGTCGGAGAAATAGCCATTCCAGCTTGTGGGGAGGTGCTGCAGCCACCGACTGTTGAAACTCACTCAAGGCCGTCCCAGTCTGGTCGCTCGAACCGTCGTCCACCACAATCACTTCGACATGGTCCAGCAGCGGAGACTGACCCAGGATTTTGAGCCGTTCGAGACTAGTGCAGACCAAATGCTCCTCATTGTAAACGGGCACAAGAATGGAAAGTGTCGTCGAGGCTTTCATTGGAAATCTGGCGTCGCCCTCTCTCGAATCATTAAGGTCCAACGGATTTAACGCCTCTCTGGGAAAGAAGACACTCACGATAGTCGCCTCGCGATTCGCTGAGACGTCAGTCTTCTGCCAGAAATAGTTCGTGACCTGGTCAATAGTCTCATTTCAGGGCGTCCTGGGACGGAGCTTATAGGTAAGGCAACAAGTATTTTCTCAGAAGGCCTGCGTTGCATTACGACTTCGAAATCCGGTTCGTAGCCTTTTGGTAACGCACCTACTAAAGCAAGGAGTTGCCACAGGGTTGCTGGCCGCACATGGAAACTGATGCACTCATAAAGCCAAGGACAGGCTCCCCGGGAAGAGAACGCGTCAAGCCTTGCGATGCGCGAGCGCGCGAATCTCACCCCAAACGACGAATGCAAGATAGACGGAAAGTAGAATAAGCTCCGGCTCGATGGCGTGACGGTACTTCGCGGTCGGATACGCGAGGTAATACGGAATCGGATAGATAATGAGTGCCGCGGAAAAGAGAAGCCAGCCGCGTGGTCGCCTGGTTAGTGCAAAGAGCATGCCCAGCCACCCAAGTAGAGACAACGGCCAAAATTCCCAGGCTTTCCACCATTCCCGCGTCCAATAAATTAGCAAACTGCCATCCCAAAACCACAGTGTTCGGTGAAGCGTCAGGTGGACAAATTCGGAGGGATACTTGCGAATGAAGGCGAAGCTGTCCTGCTTGTAATAATCGATGTAGCGCATTTCACCCCAGGCGGCATATTTCTGAAGCTCCCCTGGATTGAGCCCAGGATGATTGCCCGCATAGCCCATTCCATTGCTGAAATGATAGTTGCCCAGGTGGAATTCAAACCAATAATTGCTGCGAAAGAAAACCGGGCGGCCGAACACGAGTTCGTTGCGAATCAGCCAGGGGGATACCAGCGCTGCAAAGAGGACACCGGCGAGCGTCATGGGCGCAAGCCATCTCCGGAATGCGCGATGATTCACGAAACCAACATAAGCAAACGTGAATGGCATCAAGCTGAGCAATGCGGGATTGGTTAGCGCAATCAATGCCCAAATTGCGCCGAACGCTAGCCAAAGTCTTCTGCTGTTCTTCTCCGCAACGTCCAGTGTGACGATGAACATAACGGAAAGCAGAAATGCGCTCGCCGTGAAGTCCCAAATCCAGGAAACTGGCCAGCGAAAGAAAAAAGGGCTGAGAGCCCAAATCCACGCGGCGCACAATCCGACTTGCGTACCAAGACTGCGGCGACCCAAGCCGTAGATGGCGACTCCCGTTGCGGCTGCGATGATGCACTGGATACCGATCAGCACCAGTGCCGAGGCTTCGGAATAAATTCCGAAGATTCGAAACACCAGGGCACACAAGTAAGGATAAACAGGAGCGATCCATGCAGTGGGCCCGGTGTCCTGGTAAAAGGGCGCACTAAAACCCTGCCCGCGCACGATATGCTCGGCGATGCTGCAAATTTCGGCTCCAAAAGGAAGAATCGATCCGGGAGCGCGGACGTAGGTTTTCTTCCACAGAACAAAACCGAAGCGCAGAATAAGTCCGCAAATGAGAAGCAAGATTTGTAAATTTCTGTCAGACCTGGAATTGGCCTGCGAACCGGGAGTTGCAGGAGTTTCCGGAGCGATGACGGACATAGTATCTATTGTGGGAGACTATCTGGACCAGTCGCAAGATCGAGTTGGACAGCCCAACTCTTATTCGGCACTAGGTAGCGCGCTCTAGAGTCGCAAAGTCGGATCGTCCTAGGACCCACGTCTGCGGTAATCAGAGTTTGTTGCTGCCTAGAAACGCGAGATGTCCCGAGCCCCATGCAGTGCACGAACAATTTCAATCGCGCTGGTGACTGGATGTCCACCCTGATACTGGGTCGGTGCGAGGATAGACACGTGATCCTAGCCAGGATTTGGCGGAGCTAGCCCCTTCTGACCTTAGGCTGTTGAACTTTGGATGATGGGGTGAATGCAGATGGCTGGGTCATTATCAAAGATCCGAATATCCTCGGAGACGAGCCCGCCTTCCGCGACACGCGTGTCCCGTTCAAGGTCTTGATTGACTATTTGGAGGAGGGCGACACTTTGGATCAGTTTCTGGAGCAGTATCCAAGCATGAGCCGCGAACTTGCCATTACTGCCATCGAAGAAGCACGGCAGAGTCTCGTCGCACAAACTCAAGTGAAAGTTCTGATCGACGAGTGCGCTCCCAAAGCGCTCAAAAGGCTAGCGGTTGTCCGTTACGCATTCTCGGAATGCCGTTCTGCACCTACCCAGAAACAAATGGATTAGAGGATTCCTCTAATCCTGGGCCGCGATTTGGTATTGTTCCAGCCTGCCGTCCGGCATTTCGTAGATCGGGGCGCTTAGTTCTGTTTTTGGAAATTTGATGGTGTACACGCGCAGCTTCATACCCCCACGCAATTCCTGGTGAATCTGGATAAACTCTTCCGGGGTTCCCAGCGGGCCCAAGCTGCTGGCGAAATCCTTTAAGGCCTGTTCATTGAAATAAAAATTGGCGTTGTCGGTGAAGAGAGAACGGTCAATCGTGCCATGCTGCAACCCTTCGAAGATTTTGCGCGCCTGCGCAAGCTTGTCCGGAGTAGCCGGGTCATCGGTGGCGAGCAGCAGCCGTGCAATGCCCTTGGCGATCGCGCCCGAAGCGTCGGTGGCGTCCAGGTTTGTGAGCACAACCACGGCAACGCGCTCGTCCGGGAAGACCACATTTTCTGACGTGAAGCCCGAAACCTCGCCGCCGTGAGACAACGAACGATGGCCAAGCTCCGACCGCACACCCACGCCGAGCCCGTAACCCGTTCCCAAGCCATCCTTGAGCAAGACTTCCGTTTCAAAGTCGTGATAGGAAGAGGTTTTCATCAATTTCTGATTGATGATCGAAATGTCCCACTTTGCCAGGTCCTCCACGGGCATGGCCAATTCGCCTGCGGCAAAGAGCCAGCCGCTTCCTATCTTGGGCGCCGGACGCGGCGGGCCGAGCGCATAACGCAGGTAACCGGTTGGATCTGTGTCGAAGAGCTTGGCCCTATCAATGTCGGTGACACTTTTCATGTTGAGGGGGGTAAATATCTTTTCCTGCAGAAATTGCAGCAGCGGTTTGCCACTGGCCTTTTCGACGATGAGTCCGGCGATGACATAATTCGTGTTGCTGTACTGCCACTTCGTGCCAGGCTCAAAATCGAGCGGCTTGCGCGCCCAAATATCCAGAATCTTTTCTGCCGTGACTGGCTGCAACATATTGGGCATCACGTAGTCCTGCGGCCAGAAGTCTTGATAGCCGGAGGTGTGTGAAAGAAGCTGGCGAATGGTCACTTCGTTCGCGCGCGTAAGGCCGGGAAGAAATTTACCGACCTTATCGTCGAGCGAAAGTTTGCCCTGTTCCTGCAAAAGCAAAATGGCCGCAGCCGTGAATTGCTTGCTGATCGAGCCAATGCTGAAACGCATTTCGGGCTTCGCCGGTGTGGCAGTATCGAGCCGCGCATTCCCATAGGCGTGCAGATACGCGATCTGCCCATCCTTTACCACCGCGACGGAGGCGCTTGGTAGGCCCGTTTTGGCGAGCGCGTCGGCAGCCACCTTATCAATCTTGTGCTGCATCTCGGCCGGGAGCTGGTCCTGCGCATTCGCCCTGGCGCAGGAACACGCAAGGATCAAAGTTGCCGAGCGGAAAGCTGAACATAAAATTGCACACCGCATGAAAACCTCCCCCGACAAACTCCGCAGTGTAGCACGAGCCAATCGTGCACTTGGACGTATCTTCCCGTTAGCGGAGATTCAAAGTAGCACTCCACTTTTCTGCGTTTAATCATGGAGTAGGGAGTGAGGTGGGTAGCGCCCACTATGGCCCAAGGGTCAGTGTGGTAGCCGCGGAAAGAGCAGAAGGCATTGAACACTTAGCGCAGGGCTGACTTTCAATCTTCAATCATATCGGCTCTAAGCTTTCTCGACAGTTGGCAACAATGAGCGTGATGTCGTCTTGCTGTTCGTTGGGATTGAATTGCCGAACTTCATCGAGAAGTGATGAAACCAAGGCCTGTGAAGACTCTCCACGATGCCGCTGTAGCGCTTCGATCAGGCGCTGCTCTCCGAATTCCTCTCCGGAATCGTTGAACGATTCGGTCATGCCGTCCGTGTAGAGAACCAGTGTATCTCCCGGGAATAGCTGTCGCTCCTCCAGCATGCAATCCCAATCCTCAAACAGGCCCAGAACGGTTGCGATGGAGGCGAGCCGTTCCAAAGTGCCATCGCGTCGGAGGAGAAGCGCGGCAAGATGTCCGCAATTCGCAAAGCGCAACCACCCAGTTTTGTCGTTATATTCCGCGAAGAAAAATGTTGCGTAGTCGCCGTCGGCCGTATTCTCGTAAAACAGCTGATTCACCGATCGCAAGAACCGCCGCGGCTCGTCTGCGGCAATCGCGCACTGGCTGCGCAGGTTGGCCTGCAGATTGGCCATCAGCAGAGCGCCCGCGATTCCCTTACCTGCGATATCGCCGATCACGAGGACCAGTCGTTCTCGTCCGAGGTCAAGAAAATCGTAGTAATCTCCCCCCACCTCCCGAGCCTGAAGACACGCTCCAGCATATTCCAGGGTGCGAACCGCTGGCATTCTTTGCGGAAAGAGCCTCGCCTGCACCTGCCGCGCGATTTCCAGGTCGCGCGCGGCGCGCCGTTCGGATTCGAGCTTTTGGGCGATGGTACGGCGTTGCGATTCCACTCCAAGCGTTAATTCGTCGAAGCCAGCAAGGCCGAACGAATTCCCGTCCACGTCCTCAAATCGTGTGAAGGTTCCGCCCCATTCCGGTACCTGTGGTGGAAAGTGAAAGCGAACTCCACGACTGCTCCATTCGTTGAACTTGGCGTTAACATCCTCGGTGATAAAGTAGATCCGGGTATCGTGCCCAATGAGTTTGTATGCCTCGGAGTCGGGGGTCGCCAGAGCTAGGGAGAGGCTCGCGTTGCCGTCCGGAGGGGCAATCTCGATCCACCGGCCGCCAGATTCAAAACGTTGATCCACCACTAACCTAAAGCCAAGCTGGTCAACATAGAATCGCAGGCTTCGTTCCTGATCGCGAACGAAGATCATGATGAAATGCAGGCAGAAATAGGGATCCTGACAGTCCAAGCGCAGAAGGGATCGGTCAATCCCAAAGGGTAGAGACGAGTCGCTCATCCGCGCGATTATACGTTTGAAGACTGTTTTTCCGGAAGGCTGGCATTGCGCGTGCACTGCACTCAAGTGCTTAGCTGGAAGATGGGGCTGCCGTCGGTAGGAACGGATCTACAAACGACTTCGGCGCTCTACGACCAACCTAGCTCTCAAAATGACTCCTCTGCGCGACCCGCCAGAATTCCATGACCCCCGCGGACCATAAAGGAAGTGATATTCCGTAGAGGCCAGACCGCCGACGACGCGATGAGGTTCAGAGATCGCCCCATTTTCAGCTGTAAAGGTACAAACTTTTCCTAGTTTGCTGTGAAGGCGACCGAAATGGGATCAAGCGGCGCCAGGTGAAAAACGATTTCCTCCCCTGGCTGCACCCAAATAGGTGGCGTGATTGAGCCTGCGATAATGATCTGTCCTGCATCTAAGGTTTCGCCGAAGACTTCGAGCAGATTCGCTACGTGCCGCACAATTTCGATCAGTTCTCCCGTCAACGCCTCGAAGTCTCTCGTATTCGCGATTTCGACGCCACTTCGCAGAACGCGTCCCGTAAGGCCCGCAAGAACTCCGCCCGCATGTGCCGCCTCGCGCGGGCCGAGAATGACGTGACGCTGATAAATATTGTGCACGAGCGTGCCCTCCACATCTTCGGAGGGATAATCCACGTTCGCCACTTCAATAGCCGCACCTAACCCCGCGATTGCAGCCATCGCCGTCTTGCGGTCGGAACTAGCAGGTAGATTTTTGCCAAGGTACACGGTCAGCTCCGGTTCTGCCGCCGGCTTATTCCAGCCGCCCAACGAAAGGTTTGAGCCCGAGGGAACCACCGCGCTCTGCACCAAAAATCCGACAAGAGGCGCGTTGATGCGCAACCTCTCCATCGCGGCAGGTCCGCCAAACGCGAGTTTCCAACCCAGGGGTTTTTCGCCCGATTGCAGAAGCTCTCGCCGGTGACGCAGCTGTTGCTTCATTCCACTGACAATGCGCGGGTCGTCCCAGGCGGCGCTCATGATCGCAACGCCATGACTGCTTCAGTACCCTTGCGGCGGAATTTCGTAGCCCGCGGCATCCAGCGATCCCGCGCCGCTCCATCCCCACGCGAGCACCGCGTCTTCCGTTCCCGTGTTGTCGAAGCCGTGCCAGTGTCCGCGTGGCGTGAAAATCACGTCACCCTGCCCGGAGGGTTGGCGTCCCCCGTCCGTGTAAATATATCCGCTGCCTTTGATCACTATAAAAAATTCGTCCACGTTCGGATGTCGATGCTTGTCGTGGCGTGCGCCCGGTGGCAGCACGGTCCAACCGACAAGCAGTTTGTCGGAGCCCGCCGTCTTCTGATCGATCAAAAACTGCACCTGCATGTTGATCCAGCCTTCGTCGCGCGAAAGCCCGCCGACATAAGGAACATCCCGCAGATTGGTGCGATAGGGTTTCACTTGGACATGCCTCCCAGCCTTCGATACACCTCATAGACCGTCACGAAATCGTGATGCTCCAGCCCCAGCCCGCGACATGCATTCAACATTTCATTCGCTGCTGCTCCAAGGGGCACCGGCACGCCCATCTTTCTTCCCAGCCTGAGCGCCAGCAGCATGTCCTTCTGCTGCAGATTCACGCTGCCATACGTGGCATCCGAGATATGCCCTTCCAGAATCAACGGTGCGCGGTAGTTGATCACCGGCGAGGCCACCACGCTCTTCAACATCGCATCGACGGCCACTTCGCGCGGCACGCCGCCTTTCTCCGCGAGCGCCACACCTTCGCAGAAGCCGATCACTTCGATCACCAGCGTCATGTTCAACGCAACTTTCAGTTGCACCGCCAATCCCTGCGCCCCGATGTACATCACCTTCGGCCCGATCGCCAGTAACACCGGCTCCACGCGCTCGAACGCCGCTTTATCGCCTCCCACCATCAACGACGCTTTGCCCTGCCCGAGTGTCAGTGTCGTCCCCGAAATCGGAGCGTCCATCATGGTCAAGCCTGCCTTCGTAAACTCCGCTCCGATGGCGCGGCTGGCTTCCGGATCGATCGTGCTCATGTCCAGATACACGGCGTCTTTGCGCAATCCAGAGATGATTCCGTTTTCGCCAAGTGCCAGTGCTTTCACCACCTCTGAATCCGTCACAATCGAAAACACGACGTCCGATCCTGCCGCAAGCTGCCGCGGGGAATCCGCCCAGCGCATGCCCAGCTTGAATAGCGGCTCAGCCTTTTGTTTTGTGCGATTCCAGCCCGTGACGGTGTGCCCGGCTGCAATCAGCCGCGGCACAATCGCCTGTCCCATATCCCCCAGGCCTGCAAACCCCACTTCCATGGAGTACCTCCTCCGTGGTTCTGGCGCTTTACCAACGCGTGAGCCCGTAAACTCTTCGTGCTAACTTTGGAAGCAGCCGAAGATTTTTGACTGCGCACGCTCTAATTACCTTTTCTAAGTATTTCAGGGCTTCTGGATATCGTTTCTGTTCGCTTTTCGACGAGCCAGGAACATCCAGTATTTTGTTCGAGTCCTCAACGGCCAGTTGTCAACTTGGGCGGCTGTTCCTACAGGTTGCAGAACGTCTTCGATATTATAACTCTGGCAAGTTCAAGAAAAAATACATCTCTTCGGCTGGAATTGTTCTTGATGCTCGGCGCTCTTTTTGCGGTGGGTACGGAGGGTTCTATCTCCTCCGTCATGGGCAATACAACACAACCCGTATCGTTCCTTTACTTCCGAATTTCCGTGACTCGCTCCCACTTGCGTGCCCTGCGGTTAAGCCTTTCAACCCGCTGCTCCAAATCGGGTAACATCTCCCGAATGGTACTCAAAGTGTTGTTTAGCGAAGACCCTGCTTTCGTTTTAACGAGGGCTGACGAGTTTCTTTCATCGGAACCAGTTTTGCACAATCTGATTTTGTCGATTCTCCACTCCCGCGTCGCTCAGAACGATCCAGGCCGATATTGGATTGCATTTGACGGGGAGAAAACTGTCGGCGCGGTCGTTCAGTCACCTCTAGAATACCCAGCAACCCTGACACCTATGGAACCACGAGCGGTAGCGGCAATCGTCAATGCGATTGCGGAAGCGGGTGTGGCCCTCCGCGGTGTCAATGGGAACGCGGCAACAGCAGCCAGTTTCGCTGGGCAATGGAGTGAGCGATGTAAGTCTGCAGCCACACCCTTCCAGGGGATGCGTCTGTATGAACTCTTGGAGGTGGGAGAAATTCCCGATACTGAGGGTCAGTTACGGCAGGCGGGTCCGAGAGACCGCAGTTTGATGATTCTCTGGACCCGTGCATTTCAGAATGAAATTGGTGAGTCTGCAGCCGATACCGAACTTCGCGTAGACGAGGGTTGGCCGGCAGACAACTCTGGCTTTGGGATCAAAACGGAGCGACGACGTCTATGGCCGTTGGCCGGGAACCGGTGCAAGGCGTGGTTCGTCTGTCCGGGGTCTATACGCCACCCGAGAAACGAAAGCACGGCTACGCGGCAGCCTGCGTTCATGCTTTGTCTAAACATCTTCGCGGCTCAGGGTATCGGTGCATTCTCTATACCGACTTGGGTAACCCCACATCGAATTCCATTTACCGACGAATTGGGTATAGGGCCGTAGCAGAGGCTCTTCGTTATCGCTTTGAGTGATCCAGCAAATGCAGCGGCTCGTGTAAGCAAATTACCTGCCCTATTGTTAGCCACTCCTATTAGCCTGGCAAACGCCGTAACAGTGCCGATCCAACGATTCTACTGCCCGGTAACCCGGCTACTCAAGAGTCAGCGCGCAGTCCGCTCGACGCGTCGTCGCGGACCGGCTGCTGTGTGAGGCGCTTGGTGAGGTGCAAAACCAGATCGTCATCAAGCACTACCGATGCGCCCTCTTCCACATAACGGTCGCGGTAGGTAACACCGCGACCATCGGGTGTGTAGCCCCGCTTTGCGTACAGCTTTTGTGCTTGGTTGTAGCCCGGATGTAGGCCAACGCCGATCCCGGCAACGCTCGAACGCCGCGAGATTTCTTCTTCTGCCCGATCCAACAGCCGTGTAGCAAGGCCCTTCCGTCGGAATCCAGGGAGCACATTCAAATCTTGGATCTCCGGAATCTGTTGCTCTACAAACGCGCAGTATGTGGGCGTCCAGTTCACAGTCACGTACCCTGCGAATTGCCCGTCGACAGTAGCCACGAGGCATGCGCGAGTACCGGCCAACTGCTCAGCCAAATACCGCCGATACTGAGCTACAGGCTTGCCCGCTCCAATGCCCTTGAATGCGGCAGATATGGTTTCCGGATCACCGTCATTGAGAGCTCGAATTTCAACACTCTCCGCCATCTATCAATACTCCCAGCTTATTGTAATTGCCTATGCGAAGGTAATCCCATCTGGTTAACGCGGCATCAACCGGTAAGGTAGGTTCCGGTCCGAACTGTCTTACGTTTCCGCCCGTCTGTACGCGCTCGAATGCAGAATCGGGTAACGTACAATCATTACCATGAAATTCCGCGCGCAACCAAGGCGGCACACGATTTGTTTGTTCTTTTTGTTGGCGAGCCTTATCACGCTCGTGGCAGTTTCAGCGGGAGCCCGGCGAGAGTCCGCGGGATTGGCACAATCGGCCGCTCGCGGACAATCGCACTCCGTCTTCGTCTTTCAGGACAATTTCTGGGTGAACTTGCACCACGTCTTGCGAGATGAGGCACGCCGACGCGGGCACGGACTCCCCCTGCAACTCCCGCTGGCCGAGCTAGGTTTAGATGAGAAGACTGCATGGGAGTCGACTCTGGACGCATATCAAAACCTTGCGAAGCGCGCCTTCATTTTCGACGAGACGCTCACCCGGATAGATAACGCGCTGGCGATGCAGACCGCTTCAACACTGGCGCCAACGGACCGGATTGATGCCAAGTTCATCGCGGCCATGAACCAAGCAGCGCCAATTTATAGGGCGCACAGGTGGAATCAGGATCATTCCGAGAACGAGAACTGGCTGGCCACCCATGCTTCTTCGATTCTGTTGCGTGCGCCGGCGGTCAGATCAGAAATCGCAAGGGTCTTCGACCTGAAGCCGCCCGATGAACCAATCCTCGTTGACGTAGTGAGCGAAATCGGGCCGAATCTGGCGTATACGACTGGAGGACCAAATGGCTTTTCCGGCCACACGTTCATTTCTCCGCGAGCAAACGCAAATCTGGACGTGGCTCTCGACACCATCCTTCACGAAATCTCGCACACGATGGACGATCAGATTATCGCTGTCATTGAGGTCGAAGCGGCGCGGCAGCACGTCAAAATTCCCCAGGACATGTGGCATGCGATGACGCTCTACACGACGTATGAACTCGTGCGCCGCGAACTGGGCCGCCAGAGGGATGATCCCAGCTACGCGCCGAATGCGTCGTTTGCGAACATGTTCAAGGATGGCAATTGGCCGGCAATCTTTTCGGACTTGCGGGCCAATTGGCAGGTCTACCTCGAGGGACACGGCAATTTGAATGAAGCGCTCGTAGCCGTCGTCGCAAACGCCCCGCACTGAACTGCATAGCTCAAATCTGTGAGTAGCTCCGCTCTTTGTTACGGCAAAGCCTACTTCACCAACAAAATGCAATGGGGACAAGTCTGGTAAACGCGGTATCGGTAAGGTCAAATACTAGCCGCCACTTTACCAGTGTCGGGCAGATGAAGGTTCGGATAGTCGGTTAAGGAATCTCAAAGCGAACCTCATCGATGTGTTGGCCAAACTCAAGTTCAATGGCATTGTCCGCGCCCCGACCACAAGGCGGCCAATAAAACACCCGTCGAAAGTCAACTCTTTCTCCGACTTTGGGATGAAACTTGAGCCTGTAGCGGCCTGGGGGTAGCCGCGGGAGCAAAAAATTGCCGTCCTCAGTATCGCAACCACGGAGTCCGCCGTGGCGTCTTGCTATCTCTGCTTCCTTCGGATCGGCAGGCTGGATTGTGATAAAGCCCGGAACGCCCTTGCCCGTTGCGTCCAAAACTGTGCCGGAGATTTGACCATCGGGACGGGAGAAAATGTCAACCTGACAACCTGCGCCAGTTCCATCCTTGTCGTCAATGTCGATGGCAAGTGGTTTTCCGGTTTTGCTTTGCCAAGTGCTTAATCCCGCAGGCAAGTCTGGTTCGATTCGGTATGTCCCAAGGGGCAGCGACGGGAAGGCATAAGCTCCGTGCTCATCCGTTCTTACGGAGAAGACCGCTCCTGCGCCCCAAATTATGCGTACTGAAACATCGGGCAGTGGATGTGTTTCCGCCAAATCGTCAAAGCCTGCGCCGTTGGGGCCGATTCCTATTGTGCCAAACAAGTCATCCACGCGTGCCCCATCTCGGATAGTCCGCAATTCTCTGAGAAGCCCACCGACCATCACCTCAGGTTTCGTACCGGAACAGATGCCGGTCGTCAATTGACTGTCAGAAATCGAAGCGTAGACCAAGTAGGTGGTTCCAACGACAAAGGGATACCCGCAATCACCACCGCCACGGCCAGTGTTAACGACGATTTCCTGCCCGAGTCCCGTCGCGCCGTGAAAATTCTCCGTGACTATGAAATGAACTGCGTAGCCCCCAACCATGGCCGTGCGATTAACAAGGGTCGCTGGTTCTTGGACCTCGACCTTAGAAACCACCTGACCAAGAAAAATCACAACGCCAGGATCAAACGCCTTAGACGTCCCGCACGAGTTGGACACCATAACGCAAGAGCAGGCGCGAACGGCAGTGGGGGCGAACGCCAATACAACAACGGCTGTAGCAAACAAAAGGCGTAGGATCTTCATATCCCTATCGCGTCAGCGCATTTCGCACGATATGACTCTCAGATGCAGTTCAAAGCTGGCGGGATTGCTAGCCCATTAACCATGTCGATTCGAGGATTTATGGGAAGCGGGATGTGCCAAATTGCGGAGAATTGCAAGGGTCCTCGTAAACGCGCTATCGGACATCTCAAGTACTGAGAAGGATCCGGCCGGGAAGAAGATTAAACAGAACCCGCGCGCTGGAGTGGAACTTTCATTCCTCGAAATAATAACAATTGACGTAGCCATAAGGAAAATTGTCTTGACTTGTTTTGAATGACGGGGTTAGCCTCCGTGCGTCTTCGACCGCACCAGGTACTCTCGAACATGCAGTTTTAACAACGGGGCGGTCCGCTTTTTTTTTCGCTGATCTTTAAAAACCGAGTCCGAACGCAGAAGGAGGCCTATGATCCGGAAATACGCTCCAGCATGCTTTCTCGCTGTTCTGGGGTTCCTGGTGGTGAGCCCGTCGTCACGCGCACAGGAGGCAAACAAGGCACAGGGGGGAAACAAGCCAATGTTGTTTGAGGGTACCGTCGGCGGGTGGAGGATTATCGAAGAAGGGCAGCCACCGGTGATGATCCACGCAACCGCTGAAGAAATGAAACGATTTCGCGAGGCCAATCCCCATGCGCAGTCCGGCCAGGTACAAGCGGCTAGCACCGCAAATGACCTGACCTACCATGGCGGAATCGGTGGCATCGGCGTTGAGACGGCCCCCAAAGTATTTCTAGTCCTCTGGGGTTCACAATGGAACAACAACGATCCGAGTGGGGAGGCGCGCATTCTGCAGTCCTTCTACCAGGGGGTCGGAGGAAGCTCCTGGGCGAATAGCGTCACCCAGTATTGCCAGGGCGTGCCGAGCGGCACAGTATTTTGCAACGGCTCAGGTACCGCAGCCGGTAATCCGTCGGGCATTTTCGCGGGAGTCTTTGCCGACAACGGGAGCCTCGCACCGTCACATCCCCGCCAGTCGCAGCTCGCGGCCGAGGCCGTTCGCGCCGCGCAGCACTTCGGCAATACTACCGGCGCCAGCAATGCGAGCGTACAGTACGTGATCGCCACGGCGTCGGGACACAACTCCCGGGGATTTGGGACGCAATACTGCGCGTACCACAGCGCGACCAGCTCCACGGTAGGCAACGTCGCTTACACGAACCTGCCATACATGACCGACGCCGGTGCCAGCTGCGGGGCCAACTTCAACGGCCTGGGCGCTGGTGCCGGCATTACCATCGTCGCCGGTCACGAGATGGCCGAGACGATGACCGACCAGTTCCCAAACGGAGGTTGGCTGGACTCAAGCGGAGCGGAGAACGGAGACAAGTGCGCCTGGATCTCCTCGGGGCAGGGCGCGGCGGCGGACATCACCTTGTCAACGGGCTCGTTCCCCGTGCAGTCGTTGTGGAGCAATGCATTCAGCAGCGGTTCGGGCGGCTGCGTGCTCTCGTATCCTTGATGAAATGCCGCGCCGTCCCATGCCGGAGATGCCCGTGGCACCTCCGGCATTTTTGTCTTCTGGAGCCACCGATAGCGAGCATTGCACCGAAGAAGTGTCTTTTGACGACGAGAGAACCACCTGGAACGTTCATGACGGCTCGCCTCCCAAGGTCCTGGTAAACGCGGTATGGGAAAAGTGTGGGATACTGGAGGCCGGCTTTTGTTGCGCCACAACCGGAAGCGCAACCAGGCAAAGCAAGAGCACAATTGCAAAGAACACTGCCCCGACTTTCATAGATTTCACAATTGCACTTTCCATGCCTCTCATCAGGACCTCCAGGCAGAGTGGAACCCATCGAAAAAAATCATGACGCTGGAATGCTATCTATTTGTTGAGGATGAGATCGGCCAGTCATCGGTACGAAACGGAGAAGCCGGCAAACCCTCTTTGTTATAGAGATTGCAATCGGGACTTCCGGCCCAAGCATAGCGCACGGCTACCGGAGACAATACCTCAGGACTGGAAACCACGATATTTTCCCCTTCGATTCGTGCGTTGGCCCAATGGAACTTTCGATCGGCCCCTGCGATCGAAAACCCGCGCAGCACTCCCTCTCGCGCTTCAAGCCCCGTCCCAGTGGGCAAGAAATGTATCTTGACCTCGTTTCCTACGCTTTGCATGGAATCGTAAATGGGTCCTGAATGCACGAGCTTCCTGCCATACGTGGTTCCCAGAGCCCAAACTGCCAACCGATAACCGACTTCTTCCTTGCGCGGCGGATGCAAATTGTGCGGATCTCCGACGTCGATAGTCACCGCGAGTCCTGTATTGGGCACTGCCTTTAGCGTCAGTAGCTGGGCCTCGCGTAATTCTGCCCAGATGGAATCACCCAGTTCCGGACTGTCGCCCTGATTGGGCAACTGCACGATAAGAAAAGGAAAATCTCCTTCCTTCCAGCCCCTTCGCCAGCCTGCAATCAGCGCCTGCAACAGTGTCCGGTACTGATATGCCCGCCAAGTATTCCCTTCTCCTTGGTACCAGATCGCACCGCGAATCCGATACGGCTCGAGTGGCATAATCATGCCTTCATACAGGCCCGAGGGAGGGCGCTGAGGGTCCCCCACTGTTGTCATGTTGATGATCGCAAAGCCGGTAATCGCATTGAGCGTCAGTGGCTCATAGACTCCCCATCCCGCCTGCCTCAAATCCTTGAACCAAATGGTGACCTGTTTCCATTCCGGAGTTGCTTGATACATGCCGGTTGAATAGTCATCCCAATCTTGAATCGTCGGTTGAAGCGTGAGGAATTGAAAACTCCCATTTCCCCGTACCCAAAAACGGATTCCAGTAAACGAACTTGCGTCAAACGCAGAGTTATCTTGCTTAAAGCTGGTCTTCACCCGCGACGAACTCGCACCGACGAGCGTCCCGTGCACGCGCGCGGCAAAACCCTTGCCGCCCCTCCCCGGTGTGACGATCTCGAACATACTCTCCGGCGCGCCTTGCCAGTCATACGTCCAATTGCCCCCCGTAGCTATTTGCGCCGCGCCATCGTCGAAGTTGCTGAGGCTCAATGCGCCTTGGGGATCGTTCTCCGCGCGAAGCAGTTCAAAATCATCGAACTCCATTGAGAATTCCATGGAATGTGCTGCGTAGGACTTCACCTCCGCGGCCGAAGCCTCCCATCGCTCTACGATCGGCCTAAGGACCGGATCGCGCCGCAATGAATCCGGGTCCGTCCATTCCTCGCCGGCAGTACCGGGCCAGGCGCTCAGGATGATTCCGACGGGCACACCGAGCTCCTTGTGCAAGTGGCGCGCAAAAAAGTAACTCACTGCCGAAAACTTTTTCGCTGTCTCGGGCGAACATACTTCCCACGCCGCTGGCAAGGTGTCTGACTGCGGCTCGACCGCAATTCTCTTTGGAACGGTGAAGAATCTTATTCCTGGATAGTTTGCCTGGAGTATTTCCTTGTCGCCGCCCGTGGCTCCGCTTAGGGCATAGGTCATATTCGATTGACCCGATGCAACCCAGACTTCACCTAGCATCACATCGCGGAACACAATTGTCTTCTTGCCTCGGATGATCAATGCGAAGGGACCGCCCACTCGCATCGCGGGCAGGATGACTCGCCAGCTGCCATTGGTGTCCGTAATGGCTTGTCCGTTGCCAGTTCCAAGGCTGACAGAAATCTTCTCCCCCGGATCGGCCCATCCCCAAATGCGGATTTCTGTTTCTCGCTGTATCACCATGTGATCGGTGAAAAGGTGAGGCAGCACCGGTTCCGCACAAAGGGGTGAGCGAAGAAAAGCGAAGCACAACAAGAAATAAACCAATATTCTGAAACTTTTCATTACGCTGCATGCTCTCTATTCACGGGCTCAGGGTTTTGCAAATCAAGAGTGAACCACAATTTCGCATCTAAGGCCAGTTGCAGTGTCAGCTAAAACGAGTTCAAGAAAGATAGGAGGAAATTGTGGTGAACCGGGGAGGACTCGAACCTCCAACCCGCTGATTAAGAGTCAGCTGCTCTACCATTGAGCTACCGGTCCAAGGTTTGTGTTTAGAATTTTACACGGGACAAACAATTTTGTCGAACAGGCGGAAACGGTGAAACGGTGGTAGTGACTCGGTTTGACTTGTGATAAACAAAGCGGAAGGGCGCGCTCCAGGGTAACTTCCCGCATTCACAAAAAGACAACCAAACATGACCGGGTCGTCTGCCAATAGGTCAAGCACACGAGTTTCAAAGATTATCAAAGCGCCGCGTGGGGCGGCCAATCGGGCCTTTCTTGACCCCGTTTCAATTGTCGCGTGGCTCGCGCCGCACAATATGAGCGGCCATGTGCATGTCTTCGACGCGCGCGAGGGTGGCATATTCCGAATCTCGCTCAAGTACCAAGACCAAGCGCACTCGCGCAGCGGCAAGACATCCGAAGACACGGACACCTTCCAAGGGAGATTGTCGAATTGATCCCTTACGAAAGGATCGTTGAAGTCATTGTGTTCGAGTCGCAGGAGCCTTGATTTGCACGGGAGATGAGAAAGATTGCGAGCTTTGCGGACGTCGACGGAGGAACGGAAGTCGCCGTGCTCTGCGAGGACATACCAGCAGGCATTCGACCCGAAGATAATGAAATGGGCTGCAAGGAATCTCTACAGAAGCTAGCCGCGCTGATTGAATAATGCCGAAATTCAAAATGCGTCGCTGCCGAAACGTTTGCAGTCTGCGATAGGCGCCTTAATTTCCGCGCAGTGTGGCGGCTAGGCCGAGGGCAACTTCAAGCGCCCGGTGCAGATCTCCCGGCTCAAAGGAAATGGCAGAGACCCGCGGATGGCCGCCACCACCAAATTTCTCGGCGAGTGAAGCCAAGTTCTGGTTCGCGGTCGCCTGATTCCACGGGTTCGTGCCCAGTGAAACTTTCGCCCGCACCGCCGAGGCACTGACGCTCACAGAATAAACACACTCCGGATGTAGCAGATAGGGTATGAACTTGTTGTAGCCCTCAAGATCCATGTCGCTGACATCGAAGAAAATGACGCCGCCACGCGCTTCGATCCGTTCGCGCAGAATCTCAATCGACCTGCGATGCCTCTCGAGAAGCGGCCCAAGATGCTTCGCCACCAGCGGCAGCCTCACCATTTCACTCAGCGGGCGGTAGGCCAGATCTGGAATGATTCGTGCCGGCAGGCCGTTTTCTGGCGCAGCTTCAATCACCAAAGCGAGCTGTGTCGCCGGCTCGGTCAGTTCGACGGCCGATTGCGGCGTCGGATACTGCGCCCCATCAATGATGTCGCCCCAATGAATCAAGTCCTCGAGCGGCTTGATATCGAAGCCAAATTTTTCTTTGGCGATCGTCGCAATGAGCTTGGTGCACGACTTGTAATCCGGCTCGTAAAACATCCGCAGGCCGGGCTGCTTGCGGAATTGCTCGGCGTCGGCCGGCGTGAGAAATGCGCTCTGGTGATGGTCGAACCACCAAGTCACTTTCGACGA
>Ga0137398_10000176_pt1 | contig 19987 bp, 38 predicted proteins | sample czorhiz216metaG_FD_106659 | JGI IMG/M metagenome (GOLD analysis project Ga0137398, IMG submission 106659) | Vadose zone soil microbial communities from Angelo Coast Range Reserve, California, USA - czorhiz2.16 metaG | ecosystem: Environmental > Terrestrial > Soil > Vadose zone | place: USA...
CTCCTTATTGTTTCGCCGACCTCTGCTTGATCTTGAAAGAACTGATCATTGGCTATTGACAGTTCTTTGTTGAATACCTCCGTTGCCTCGTTAATGGCGGCTTGGTATTTCTCTTGCGCCATAAAGATTGCACGGCGATATTCAGGAACATTCATTTGAACTCCCTGATGTAATTCACTTGCAGATTCCCCGCGACTCCCAGGTCGGCATTCGAATTGCACACGCTATTCCCCGCTGATTCACAGGAACCTTCCGACACGGTAATCCAGAAAGGATCACCCGAATGGCCGGTAAGCGATTCCGAGGCAGTGGTATAGAGGCGACCGTCGTAATACACCTGCACCGAATTCGCCGTGAACGCGAAATCGATGATATGCCAGCCCGTCGAAATGTTCACGCCTACTGCGCGAAGATTGCCCTTACAGTCATAAGACCACGGGTCCGTAGACAGCACCGAGGATGATGTACCCGAATTGCACGGGGCGTAATGCCAGGACACATAGTTGCGTCCGAACTGCATCTCATAGGCGTCTATCTCACCTTGAGACGGCCAGCTGTTCCCGTATCCCCAGTAGGCAGGCCAGTTGTGGATACTGCTGGCAGATAGCCCGATTCGTATTTCATAAGCGTATCCCGGCGTAGATGGAAGCCTGACGGGAGATTGAATGGCCGTGCAGTTCCCGCTATTCCCGCTAGTCCAGAGTAGTACATTCCCATTGGATAGTAGATGTACCTGAGATGGATTTGCAGGACAATTACCGGGGGAATTCTGCGGATCATTCCACGGTCCTGACGCTAGCTGCTTGCCCGTCCACTGCTGAACGAACGGGTGCCCTGCCAGGGCGGCAGGGCGAGGCGTAGGCGCTGCGGCCTGACTAGCCCCTGTGACGCTTGCTACGGCCGCTAGGGCCATTGCCAGCGTCCCCAGGGCTAGTCCTGTGCGCTTGGTCCATGTGTCCTTCACTTGGCTTTTTTCTCCCTGGTCGTCTCGACTTCGAACGTCAGGTCTGTTACGTTCGCGTCCTCTGCCCTGGCCTCAAAGTGGCGAGGAATGTTGACGTTCTGACGAGTCCGGACGTTGATCTCATGCCATGCACGGTGAACGGCATAGGGTGCCAGGGCTATTGATGCCCACATTGTGTAGAAGTGGTAATGCTCGAATAGGAGAACCCATCCGATAGGGATTCCGACTATGAGCCATCGGAATGTCATTCGGTGCGCGCGTGGCTTTGAATTCCACCACGTGATATTGTGTCGTGGCATATTGCCGTGACGCCACCATGTTGCATTGGTGTAATGGCGCCCGTCCATATGCGCGCCGGTGAAGAATCGCCAGAGCATGACTCTGAATGCGTGGTCAAACATTTCTGCCTCCTGAATGCGGAATGGCCCCTAGGTCACTCTAGGGACCATTCCTCGCTATGCGGTTTACTCGTCATCCTCCTTCACGTCGTAGTTGATGACGAACGCGGCGAGTTCGGAAAGCTCGTCCATGGCCGCTTGGAACTGGGGGGAGTTCGCATCGCTCATGAGCGCCTGCATGGTGATTGCGGACATTAGAATGGCGGCTCCATTCCCGATCGCGTCAGCTTGACTAGCTGGCGAATGGTGGTGTCGTAGTCGGCGTCATCAATGTTGACACCGATTACGCCGATTCCGTGGTGATTGAAGGTGACGAACCATGATGGGCGGATCGCCCCATGAATGACGAGACTGCCGTAGATGCGCGTGCGCTGGCCCCAGTAATCGCCGTCCGCGATGATGTTGTCGGCGGATGCCGTGATTGCCGTGTGAGTGATTTCCATCAGGAGTCTGCCTCTCCGAGAGTTGAGAAATGGATCGGGGGAACATGGTCTGCAAGACTGAGCTGGTAAGGAGTGTAGCTAGTCTGATTATCTGGAGTCTGAATCTCGACTCCGATGAGGTGGGTTGTGTCCATTTTCGTCTGCCTCCCTGTTGGCCTTGCTGATCTACGATCAGCATAGCAATTCGAAGAGGCTTATTCCAAGGATCTAGGTAACGATCGGATAACGATTTCGGTCCCGCTGGGGGATCGGAGGCAGAATTCGATCCCCCAGCGGGAGTCTGAGAGGCATTCGCATTGACCTTTTGATTGGTCCGGAATACCGCGACAAGGCCAGTAATGGCCACGATGATGCCAGCTATGGCCGTCCATAGCGCCGGATTCGTCCACATGATGCATTCCTACTGGATGAACATCATGGCGAAATCGTGGCTATGCGAGCCGTCGTGGGTACCGCCCGCCGGACAGTGGGATTCGGCCTCACCGGGGAAGTAGAAAATTCCCTGGCACTTGTGGCAGAAATGCCAGTTCGCTTGGAACTGCGGAATGGAAACGGATGGGACTGGCGGCGGAGTCGGCGCTGGCGGCGGCGGCGGAGTTGGAACAGACACTTTGGATACCTCCTGTAGCCATGGGGTACTGAACACGGATATGTCATGTGATCCGGGAATGTTGGCGAACTGAACGCCGATGATCGGGAACGGGCCGCTTGCATTGTTCACATCGGCAACCGCTTGGGGGTCAGTGAGATTCCAGTTGGCGACCCATAGCCCGACGCCGGACGTAATGCCCTTGCTGATCAGTTCATTGACCACGGGCGTGATGTTACTAGCCGAGGCGTAGATTGCCGGTTTACGCTGGCCTGCGCGGATACTGGCGGCGAACTTGGCGTGAGCCGCATTTACCCATACGGCTAGATCTGAGATGATTGCCGCGCCTCTCTCAAAATCGAGAATGTCGGCTGTCTCGTCCAGTCCTGTAATGAACGAGGACTGATCGATGTGAATCGCTCCAGGATGTGCATTGAATTGTTCCTGAGTCCACGGGACTCCGCCGCTTCCGGTCATGTATCCCGCCATTAGCACACCATGGGGGATAGGGAATGACCCTAGCTTGTCTCCTGTGCAGTCATAGACGACGGTTACGCTCATGTTGTATTCTTGCCTTTCCAGAGGTTTTTCTCTAGCCACCTAAGCCTACGATCGGTGGCGCTTCTGTCTTCCCGCATTTGTGCGGCTAGCTCAACGTGTATCTTGTCTTGATCCACTACCATACCTTTTAGGTCTGCGGCTATCTCGTTTATCTTATCTTCCGTCCTCGTCCACTTGATTACGATTCGAAACAGGAGGACGACAAGCGGAATGACGATAATAGCCAAGATGGACAAGCAGACGGATATGACAACATACACGCGATTCCTTTATGCTAGCTGCTTACCCATCCTCTGTGACCGGAACATGAACTTAGTCATCTCCCTAACCATTCGAGTCTGGAACTTATCCATCAAGCCATCACGAACTGATTGCGGAAGCAGGAATAGTGCGGGTAGCCAAATCGGCATTGTCGCAGTAAAGAGCGCTCCGGTTACGGTTGTGAGCAGGACAATGAACGCTATTGCCCCGATTTGCTTTCTGGTCATTCTGCCTCTTTTCTAGTTGGCGGGCATGAAATCGACGTGAGAGAATGGTGATATCGAGAATGACGTACCGGCATTCTGATTAGACGCCATCAGCGCAATTGTCCCGTTAGCGGATGGAACTATGCTTCCCTCGATAAAGCACAGATAAGCATTGTTGATTGCAGTCTGGAATATGGCTGCATTCACGTTAGGAGCTACGTCCTGTGTTGCCGTGACAGTCGCACGCACTAGCAGGAAACCTACATGTCCCGTACTCCCGCCAGGCCCTGCAAGCTGCAACTGAACGAGACCAGGGTTAGCAGCAGGAGCTTGAATGAATAGCAGACCGCTTACCCGGTACGTGCGACCGGCATTAACGGGTAGGTGCAGGCCGGTATCGGTAGCCGTCTGCGTTGCAAAACCGATAGCATTCCTGATGATACGACTAGACCGCTCCGTCTGGTAAACGTTAGCGTCAGCGCCGTCCACCACCATTGCCCCGCCGGTAGTGGTATAAACAGTTGCCCCCGCATTGGGGTCAACGGCGGGAGTGCTTGACCTGAGTCCGAGAATCAACGGAGCAAAGGTATTGATAGCACCGCCAGGGGTAATGGACAGTTGCAGGTTAGCGGGAATAGCGGCACCGTTGTAAACCTTGAGCCCGGTACTGTCGATAACAACTGAATTACCGAACATCGCTGATACACCCGCGATGGTCCCGGCAAAAACATTCAAGCCCTGAACAAACGAGTTGCCAACGTTATCGGTGCCTGCCGCTGTCGCGCCCGCCAGGATAAGGTTGCCGTTGCTACCGGGGTTACCCGCTTGCAGAAGAACGGCTATGCCGAATGCGCAGGTACTGTCTCCCATTACCGGCGCTTGGGCTCCTGCGCTCGTGTTGTTGTTAATGCAGAGACAGTTGCCATTGGCGTCAATTAGATAGCTGTAGCCTGGTGTAGTACCGGCGGTTGAGGTTACATTATCGAACTCGAATATCGAGTACAATTCCCCCGCAACCGAGGTGATCGCGGGCATTGTGTTGGTGCCGGTACTGTCCAGTTGATTTTGTGTAATGAACGTAAACGTGCCAGAACTGCTACGGTATCCCTGCGCAGCATTGCGGATGGCGGTAGGCGTTCCCGCAAACGAAACAGTCGCTACCGAACTCCCGATAGCTGTAGCTGTACCAACATATACAGCACCAATAAACCCAAGGTTATTCGTTCCGTTGAACGTGTTACCTACTTGCTGCCAGGTACAGTTTCCGCCGCTAACTCCCGATGGCGGAGCGGTACCATTCGAGATCACGTGGAGAACAAAGAAGTCTCCTATTTGCGCCGGATTGAAGGTAATGGTAGAAGTCTGACTCTGGACAAGTCCGCCGATCTTTGTCCATGTTCCGGCGGGAGTCGGCCCGGTAGGCGTTCCGGCGTAAAGGAACCAACCGAGTTGGTTAATGACAAGCTGGTTACCGGCGGTAAGGGTACCGGTTAGGGTGGTGCCTCTGACAATGAGGTTATTGAACTCAGCGCTACCGTCTTTATTGACTGACCATCCAACAACGCCGTGAAGGAAATTGGGGGAGAATATCGACGGGATGGCAAGCGAACCGCCGCCTTGGGTTATACCGAGAAAGGTAGCCAGTCCGCCATCAACGGTTGCTACAACTACCGGAGTGACAGACATTGTCACGGCATAGAAGTTGCGCGTCCCGTCTACTACCATGGAACCATTAGGAGCAATGGGGACAAGGCCGTAAGCATCGGCGGTACGTATTGTGTTGTCTTCACTGAGGAAAATGGTAGCCGTTAGACTTGTATTAATAATCAGCACAGGCACTGGCGGATCGCTGGCAAACGCAACCTGCGTTGCCACTGTCGCATTAGTCTGAATGCTGTAAGTGGTTGTCGCCACTTACTTACCGCGCATCCCTCGTTTAGCCGGTTTCCAGCCCGTCTTACGAAGCGTTCCGTATACGTAGGCGTCGGCGCGCTGACCGTGCAATCCCTTTTGCTTGGCCTCTTGCTTGAGCTTACGTTCTAGCTTCTTTGGCATCTCTGCCTCACAATGTGACTGTTGTCCTGACGGAGCCTTGGTTACCGGTATTGGACTGCCCGTTGCCGGTATTGGTGGCCCCGAAATCTTTCATGGTTAGAGCCGGTCCTGGCGTTCCCGTACTGGCAGGCTTAGCGAACACCGAGGTTAGCGTGGTATGACTGGCGAATATGTAGACGAGAACGAGAGCTAGCCCGATCCACATAATCATATTCTGGTATTTATTCACGCGATCACCGATCCCGTACTACCGGCAAGCCCAGTCCACTTCTGGATAAGACCCGCCCCGCCAGTCATAAGCCACAATAGGAGAAACCCGAACATGACAATAAGAAGGACTTTACCTAGTCCCTCACTGAGTCCGGCGAATATCGTCATGATCAGTACTCCGCCGATTATGACGATTCCGCCGGTTACCTTATCGGGCGCTGCCATGTCACAGCTTCTTAAGCGATTTTGTGATGTTCTTATACGATCCTTTTACGCCAATGATGATCAGCAGGATTCCCAGAACGATCATAAGTCCGCCAACAGGATTCATGCTACCGCCGCCACTTTCGCCAGTTTGCTAGCATTTGAACCAAGCTTGGTACCGGCTGGCGAAACCCCAGTTTTTACCCGTCCGCCACTAGACCGGCCGTCTGCGGCTTTAGGGCGACGACTACCATCAGGAGAGGAACGGTCACTCGATCCCGATAGGGGAGTAGTCGTCTCTGGGGATTCGCCAGCGGTTCCGCTTCCCTCGCCGCCCGAGGCAGTAGACGAGGGAAGCGAAATCTGCGTGTTCTTATCAGTAAGATGCGTTAGCCCGATTATCAGAATCGTTGCACCAAGCAGGATTAGACTGAGACGGATAAAGAAGTCTTTCCAGCCATCGATGCCAAGCTTCTGCAGGAAAGCATTAGTAGTGCCAACAAATGCCCCGATTAGCCCTTGACTAATACCGCTGGCAACGTCGGAGCCAAGAGAACTGAGAGGATTACCGAATAGGTTAAACGGATTAAAGGGATTAAATCCTACTGTAGCCGCATTGGTGCCGCCGCTTCCGCTTACGCCCGGTCCTCCCGCGCCCCAGTTACCGGACTGTATCTGCCCGAGGATGTTGTTAGCGTTCTGCTGCCGTTGCACGTTCTGCGCACCTCCCGGGGTGCAGCCCTGGCAGATTTCCACGAAATTCGCCCAGTTACCGGCGACCTGTGCCGCAGTTGATCCTTGCAAACCCTGCCCGGTACCGGCTGTATTGTGCAGGAGAAAATTTACTTGGTTGGCAAGGTCTTTAGCCGAGTTGCCGGTAACGAGGGAACCGGCATTCGGGTACGATGCAGCGTTCCACTGAATCATGCCATAGGACGTTGCGCCGTTGGTATCCATGGCAGCGGCCTCGACGTTGAAGTCGGATTCGTTCTGTATGTTGCCCATGACACCGGCGGCCTGATTCTGCGACAAGCCCGCCGCTGTCAGGGCTTGGTAAATCTGTTGTTCCATTGTTGCCATTACTGCCTCCCTAGAATGGGAGAATTCCGCCAAGCGGCCATGGCGCGTTTTTTCCTCTCCCATTCCAGGCATCCCATAGCAACAACGCACCGGCCACGAATACGATAAGCCCAACGATTAGTTCGGTCTTACGGTTCTGTATGAAATGGCCGTTCGGCTTAATAAGCCGTTTTACGTTGTCCATTATTTTGTGTGCGGAATCTTGAGAACTTGACCAGTCTTGAGACCGGCTCCCGTTCCCAATGGTTGGCCGACTTTCTTGTTACCGGCTACTTCGCCAGTGACGTACACGTTGCTATGCGCGAGAGTCGCGGGAGATATACCGAACATGGCAGCAATCTGCCCTAGCGTCTGCCCCGGCTTCACTGTGTACGAACTGTACGTTGTTCCCGTCTTGGGATGTGCGGCGGGAGGATTCGGTGTACCGCTTTTCGTCGTGCCTCCGTTACTGCCATTGCTGCCGCTACTTCCGGTCGAGCCGGTAGAACCGGTTGAGCCGGTTGCCCCGGTAGCGCCAGTAGCCCCGGTAGCGCCCGTTGCGCCGGTCGCCCCGGTTGCCCCTGTAGCGCCCGTAGCGCCGCCTGTAGCGCCTGTAGAGGCGCCTCCGAGCAGACCGGCCTGAGATAGTGCAGAGAGCGTGTTCGGGTCCAGTCCGGAGGTTGACGGAGTTGCGTTAGTTCCCGTGGAACTGTTGGCATTGGATTTGCGGACGAAGAAGAATACGAGGATACCGAGTACTGCCGCCCCGCCGATCAGGTACCATTTCAGGTTCTGATTCTTCTTGAGCTTCTTCTTGCCAGGGCCGACAGCTTCATTGGCCGCGTGGTCATCAGATTCGGGCATTTGTCACCCGCTCATTGGATTGTAGAGTTGGTTACCCGCAACCGTTGCCGGTCCTCCCGGATTCTGAGGCTGACTACCCGGACCTGCCTGAAACCAATTCTGAATGTTGTAGGGCGACGGTCCTCTCTTGTGGAAACCGCCAGCATCCCCGCGCTGTTGTCCCGGGATGATCGGGGCGATTGTCAGCAGGTACGCATTAGAAGTTAGTCCGGGGATGTTCCTGTTTCCCCTGCCGACTCCCCAACGCAAACCATTGCTGATTTGCACGTCCTGCAATCCGCTAGCGTTGACGTTACGCCGGAACTGACGAGGCGTATTGTCGATATCCTCGCCGTTAAGGCGGGCAGGGTTGGGTATCGCCGACAGTCCCCGGTAATTCATCATCGGGTAATACGGCGTATGCCCAACCCTTGCCTGCTCTTGCAGCTTCTGGCGTTTGAATAGCGCCACGGCTACCTACCCTCTAGCGTCTTTCCCATGGTGTTGACACCACTGAAAAGCGTTCCCGCCGCTGTCGCGAATCCGCTAGCATGCGTGAGGACAGCGAATCCGATCGAGCCGAGAAAGAAGAGAGTAAGGATCATCCAGAAGTTCTTCACTTAGGACGCCTCACTAACCTCTAGCGGAGTCTGACCGCGAACATGACGGAGATGGTCCTCCGTCAACTGTCCCAGCTTGGCGAGTTCCTGGTGCCACTGAGACCACACTTCTGTGATCTCGTGTTCCGGTCCTCCCGCATTCGTGGGAACGAGGGTATTGACGGCAGGCGCACCGCGTGCGGCTTTCATTTCCTCCGCATGACGGGCTTCGAGCGCAGCGATCTTCTTGTCATAGGCGCTTTCTACCTGGTTGACGCGTGCGTCGATCATTGCCTGAATCTGATCGACGGAAACCGCGCCTGCGTTGGCTGGCGGAGGCGGAGTTACCGGTGATCCTGCCGCCGGATTTCCGAAGTAATCGAATGGCTTGTCGGTCATGTCCTCACCTGTAGTGGATGTGTTGGAGCATGAGGATTCCGATAACCAGGAATCCAAGACCCCACCAAAGCGGTGATTTGGTTGGATGGAACGGGCTTCCGGTTTCGCTATGCGATGTTGGTGCAGGATACATTGCGCCGTAGCTTTGAGGTGCCATGCTGCCTTGCAGCGCTGCCGATGGGAGTACGGGAGGGACATTGTAGACTCCTTGTCGAGGCCACATTCCCGGTCCTGTGTACGCCTGCCCGAACGTAAGAGGGTTGAACGCTTGCCCTGGCGCAACGTTGATCAGTTGCCCGTTGACCACTTGGGATTCGTATCCAAGCATTTGCATTCACCTCCCTTACTGAGTTGCGACTGGAACAAGCAGTTCCGTAGCAACTACCGCGTATGCCGCCGCACCGGGTGGTGTGGACATTTCAAGGTGATAGTGAGAGTTGGAGTTCGTGAGCGTGTTCAGTGCTCGCGAGTTGCCGATCTCACCGTTCAGCTTGGTTGAGGCCAGGTCGAATGCGACCGTTCCTTGTGGCGGGAGGAATCCGTGTTGTTCCACGAATCGGTCCTGCATTGTCGGAATGTCGTCATCGAACCTTGGGAGGTTTGATCCGTATAGCAGTTGCGCCTTGGTGATGTTGGCGACGTTGTAGAAACCGCCGTCGTTGTTGGAGCCAAGCGCGGGATCAAAGATACGGACATACGTGGAAAGTACCTGCCCGTATTCCGTAATCGGAATGTCTACCTTGGTTACCGCACCGATCGGGTAACGCTTGGATGCCCGCCGATACTGCCAGTTGAATACTGGCGGCATTTCGGCGGGATTCTCCGAAGCGAAGACTCCGATACGCCGACCGGAAAGAACCGTGTTCCCGGTCTGCACAGTGGCGGTAAGCGCCGCCGATGCCGCCAGTGGCCCTTGGTCGAAGTTGCCAGCGATCAGCGCCGCGTAGTTGAACTGCGGAACAACCACGCGTTCGCCGCCTCCCATGTACTGCGGAGACACGAACGCTTTCATCGGGGCGACTACCCCGCCAGCATTCGGGAGTAGCGATCCGTCCATGGCGAGATCCCAGTATTCATCCAGGTAAATCCCTGCCGGGATTTCAAGGATCATGGGATAGTTGGTCACCGTGTACGGAGACGTGAGCGTCTGGGAAAGCGCTGCCGCATTCAACTGCGCTTGCGGAATCTGCGTGTTCGCGAATCCGGCGGGAAGCACGACATTGGAGCCGTTGACATCCTGAACGTTCCGCTGACCTCGCCCGCGCATCGGACGGTACATCTGCATGAACGCGGCATCGAATCCGCTCTCGACTTCAAGTGGAGAGTACTGCCCTTGCAGCTTGAGCTTAAGCGCTTGCAGGATGTTGTACGGCGCTTCCGGCGAGAGTGCCAGCGTACCGGCGGAGAATGTCTCTGCCCAGTTAGCCGACAATTCCAGTTCCCACCAGAAGACAACGTCTGTCTTCTGGAATGAACCGGGCGGATTGAATGGCGTCTGTGCACCAAGCTGCTGCACAGTGTTGATGTTGGCGAGGTTTTCGTATTGCTCGAATTGCTCTGTAAATCCGGGCAGTCCGTAAAGCGCGCCTACGGGAATGTTGTTGACCTGGCCAGTTGCCATGGGTTAATGGCCTCCCAAGCCGAGTCCGGACTTGACTCCCGCAACGCCACCGTGTGACATGTAGTTGTGCAGGAGGAACAGTATGGCGATAGCAACTAGTGCTATACCAAACCAGTGCTTGAGCTTCACATGACACCGCCTTTCATAAGTCCCAGGGGACCAGTCCATCCTAGGCTAGCGAATGCCCAGGAAATTACGGCTCCCATTCCGATGACCGTAAAGGTAATCGCGAATGCGAATACCAGTGGCTGGTCAAAGTCCGTGAGCTTCATTTCTATCCTTTCTGCTCACGTGTCGGATAGCTGTGACAGATACCAGTCGGGCAGTTGAAGTCTGCCCGTGAAAGGTTTTGACACAGTTCCTCCCGGCTGAATTTGATACTGCCGGAATACCCAATTTCCCTCAGGACTTGTGGCATCTTTGATGCCGATTTCACGTAGGTACCGCATGTCTGAATCGGTGCGGAGATGAAAGAGGTTGACCCGGGAAGCCATAGCAAGAATGAGCGGCGGAAGTCCGTGAACTCTGTGCGCTCCCAAGTCAATGCCGATTCCTCTTTCCGCGCCAGCGCGTGCCGCACGATAGAAGACATCATTTCTGGGGTCAATTCCGAATGTATTACGTTGATAAAATCCAGGCATTCGTCAACGATAAGCCGGCGTTCCCTTCCCTTAATCTGGGCACCGACGAATCCTTTTAGCAGTTGAAGCATACGACGCCAGTCGTCGTATTCGCCGCCTTGCATAATGGCGATTTCGCCTGGTTTATCCCACATGCCTTTAAACGGGTGGTCATCCCAGATGTCTACTAGGCAGGAGTTAGGAATAGTCGGCCCGGCCTGCCAGGACTCGTACCTGTGCGCGGCGCTCTTACGGGAGGTATAGCGTCGTCCTCGTTCCATCTCTGCCCGGTACCGTGGTTTTGAGTCAACTAGTACTTGCATTGCGATGGGACGTTCGGACTGCACTTGCATCATGGTCATGTCAGTGAGCGAGCTTTTACCCGCGCGTGTGCCGCCAATACTGATTACTCTTTCACCTTTGGCGGGGGTAATTTCACTGACGTGTGCCATTTAACCGACAATCTCCGCATCCACGATTTCCGGCTCTTCCGCTTGCTCTGGTTCGGCCTCGACGAATTCGATTCCCTCAACCTTGCAAGCGAACTGAATAAGCTCTGGCGGAAGAACTCGCATATCTCCGGATGCGGTCCATTCGATCACGCACGCCATGGAATGCATCCATTCCGCCAGAACACGAGAATCCATGTCTGCCATTTCTTCCATGGACTCGTCTATGACAACGCCGAGTATCCTCGTCATCCGGCGTTGCTTTTCGTCACCATTCATGGCGACGAAATCGGACAGTTCGTAGAGAACTGACCGGAGACGCTTGATTACCGGACTAACTACCGCCAGGGTTGTAGACCCCGAATCCGTCCGGGATTCGGCCGCCCGTTGTGCCCGTCGTGCTTTGTCCGTTATTCCCATTGTTGTTACTCCCGTTGACATGTACCCTAGCGGGAACATTTTGCTTCTTCGGCCGGTATTTCCTCGCGATGCGGTTCGTGCGCATGTACCAACGTCCCAGTATTACAATCGATTCGAATGAATCGGCAAACGCTACGATCTGCCGCCCGTGCTTCCGCATGAACGGATTCTTGTTAGCGTACTCTGCAAACGGTCGGGCAATAGTATCCCGTTCCTCTGCCGTCAGCAGAAGCTTTTCCGCATCCGTTTCCGAGACGATATCCTCGTCTATCCCCCGGAATAGCATGTCTACATACCATTCGGTAAGGAACCGGATAACAACGCGGGAGAAAAAGTCCATCCATTCATCGAGATTCGGCGGACTCGTCTTAGGCTCGCTGGGATTCTTCCGGCGACGTGACCCGAATCCCTTAGTAAGCGGTTCGTCCTCGGCGCTCTTTTCAACCCGTGGCTCAATCGCTGCCGCTGCATCGATAACCGATCCGGCGTCTTCCGCTTCCGGTTCGGGTGATTCAGTGGGCGGAACGTACTCGGCATCACCGAAAAACAGGTCGGGTTGTGTTCCGTCACTGACCGAAGCATCATCAATGAGCAGTTGAACGTTGTTATCCTCGTCCGCCGAATCGGTGCCGTCGGGCAGGAGACTGTCCGCTAGTCCCTGAATTCGCATTGCCGCTTCCGCTTCCGGCGTCAGTCCGTGGTTGGGTGGCTTGATCCGATTGGACATGATGGTTAACCTCTACGGTTTGTACTTCCGATTCAGCGGCATTGGAGGATTCGAGGCGCGTTAGGAATCCCCTGATTTCCTGCGCAAACGTGGCATGGTCTGCGGCCAGTTTATCGACCTTGGATTCAACTCCCGCGATCCTGTCATGAGCTTCCACGGCGACGCCAGCCGCCGCAGCCGCGTGCTCGTCCGCGTCAACCGCGATGGCACCCGCCACCGAGGCCGTAGAGGCCGCTTCCGAGGCGGTTTCCGAGGCATCGGCGGCAGTGACAGCGGCAATCTCTGCGGCTGTCTCTGCGTTCGTTACAGCGGCTTCTGCGGCTTGCTGATCTTCCACGGCGTTGACTGCCGCTGCCGCTCCTGCCGCCGCTGCCGCCGCTGTCTCTGGACTAGAATCGCTCATCGGCGTGGCCCATCAGCTCAAGGTTCCAGTTCCCGCTAGTAACGCTGGTGAGGATGCGCCGGTCATTACGCGAGAGCATAACCGCGACCGGCGCAAGGATTACCTTCCCGGTAGCGTCGGTGCTCAAATTCCAGAACCGGTCTCCTAGCTGCAATGTGAATGCAGTGGTGACCGGCCCGGTAATAATGATTGACTCGATTTTCTCGTTAACCGTGTCATAGGTAGGCTGAACTTCAACGGTGACCTCGGCACCAGGAACGTAAGACGAAACGATCGAATACTCGTCAACAGGTTTAGTGAGATCCTGCAATTGCCGGGCGAGTCCGGCGAGTTGCTTTTGAATGCGAGATACTGCAACGATCATGTAGTTTTCGATCGGGCTCATTTCCTGATCGGTTACCTGAGTTGTGGTCGCATTCCTAACTGGTATTACTCCGCCTAGCGCGATTTTCCCCATTGATAACATCCCGGTAACTGGAATTGTTATTTATTCGTGACCGGCAATTGCCCTATTCGGGTATATCCTTTAATTGGTGATATATGCCGCTTTCCAGTGAAAGGATACCACGAAATGGCCGACAAAGCCAATTCACCAGAAACGCGCGCAAAAGAGGGGACCATTCAAACTCCAACGCCATTCTCACGCCTTATCCGCCAGCTCTCCCTTGAAGCAGAGATTGACTCAGCGGACTCCAAGGGGAACGCCTCGACCATCGCGACAATCGACCGGATCATGTCCGCCGAGTCGGACGAGGACGTGTGGAACGCGGGCGACCTCGCCAACATCGGAGGCCGCAACCTGGTGGACGTGGAAATGCAGGTGACCGATTTCCTCGTCAAGTACGGTAACCGCGACGACGTCGAATCCGTATTCATGGATAATGGCAGGAAATTCTTTCTGCTCGTCACCTCGACCATCATGGCTATTCCTGCCAGTGACGCACAAGACTTCAACCGGCCTCCGCTGGCGATCGGTGACGAGATCGTATGGAACACGTCAGCGCCAGATGTGGTGCCCAAGCTCGTCTCATTCCGTGACCGGAACAAGTTCCCCCTCGACTGCGTTATCCGCGCACTGGACCTAGGGGGAGGAAAGCACTACCTGCGGCTCAAGCCGGTTCCCAAGCGCGCTGTGCGCTAACCATTCCGTCCCATAAACCGCAAGCGGGAGCATCGATGCAGTGGAAGTCTAGCGCCTCTGTCGATGCTCTCGCTTGCATTGCCTCTGGGGTTACGGGATGCCGTGGGATGACGGAGATCTCCCGGGAGAATGGCAGGGAATATTTGATGATATACCTGGCGTCCATCTCTTCCGCGATTACGAATACAATGAGGCACAGAATCTTTTCGAGGCAGGATTCACGCATCATTCAAATGAGGCAGGATACGATCGGGATGCGGTCAATGCTGCAAGGGAGGAATTCTTCGAATTCACCGGACTCCCAGAAGAACTATTCCCCTGGGATGAATGGCGGGAAACCATGGGATACGACTAACCCCGTAGTCGCGTGGCTAGAATCACCCGCTGGTGAAATCTGGTCAAAGGGAAAGCACAGAACACCGTATGGCGTTCTGTTGTCCGTTAAGGATGATCTCGAATACGATGATGATCCTGCGTACCTCTGGTATCGGTGATGCGGCTCTCTGAAACCAGCTTTGACCGGAATCGCGAATTGCAGCGTAAGCGCAACGCGAAATCTAATCCTGTCCGCAAAAGGCACTACCTGAACGGCCGTGACGTACCGAGCATCGCTATTGCAGCGATCTTGGAGTCACGGCCGTTCATCGGATGGGACGGCGAAGGATACGACGCCTACCGCGTCACCGAATGGGGCGAGGTAGAAGCCGAGCATCGTTACATGCTATTCGGTGCATCTACCGGTCAGTACGTTTCCAGCATGAACCTGAGTACCCTCGAATGCCTAGACCTGCTCATGTATGTGCGGCGAGAAAACCCCGATGGGATACACGTTGGATTCTCATTCGAATACGACGTGAACATGATCCTTAAAGATCTACCGTCCCGCTATATGGCCATGCTAACCGATGTGGGGAAAGTCCGCTGGAAAGGATACACGATAAAGCATGTCCCGCATAAGAAATTTCAAGTCACCCGTGACGGTATCACGATCACGATATTTGATGTCTTCGGTTTCTTCCACACAAGTTACCTGCGCGCTTTGGCGAAGTTCAATATCGGTAACCAAGACGAAATGGCACGAATCAAGACAGGTAAGGCCGGGCGCGGGACTTTCACTTACGCTGAACTTGTCCAGGTTCTCAATTACTGGAAATATGAAATATCACTACTCCCGCCATTGATGGACGAGATTAGAAAGGCTTGCTATGACGCGGGGTTTTACATCACGGAATGGCATGGTCCGGGGGCACTGGCCGCTTTTGTTTTGCGAAAGAACGGTGTCCATTCATGGCATGGTAAAAACGTCCCTAAGGGCGTACAGATTGCTAGGCGTCTGGCCTATGCCGGTGGACGATTTCAAGATTGGAAAGCCGGCTATTATGATTCGCCTGTTTACACGGCGGACATCAATTCAGCATATGCGTACGCTGTGGCTCAGCTACCGAGACTCGACGTGGGGCATTGGCGACGTGTGGATACTAGGTCTATCCGCAGCGCGCGTGACGTTCCGGAATTCGGTCTCTTTTACATTCGCTATGACGCTAGGGAAATGGCGACTAGAGCTAGAACTGAGGGTATACCATTCCCCCTATTCCACCGAGATTCGAATGGGATGCTCACATGGCCTCCGGCGGTGGAAAACTGGTATTGGTCGCCAGAGGCAAAAACTGTAGCGGGGAGTAAATATGCCGAATTCATGGAAGGGTGGGAGTTCGTTTCTGATGGCTCCCGTCCATTTCGAGATCTCATATACGGCGCGTTTGATCGTAGGCTTCAGCTACAGCATGATGGTAATTACGCAGAGCGCGCCTATAAATGGTTCCTTGCGAGTATTTACGGTCAGTTCGCTCAACGTGTCGGATGGGACCGGAATAGGCGTACAGCTCCACGTAGTCACTGCCTCGAATGGGCAGGATATATCACGTCGTTTTGCCGAGCATGGGTTTATATGGCCGCTGCTGACATCTCCAAGAAAGGCGCGCTGATTTCAATTGACACAGACGGAGTCACATCTACTGTTCCTTTCAATAATGACCGTTTGCCGCTCGGAATTGGGGAACAACTTGGTCAGTGGAAACTGGAAAGTTACAGCGGAATCCTCCACTGGCAGAATGGTATTTATTGGCTCCGTGGAATGGATGGTGAATGGACGGACCCGAAAACTAGAGGTATACCACGCGGAAAACTTGAATGGGAACTCGCTTTCAATGCTTACCGAACTAATATGGTGGGAAGGCGCATTGATGTCCGTGCTTCCGTTCGTCTCACTAGAACTCGATTCATCGGGTACCGTCAAAGCGTTTCAGGTCAATGGAACAATTGGCGGAAGTGGAAGACTGAATCCGTAGCAGTCCAATTCGGCGGCAACGGAAAAGGTAGGCACGTACCCGAAATGTGCGCCTGCTGCCGGGGCATCTCACCCGCATACGCCAACGCGAGAATGCACACCATCATTCACCTATGGCCCGACAAGATCGAATCCCAGCCGCATAAACTACCATGGCTTAACCAACCGATGCCCAACGAGGAAAACGTACTATCAGACAACATCTGGGGAGATGACACGCTGTGATAACCGACAAAACAATCACCTCATATATCGCAGATAACTACACAACCATTCATCAGTACAGAGTAACCGAACCTGACGGATACATCGAACTCGTAACAGCCGACGGAATATTCAGGATGACGCCCGCCACTTACTCGACCCTCGTGCAAGCGATGCGGGAAATGGAAGGACTATGATCTCCGGCGAAATACAGGGAACACCCGAACTCCGGTTCACAGTTAGCGGTCACCCGCTACTCACCATGGATGTTCTCGTCCAAATAGGTAAAGTAAAGTCGCATACGTTCCGGGTAGTCGCATGGGATGACATCGCGGAAGCAATAGCAAACGATGACAAGTACTTCAAATCTGGGGCGCGCATATCCGTAGAGGGATATCACAAGACATACACGTGGACAGATCACCGAACCGGAGAAAAGCACTTCGAACCGCAGTACGTAGTTACGACAGTAATCAATGAATATTGAAATATTCCCGTGCATCATCGACTGCGCATGGGATTATAACCCGTTCCTCTGCCCTAGAAAGGAATGCCCAATGAGCCTCAAGGCATTCATTATCTACGTCACCAAATGCGGGCACACAACACGACTTCCGGTCGATGTGCAACTAGGTCACCCGTTCTCCTGCCTGGTATGTCACAAGCAGACCACCATCACGGACATTCATACGCTCGAATGGCATGCCAAGTGTAATTACCGGCGATGCCACTTCGGTGCATGGACCGGCCTGTCCCAGGACCTTGCAGAGCAAGCGGCGACACGGCACCTGCGTAATGCCGGTAATCATGACGGGCAGGTCATAACCGAGTACGTGCAGAATCCGGAGGCAGTAAAGCGCCTCGCCCAACTCAAAAGAAACCATATCCTATGAGCCGTGGAATTCCACGTGAACCGTACGTGCTGCTCTCCTGCGGATGCCTTGAGACAATGTTCGGTGCATTGCATGAACTCGGCAGTAAGGTAGCGTGGGAAAAGGGATGCTTCTGGCATGGATGGCAAACGGTGACCAAGATTCTTACCGACAATGAGGCAGGAGAAATCTACTTTGCCCGAAAAGTTCGACATCAACAAAATACCCTCTTCTAGGGAAACATTCCATGATCCGACACTCTATGAAACCCTGCAATGGCACATGACGGTATGCCGGGTGTGCCAGGATGGGAAAGACAAACCTCCCCCGGCATTCGGTACAGCGGATTCCCGGCATTGTCGGGAGTACTACGCGATAGCCGAAGAGTACTCAGAGTACGAGCAAGTCTACATTCGATGGGGAAATCCATGAAACTCACCAAAGTGACTTATACGCAAGGCGAGATCAAGGCTATTCTTGCCCCGATTCTGGGCATCTCTGTCGAGGATATCGAGAAATTCGCTATCATCGTAACCGGCCCCTGTAATGACTGCGGCGGACATGACCGTTATAACACGCTCGACAACACCCGCTCCGCCGCTGAATACGCCGGAATGATCGACGAAGCCATGGAAATACGCATCGAACGGGAGATACGCCTATCATGAATGAGCCAAGAATAGTAGTTGAGACCATTGAAATGATCTCAACCGGACTAGTTATCACGGTACCCGCTACCGATGATGACAACCGCACATTCATCACATGCGATGACTGCAAAGAATCGTTCCTGCTAGTCGATCCCGCCGAGGTAGGGAATGAGGCTACCCAAATTCTCTCATCGCTTAAACTGTTGCCTGCACTCATGCTGGCGCTACGGCACATCACAGAATGCCCCTACGACGGGCCGAAAGTGAGCAACCTATGAGCATTGTAATACATGAAAGCGATGCTCATGCGCCATTCCGGCACAAGCACATAACCACCACCAGCGGGACGGAATTCATTGTCTGCGGATTTTGCAGGCACTGGATTAACCGACCACTTGCGGAAAAGTGCAGGTGCCCGGCCTCATGTCACGCTGAAGCCAACTGGGAATACATTCCCCCAAAGGCGCGTTGACCTGGTAGGATGTAAATGAGCGGCACCACCAAGGGGCCGCCGAAGCCGAGAGGCAGAGATCATGTCCACACCCGCCACACCCGCCAGGTCCGAGGTCAGCAAGGCCGAAGCTGCCAGGCTAGATGCCGAAGCTGCCGCCGCGCGCGTCAAGTCCGCCGCCGCCGTCAAGCCAAGCGGCGAGACCCCCAAGGCCGCCGCAAAGAAGGGGCGTCCCGCTGGCCAGCCCAAGGTGTACGACTTCGGCGGTCTCTCGCCTGCGCTGCTCTCCGCACCGCAGGAAGTGGATTCGCGGATGGCGTCCCAGTTCGCCCCGTCCCGCGCTCGTGACGAAAACCAGATCGCCATGGACGGGATCGTCAAGAAGTATCACGACGAATGGATCAACGCGGGCACGCCGACCAAGTGGGCGGCCATGCCCAAGGCGCGCTACCACATTCCGCCAGCCGCAGAAGAGGGTTTCCGGTTCCTCGTCCGCCGCGCTGCCGACTTCCACGGCGTAGCCATCAAGTGGGGCGGGCAGCAAGGCACCAAGGTCCGCGACGCGCAGGGCAACCTAGTCCTCGTGTTCGCTATCCGTGACCGTCGCGAGCGCCCGGTCGATGCCACGGACAGTGACGAAACCGGAGACGACCTGGACAACGGCGAAAGCGGCGACGACGAAAAAACCGTTACCGAATTCGAGAATTCTGGCAAATAACTGCCTAATGGCCGCCGCATTCATGCGGCGGCCATTCCCATTCGAGGGGCAGGCCAATGGGGAGAATACACAATTACCCGTTCCAATGGGTACAATTCACGGGTATCACGGCAGAATTGCCCGAATTCGATGATGACACTCTGCTTATCACCGTTCCCGATGATAGCGAATATGCGGGAAAGAAAATCGAATTCTCGGAATTCACCAAACTCAACTGGGAAGGAATACCGTAATGGGCCTCTTCACATGGGGAGACAAGCCAATCAATGAGGACGACGAAGACTCTAAGTGGAGTATCTTCAAGTCCAAGCAGACCGTTCACGAAGAAGAAGAAAATGGTGACTTTACCATTACTTTCGGTCTCGACTTCCGGCCAAAAAACAATGGCAAGTGAAGCGTGGGCATTCCTGCTTTACTCAATCGAAAGGGAGAAAACAATGGCACCGAAGTCCATTCAAATGCCGAAAGAGCCGATGCAGGTAATGGTCATTACTGTTACTCGCGGCTCCAATCGATTCATCGCGCAGATGAATCAAATCCCCGACAATGCTATTATCAGAATGGAGGGGCAGA
>Ga0137398_10000180_pt1 | contig 19786 bp, 14 predicted proteins | sample czorhiz216metaG_FD_106659 | JGI IMG/M metagenome (GOLD analysis project Ga0137398, IMG submission 106659) | Vadose zone soil microbial communities from Angelo Coast Range Reserve, California, USA - czorhiz2.16 metaG | ecosystem: Environmental > Terrestrial > Soil > Vadose zone | place: USA...
AGAAAGATGACCGAACTGATCAGGCGCGAGCGCAACTCACGCATGTAAGCGCCACCGCGTTTGGTGGTGATCGCCAGCATCGCGCCGACGAGTCCGAGGAGTCCGCCGCTGGCCCCCAGCGAGTGCGTGCCCAGGAAGGAGCTGATGAGAAAACCGAACGCCCCGGTGAAAATATACAGGAAAAAATAACGTGATGATCCGTAGAGCTCCTCGAGGGCCGGGCCAAGCTGCATCAACGACATCATGTTGAAGCCGATGTGGATGAGCCCGCCGTGCAGAAACATCGCGGTGATCAGCCGATACCACTGATGATGAATGTAGATGCCGTACGGCGTGCTCATGCCCAGGCGGTAGGCAGCCTCGCCGCCCATGCCCCCCAGGATGCTTAAGCCGCCACCTTGACCCTGGGCTGCGGCGGCCATCCACTCCACGCCAAACATGAGGAGATTTGCGACCAGTAGTGCGGTGGTGGCCGGAGCGGGGCCGGAGAAAACGCCGGAGAGGCTGCGATTGACGGCGGCCATGGAAAACCTCAAGTTGGTGCCACACTGGTGGCAGCGCGTGGCGCTAATGCCGACCAGCGACCCGCAGTTTGGGCAGAGCTGGGGGCGCGGCTGCTGGTTGCCGCCACGGAAAAAATTCTGCAGCGCGGCTTTCCAGCGGTCCAGCCGATATTGCCATTGATAGGGAAGCGCCAACTCTCCTCCTTGCGGCACTCTCGGGGCGTTCCTATAATACCGAAATCGCCCCGCCCGGTCTGGCGAACACACCTATGGATAAATTTGAGGAGTTTGGCAAGCGCATCGAAGAAGAGTTGACGCGGCTGCGCCGGTACATCGAGAAGGAAGTGGCACCCGAGACGGAGCGTCGCAGCGCGGAATTCCTGCGGGAAGTTTCCGCGAAGCTTGCCGAGGCGGCCAGCAAGCTCGAAGCGCGCACGGCGGCGCGCCGCAACACACCTCCGTCGACTCCGCAATCGTGAGGCCTCTCGGTTGCTTGTGTGCGCTCCATGTTCTTGGCGCATTTTGTGTCGGTTTTTTCGGTGGATGCTCGTCACGGCGCACCGTCGCAACGCGCCCGGAGCCACCGCAGCCTCAGCCAACCGAAAATTCGGCACCGCAGGAGCGGAGCAATCGCGATCGCGGCAGTGAGCCGGATACAAATGGTCCGAGATCTGCTGCAACACTTGGCACCAAGCGCGGCGCGGCGCCGCCCAACCGGGCCATGTCGGTGTACACCGAAGAGGGCATCGCTTCCTGGTATGGCGTGCCATTTCACGGACGGCGCACTTCGAGCGGTGAATTCTACGACATGAATAAATTGACCGCGGCGCATCGCACGCTGCCCTTTGACACCGTGGTGCGCGTGACGAATCTGAGCAACGGGAAATCCACGGTCGTGCGTATTACCGACCGCGGGCCGTTTGTGGACAATCGTATTATTGATTTGTCGATGGCGGCAGCGCGGGAGCTCGATTCCGTCGGAGTCGGAGTAGTTCCGGTGCGGCTGGAAATTGTGTCTGCGGGCATCGATCCGAGTGCCGGATTTTTCACCGTACAGGTTGGGGCGTTTCGCGATCGCGGGAATGCGGAACGGCTGCGCGAGCGGCTGAATGCTTCGTACTCGCCGATTTTCATTCAGCGGTACGATTCGCCGGAGGGATTGTTCTACCGCGTGCGTGTGGGCAAAGTTTCCGGAGAAGATGCCGCGCAGCAGTTTGGCGAGCAGCTCCGCAATCGTGAGGGATTTACGCCGATGGTGGTGCGTCTGGATGAAGGACCTGCCACCCGGGAGGATTGAATGAGCGCTGACTGCCTGTTTTGCAAGATTGCGGCTAAGAAAACTCCGTCCAAGATCGTGTACGAAGATGATGAAGTTTTCGCGTTTGAAGATATCGGGCCGCAAGCGCCGACACATATCCTGATTTGCCCGCGCAAGCATTTCGCGTCACTGGACGAAGCCGGAGTGGGAGAACAGGCGGTGCTCGGGAAGTTACAGCTGGTAGCCGCACAATTGGCGCGGAAACTCAATCTGGTTGGGGGATATCGCACGGTGGTGAACAACGGCAGCGGAGCGGGGCAATCGGTGTTTCATTTGCATTTGCATCTGCTCGGTGGGCGGGCCTTTCGCTGGCCACCGGGGTAGAACCACCAAATCTTTGACCGGTACTCCTGGACCCTGGGGGAAGCGCTTGTGCCCCTACACGAGACGAGCAGGCCCGTCGTTGACGCCTCGCATGACCGAGTTCTCGGTAGTGAATCGAAGACCGATAGCGATGGGACGACCGTGACGCTGCGCGTCAATATTCAGAACAAGGAGTACCCTGAGGGGGCAACCGCTTATAACGCCATTGGAGAAATTCCCGGCACGGATAGAAAGGATGAGATCGTCATGCTGGGAGGCCACTACGACTCGTGGCATGACGCCACCGGAGCAACAGACAACGGCATTGGTTCCTCAATGATGCTGGAGGCGGTGCGGATTTTGACCGCGCTGCACGTGAAGCCGCGGAGGACGATTCGCATTGCGCTGTGGAGCGGCGAAGAACAAGGATTGCTGGGTTCACGGGCGTACGTGCAGCAACATTTTGGGAGTTTTGAAAACCAGAAGCCGGAGTACGCGAGATTGGATGCGTACTTCAACATTGATTCCGGCACGGGGAAGCCGCGAGGCGCAGGCGTGTTTGGGCCCGCGGGTGCAGCGGACATGGTTCGCGAGGCGATGATGCCCTTCATGGACTGGGGATTTATGGGTGCGGTGAACAGCGACAGCCGAAGGGTGGGCGGGACAGACAGCGCTTCTTTTAACAACGCCGGATTGCCAGGAATTGGATTGGCACAGGATCCCTTCGATTATGGTTCGTTTACGCATCATACGAATCTCGATACGTACGAGCGGATTTATGAAGAGGACGTGCGAGAGGGTGCTGTGGAGATTGCTTCCGCCATCTATGCACTAGCAATGGCAGACCAGATGGTGCCGCGATTCAAGACTGAGGAGATGCCGAAGCCTGTGCCGCAACCTGGACCGGGATCGCAGGCGGTGCCGGTGCGGCACGTTCCGGCGAAGTGAAGCCGCTGCTATCGGCTCACATCCAACGCGTCAAGTTCACGAGACTGAATCCTTGAACGATTAAGGCACAACTCGCGGGCTGACCTGCACCGACGAGTCAGAAACCGCTGGGCGTACGGGGCGCAGCTCGCTCGGGCCCTACACGATGGGCAGCTGGCAGGCTAAACTAGGGACCGCTTTGAGGAGGGCTCATGCGGCGTTTTGTTGGCGGCGGTATTTTCGTCCGCGCGATTCTATCTGCGGTTTGCACAATTCCTGGGCTCGCTTGTCAGGCGCAACAGAAGGCGTCTGCTCCCGCTGCGGCGAAGGCGCTTACGGTCGAGCGCATTTACGGCGGCGAGGCGAGCTTGAACGGGCGGTTGACGAAGGGCATTGCGTGGTCTCCGGACTCGAAGCAACTCAGTTTTTTGGAAACGAAAGGGGCGGGGAAGGAAGCGAAGACCGAGCTGTGGGTAATGGATGTGGCCACCGGGCAGCGGCGCCTGCTGCTTTCGGCAGAAAAGCTGGAGGCGGTGCTGCCTGCTGATTCGGAGAAAACGACCCAGGCTACCGGTCTCGGCCGGCATGCTCCGGCGCAATATCAGTGGGCTCCGGCCGGAGGCGCGCTTTTGTTTCAGGGGGCGACTTCGCTGGCGTGGTTCGATCTGAAAACGCAATCATCGCGAACGCTGGTGTCCGGGAAAGAGGGCATCGCCGACCCTAAGATTTCGCCGGATGGGCGCTACGTCAGTTTTGTGCGCGATCATAATCTGTGGTTGGTCAACGTGGCGGACGGAAAAGGGCGGGCTTTTACCGAAGGCGGTACGGAAGAAGTGCGCAAGGGCGAGCTGGATTGGGTTTATCCGGAAGAGCTGGAGATCACTACGGCATATTGGTGGGCGCCAGATTCTTCGGCCATTGCCTATTTCCAGATGGATGAAAGCAAGGTAGCGAAATATCCCCTGGTGGATTTTTCTTCACCGGAAGGGGACGCGGAAGAGGAACGCTATCCACCGGCGGGCGGCGCTAATCCGGTGGTGCGCGTTTTCGTTGCTCCGATCGGCGGAGGCGAAGCTCGCGCGATGGATACGGGTGAGAACACGGATGTGTACATTACGCGCGCGAACTGGCTCACGGACTCGAAGCACATAGCCATCCAGCGGCTGAATCGGCAGCAGACCGTGCTGGACCTGTTGATTGCGGATGCCGCGAGCGGTGAGACGCGCACGGCGCTTACAGATAAGGATCAGTATTGGATCAACATCAGCAATGATTTGCATTTTTTGAAGGACGGCAAACGCTTCCTGTGGTCCAGCGAGCGCTCTGGCTACCGCCATCTCTATTTGTACAATCTGGACGGAAAGGAGCAAATGCAGCTCACCAAAGGCGAATGGGAAGTCTCCGCCGTGGATGCCGTGGATGAAGGAAAGGGGCTGGTGTACTTCACGGGCACGTCGAAATCGCCATTGGAGCGGCATTTGTACCGGGTGTCGCTGGATGGCTCGGCGGTGAGCCGCATTACGATACACAACGGCACGCACGGCGTAAGCATGGCGCCGGACGCCTCGGCGTTCGTGGATACATATTCCGACGTCATGACGCCGCCGCGGCAGGACGTAGCGCGCGCGGATGGCTCGTTGCTGCGGGTAATCAATGAAAATAAGGTAGCGGACCTTGCGGATTTCCATTTGGTGGCGCCGCAGTTTCTTAGCGTGAAGACGCATGACGGTGTACAACTCAATGCCTGGATCATCAAGCCGCCGGATTTCGACGCGTCGCGAAAATATCCGGTGCTCATTTACACCTACGGAGGCCCGCACGCCCAGGTGGTTTTGAACGCATGGGAGGGCGACCGGGGGCTGTGGCATCAAGAGATGGCGCAAAAGGGCTACATCATTTTCGCGCTAGACAACCGCGGCTCCGCCGGTCGTGGACATATTTTCGAGGAGCCGATCCACTACCGGCTGGGAGCGGAGGAGCTTTCCGATCAACGCGACGGAGTGGACTACCTGAAGAGTCTGCCTTTCGTAGACGCCAGCCGCATCGGGATTTGGGGCTGGAGCTATGGCGGGCATATGACGCTGCACGCCATGTTTGAAGCGGGAAACCTATTCAAGGCGGGTTTCGCGGGCGGGCCGGTGACCGACTGGTTTTTCTATGATTCGATTTATACGGAGCGTTATCTGGGACTGCTGCCGCAAAATGCGGAGAGTTATCGTTCGTCGTCGCCGATCGAGAGCGCTGGAGGTCTGAAGGGCAAGCTGCTGATCGCCCACGGAACCGGCGACGACAATGTGCATTTTGCTAACACGCTGTCATTGATCAATGAACTGATTGAGAACGGTAAATATGTGGAGGTCATGGCATTTCCGGGGCGGGGACACGGGGTGAGCGATCCCGAGGCGCGCAAGGTGTTGATGAACCGCGTGACACAGTTTTTTCTGGATAATCTATAAACAGTCGAACGCCCAGTGGAGGGTCAAGGTTTACCGGGCTTCTTGTCGTCTTTGATCTCGACGGGGTTACCGATCTTGATGGTGGCTCCAAAGCGCTTGTAATTAGCGTAGCGAATGGTCATACGCATGTGAACCGGGCCAGTGCTGAAACGCAGGACGTCGTCAGAGCGGGTGTAGGTGGGGAACCAGTAGTGGGCTTCGATGTTCTCGCGGAAGGTTTCAAAGCGCGGGAAAATGTTCTCGTTATTTTTTTTGATGATGTCGGGAACCGCTTTGCCGTCGCTCTTCACGATATTCAAATCCTTGTCGTCTACCCAGATGCGTCCCTGGAAGTAGCGCTGGTTCTTTTCGATCTTTTTGGGGGCCACGTCGAAGACGTAGGTGCTGAGCTCATCCAATTGTTCGCGACCGAGATATTTCACGTCATATTTTGGCAAGTCCGTAGTCGTCAGAACAAAGGGTTGAACATGCTCGACGTCATCCAAGTCCTGCTGCGAAAGGCTCAACCCCGCACGCTCCAGCGTGGGAGGGGGCGCACTGGTGACCTTCTCGTACCGTTTGCCATCAGGGGTGAACAGGATGTCGCTGGTCATACGATGTTCGCCGGCGACTTGGCCGTCGTTGTCGATGACTTGTACGACGAAAGTTTGCGTGTAGGTGTAGTTGTCGCGCTCTTTTTTGAATTCCAGCTCGCGATCGCCAAATTTCTGGATGATCTGCTCGACAGGGATTGTGGGAGCCTCGTTGGTGATGGTGGAGGAATTCGTGCCGGACGTTTGCGTAGGCCCAGGAGGAGCCGCTTGCTGCCGCGCGGCGAGCACGCAAACAGACGTCGCAGAGATCAGCAGCAAACCTGCCGAGAGAAAAAATCTTGAGCTTATTGTGCTGCCGTGCATGGCACCGGATCTCCTCACGAGGACGGCCTCTTAGTGTTGGACCTGCCCGGTTGCGCCGGGGTTGCCTGGCGAGCGCACAGGCACCGCAGCATCAATTATCGCGCTTTTCTGCTGAGGACACCAATGGCAAGGATTAGCGCAGAATCAAACCGATTTCACGATCTCGATCTGGCCTTGCTTGCGGAGAATTTCCACGGCGGCGCCGCCGTCATAGCGGCGGACGAGGAGGTCCACGGAAGCGTCGCCGAGCCTCAGATTTTCGATATTCAGTTCGCTGAGACTCTCCGGTAGCAAGGGATTCGCAAAGCAAATCTGGCGCTCCGCGGCGCGCACGCTCATACCCAAACAGGCACGCAGCAGCAAGTAGACCGAACCAGCGGCCCAGGCCTGCGGCGCACACGCGACGGGATACTCCGTCGGGCTGGTGGTGCCCGGACGCTTGTGGAAGCCGCAGAACAGTTCGGGCATGCGCTTGTGCTCGACGTTACGGCTGACCTCGAAGAGCCCGTGCATAATCTGGACGGCTTGTTTCTGGAATCCGTAGAGAGAAAATCCCAAGCCGATCAGGGCGTTGTCGTGCGGCCAGACGGACCCATTGTGATAGGACATCGGATTGTAGCGGCTTTCCCAGGCGCCGATGGTGCGAATGCCCCAGCCGGAGAAGAGCTGCTCGGTCATCATCTCGTTCACCATGCGCGCGGCGCGTTGCGGCGAAGCGATTTTGCAAAACAGAGCGTGGCCGGCATTGGAGCTGCGCACGCGGCATTGTTTCTTTTCGCCGTCGAGCGCGAGCGCGTACATGCCGAGGTCCTCGCACCAGAAGGATTGCTCGAATTTGGAGCGCAGGGTCTCCGCATCACTTTGCAATTTGTCGGCGAACTCGCCTTCCTGTAAGGCTCGCGCAATCAGGCTGGCGGACAGTTTCGCGGCATAGACATACGCTTGCACTTCGCACAAGGCGATGGGTGGCTCAGCCATGCGCCCATCGGAGTGGAAGACGGAATCATTGGAATCCTTCCAGCCCTGCTGCACCAATCCTTTCGACGAACGCTGCCGGTATTCGACGAAGCCGTCGCCATCGCAGTCGCCATAGTCGTCCATCCACTGCAGCGCGCGTTTAACGTTACTCCAGATTTCTTTCAGGAACGCGAGATTTCCGGTGCGCACGAAGTAGCCCCCGGCGAGAAGCACGAACAGCGGCGTGGAATCGACGCTGCCGTAGTATTGCGCGAAGGGAACCTCGTGCAGGACGGACATTTCGCCGCGACGCATTTCATGCAGGATTTTTCCGGGCTCCGCGTCCTGCTCGGGAATTTCCGCGGTCGCTTGCGTTTCGGCCAGATATTTCAGGACGCCTTCGGCAACGCGCGGGGCCATCCACAAACACTCCAGCGCGGTAATAATTCCATCGCGACCGAACACAGTGTTAAACCACGGAACGCCGGCGTAAGGGTAAGGGCCTTCGGGATTGCCCTCCATGAGCATACGCAGGTCGGCGGAGGAGCGCTTAAGCCACGCGTTGAAGGCTTCGCTGGACGTGGAAATGGCGCAGTCGTCGATTCCGGTGCGGTCCACTTCTTTTTCTAGATCGCGATATGCGGCGTGGAAGGGAACCAGGCTCCGGGTATGCGACTCGCGTTCGCAGGAAATGATGCAGGAGACGCACTTTTCTTCCTTGGGTTCGAGGGTGAGCTGAAAGCTTGCTTCCTTAGTGCTGAGCGTCGAGGGCTGGGGAGAAAAATCGAGAGACGTCGTGCGCAACACACGGTCAAGACCGTTGTAGGAAAGTACCACGCGATTCCCGTCGGCCCGGTCGGGTAGACGCTCGCCTTTGTGCGCGCGCTTGGTGCCGCGCACCTCGAAAATATCGGCGAAGTCGGCATCGAACTGCAACAGCAGGGAAATCTGCACGGGCTGAAGACCGTAATTGAGCAGACGAAAATACTGATAGCAGGCGGACTCGCGCAGGAACTGCAAGCGGAACGTATGCACCGTTCCGCGAGGCAGGTCCCCCGCGCCGTTGAGGCTGGTGTCGACATTGGTGAGGTCCACGGACAAGAAAGCATTATCATCGCGAATCGTGGAACTCAGCAGGAGCGGCTGTTTTTGATTGAGGCGCAGGGTAAAGCGCGAGAGGTGGCGGGTTTCCGCGTGGAACAGGCCGAAGCGTGAGGTTCCTAGCGGCTCAATGTCCCCATAGCGGTTAAATACGGCGAAGGTGTCGCCGTACTTAAGCACACGCGTACGGTCGTCCGCCAACGCGGACGAAGCTCGAACATAATACTCGTCTTCAACCCGGACAATGTCCGACAAGAGAAAGCCGTCCTAGAGCGTAAGCAGCGTGTCGCTCTCACTTTCCGGCGCTTGGGATCTTCCTATCCCCACCGCGATGGACTCATACAGCTTAACGTAATCGCGCGCCATGCGCTCGGCGCTGAAGCGTTGCTCGAACTCAGCGCGGCACGCGCCGCGATCGATGGTAGCGGCGCGCCCCACAGCTTGAACCGCCTCATCAATAGAGTTGACGACATAGCCGCTCACCTGGTCGCGAATCAATTCTGGCACGGAGCCACAGCGGAACGCGATGGTGGGTGTGCCGCAGGCCATGGACTCGATCATCGTCAAGCCGAATGGTTCCGGCCAATCGATGGGAAACAGGTAAGCATAGGCGTTGCCCAGGAATTCGCCCTTTTGCTGCTCGTTGATCTCGCCGATGAATTCAATGCCTGGCGCATTGAGGAGCGGCTTGATTTCGTGCTCGTAATATGTGCGATCCACGCGGTCCACCTTGGCGGCAATTTTGAGCGGCATGCTGGCACGTTTGGCGACCTCGATGGCGCGATCCACCCGTTTTTCCGGCGAAATGCGTCCGAGAAATGCCAAGTACTTGTCGCAGCCGTGCCCGAACGGCAACAGATCCATGGGCAAGCCATGATAGACATTGCCGATCCAGTTGGCCCACGGCAGAGGCTTGCGTTGATTGAGGGAGATCGAAATCAGCGGCATGGTCTTGTACTTTCGGTACAGCGGGAGAAGATCCGGGGAATCGAGCCGGCCGTGCAGGGTGGTGACTTGAGGCAGTCCGGAGAGCTTGGACAAAGGAAAGTGCATGTAGTCGATGTGAAAGTGAATGATGTCGAATTGCTGGGCGCGGCGCATCACTTCGTCAAGCATTACGAAGTGGTGCGCGAGCTGGTCGTTGCATTCGTAATTGTTTAAGCGCAGCGCTTTCGGGCAACCGGGCACGAGTCGCGCCGCTGTCTCGGAATCTCCACTGGCAAAAAGTGTGACGTCATGCCCAGCCTGGACCAGCCCTTCCGTCAAGTAGGAGACGACGCGTTCGGTCCCGCCATAGAGTTTGGGAGGAACGCTTTCATAAAGGGGTGCGACCTGGGCAATTCTCAAGGCTCCTCCTCGACGTAGGGCCATCAAAACATTGAAGATAACTACCGGCGCGGGGCTTTGGTATCAAGAGAACTGCTGGGGCGCTTACGGGATTTCCGTTACGACGCCTGAGGGCCCTCCGCAAGCCATTGGATACCCGACACTTGCGAGGCCTTCTTGCGAAAGACCGCCAGAAATGGCTGGCCCGCTTAGTGGAGCGATCTATGCGCAGCGATATTTTTCCTGCCCAAATCGATAAGCAACCCGCAATCGCACGGTCCTACGGCGCGACGACATCTTTCGGCTGGGATTTTACCTGAATGGCGGTAAGACTGGAAGCGTCCCAGCCTCCCCCGAGCGCCTTGACCAGCAGGACGCTGGACACCAGGCGCTGGCCTTGAATGATGGCCAGTTGCTGCTCGTTGCTTAGCAGGTCGCGTTGCGCGGTTACCACGTCCAGATAGCTGACAAGGCCCCCGCTGTAGCGGCTGGTGGAAATGTCCAGGGTGCGCCGGGCGGCGTCGACTGCTTGCTGCTGCGATTGTTGCGCTTGAATGAGAACGGTCAATGCGGTGATTTCGTCCTGCACTTCCTGGAACGCGCCCAATACCGCTTGCCGATAGCCCGCCACGTTGGCTTCATAGCCTGCTTGTGCGAACCGCACCTGCGCGCGCCGCGCCCCGCCGGTAAAGATTTCCTGACCGACGTTCGCTCCTAGAGCCCAGAACGCGCTGCCCACATTGGCGAGCTTGGCGATATCCGAGGCCTGCCAGCCGCCCTGCCCGAAAAGGTTCAGGGAGGGATAGTACGCGGCTTTCGCTACGCCGATCTGGGCATTGGCCGCGGCCATCTGGCGCTCGGCCTCGGCAATGTCCGGGCGGCGCTCGAGCAAATCCGACGGCAGTCCCGTGTCCAAGGTTGGCGGTTCGGCGCCCAACACTCTTGCAGGAAGATGAAAGCCCGGAGCAGGCTGCCCTACAAGCACTGCGACGGAGTCTTCAAACTGTTTGCGCTGCTGCTCCAATAGGATGGCTTGCGTGCGCGTGGTGTCGAGCAGCGTCTCTTCCTGAGCGACGTCCAGTCCGGAGGCTACGCCACCCTGGTGGCGAGAATTCACCAACTCCAGGCCCTTCTGCAGAGCTTCCACGGTGCGGTGCAAAATCGCCAATTCGGAATCCAGTTGGCGAAGATTGAAGTAGTCGCCGGCGAGCTGAGAAGTGACCAGCAGGCGGACATTCTGCAAGTCCGCCGCATTGGCTTGATAGGCGGCTTCAGCGGCCTCGATGCTTCGGCGCCTCTTTCCAAACAGGTCGACTTCATAGCTGACCGTAAATGGCAGCACGAAAGTGTTTTGCGTAGCGGGCTGCAACGTGATCGGAACGCCATTGGTTGGGCGATTGCCCGAAAGCCGTTGCCGCTCGGCGCTCGGCGACGTACTCACCATGGGGAAACTGGTGGAGACCTGGATGGCTGCTGTGGCACGCGCTTGCTCGAGGCGCGCCAAAGAGATCTTCAAGGTCTGGTTCGCAGATAAGGCTTGTGTTTCGAGCGTATTGAGGTCGTCGTCGCGGAAGACCGTCCACCATTCGCCCTTAGGAATGGCGTCTTTGGGTGCGCCTTCACGCCAAGGCTCGGCGAGTTCCCAACCGGCAACGGTCGGCGCGGGCGGCCTCTTGTAGTTCGGGCCGACGGCGCAACCGGTCAGCGCGCTGGCGGCGAGAAAAGCGGCAAGCGATCGGCAAGGAGCGCGCACACTAAAGCCGTCGGCTTGATCGCAAAGCGGCATTACTTCTTGTCTCCCTGCTTGGCCGGGCCGCTATGCGTAGGCGGAACATTTCCGCCAGGCGCGGCTGTGCCTTTATTCGGGTCGGTGGCGTTGGGGGTGGCGTCTTGCGGAACTTCCTTGACGTTCACTTGCACGCCTTCATCGAGCGAATCCGCGGGATTGAGCACGATCCAATCGCTGGCATTGAGGCCTTGCAGCACTTCGAGAGAGGTGCCGTAGTCGCGTCCAATGGCCAGCGGTTGCAGGTGCGTTTTGTGGTTGGCATCGACCACTACGGCGCGGAGTCCTTCGGCGCGGAATAACAATGCATTAACAGGGACCTGCAAACGCGCTCCGGTCACACCAACAAGTAAATGCACTTGTGCGTAGCCACCAGGAAGGAGTCGGCCGGTTTTGTTGGGGACGTCAACTTCCGTGTTTAGCGTGCGCGTCGCGAGGTCAATGGCGTCCGCGGTGCGCACCACTTTGCCCTCGAATTGCTCACCAGGATATTGCGGCAATTCGAGGTACGCGCCGAGACCGGCATGCACGGTAGGGGCGTAGAGCTCCGGGACGCTGACGTACACGCGGATAGGATCGGTTTGCGCCAGGAAAAACAGCTCCTGGGCGGTTCCACCGTTGCCAGCATTGATCAGATTGCCGACGTCGACGTTGCGGCGGGTGATCACACCTGCAAACGGAGCATAAATGCGCTGGAAGGATTGCAGTTCTTCGAGGCGGCGCACATTGGCTTGTGAAGACTCCGCGGCGGCTTTTTTCGCGGCGTAATCGCCGACGGCATTATCGACTTCTTGCTTGGACACGCCATCGGTTTTGATCAGGTCCTGATAGCGCGTGGCGGTGATTCTGGAAAGATTTTCGTTGGCTTGCGAAGTACCGAGCTCCGCGCGCGCTTGGGAGAGTTGTTGCTCGACTTCTGGAGTATCGATCTCCGCGAGCAATTCGCCCTTTTGCACACGGCTGCCGATGTCGTGATACCACTTTTTGAGATAGCCGCTGGTGCGCGCGTAAATCGGCGATTCCACGTAGGCTTGCAGCGTGGAGGGCAGCACCAGATTTTCCTCGGAGGGTTCGACGATCGGATGCGTCACGGAAACCGTCGGCACGGCCAGTTTTTCGGTCTCTTTCGCCAGTGCGTTGTACTGCTCGCGGTGCTGCAAAAGTGCGAACACGCCCACAAGGACGAGCGCCACAACGATGCCGATCAAAATCAAAAACAGCCGGCTTTTTGCCGCAGGCTTGGCCTGGCCGGCCTCGGTGTTACCTTCCGTGGTCATCCGTGACTCCGCTTTTCCTGAAAACGCTCACACTTCACGCCGTAACTGCCTCCCCCGAAGCCCCGTGCATCCTTCTGCGCTCTCGGCGCCCGTGAATGATGGAAAAGACGCAGGGAACGAAGAAGAGGGTGGCGAAGGTTGCGAACAGCAGCCCGCCGATCACCGCCCGGCCGAGGGGCGCGTTTTGTTCGCCACCTTCCCCCATGCCAATGGCCATGGGCACCATGCCGATAATCATTGCCAGGGCGGTCATGATCACCGGGCGCATGCGCACAAAGCCCGCTTGCAATGCAGCCTCCCTGGCAGTCTTGCCTTCATTCATTTGTTCGCGCGCAAAAGAAATCATCAGGATGCTGTTGGAGGTGGCAACTCCCACGCTCATAATCGCGCCGGTCAGCGAGGGGACGTTCAACGTGGTGTGCGTGACCAGCAGCATCCAGCAAATCCCCGCAAGGGCGCCCGGCAGGGCGGTGATGATGATGAAAGGATCGAGCCAGGACTGAAAATTGACGACGATCAGCAGGTATACCAGGACAATCGCGCCCACCACGCCGAACCCCAATCCGGTGAAGGAGCTCTTCATGGTTTGCACCTGGCCGCGAATGACGATGTGGCTGCCGCGCGGAAGCTGATTGCCGAGCTCTTTCACACGCTTGGCGACTTCATCGGAGACGGCTCCGAGATCGCGGCCGTCCACGGCGGCGTACACGTTGATCATTGGCTGGACATTGTAATGCGAAACAATCGCGGGGCGAGCGGTGGTGCTGGCTTGCACCAGGTTCCCCAGAATTTGCGGTGCGGCGCCCGGGCCGGTGCCGCTCACCGGAGTGTTCTGTAACGCCTGAAAGCTGTCCATGCGGTACTGCGGGGTTTGCACGGCTACGTTGTAGCTGACGCCATTTTTAGGATCGAGCCAGAAGGCCGGAGCGGTCTGGAAGCTGGAACTGAGCGACACCAGCACGTCCTGAGCCACGTCCCTGGCCTGCAAGCCCACCGACTGCACGCGAGTGCGATCAATGTCCATATGCAGCGTCGGTTCGTCAAAGGCCTGCTGCACGTGGACGTCCACCGCGCCGGGAATATGGCGAATTTCACTGGCAAGCTTTTGGGCAACGAGAAAATTGCCGGCTTGATTGTTGCCGGTGATGGCGACGTCGATGGGCGCGGGGGTGCCGAAATTTAGAATTTGCGTGACGATGTCCGCGGGTTGGAAGAAAAATTGCACCCCGGGGAACCGTTGCGGAAGCTTCTCACGAAGCTCGGCAACGTAGGAGCGGGTTGGCTTGCCGCGCAGGTCCTTTAACTGTACGAGAATTTCGCCGTCGGCGGTGCCGAAGGTTCCAGAATTACTGTAGCTGAGATTAATGCCGCTGTAGGGCACGCCGAGATTGTCGAGCACGGTTTGCAACTCTGTGGAGGGAATCGTTTCGCGAATTACGCTGTCGATTTGATCGGCGAGCCGTGCAGTCTCTTCGATGCGCAATCCGGTGCGCGCGCGAAAGTGCAGGCGGAGCTGCCCGGCATCGACCTTGGGGAAGAAATCGCGTCCGAGAACGAAGACTAAGCCCGCGGAGAGCACACAGAATCCCAGGAAGCTGGCGGCAAAGAGCGTGGAACCGTCCAGGGCGGCGTTCAGCGCGTCGCGGTAACCCTCGCGGAATTTCTCGAAATTGCGCTCAAAGCCTTGCTGGTAGCGTCGGAAAAATCCCTGCCTCTGGCCTTGGTGCTCGTCCGCGCGGTATTCGTCTTCGGCGCTCAGCAGATACATGGCCAGGGTCGGCACGATGGTGCGCGACCACATGTAGGAGGCGAGCATAGCGAAAGAAACGGCTTCTGCAAGGGGCACGAACAGATAGCGCGCCACTCCGGAAAGGAAAAACATGGGAATGAACACGATGCAGATGCACAGCGTCGAAACAAACGCGGGAACGGCAATTTGCTGCGCGCCATCGAGAATGGCTTGCACCGTCTCTTTGCCCATGGCCAGGTTGCGATTGATATTTTCGATTTCAACGGTGGCGTCGTCCACCAGAATGCCCACCGCGAGGGCCAGGCCGCCGAGGGTCATGATGTTGATGGTTTCATGCAGGGCGCTCAGCAGCAGCACGCTGACCAGGATGGAAAGCGGAATGGAGACGGCGATAATCACCGTGCTTTTCCAGTTGCCGAGAAACAGCAGAATCATGATGGCTGTGAGGCACGCGGCGATCAGCGCCTCGCGCAGCACGCCTTGAATTGAAGCGCGCACGAAGAGTGATTGGTCGAAGAACATTGTGACGTGCAAGGTCTCCGGCAGGGAACCCAAGTAATTCTGAATGGTTTGCTTGACGCGGCTGACGATATCGAGGGTGGAGGCGCTGCCGGTCTTGTACACGGCCATGAGCACGCCGCGCTGGCCATTGGCGCGCACGATGTTCGTTTGCGGAGCGAAGCCGTCGCGGATGTGCGCGACGTCGCGCATGTAAATGGTCGTGCCGTTCACCGTTTTCACCGGTAGATCGTTCAGCTCCGCCACCGTTTGCGGGCTGCCGTTCATTTCGACGGTGTATTCGAGGGTGCCGAACTTGGCGGTCCCGGTTGGCAAAATCAGGTTTTGCGCGTTCACGGCGTTGACGATATCGACCGGCGAAAGCCCTTTGGCTTGCAAGGACTGAGAATTCAGGTCCACGGTTATCTGGCGCTGCTTTCCTCCGTAGGGAAAGGGAAGCGCGGCACCTTGCACGGTGGCGAGCTGCGTGCGAATAAAATTGTTGCCGAAATCGAAAATGGCCTGCTCGCTGAGGCTATCGCTGGTCAGGCCGATCTGAATGACCGGCACGGTGGAAGCGGAATAGATGGCCACCAGCGGTGGCGTGGTGCCCGGCGGCATGGTGCGCAGGATCGTCTGCACAATGGCAGTGGTTTGCGCCAGCGCCGTTTGCACGTTGGCGTTCGGCTGGAAATAAATCTTGACGATGGCGATCCCGTTCAGCGACTGCGACTCGATGTGCTCCACGTCGTTGACTAAGGTGGTCACCGCGCGCTCTGAATTCGCGGTGATGCGCTGCTCCATCTCCTGCGGCTGCAAACCCGTGTAATTCCATATCAGGCTGATGACCGGGATGTTGATTTCCGGAAAAATGTCCGTGGGCGTGCGCATTAGCACCACCGGAGTCAGAAGAATGATTACGAGCGCCATCACGATGAAGGTGTATGGTCTGGATAGCGCTAATCGTACGATCCACATAAACTTGCTACATCCCTGTCAGGCGAGTTTGGAGAGCGGTCCGACCATTGGCCGGAATTCGCTCGGGCGGCTTGGCTACCTCTCTTAGATTCCTGAAACCGGCCATTCGGGTACGCGCGGTTCAGCGCGAAGCTCCGGCGCGCGGGTCAGGCGCGATGCACACTCCTTGCTGGAAGTCTAATGGCTTCTGGCGCTTGGGAACAAGCCCAGGGCCAAGCGAGGAGGGTTCCTCTGGCGCGGAAGAGGCGGTCGTCAAGACCGTTGGTCGGAGACCGAGCTGGCGGCTACTCGCGGAAGACAAAATTCAAGCGCAACCCGCAAATTTCGATGACGTCGCCGTCATTGAGGCGCACCGGTCCCTGAATCGGTTTGGCGTTTACGGTCGGTGTTCGGTCGCCCGGTCCGATGTAGTAGCCGTCATCGCGCTGATTGATCTGTGCCGCAACTTCCGGCTTGAACCAGCCCTTCAGGCGCACCGTAGCCATCTTGGATTTGCCGATGACTGCCAGCTTGTTGGCGATTACATATTCTCGTTGGTCAGACTTGCCGCCCAGAACTACCAGCGTGGGCATTTTGAGGCGGCCGGCGAATTGCGAACGCTCGCCCATGGCCGCCGCTTGCTGCAACATTTCGCGGCGAGCCTTGGTATCGAGCACCATGGTTTCATTGATGCGCGGCGCCGCCGCTTTGCGGCCGGTGTCCACCGACGTGGGCGCGTCGCCGGAGGCATCCACCTTGATGTGATGCTTGCCAATCCAGATGGAGTCGCCATCGTGCAGCGTGGCGCGCTCCACGCGCAGATCGTTGACGAACGTGCCATTGAGGCTGTCGAGATCCTCGACCACCAGGCGCCCGGCTTCAAAATAAACGCGCGCGTGATGATTGGACACCGCCAGATTGTCGACCGGCAGATCGTTATCCGGCGAGCGCCCGATGCCTACCGGCCGGGTGCCGACAGGCACTTCCTTCACCAGCTTGTTCTCGAACATCAGGCTGAGCTTCGCCATTTCACTTTCCTCCTGCGGAGCCGTTTCCGGCCGCCTTTTTCCGCGCCCCTGGGCGCAGCCACGAAAACCATCCTCGGGATTCCGCCCCGATGCGCACCACTACTACGGTGACGTTGTCCGCACCGCCGCGATCGTTCGCCAGTTCCACCAGCTTCTCCGCGGCACGTGTGGCGTCCGGCTCGGCCTGCAGCGTGCCGGCGATTTCCGGCTCGATCAACATGCGCGTCAAGCCGTCGGAGCACAGCAGCAAGATGTCTCGCGCGATGATCGCGTGCTCGTCGGCATCGACTTGGACCTCCGGCTGCGAGCCCAGCGCGCGCAACAGCACGCTCTGCATCTCGCTCTCTTCCGCTTCCGCGGGAGTCAGGATGCCTTGCCGAACCTGCTCGGCCACCAGCGAATGGTCGCTAGTGAGCTGCTGCAGGGATCCGGCGCGCAGCAGATACGCGCGGCTGTCTCCCACGTGCACAATGCTCAGCCGCGATCCGTCGATCCACGCTGCCGTCAGCGTGGCGCCCATGCCTTGCTGGTCCGGATGCTCGTGCGCCGACTCGAAGATCTTCTTGTTGGCCAGATGCGCGGCGCTGGAAAGGCGCTGGGTCTTGTCGCTCCATCCCGGTTGTTGACTGCCATACAGAGTGACGGCCGCATTCTTTTCTCCATCGACGCAGTGTTGCACGACGGTCTCCACCGCCAGCGCGCTGGCCACTTCGCCGTGCGCTTCTCCGCCCATGCCATCCGACAGCACGAACAAGTGCAGCGGGGCCGCAATGCGAAAGCAGTCCTCGTTGTTGGTGCGCACGCGCCCCACATCGGTCACGCCGCCACTGACGATCTGCACGGAATTCCCCACTTCGCGCGAGCACACTTCGCTCGCACGCATTGCTGGCAACCCTGTTCCCACGCTAACAGACCCGATGCACCTTCAGAAGGCTGTGAACCCTACTAATTACTCGCTCTTTGGCTACATTTCTGGGCCACGCGATGGAGTCTTATGAAGCGATGGCGGTGCGGGCTTAAAAGTCAAGACAACGGCGATTTCCGCTACAATTCCAGCATGCTTGGGCGTCGGAGTGTCGCGGCTTGCGCTGTGCTTGGGACGGCTATTTTTTCTGCCGCTTTCGCGCAACAACCGCCACCCGCATCCGCCGCGCGTATCCTGCTTTTGCCGAAGCGCATTGTTTCCGGAGAACGCGCCACCCTCGCGGTGCTGGACGTCAACGGCCGGCTCACGCCCGGAGTCACCGTGAATTTCTCCAACGGCGATCGTTTGACCACCGACGTCACCGGCCGCGCGCTTTTTGTGGCTCCGCTCAATCCAGGAGTCATCTATGCCTCCATCGCGCAGCGTCCGGGCCGCGTGCATACCACTGTCCTGACGGCGGCGGAATCCGCGGCGTCCGGTATTGAGGTGGCTTCGGCCCCGCGCTTCGCATCCTTGACCGACCGCTTTGAACTCTCTGGTCTAGGATTTTGCGGGGACGCCGACGCCAATCAGGTTCGCCTCGGAGGCCAGCCCGCATTGGTGCTGGCGTCGTCGCCATTGTCTCTGCTGGTGCTTCCGCCGGCGGATCTGGAGCCCGGGCGGGAGGTACTAGACATCACCTGCGCCAAGCGCACTAGTTCCTCGTTCTCCACTACGTTTGTGGCGCTGTCCCTCGAAGCGGACTCCACTCCGCTGGCTCCCGGCGAGCAGCGCACGGTTACCGTGCATGTGCGCGGGACGACCTCGAAAGTCGGTCTCGAAGCGCGCAACCTGGCTCCCGACGTGGCCGATTTGACCGCAGGCAACCCTGCCCGCATTTCCAGTACCGGTGGAGCGGACAACGTGGGGCGCTTTCTGCTCGTGGGCCGCCAACATGGAACGTTCCTGATCTCCATGCGACTCCTGCCTTCGGGCGCTCCTCCCCGTCCCTAAAACACTCGTCTGACTCTCCCCAAGCCTTCAAACCCTAGAAACAGAACCTTCGCGCTGGCGTCTACGTAATTGATAGGCTAGGTTCTTGGTGTCTCTCGCTGGCACATGGGGCTTTCGGGGAACGTTTGGGGAGGGAGTATGCATACGCTGCTGCAGGACATACGCTACGCCTTGCGCATGCTGATCAAGAATCCCGGTTTCAGCGCCATCGCGATCCTTTCGCTGGCTCTCGGCATTGGCGCCAATACCACGATCTTCACGGTGGTCAACGCCGTTCTGTTGAACCCCTTACCGGTCAAGGACATCGCGCGTGTGGTCGAGATCGACACTGTGGACACCAAGACTCGCGTCACCGCCGCCAACTCCACCAAGCTCGGCATGTCCTACATGAATTTCAACGATTATGCACGGCAGACTCAGCTTTTCTCGTCGATGACCTGCCTTGCCGGGCCGCTCTCGCTGACCTGGAGCGGCGGCGCCGAACCCCGGCAGTTGCAAGGCCAAATGGTGAGCGCTAGCTATTTTGACCTGCTGGGCCTGCGCCCGGCGGCCGGACGCTTTTTCCTGCCCGACGAAGACACCAAACCCGGTGGAAATAATGTTGCCGTGCTCAGTTACAGCCTGTGGACCAACAAGTTCGGCGCCAACTCCAAGGTCGTCGGCCAGACGATCACCCTGAACGCCACGCCTTACACCATCATCGGTGTCGCGCCTCACAGCTTCAAAGGCACCTTCACGTTTCTCAACGCCGAGGAAGTCTGGATCCCTGTGAGCATGTACCCCCA
>Ga0137398_10000184_pt1 | contig 19614 bp, 19 predicted proteins | sample czorhiz216metaG_FD_106659 | JGI IMG/M metagenome (GOLD analysis project Ga0137398, IMG submission 106659) | Vadose zone soil microbial communities from Angelo Coast Range Reserve, California, USA - czorhiz2.16 metaG | ecosystem: Environmental > Terrestrial > Soil > Vadose zone | place: USA...
GGAGCAACGCCCGCGCGATCAAGCACGCCATCCGCGCGGACGCGCGGTGCGCCGAGGCGCGGGTCGCGGATTTCATCCGCGAGGATCTCCAAAGGCTCGCTCCGGAGGCCGCGTGATCGCCCCCGCCGCCCGCGATGTGCACATCATCGGCGTCGGCTCCTGTACGCCCGACCGAGTGCTCACGAACCAGGATCTGGAGAAGATCGTGGACACCTCGGACGAATGGATCGTGAGCCGCACCGGGATCAAGGAGCGCCGCATCGCCGATCCGGACACGCCCGCCTCGGCGCTGGCCACCGAGGCCGCGCGGCGCGCGCTCCACGACGCCGGCGTCGCGGGCGGAGAGATCGATCAGATCATCGTGGGCACCGTCACCGGCGACCGGCCCTTTCCCTCCACCGCGTGCCTCTTACAGGATCGGCTGGGGGCGTCCTCCGCGTACGCGTTCGATATCTCGGCCGCGTGCTCGGGGTTCCTCTACGCGCTCTCGCTCGGGCGCACCCAGATCCTCGCGGGCGTGGCGGAGACGGTGCTGGTGGTCGGCGTCGAGACGCTCTCGAAGATCACCGATTGGACGGACCGGAACACATGCGTCCTCTTCGGGGACGCCGCGGGCGCGGTGATCCTCCGCTCCACGGGGCAGCCCGGCGGGATTCTCGCCACGAAGCTCCACAGCGACGGCTCGCTCACCAGCTTGCTCGAGATGCCGGGGGGCGGCTCGCTGAATCCCGCCTCCCACGAGACCGTGGACAAGAGGCTCCACTACATCCGCATGAGCGGGAACGACGTGTTCAAGTACGCCGTGCGCGCCATGGAATCGGTGGCGTGCGAGGCCCTGGAGCTGGCGGGCCTGAAACCCGAGGAGCTGGACCTCCTGATCCCGCACCAGGCCAACTACCGCATCATCGACGCCACCGCGCGGCGTCTGGGGCTTTCGATGGACAAGGTGTTCGTGAACCTGGACCGCTACGGCAACACCTCCTCGGCATCGATCCCGCTCGCGCTCGACGAGGCGAAGCGGAGCGGGCGCCTGAAGCCCGGCGATCTCGTGGAGCTGGTGACGTTCGGAGGCGGGTTCACGTGGGCGGCGGCGGTGGTGCGCTGGTGAGCCGCATCGCGTTCCTCTTTCCCGGCCAGGGCTCGCAGGCGGTGGGGATGGGCAGGACGCTGGCGGAGCGCTACCCCGAGGCCCGCGAGGTGTTCGAGCGCGCGGACCTCGTGCTGGGATTCCCGCTCTCCGCGCTCTGCTTCGGAGGCCCCATCGAGGAGCTGACGCGCACCGAGAACACCCAGCCCGCGCTGCTGGTGGTCAGCGTCGCCGCGGCGCGCGTGCTGGAGCGCCGCGGGGTGCGCGCCTCGGCGGGCGCGGGGCACAGCGCCGGGGAGTTCGCGGCGCACGTCGCCGCCGGGTCGCTCTCCTTCGAGGACGGCCTGAAGCTCATCCGGAAGCGCGGGGAGCTGATGGCGGCGGCGGGGAAGGAGCGGCCCGGGTCCATGGCGGCCGTTCTGGGGCTGGACGCCCCTGCGATCGAGCGCGTGCTCGCGGCGGTCGCGGCACCCCGGGATCTCGCCGCGGCCAATTTCAACTCGCCGGGCCAGGTGGTGCTCTCCGGAACGCCGGAGGCGCTCCTGCGCGCGACCGAGGAAGCGAAGCGGGCGGGCGCGAAAAAGGTCGTGCCCCTGCACGTGAGCGCGGCGTTTCACTCGCCCCTCATGGAGAGCGCCGCGCGCGGGCTGGCGGAGGCGCTGGACGTGGTCGAGATCCGGCCGGCGCGCGTTCCGGTGTTCGCCAACGCGACCGCCCGGCCCGCGCAGTCTCCGGACGAGATCCGGGTCACGCTCCGGGAGCAGCTCCTGAAACCGGTGCTCTGGGAGCAGACGGTGCGCGAGCTCCTGGCCCAGGGCGTGCGCAAGTTCGTGGAGGTCGGTCAGGGTCGCGTGCTCCGCGGTCTCGTGAAGAGCGTCGACCGGGAGGCCCTGGTCTTCGGCAGCGAGGATCCCGAATCGATCGAGGCCACGGTGCAGGCCCTGGAGGAGGTCGCGGCGTGACGGGGGCCCGGTTCCAGGACAAAGTCGCGGTGGTGACCGGAGGCGGGAAGGGCATCGGCCGCGCGGTCGCGGATCGTCTCGCCTGCGGCGGGGCCAAGGTGGTGCTCTCGGGCCGCGACGCATCCGCGCTCGAGACCGCGTGCGCCGAGATCCGCGCGAAGGGCGGCGAAGCCCTCCCGGTCGCGGGGGACGTGGCCCATCCTGCATACGCGGATCAGCTCTGCGCCCGGACGCTGGAGGCGTTCGGCCGCGCGGACATCCTGGTCAACAACGCCGGGATCACCCGGGACAACCTCGTCATGCGCATGAGCGAGGAGGAGTGGGACCAGGTGATGGACACCAACTTGAAGGGGAGCTTTCTCTGCATCAAGGCGTTCACCCGTCCTATGATGAAACAGCGCTGGGGCAGGATCGTGAACGTGAGCTCCGTGGTGGGTTTGAGCGGTAACCCCGGGCAGGCCAACTACGTAGCGTCCAAGGCCGGCGTGATCGGCCTGACGAAGGCCGTTGCGCGGGAACTGGCGTCGCGCCATATTACGGTGAACGCGGTGGCTCCGGGCTTCATCGAAACGGCGATGACGTCCGGCTTGAGCGAGAAAGTGCGCGAAGCGCTTCAGGCGCAGATCCCGCTTGGACGCCTGGGATCTCCGGAAGACGTCGCCCACGCGGTGGCGTTTCTGTGCTCGGAAGAGGCGGGCTACGTGACCGGCCAGGTGCTGTCGGTCGACGGCGGGATGAGGATGTGAAACGGATTCCCGAACGGGAATCCCCAAGGGAGGTGACGCAGGGAATGGCATCATTCAGTGAAGACCGGGTCAAGCAGATCATCGTCGATCAGCTGGGCGTGGCGCCCGAACAGGTGACGGCCGAGGCTTCGTTCATCGACGATCTCGGGGCGGACTCGCTCGATACCGTGGAGCTGGTCATGGCGCTCGAGGAGGAGTTCGACATCGAAATCCCGGACGAGGACGCCGAGAAGATGACCACGGTGGCCGACGCCATCAAGTATCTGGAATCGCACGTGCCGAAGAACGCCTGATTCGGCGCCGCGTGGGGCGCGTCTCGCGCCCCGCGGTGGGAGCACAGGCGAAGAAATCGAGAGAACGTTCGTGCCGTATCGGAGAAATGGGTACCCTCGACGGGTGGTGGTGACCGGGCAGGGCGTTGTCTGCCCACTTGGAAACACCGTCGAGGAATTCTGGAAACGGTTGATCGCGGGTGAGTCCGGAATCGGTCCGGTGACACGATTCGACACCACGGCCTACGACACGCGGATTGCCGGCGAGGTGCGTGGATTCAATCCGGAAGACGTCATGGACCGGAAGGACATCCGCCGCACGGATCGCTTCGTGCAGTACGCGGTGGCCGCGACCACGCAGGCGCTGGAACAGGCCGGCGTGAAGAAGGACGGAGGGGCCGTCGACCCCACCCGGTTCGGCGTCATCGTCGGATCGGGCATCGGCGGAATCTCCACGTTCGAGGACCAGCATCGCACGCTCCTCGAGAAGGGTCCGAACCGCGTCAGCCCGTTTTTCATCCCCATGATGATCTCGGACATGGCCTCGGGCCAGGTGTCGATCCTCTTCGGCGCCAAGGGCCCCAACTACTGCACCGTGTCGGCCTGCTCCTCGGGCGCCCACGCGGTCGGCGAGGCATTCCGGATCATCCAGAACTCCGAAGCGGAGATCATGATCGCGGGGGGCGCCGAAGCTCCGGTGACCCCGGTTTCTTTCGCGGGATTCTGCTCCATGAAGGCGATGTCCACCCGTAACGACGATCCGACCCGAGCTTCCCGCCCCTTCGATTGCCAGCGCGATGGTTTCGTGATGGGGGAGGGCGCGGGCATCCTGATTCTGGAGGAGCTCGAGCACGCGAGGAAACGCGGCGCCACGATTCTGGCCGAGATCGTTGGATACGGAGCCACGGGAGATGCCCATCATATGACCGCACCTGCCCCCGAGGGTGAGGGCGCAGCGCGGGCCATGCGGGCGGCCATCCACGACTCCGGACTGCCTCAGGGCGAGTTCGGGTACGTGAACGCCCACGGCACTTCCACGCCACTCAACGACAAATTCGAAACCCAAGCCATCAAGTCGGTATTCGGCGATCACGCGGCCCGAGTGGCCGTCAGCTCGACCAAATCGATGACGGGGCACCTGCTCGGAGCCGCCGGAGGACTCGAGACCATCATCTGCGTCCTCGCGCTCGAGCGGCAGATTCTGCCGCCGACCATCAATTACGAGCATCCCGATCCCGACTGCGATCTCGATTACGTCCCCAACACCGCGCGAAAGGTTGAACTGCGGGCGGCCCTTTCCAACTCACTGGGCTTTGGCGGGCACAACGTCACCCTGGCGTTATCGAGACTCATGGCCAAGGAGGGTCCTTAGGGATCCCGACAAACGTGAACTTATTGAGAAAGCTTCTAGGACTGGACAAACCCCCGGCACCGCGCCCTGCGCGGTCCGGAGTCAGTGAATTCGATCTACGCGGATTCGAAACCATGGTGAATTACAAGTTCCGGGACCCCGAGCTGGCGCGGCAGGCGCTGACGCATCGGTCCTTCCTCCATTCCCAGCCCGACAAGGACAAGAACGGCGGGGAATCCAACGAGCGGATGGAGTTTCTCGGCGACTCGGTCGTCGGGCTCGTCGTGAACGAGTTCCTCTACCGTAAGTTCACCTCGCTCCGCGAGGGCGAGCTGACGAAGATGAAGTCGCTCCTCGTGAGCCGCGTGATCCTCTCCCGCACGGCCAAGATCATGGGCCTCGGGAATTTCATCTTGTTGAGCGAGGCGGAGACGGGCTCGGGGGGGCGCGACCGCGCCTCCATCCTGGCCGACACCCTGGAAGGGGTGATCGGCGCGGTGTACCTGGATGGAGGGCTCGAGCCGGCACGCCGGCTGACCGAGCGCCTCCTGCTGCGCCAGGTGCACGAGATCCTGAGCGACGCGAATCTCGCCAACTACAAGAGCATGCTCCAGGAGTACGTGCAGGGTGAGTTCAAGACCCACCCGCAGTACCGGATCTCGAGCGAGATCGGCCCCGATCACGAGAAGGTGTTCACGGTCGAAGTGGTCGTGAACCAAAAGGTGTTGGGCCGCGGGCATGGCAACAACAAGAAGGAAGCGGAGCAGGAGGCCGCGCGGGACGCGCTCCTCCACTTCGAAAAGATCGTGCGGAGCGAAAAGGGACAGGAAAACAGGCGCCGCAGACGCCGGGGCGGGCGGGGTCGCCGCGCGCGTGGCGGAGGCGGCGGCCGGGGTCCGGGGCAGGGGCCGGGAACGCAGGGTGGCGGCAGGGAGCCGCGCGAGCCGCGTGAGCCGCGCGAATCCCGCGAACGCAGGGAGCCCGAAGGGGATAAGTCCCCCTGGGCCGCCTCGCACTTGCAGGCCGAGCCCTGAGCCTGATATAATCCACGCGTCGTCTCGACAGGGGGAGGAAGGCCCATCCGGGTCTTCCTCCATTCCTTTTTCCCGTGTGGAGGCGGCCGCGTGACCTCGAAAAGCAACATCGGCTCATGGATGGGCCCTGCAATGCTGTCCCTGATTCTTCTCGCGACCCTGGCCGGTTCTTCCTCGGCCCAGGCGCCCGCACCCCGCGTCATCCCCTTGAATCTGGAGTTCCTCGCGCGCTCCACCGTGGCCCAGGAGAGCGGCAGCATGGAGGAAGCACGGCATTGGGCCGAGGCGCTCGCCGCGTCGGATCCCGGCTCCAGCTTTGCCGCGTGGCGTCTCGCGCAGCTGCTCGAATCCTCCGGAGACGATGCGCAGGCGCTCACGTGGGGCAACCGTTCCCTCTTTCTCGACAGCCTGAACCAGGACGCGGCGATGCTCGTCGGGCGCATGCGCCTGCGCGCGGGGGAAGCCGCGATCGCGGCGAAAGCGCTCACGCCGCCGCTTCGGCTCCTGGGGGCGCGGCCGGAGCTCTACGCGCTCCGCGCGCTCGCCCACGAGTTGAACAAAAACTACGAGGCGTCGCTGGCCGACCTGAAGCGCACGGGGGAGCTCCTCCCCGACTTCGGGTGGGTGGCGACCGGCGTTCTGGCCATGGCCCTCGAGGACGGACGCCTGGAAGAAGCGTCGGAGGCGCTCGCCCTGGCGCTCTCGCTCAACCCCGACGACCCCCGGACCTTGGGACTGGGTGTCGACCTGGCGCGGCGTACCGGGGATTTGGCGCTGGAGCAGAAGCTGCTCCGCCGGCGTGCCGAGGCCTCCGACGCTCTTCCCGAGCAGGTCGCGTCCTACGCCTCGTACCTTTTTCGCGAGAGGGACAAGAAGGGTGCGGAGGCCTTCCTCCTGGCCGCGGCGCGCCGCGGTTTCGACCCCGTCGATGCTCGCGTGAACGCAGGCCGCTCGCTGGTGCGGGACGGGAGCTATCGGGCGGCGCTGGTCGCGGTGAAGCCGATCGAGAACAATGCCGCCGCCTTGCCGGTCAGGGGCCGCGCCCTGGTCGGCCTCTCCGACGAGAAGGGCGCGCTCCGCTGCTTCCGGAAGCTGGGCCGGCTCCGGACCTTCACGCCGGATGAGTCCCTCGCGGTGGCCTACCTCGAGATCAAGGTGGGGGACCGGCGCACGGGGGTGCAATTCTTGGAGGGCGTCCGGGAGGGGCTCTTCAGCAGCCCGCGCCGCATCCTGGCCGGGGCTCTCTGCTACATGCTCCTCCGTCACCCGGAGGAAGCGGTCTCGCTCATGCGGGAGGGCGCCGCCCGGGGCTCCGACAGCGCCAACCTCTACGCGGAATTGGGCCAGGCCGCCGTTTCGATCGGCGATAGCCTGGTGGCGGAATGGGCGTTCCAGAAGCTGAACGGCCTCGGCCGGGAGAATTCCGAGTGCCTTTACTTCCTGGCGGCATCAGATTTGAATCGGGGGGCTATGGACCGGGCGCTCCAGAGACTGGACCGGGCGGTGGAGCTCGATCCCAAGAACGGCCGGGCGCTGGCGCTTCTGGGGACCATACGTTACAATATGGGACAGTTGGAGTTAGCGAGGGATCTGCTGAGGCGTGCGGTGGGCTGCCCCGACACCGGGTCGGATGCGGAGGCGATGCTCGGGCGGGTCTGCCGGGCCCTGAGGCTGGATAGCGAGGCCAGGGCCGCGGAGTCGCGGGCTCGCGAGAAACACCCCCCCGCGACCCCGGCGGGGCTCACCCTCTTCTCCAGGCCCTAAGATTTCGATGCGTCCCGGAACCGGCAACACCCCGTGGTGTACGGACTACCACGGAGCGTGAATGCCTAGCGAGCTACGTCTGGTGAAGAAGCTCGAACTTGCCGAGCTGACGGATGAGGACGTCATGGAGCGCTGTGCCCTGGGCTCCGAGACGGCTTTTCGTGCGCTCGTCCAACGGTATCGCTCGCGGATCATGAACCTCGTGTGCCGGTTCATCAACGACCGGGACCGGGCCGAGGAGATCAGCCAGGAGGTTTTCCTCCGCGTCTATCGGAACCGCGAGCGCTACCGGAAGAGCGGCAAGTTCTCGACTTGGATTTTCACCATCGCGGTCAACCTGACCAAGAACGAGATCAGGAGCCGCGTGCGGCACAAGGGCACGTTCAGCCTGGATGCGATGGAAGAGGATTCCGGAGGGCAGGGGCTCGCGTTCCCCGATCTCAAACCCCTGCCCGACGAAGACCTGAACGCGAGCGAGATCCGCCGGCGCGTGGCGGAGGCGCTCGAAAAGATTCCCGCTCGGTACCGCGAGGCCGTGGTGCTCCGCGACATCGAGGGGTTGAGCTACGAGGAAGTGGGAGAGATCCTCCGAATCCCGGGCGGCACCGTGCGATCACGGATCAATCGCGCCCGGCTGATGCTGAAGGAGCGACTCAAACCGCATTTGAATCTGGAGGACGCATGAACTGCCGGTCGGTCGAATCATTGTTCTCGTCGTATGTCGAGGACGAGATCAGCCAGGAGGAGCGCCGCCATCTCGAGGCGCACCTCATGGGATGCCGTCGCTGCTCCATCGCGCTGCGCGAGGTGAGAGCGACCCTGTCGATCCTGTCGCAGGGGATGCCCGTGGTCGAGCCCAGCGCCCATTTCGACGAGGACGTCTTCGCGAGGATCCGCTCCGGCGAGGGGCTCCGTCCCGGCGTCCGCGAGCTCATCCTCGAGCTTCTCTCCCCGCTGCGCCTGAGGCCGCTCTACGTGGCGGGCGCAGGCGTCGCGGCCGCGTTGGTCGCGTTGGCGCTCTCCCCGGTCGGCCAGGGCTTCATGCACCCGATTCCCGCGCTCCCCGTGGCCTCGCCCACGCAGGCGCCGGCGACAAGGATCGCGGCCGGCCCTCCTGCCGGCGCCGCTTCCCCGGAGGCTCCCGCGCCGGTCCTCGCCGACCGGAGCGCGCCCTCGTCTTCGCGCGTGAGCTCGGTCGTGGCCAGTGCCTCCCAGCCGGGCACGGCGGGACGGGATTCCATCGTGGACGGCCGGGCACCGACCCAGCGATACACGGATGAGATCATCAACGACCAGTTCTATCTCGAGCGCGGCGGCCAAGGACAGGATCCCTCCATCGTCCCCGTCAACGAGACGCAGGACGACGGCGTATACATCGTCTTCTAGGCCGGCCGTCTGACTCGGAGCGCGCCCTCATGCCCGTGATCCGAATCCGGCCCCGGCGTTTCGCCGCACCGGCCCTGCTCTTGGGCTGGCTCGCCCTATGGATGTCGCACGCGGGCGCGGCCAGCATCCTCCCCCTGCGCTCCGAAGAAGCCACACTCCTGATCGGCGTCGATTCCGCGCGGACGAGCGTCGTGACCCTGGTCGCCCTTCCGGGCCAGGACTCGCGCCCCCGCGGGGACCGGCCCGTGCGGCGCCTCATCGGCACCGCCGTCGTGCTGAGCCCGAATCGCCTTCTCACCACGGCGAGCATGGCGATTCCGGGGGGCTCCTTCAGCGTGCTCCTCGGCGATGGGCTGAAGCGCGAGGCCCGGGTCCGGGGCGTCGACCGCCAATCCAACATCGCGCTCTTCTCGGTGGAGGGCGAGCCCCTCACCCCGCTTCGCCAGGCTTCACCCCAATCCATCGCCCCCGGCTCGTGGGTCGCGGTGATCTCGAACGTCAACATCACGACGCCCCAGATCACCCTGGGCCAGGTGGTGGGCCGCGGCGAGCGCGTGGACTTTCCCTACTCGGGCGAGATCGTGGAGATCGAGTCCTCCGCGTATCCGGGCGCGAGCGGCGGGGCGGTCCTGAATGAAGCGGGCGAATGGGTCGCGATCGTGGTCGGACGCGCCATGAAGTCCCGCGACCGCGCGCCCTCCTCGGCGGTAGCGGAGCCCGACGGTGCGGATCAGAAGCAGCCCGAGGATCTCCTGATCGCGCTTCCCATCGATCAGCTCCAGCGCATCTCGGAGGACCTCGAGCAATTCGGGAGCGTGCGCCGCGCGTTCCTGGGCGTCCAGATGAGGCGGGGCATCCTCGCGGACAGCCTCGGCGTGCTCGTGGAGGGAGTCGTCCCCAACAGCCCCGCGGACAAGGCGCACTTGAAGCCCGGGGACCGGATCCTCGCGTTCGAGGGAACGCCGGTGCACTCCAGCGACGAGATGACCTCGCTGGTTCGGGTCCTGAAGCCGGGGGACGAGGTGGAGATGACGGTCTCGCGCGGCGCCGACATCTTCCCCGTGCACACGACGCTCGAGGGCGCCCTGCATGCGCCCGTCCTGCCGCGCCCGGACGATAAGAGCGAAGAGATCAAGCGCCTGAAGCGTTCCCTCGACAAGCTGGACACCGAGCGGAAGCAAACCGAAGACCGGCTCAAGGCGCTCGAGGGACCCCCCCCGCGCTAGTCCCGGGCGGCACCCTGTGGTAGCCTGCCGCCCATCATGACGCGCCCCAGCATCCAGATCTCGGCTTCGCGCGGGCGCATTCGCTACCCGGTCCGGATCGCCCCGGGGCTCCTCGATCGCGCCGGCGCGCTGCTCCGCGCGGATCGCGCCCCGGGAAGCGTTCTCGTCGTGACCGACCGCACCGTCGCGCGCTTCCACGGCGCGCGCGTTCTGGCCAGCCTGCGCCGCTCCGGGTGGGCGCCCCACGTGGTCGCGCTTCCGCCCGGCGAGCGCTCGAAGACCCTCGCGCGCGTGCGCGCCCTCTGCGAGCGCTGGGCCGCGTGGGGGGTGGACCGCTCGGTCCCGGTGCTCGCGCTGGGCGGCGGCGTGGTCTCGGACGTGGCGGGCTTCGCGGCCGCCGCTTACGCGCGCGGGCTCGATTGGTACGCCTTTCCGACCACGGTGCTGGCGCAGGCGGATGCCTCGATCGGCGGCAAGGTGGGCGTGAACCTTCCCGGGGGAAAGAACCTCGTGGGCGCCTTCCATCACCCTCGGGGCGTCTTCTCCGATCCCGACGCGCTCCGGACCCTCCCGCCGCGCGCGCTCCGTTCCGGGCTGGCGGAAGTGGCGAAGATCGGCGTCATCCGGCGCCCCGCGATTCTCGACGGCCTGCGCCGGCTCGCGGGCGAGGGCGGCGCACGGTGGGCGCTCGAGGGGCCCGGCCGGGCGCGGCTCGCGGGCCTGATCCGCGCCGCCGCGCTCGAGAAGGCCTGGTACGTCTCGCGCGATCCGGACGACCGCGGCATCCGCCGCGAGCTCAACTTCGGGCACACGGTGGGGCACGCGCTCGAGGTCTCGCAGGGATACGGGCGCCTGACCCACGGCGAGGCGGTGTCGATCGGAATGGTCGCGGCGCTCAGGCTGAGCGTCCGCGCCGCGGGCCTCGATCCCGCCGCGTCGCGCGAGGTGGAGGATCTGCTGCGGTCGCTCGGCCTGCCGGTGGGGCTGAAGCACCGTCCCGGGAAGATGTTCTGGCGCGCGCTGGCGCGGGACAAGAAGCGTGGACGCCTTCGCACGCGAATGGTATTGTCCCCCGCGATCGGAGCGGCTAAAACCTATGAACTACCTTCGCTTACCCCGCTCCGGGGGGTTGTCCTGAGCCTCGTCCAGAAACCCTAAGAGGGGGCCATGTCCGAGGACGTAAACAACGATTCAACCGCGCTGCTCGAACGGATCGTGTCGCAGGATCCGACGTCGCCGCTTTACCTTCCCGTCGCCGAGCGCATGCGCGAGCAGGGCAGGGTGGAGGAGGCGATCCGTCTCTGCGAGGAACGCCGCGGGCGTCCGGGTCAAGGGGTCGGCGATCACGTGGTGCTCGGCCGCTGCTATCTGGCGGCGGGACGCCTGACGGAAGCGCGCGCCCAATTCGAGACGGCCGTCGAGCTGGACCGCGAGAACGTGGTCGCGCTCAAGGCGCTCGCGGGGATCTTCTCGCACGAGGGCCGTCACGGCGCGGCCTCCGATTTCTACCGGGCGGTCTGCCGCATCGATCCCGGCGATCTCGAGTCCCAATCGGCCCTCCACCAGATCACCTCCGGGGAATTCCCCGAGGTGCGCCCACCCGATCTGGTGGTCGCGCAGGGGGAGATGACCTGGCAGCCGGTGCAGCCGCCGCGCGAGGAGGAGTACCTGGGCGAGATCTCGCTCGGCCTCCACACCATCGAGTCCTTCGACGTCGAGGCGCCCAAGCCCTACGAAGCCAAGGTCCAGGATTTCCAGGAGATGTCGTTCGACCGGCTCGACGTCGAGTCCTCGGCCCCGCCGGCCACTCCTCCGGGGGAAAGCGAAACGTCCCCCTCTGTCTCAAAGCAAGGACCAGAGCCCTCGGGGGATGTTTCGCTTCCCCCCGGCGCGCATGCCTCGCACGATCCGGCCGTCTTCAACTGGACCCAGCTTCCGAAGAGCCCGCTTCCCGCAGGTCCGCCCGCCGGTCCGCCGAAGATCCAGCAGAACAAGTCGTCGTTCGAGACCTGGCTCAACCGCCTCAAGGGCGGCCGCCGCTGATGGCGAAGAGCACGAAGAAGGTCTGGGTCCTGAACGGTCCGAACCTGGGCCTCTTGGGAATCCGCGAGCCCGCGCTCTATGGAAGGGAGACCCTGGCCTCGATCGACCGCAGGCTGGTGAAGCTCGGGAAGGAGCTGGGGCTGGACGTCGAGTGCTTCCAGTCGAACCACGAGGGAGCGCTCATCGATCGTCTCATCGTGGCGATGGACGCCGTGGACGGTGTCGTCCTCAACCCCGGGGGTCTGACGCACACGAGCTGGTCGCTGGCCGACACGATGCGGGCCGTGACCGTGCCCGTGGTCGAGGTGCACCTCACGAACCTCTACGCGCGTGGCGGCGCCCGCTCCGTGAGCCTTCCGGCCGCGGCCGCGGCCGGCGTGATCATGGGATTCGGTGCCCGGAGTTACGAGCTGGGGCTCCACGAGCTCGCGGCGCGCCTCAGGCCGGCCGCCGCGCGGGGGAAGGGCCGATGAACCTGCGCCGGAAGATCGCCGAGATGGTCGCGATCATGCGCGACGAGGATCTGGCCGAGATCGAGGTCCGCCGTTGGTTCACGACCGTGCGGGTGCGGAGGCCGGGGCAGGACAGCGCGGCCACCGTGATCCAGGCGCGGGTGGTGGAAGAGACGGAGGGCCCGGAGCGCGCCGAGGCCGAGACCAAGCCGCTCAAGAACCTGATTCCGATCAAGTCGCCGATGGTGGGCACGTTCTACCGCGCGCCCGCGCCGGACGCGGACAACTACGTCGAGGAGAACAGCGCGGTCACGGTGGGGCAGACCGTCTGCATCGTGGAGGCGATGAAGCTGATGAACGAGATCGAGTCCGAGGTGGAGGGGCGCATCGCCCGGATTCTCGTGGAGAACGCTCAGCCCGTGGAGTACGGGCAGACCTTGTTCCTGGTGGAGTCCGACACCGCGGCGTAGCCGTGCGAGGGGGGTGGGGATGAACATCAAGCGAGTACTGCAAAAAATGGTGGAGCTCAAAGCCTCCGACCTTCACGTGAAGGTGGGCACCAAGCCCACCGCGCGCCAGAACGGGTCCCTGGTCACGCTGGACGAGCCGGCTCCGGGCCAGGCCGACCTCGAGGCGATCGTGGATCAAATCCTGACGCCGAAGCAGAAGAAGACCTTCGAGGAAACGAAGGAGGTCGACTTCGCCTTCGGCGTGACCGGCCTCTCGCGGTTCCGGACCAACTTCTACCAGCAGCGCGGGACCATCGCCATGGTGTTCCGGCAGGTGCCGGCCACGATCCCGTCGTTCGAGGAGCTGAATCTCCCCTCGACCATCGAGGAGATCGCGACGCGGCCCCGCGGGCTCGTGCTCGTGTGCGGGACGGTGGGGAGCGGCAAGTCCACGACGCTCGCCGCCATGATCGACTCGGTGAACCGGACGGTCGCCAGGAACGTGATCACGATCGAGGACCCGGTCGAGTTTCTCTACCGCGACAAGAAGAGCACCATCTCCCAGCGCGAGGTCGGCCTCGACACGGCCTCCTTCGCGGAGGGTCTGAAGCACATCTTGCGCCAAGATCCCGACGTGATCCTGATCGGTGAGATCCGGGACGCGGAGACCATGCAGACCGCGCTCATGGCGGCGGACACGGGGCACCTGGTGCTCAGCACGCTCCACACGACGGACGCGCCGCAGACCATCAACCGGATCCTCTCCTTCTTCCCGCCGCACCAGCACGAGGAGACCCGGTACATGCTCTCCTCCACGCTCCAGGCCGTGATCGCGCTCCGGCTCATGCCGCGCTCCGATCAGTCCGGGCGGATTCCGGCCGCGGAGGTGATGGTGGCGACCGCCACCATCCGCGAATACCTTCTCGACCCGTCGAAGACGTCCCTGATCAAGGGCGCCATCCAGGAAGGCGTGTCGCAGTACGGCATGCAGACCTTCGACCAGGCGATCATGAAGTTCCACACGGAGGGGAAGGTCAGCCTCGAGACGGCGCTCCGGTACTGCTCCAATCCGAACGAGTTCGAGCTGCGCGTGAAGGGGATTCACGCCACGTCGGACGAGTCCTGGAAGTCGTTCGAGCACAAAGAGAGCCCCGTCTAGCCGAATGTTCAAGAAGATCCTGATCGCCAACCGCGGCGAGATCGCCTTGCGGATCATCCGCGCGGCGCGGGAGCTTGGAATCGAGACCGTGGCCGTCTACTCGGAGGCCGATCGGGATTCGCTGCACGTGCGCCTCGCGGACGAGGCGGTCTGCATCGGGCCCGCGGCTTCCGCGGCGAGCTATCTGCACATCCCCCGGATCATCAGCGCCGCCGAGATCACGGCGGCCGACGCGATCCATCCAGGGTACGGTTTTCTCTCCGAGAACGCTCACTTCGCGGAGGTGGTCGAGTCGTGCAACATTCGATTCATCGGGCCGACCTCCGAGATGATCCGGCTCATGGGGGACAAGGCGGTCGCGCGGAAGACCATGGTGAAGGCGGGCGTGCCGGTCACGCCGGGAAGCGAGGGCGCGCTGGAATCGCCCGACGACGCGGCGGCGGTGGCGGTGGGGCTGGGCTACCCGGTCATCATCAAGGCGGCGGCCGGAGGCGGCGGGAAGGGGATGCGGATCGCCAACGACGAGTCCTCGTTAAGGAACGGGCTCCGCACCGCGCAGGCCGAGGCGGAGGCGAATTTCGGGAACGGGGCGGTCTACCTGGAGCGGTACGTGCAGAATCCTCGCCACATCGAGTTCCAGGTGATCGGGGACAAGCACGGGAACCTGATCCATCTCGGGGAGCGCGAGTGCTCGATCCAGCGGCGGCACCAGAAGCTGGTGGAGGAATCGCCGAGCGTGGCGATCGACGACGAGCTGCGCACGAAGATGGGATCGGCCGCCGTCACCGGCGCGCGCTCGATCGGCTACGAGAGCTGCGGCACGATCGAGTTCCTCCTGGGGGCGGATCGGCAGTTCTATTTCATGGAGATGAACACGCGGATCCAGGTGGAGCACCCCGTGACCGAAGAGGTGACCGGCTATGACCTCATCAAGGCGCAGATCGCGGTGGCCGCGGGGGAAGCCCTGCCCTGGAAGCAGGACGAGGTGCGCCTTCGCGGGCACGCGCTGGAGTGCCGCGTGAACGCGGAGAGGCCGGACCGCAATTTCCAGCCCTCACCCGGAAAGGTGAGCTATTTCCACGGGCCGGGCGGCCCCGGCGTGCGCGTGGACAGCCACCTCTTCTCCGGCTACGTCGTGCCGCCGAACTACGACTCGATGGTGGCGAAGATCATCACCTGGGGACGCGATCGCATGGAGGCGGTGGTAAGGATGCGCCGGGCGCTGGAGGAGACGGTGGTGGAGGGCATTGACACCACCATCCCGCTCCACCTGCGCATCCTCAAGGACGACGCCTTTCTGAAGGGCGAGATCCACACGGGCTACCTGGATCAGCTCTTGAACGCGGAGCCCGCCCCCCAGTGAAACGCGTCGACCTCTACGTGTTTCCCAACGAGCTGGAGCGCGCGTCGCTGGACGCGCGTCAGATCGCGGTCATCGACGTGCTGCGCTCTTCCACCAGCATCGCGACGGCGCTCCTGAACGGCGCGGCGAAGATCATCCCGGTGAAGACCGTCGAGGAGGCGACCCGGCTCCACGAGACCCTCGACCCCAAGTCGAGCCTCCTGTGCGGCGAGCGCGAGGGGCGGAAGGTCAGCGGCTTCGCGCTGGGGAATTCCCCGCGCGAGTACACGCGGAAGAAAGTGAACGGCGCGACGCTGATCTTCGCGTCCACCAACGCCAGCCCGCTTCTGGCGGGCCCCCTGGCGGGGCGGGACTCGATTCTCCTGGGCTACGTGAACCTGAGCGCGGTCGTGAAGGCGGTCTCGTCCGTGGCCGCGGACCTGACGATCGTGTGCGCCGGGCGGAACGGGCGCTTCTCGCTCGAGGACACCGCCTGCGCCGGGGCCTTGATCCGGAGGCTCCACGACGCGGCCCCCGAGCTGGAGCTGAACGACGCGGCCGCGTTCGCGCGGGACTTCGACGCGGCGATGGGTGCCTCGCCCGAGGCGATCCTCCGCCGTTGCGAGCACGGCCGCTATCTCGCGGAGCTGGGGTTCGAGGAGGACCTTCCGGTCTGCGCGGCGGTGGATTCGGTGCCCGTGGTGCCGCACCTGAAGGAGGGGCGCATCATGGGAGAGCCGCTGGCGGAGAAGATGAAACGCCCGGTGACGCGAGGGAGCGTCGCGGAGGGTTGATCACCCGAGGGTTGATCCCGGGACCTCGACGGCCGGGGGGTTGGATTCTCTCGTCTCGCCCCGACGCTCGAAATCACGAATCGAAAGTTATCGTGTGACCTTGCAAGTGGTTCCGTGACCGCAACTGGCCCCAGGGCCGGTAATGCGCTCACAATCACAAATCAAAAGTTATCCTGTGATCCCGCAAGCGGTTCCGTGATTGCGACTCGTCCCAGGACGAGCTAGGCCCCTACAATCCCCGGCGTGCGCGGCGGAGCAGCTCCAGCCCCAGCCCGCCGAAGACGATGTTCCCGAGCCAGGCCCCGACCCACGGCGGCACGGTCCCTCCATGGCCCAGGGCCTGTCCGGTGCGGATGATCGCGTAGTAGACGAAGCTGATGAACACGGCCAGGCCGAAGCTGATGGCGAGCCCGCCGCGGCGCACCCGGATCGCGAGCGCGGTCCCGATCAGAACCACGATCAGGTTCGTGAGCGGAAAGCTGACCTTGAGATAGAGGTCGACCAGATATTTCTGCACGCGGCTTCCGCTCTGCCGCAATCGATGGATGTATTTCTCCAGCTCCCAGTAGGAGAGCGCCTCCGGCTCTTCCTCGGCCTTCGCGAAGCTCTCGGGAACCTCCTGGAGCCCAGGGATCACGAGCTCGTTGAAGTGCGCGGCGTGCTCCCCGTCGCGGTCGAACCTCCGAACGAAGCCCTCGTGGAACACCCAGTGGTGGTTCACCCAGGTCGCGGACTCGGCGTCGATGCGTCCGTTCAGGGTGTGCTGCCGGATCTGCTGGATGACCACCTCGCGCATCGTCTTCTCGGGGATGTTGTAGGTCCGGATCAGGAACGTGCGTCCGTCGGTCCCGAGATAGGCCAGATTCGTGCGCACGGAGGCCCCCTCCAGATTCTGGCGCTTGATGTCGCCCCGGTAGATCCTGTTCCGCTCGGCGTTCAGCCTCGGCAACATGGTCTCGTTCGTCACGAAGACGGCGGCGCTGACCAGGAACGCGAAGACATAGAGCGGCAGGACGATCCTGGTCAAGCCGATGCCCGCCGCCTGCATGGCGGTGAGCTCGTTGTGCCGGCCGACCTGGCCGAGCGCGAGAAGGCACGAGAGGAGCATCGACATGGGGAGCACCAGCGTCACGATCCCGGGGATCGAGACCAGGTAGAAGTGGATCACCACGGAGAGCGGGACCTTGTTGTCGAGAAAGGAGTCCAGCTTCTCGAACACGTCCACGACGATGAAGATGGCGACGAAGAAGGTGAGCCCCATCAGGAGCGAGAGGAGCTGCTCCCGCAGGAGGTAGCGGTCGAGCCGCCTCACGCCTTGGACATCCGGTGCTCCGGAGGGGCCGGCCGGGAGCGGCGCGCGGGCCGCCGGATGAGCTCGGCGGCCTGGAGGGTGAGGTAGAGTCCGATCAGGCCGATCACGACGTTCGGCGTCCACATCGCGAAGGCCGGGTTCAGGAAGCGGCGGTCGGCCAGCTCCTCCCCTCCGGCGAGGCAGAGATAGTAGAAGACGAAGAAGAGGATCGAGAGGAACGCGACCCCGATGCCGCTCTTCCGGGCCCGGATGCCGAGGGGTGCTCCGACCAGAACGAACACGATGCACGCGGCCGGGATCGAGAACTTCTTCTGGATCTCGACGTCCAGGCTGTTGATCCGCCGATCGAGGGCGTCCACCTCGATCTGGCGCATCTGGATCATGTCCATGGTCCCCGGGTCGATGAAGAGGCCCGGCGGCTTCCCCGAGGAGAGCTCCGCCGGCGGCCGGACCGGAGAAAGGGCCCCGAGCACGCTCCGGATCCATCCCCAGAGGCCGCGCGGGGGCTGTCGGGGGACCGCCGCCTTCACGAAATCGTCGTAATCCTTGTAGCCCGCCTTGTGAATCAGGGTGTCCCGGGCGGCTGTCGATACCGCCAATTCCTTCATCAAGTTATGGATCTGGCCGCGCATCATCCCGAGGCTCATCTCCCGGTCTCCCCGCGCGCTGGAATCAGACCTCTCCAGATCGGTCCCCGCGTTCCGAATATTGATGATATGGGTCTTGAACATGAGGCGCCGGTAGACGCGCTCCTGGTCGTTGGGCGGCATCTCGTGGATCTCGCCGTCGTGGAGCTCCAGGGTCACCACGCGCCCGTCGGGTGAGCTGTGGAAGACACCCCAGTCGGCCAGGATCGTGGTCGGGCGCGCGTTCGAGTTCAGCTGGTATATCTTGACGCCCCGGATCTCGTTCGTCCGGTTGTTCACCTTCTCGACGAAGATGTTGTAGCCCTCGAATCCATCGATGAATACGCCCTCGCTGATCTGGGCCGTGGGCCGCTTGCGGCTCACGTCCACCATGAGGTTGGCGAGCGCGTGGTTGGTTTCCGGGAGGATATGGTTGTTGAAGAGCACGAGCCCGCCCGCCAGCACGGAGGCGGCCAGGAGGGGTGCCCCGATGATCCGGAGGAGGTTGATGCCGTTGGCCCGCATGGCCGCGATCTCGTTGTCCTGCGCCAGGCGCCCGAACGTCGCGAGCGTGGCGATCAGGACCGCGCAGGGCACCGCCAGCGCCAGCATCCATCCCATGGAGAGCGCGAACAGCTCCAGCACGATCCCGGCCGAAACTCCTTTCCCGACCGCCAGGTCCACCAGGTCGAACAGGAAGTCCAGCGTGAGCAGGAAGATCACGATGCTGAAGCCGATGAGGAACGGGAAGACGTGCTCGCGCAGGACGTACCGTTCGAGTATTCTCATATGGCCCTACCTTTTAACACATTTCAGGCCGAACCGCCGCCCGATCCAGGGGTTCACATTCGTACGTGACGGGGCCCAGGACCCGGTCTGACCCATTTGATCCCAGAGCGACCGTCGCATTCATGATGCATTACCCCAAGCCACGTATCTTTCTTGTTGTTTGCATCGTCTTAGCCGCCTGCCTGTTGCCGGCGGGCGCGGCGTGGGCGGGACTCTGGGGCTACCGGGGCCCCAACGATCCCGGCCTCGGTCCCACGGCCCTCGATACCGAGCCCAGCGATCTCCCCCCCGGATGGGCCCTGACCCACACGGATCCGAATGGGTTGCCGGAGGCCGCGCGGCGGGATCCCGCCGTCACCTACGATCCCACCATCGGCCAGATCCGCGAGTCCTACACCGAAGGCGGCGTGGAAACGCAGACGCCGATGATCACGGATCTCGATGAGTACTCGAACGTGCTCACCACCCGTACGTACCGGAGATTGTGGCGCGACAGCTCGCACGATACGCGGTCGATCGCCCGGGGCGTCGCCAAGAAGCAGGCGGGGCTCTTTCACTACGAGATCCCGATCCAGATCCCGAAGTTCGCGCGCGGCCTCCTAGGCGACGGCGCCCCCAACATCGACGTGTCGGGGAGCGAGACCATCACGCTGAGCGGCGTGAGCGATTGGACGGTCCGGCCCCAGGGTGCGGTCAACCAGGAGCACGCGCGCCCCAGCGCCTTCCCGTCCCTCGAGATGAAGCAGGATTTACAAGTGAATCTCACCGGCTCGATCGGCGACAAGATCAAGGTGGACGTGGACCAGTCGAGCAACGTCCA
>Ga0137398_10000185_pt1 | contig 19612 bp, 17 predicted proteins | sample czorhiz216metaG_FD_106659 | JGI IMG/M metagenome (GOLD analysis project Ga0137398, IMG submission 106659) | Vadose zone soil microbial communities from Angelo Coast Range Reserve, California, USA - czorhiz2.16 metaG | ecosystem: Environmental > Terrestrial > Soil > Vadose zone | place: USA...
AGCCCCATCAGGAGCACGAGCACGAAGGGGGGCGCGTGGGTCTCGTCCAGGCGCTTGCGCTCCGCCTCGGAGGTCTTCGAATGCCGCGCGCGCTGGGTCCGGAGGATCTCCAGCCGCATGAAATCCGACTCGACCTCCTCGGGGGCGTTGGACAGATAGCTCAGGTTGTCCGCGATCTTGCGATCGATCTCCTGCAACCGGTTCCTGGCCTTGCGGGCCCGGCTGAGCTCGATCCCGATCTCCGGCGCGCGCTTCAGGAGCTTCCGCTGCTCCTCGCGGAGCCGGACCAGGGTCTCGAGGTCCGCCAGGAGCCGCTCCTTCGCGGTCATGTCCCCCTTGAGCCCGGCGACGCGCCCCTCGGAAGCGTTTCGCTCCGCGAAATTCGACTTCAGCTCCCGGAGCACGTACTCCGAGCGCGTGAGGCGGCCGCGCAGAAGCTCCAGGGCCTGGAGACGCCTCTCGATCGAGCGGTCGTTGCGCTTGCGCTTCTGCGGATCGAAGGGGTGCTCGCGCGTGAGCGCCTCCAGGCGCTCCAGGAGGGCGTTCTGGATCTGTTGATAGTCCGCCTCGACGGCGCCCGAGATCAGATGGCGAAGCTCGGGCGAGATCTTGGTCTCGAGCGCGTTCTCGTGGACGAAGCAGGACTCGCGGAAGAGGCGCGCCTCGGTGAATCCGAACCAGGAGCGGAGGTGAGTCTCGTATTGCTCGAGCTCCGGCCCGCGGCCTCGAGGATTGGCGACCCCCTGGAAGAGCACGGCCTCGACCTCGCTCCCCTGGGGGGCGAGGCGCTCCACACAGACTTCGTGGGTCCCGAAATCGCGCCGCGTCCGGTAGCGCAGGCCGCCGGCCTCGAACTCGAGGACCGCCCGGTGGCGGGCGCTCTCCCAGGGCTTGGCGCGCGTCTCCTCCTCGTGCGAGGAGAACCCGAAGAGCGTCGCGGCCATGGCGGCCGCCAGCGAGGACTTGCCCGACTCGTTGGGACCGATGATGAGGTTCAGCCGCTTGGGCTCGAACACCGCCGTGAACCCGAGGACGGGGCCGAAGCCCTCGATTTCGACTCGCTCAAACCGCATGGCGTGGATTCTGGAATTCCGAGAGCCCGAGCCGGAGCGCGAGCGTCACGGTTTCCTTTTCCTGTGGGGTTCCGGCGTGGGCGAGGCGATCCAGCGTCCGGCGCACGAACGCCCCGCGGATCGTGGCTTCGTCCCGGAACTGGCCGAGGAGTGCCATGTCCATGAGATACGTCCGGTCGTCCAGCTCCAGATGGAAGAAGCGCTCGCGGATCGAATCTTGGGTCCGCTCCGCCTCGAACGCGAAATCGGCCGCGCCCTCGAGCCGCACCCGGACGATCTCGCGCTCGCCGGCGAAGGCGGTCAGCCGCTCGAGAAGGCGCCGCTCGTCGTGGATCGCGGCGTTCATGAAGTCGATCGACACCTGGGAGAGCGTGCGGGTGTTCCAGGGCTTCCGCTCCAGCGCCACCGTGCCCTGCGAGAGGGTGACCACCAGGAGGTAGCGCGGGCCGTCCTCGCCGAACTTGCGTCCCTCGAGGGTGCCCGGGTACACCGCGACGGAGCCGCCTTCCCGCACCTCCACGAAGTTGTGATAGTGCCCCAGGGCCAGATAGTTGAGCCCCGAGCCGCCGATCTCGGAGCGATCGATGGGCAGATCCGAGGCCCGGATCTTCCAGGTCGGGCTGTCTTGCAGCGCGCCGTGGAGGATCCCCACGTGGTAGTCGGCGATGCCGCTGCGCGCGAACTCCGAGAGCGGGCGCGCCGCGACGGCGGGGTCGTAGGCAATCCCGTACGTCTGCACCGTCTCGTCCCGGATCGTGAGGCGCGGGCCGGCGGCGAGGCGCGGCTCGGTCAGGAGGTACGCGCCCTCGGGCAGGCGAAGCCGCCGGTAGATGGAGCGCCGGTAGGAGAAGGCGTCGTGCGTCCCGGGGACCAGGACGACCGGGATGGAAGCTTTCGACAGCCGCTCGAGGCAGGACTCGACCTGGAAGACCAGGCTCTCGTCCGGGTCGTGGGTGTCGAAGAGGTCCCCCGCGATCGCCACGAGGTCGACCGGATGGTCCGGGGACACCGCGAACTCGATCGCGCGCTGGAACGCACCCAGGAAGTCCCGCGTCCGCTCCGGGCCGTGCTCCCCCATCGAGGGGAACGAGACCCCGAGGTGCAGATCCGCGAGGTGAAGGATGCGAACGCTCACAGGCTTATACCCCCATCGTTCCCCGGCCGGCCCATCCGGCGCAGGTCCCGCAATGCTTCCCGATGCGAGCGGAAGGCGATCGGGCGCGGCAATCGGTCGAGCGGGAAGAACCCGAGCTCGATCGCGTCGTCTCCCGCCTGAAGCTTCCCCCCCAGCACCCGCGCGTGGTAGAGGATCAGCACCGCGCGCGTTCGCGGATCGTCGCGTCCCGCGTACACGCCGAAGAGGCCCGTCAGCTTCACCCGAAGCCCCGTCTCCTCCCGCGCCTCGCGCACGGCCGTTCTCTCGGGGTGCTCCCCGTATTCCATGAATCCCGCCGGGATCCCCCAGGCGTTCTTCCGCGGCTCGTGCCCCCGGCGCGCGAGGAGGATGCTCCCCCCGCGCCGGATCAGCACCCCGCACGCGGGCACCGGATTCCGGTACGCGATGAATCCGCACCGGGCGCAGGCGCTGCGGCGCACCCCGTGCTCCGTGATCTTCCGCATCCGGCCGCCGCAGACCATGCAAAAGCGCGCCTCGGGGCGCGTCGTGCCGACGGCGGCCTTGCGCCGCACCTTCCCTTTCCCCTTATCGCCCATCATCTTCCCGACCGGCCCCCGGGACTAAGCGGCGTCCGTCCATGGAAAAATCGGCCAGCCATCGGCCTTCCTCAAGCGGAATGTGGATTTGGATACTCCCACGAATGTGGGAGGTGGATGGAGGCGAAAGAGCTCAGACGGGGACGGACGAGCGGTCAGTAGTTCCGCTCTTCGTCCTCTTCCTCGTCCTCTTCTTCTTCTTCGGATTCCTCGAGGCCCCGCTCCTCTTCGTACTCCAGCATGAAGTATTCGCGGAAGGGATCCACGAGGTCGTTGAAGGCCTTGTGCGGCGAGGAGACGCCGTATTCCCGGAGCTTGTCGCAGATTTCCCCGATCAGAGCGTCCATCCGTGCCGAGAGGTTAGTCTCCGCGATGAGACGTTCGACGAGCTCTTTGTCCTGGTCGTGGGCGGCCATGGAGGTCTCCTCGGAATGGGCTGTGCGGCCCCGGAAAACTCCTCCGGGTCACACCTATTATATCAGAACACCGAGCACTTTGCGCGGTTCGGGTTGGGCCGTTCCGGGGCGCCCGCGCTTGACAAGCTCAAGCGCTCCCTTGAGCATGCGGCCGCGTGACTCACGAGGCCACGCCCCCGCCCGATGACCCGGCGGTTCCTTCCGCCGTGCCGGCGAGCCAGGCCGTTCCCCCGGCGGCCCCGTCTTCGCCGACGACCGCGGCCGGCCGTGAGGGCGGGCTGGCTCGCGCCGCCGGAATCGTCTCGCTGGCCACCCTGGCCAGCCGCGTCCTCGGCCTGATCCGCGAGCAGGTATTCGCGGCGTTCTTCGGCGCCGGCTTCGCGGTGGACGCCTTCCAGGTCGCCTTCCGCATCCCCAACCTGCTCCGGGATCTCTTCGCCGAAGGGGCCATGAGCGCCGCCTTCGTGCCGACGCTCACCCGGGTACAGGAGCGCGAGGGGCCCGAGGCGGCCATGCGCCTGGCCAACCTCGTCGTCAACTTCCTCCTCGTGACGGTCTCGACCATCTGCCTCCTGGGCGTCCTCTTCGCGGATCGTCTGGTGCCTTGGATGGCCCCAGGTTTCGGGCAGGTGCCGGGAAAACTCGAGCTCACCACCCAGATGACCCGGATCATGACGCCCTTCCTTCTGCTCGTGGCGCTGGCGGCCGCGGCGATGGGCGTTCTCAACACGCGCCGGATCTTTTTCGTCCCCGCGATCGCCCCGACCATGCTGAACCTGGCCCTGATCGCGGCCGGATTCGTCCTCTCGCCGCTCTGCCCGCGGTTCGGGCTCCAGCCCATCGTGGGCATGGCGTTCGGGGTGCTGCTGGGGGGACTGGGCCAGCTCCTGATCCAGGTTCCCTCGCTCTACTCCCAGGGGTTCCGATGGCGGCCCGCCATCTCCTTCCGGGATCCCGGCGTGCTCCGCATCGTCACGCTGATGGCGCCCGCCGCCGTAGGCCTCGCGGCGACCCAGGTGAACATCTTCGTGAACACATTCCTGGCCTCGATGCTGCGGCAGGGGAGCGTCTCCTGGCTCAACTACGCCTACCGCCTGATGCAGCTTCCCATCGGGCTCTTCGGCGTGGCCATCGCCACCGTCACGCTCGCCGAGGTGTCGCGCCACGCGGCGCGGCGGGAAATGCCGGAGCTCAAGCGCACGATCTCCTTCTCGCTGCGGTTCGGGCTCTTCCTGACGCTCCCCGCCACCATGATCCTCATGGCGCTGGCCCATCCCATCGTGGCCCTTCTCTACCAGCATGGCCGGTTCGGTCCCGAGGACTCGGTGCAGACCGCGCAGGCGCTCTGGGGCTACGCGGTGGGGCTCTCCGCGTTCTCGGCGGTACGGGTGCTGGTGCCGGTCTACTACTCGCTGGGCATGACGAGGGTCCCGGTCACGATCTCCTTCGTGACGATCGCGGTGAACATCGTGCTGAACATCCTCCTCATGCACCCGCTCCAACACCGCGGCTTGGCGCTCGCCACCTCGATCAGCTCGGTGCTGAACTTCGTGCTGCTCTTCGAGATGCTGCGGCGGAAGATCGGCCCGATGGGGGGCCGCGTCCTCGCGCGGGCAGCCTCGAAGATCTTCCTGGCGTCGCTGCTCGCGGCCCTGGCGGCGTTCGCGGTGGCCACGGGGCTGGGCCGCGCGATGGGACCCACCGGCCTCATCGCCCGGCTCGCCGTCGTCCTGGCGGGGCTCTTGACCGCGTCCATCGTCTACCTGGCCGCCACGTTCACGCTCCGGATCGAGGAGAGCGTCCCGCTCTTCGCCTTCTTCGCCCGGTTTTTCCCGAAGGCCGGCCGCCGCTGACGGGGTAGAATCCCGCGCCATGGATCTCCTGGGCCATTTCCAGAGGCAGTTCGCTTACGACGCGTGGGCCAACGAGCAGGCGTTGGCTTCGCTGCGCGAGGGCGCGCCACCCGAGCGCTCCCTTCGATACATGGCGCACATCGTGGCGGCGGAATGGCTCTGGATGGGGCGGATCAAGCTATGGAAGCAGGAGTTCCCGGTGTGGCCGGAATGGACGCGCCAGCAATGCGAGGCTCAGGCGGGCAAGCTCCCGCCGCTCTGGCAGGATTTGATTCGGGGGATCCGCCCCGCCGGGTTCGATCAGCCTACGTCCTATACGAACTCCAAGGGAGAGGTGTGGGCCAGCGCGCTGGGGGATATCCTCACCCACGTCCTGCTCCACTCCGCGCATCATCGGGGGCAGATCGCGGCGGATCTGCGCGCGGCGGGGCTCACGCCCGCCACCACCGACTACATCCACGCCGTGAGGCAGGGGTTCGTCAGGTAGCGAGGCGGACGCGCCCCATTCCGCGCGGTTAACGATCTAGACCAGAAGCGCCCCGGTCCGGATCAGGTGGGCCAGCTTCGCCCTCTGCTCCGGGTTCAGGATGGCGTGCATCCGGCCCATCGCCCGATTCACAGCGGTCTGCAGATTCTCCGAGCTCTTCACCCGCAGCGATGCAGCCGCTTTGGATTTGGCCTCATCGAACGCCTCGGCGCCGACCGCTTCGGCATACGCGGTGAGGGCGCGTCGATCGTCCACGGCGGCCTGGGCCCGCTCGGTCTTGAGCTCGTCCAGGATCTTCGCGAGCTCCGCCACCTGGGATTCGTCCAGCCCGAGCCGGAACGCCAGAAACCGGAGTGGCCTCCGGACCCCGAACGCTCCGCCACCGAACGCGGCCTGGAATTCCTCGGGGCCGGTTTCGTAGCGCGGGCGATCCTCACCCTGGACGGCGGGGCCGCAGCCCGCGTACGCGCCACGGTGGGTCCCGTGGCGTCCATGCTTCCACCAATGCACCATCGCTGGTCGCATCGTGTTCCTCCTCTCGCCGGGGCTTATCCGCTCCCGGCGGGTTCATTCCGTGGGCACCATGCCGCACGGATTCCGTTTAGATTGCCGCTCCCGGCGCGGAGATGCGCCTTTATGATGCCTGCGATGAGCGACCGGCCGAACATCCGCCTCGTGTGCCTGGACATCGACGGAACCCTGACCGACGGCATCCTGGGCCCCGCGATCCCCGGGACCGCCGAGGCGGTCCGCGCCATCCGCGAGCGGATCCCGGTGCGGCTGGTGACCAACACCACGAGCTTGCCGCAGCGCGTCCTCGCGCGGCGGCTGATCGAGCAGGGGTTCCTGGACGCCCCCTCGTCGCTGGTGACGCCCGCCACGGTGGCGCGGCGCGTGCTCCCGGAGCGCGGCCACGCGGCCGGCGTCCTCCTGGTGGAGCCGGGTGCGCGCGAAGATTTTGCGTGGTTCACGGAGGACCCGGCCGGGCCGGCGGTGGTGCTCGCGACCGAGTCCCACGATCTACGGATTGCCGACCTCCAACCCGCATTCCGTAGAATCCTGGACGGCGCGGCCTTCTACACGCTCCAGCGGAACCGGTATTTCAAGAAGGGCGTAGAGCTGGTGACCGATCTCGGCCCCGTGGCGGCGTTTCTCGCGTACGCCGCGGGCCGCGAGGCGGAGACGCTGGGGAAGCCCTCGCCGATTCTCTTCGATTCGGTCGCGCGGGAGGCCGGCGTGTCGCGCGCGGAGATCGTCATGGTGGGAGATGACGCCGAGTTCGATGTCTCGGCGAGCGTCGCGCTGGGAATGTCCGGCGTTCTCGTCCGGACGGGGAAATTCCGCGCCGAGGACGCCTCGCGTTTCACGCCGGGGCCGACCGCGGTGCTGGAGAGCGTCGCGCATCTCCCCGGATGGCTTGCCGGAGCGAACGTAGCCTGATCGCAGCCGATTACGAGTTCCGCGTGCACCGTCTCTCGAACACGCGCACGCATCACGCAAGCTTCGCGTCGGATAGCGCCGCGTTTCGAAAAAATTCACCCGCGCCGTCGATCCACGCGCGAAATTTCTAGACTTTCCTCGCGATGCGCGCGGCGAAAAATATACGCGACCGCCCGCTTCGAAAATATTTTTCTGAAATCGCTTTTGCCTCTTCCCATGAACCGCCGCGAGCGTGTATTCATGGAACGTCTCGACGACGTGAAGCCGACGCGGTGAATCGAACCAAGGCGTCCCCCTCCGATTCCACGTGCGGGACCCTTTCGCGTTCCACCGCGGGGTAAACGCCGCGCTGGAGCGGGTGGAGCGGGAGGTTCTGGGTGTCGGTGGTGAAATCCAGCGCGGCGTCCGCCCCAGGCTCCGCCTCCGCATCCGCATCGTCCCCTCTCGTGTTAGATTCCCCCGCGATGAACGAGCCCGGCACCCCTCTCGAGCGGCCCCACGTCGCGGCCCTGGACGCCATTCTCGGGAAGCCCTTCCGCGTCCTGGACGACGGCCTGGTCCGCGTCATCGACTACATGGGGTCGGACGAGTCCATCGTGCAGGCCGCGCGCGTCTCCTATGGCGCGGGGACGAAGCGCATCCACGAGGACCGCGGCCTGATCCGCTACCTCATGCGCCACCGCCACACGACCCCGTTCGAGATGTGCGAGATCAAGCTGCACGTGCGGGTGCCCATGGATTGCTGGCGCCAGTGGATCCGGCATCGCACGGCGAGCGTGAACGAGTATTCCACTCGCTACTCGGTCGCGATCGATGCCGCGCAGAGGACGGCGCCGGGCGAATGGCGGCTCCAGTCGCAGAAGAACAAGCAGGGAAGCGATGAATTCCTGGATCCGGTGCGTGGGAGTGGGGTCACCGCCAAGGAGACGGAGCTGTACGAGATCTCGAGGAGGCTCTACATGGAGCGCCTGGCCCTGGGCATCGCGCGGGAGCAGGCGCGGAAGGGTCTTCCTCTCTCCACCTACACCGAGGCCTACTGGAAGACCAACCTCCACAACCTGCTCCACTTCCTGAGGCTCCGCATGGATCCGCACTCCCAGGAGGAGATCCGCGCCTACGCCGACATCATCGGCAAGGAGATCGTGAGCCGCTGGTGCCCGATCACGTGGGAGGCGTTCCTCGACTACTCGATGAACGCGCTCGAGCTCTCCGCCACGGAGTGGAGAGTGGTCGCTGCGGTGGCGTCCTCGGACAAGGCGGGCGCGCTGGAGATCGCGAAAGCGGCGGGGATGCTGAACCTGGTCGAGGGGCGCCTGGCGAAGAGCCGCGAGCGCGACGAGCTGGCGGCGAAGCTCAGGCAGCTGAATCTGATCGTGCCCTGGGAGTGAGCGCGGCGCATTGGTGCGGACCGCGGTGCGTCAGTTCGTGGGCTGCGGGGAATCCTGTGCCTGGGTGGCCTTCAGATATTCCTGGGGCGAGCCCTTTTCGTACCACCTGGTGCTGACGTACTTGGCGTAGATGAGGAAGTTGTCGGGCGGGATGAATCCCGGAGCGCCTCCGATGATGTGGGCGTCGGGCTTCAGGAAGTACGTCGTGGGAAATCCGGTCACGCCCACCGTGCGCGCGAACGCCCGCTCCGTGATGACCTTCCCCTCCCAGTGGAGCTCGGCCGAGGATTCGCCGTTCACCTTCGCGAGCACGAAGTTCTCGTTCAGGTAGTTCGCCACCTTGGGATCGGAGTAGGTCTGGCGATCCATGACTTTGCACCAGCCGCACCACGTCGTGTAGACGTCCACGATCATGTGCTTGTTTTCCTTCTTCGCCTTGTCGATGGCCGCGTCGAAGGCGAGCCAGGAGACCTTCGCGTCGCCCACCGCCGGCTTGGCGGCATGCTCGGGAGCCCCCGGCATGGCATGGCCGCGCAATGGAGCCGAGACCAGGGTGAACGCGATGAGAAGGGGTACGGCTGCTGCGAAGGGGGCTCTCATGTCGAGGCTAAGTCCTTTTCCTGCGCCAAGTTGAATTCAAGGGTGCGTGGTCGGTCCGGGAGATCGACCGACAGATCATGATACCAATTGGGAGTACCCGATTCAATCTCCATTTCTCCCTGAGACTTGCCCGCCCGCGGCCCACACCGCCTGCCATGCGATCAAGCTCGCGACGATCGCGAAGCCGAGCGACGTCCACGGAATCGAGCCCAGACCCGAGCGGTCGGCCAGCCATCCCCCGATGAGCGGGCCCACGATGGTCGCAAGGGCGTACGTCCCGTTCAGCACCCCCAGCCCTCCCCCGCGTTGCGCCCGGCCCGAGTACTGGGCCGCGAGTGTGTTCGCGCTCACGTTCACCATGCCGTAGAGCGGCATCGCGAAGAGTGCCGCGATCGCGATCGGGTTTCGCGTCACCGCCATGCCCAGGTACATGACCACGTAGAGGGTGGTCCCCAATCCCAGCACCACGTGGCCCCCGAAGCGGCGCACGAGCGGACCCACCGCCGGCATGAGCGCGATCCCGAGAATCGAGGAGACCGCCAGGGCCACGCCGAGGGTGCGCACGCTCGCGTGAAGGTGCTCGACGAAGTAGACCGAGAAGAATCCCCAGGTGATGTAGTTCCCGGCCACCAGGAAGAAGATCAAGACACAGAGCGCCAGGAGCCTCGGGTTCTCATAGAGGGAGGCCAGGTCCTGGGCGACCCCGGCCAGCCACCCGCGCGACTGGCGCGCCACCGGTTCGCGGCGGTGATCCCGCAGCATCAAGGCGACCAGGACGGTGTGCGCGGCGAGGAGCGCGGCCGCGGACCAGAGCGCGATCTTGAATCCGGGCCCGAGGCCATGCTCCATGAGCCTCGAGCCACCCACGCTGCCCGTGAGCCAGCCGATGCTCTGCGCCATGAGGAGGTACGCGAGGGCGTGCTCGCGCCGGTCCGGGCGCGCCAGCGTCACGTAGGTCTTCAGGGATGGCGCGAGGGTGCCGTAAAGAAGGGAAGCGAGGCCCGCCCACAACAAAATCGGGACGTCGTTCCGGAAGAGCGGGTAGCCGGCCAGAGCCGCCACATAGCCCAGCAGACCGACGAGGATGAAGGGCTTCAAGCGGCCACTCACGTCCGAGAGCCCGCCCCAGAAGTTGCTCGCGATGAACGTGCCCAGCGCCGGAACCGCGACCACTGCCCCGACGGCCAGAAAGTGGGTCTCGCCCAGGGATTGGCGCACGTACAGGGGCAGGAAGCCCTGGATCAGCGTGAGGGAAAGGCCTTCCAGGAGTGCGGCGGCCCAGATGATGAAAGTCATGGGGGAGGGAACCTAGCACGCCCCACCGGGGTCGTCCAGATAGCCGCGGTCTGTTAGACTCTGGCCCTGGCTCTACAGGGCCACCACCATCGCCATCGCCGGAACTCAGAAGCCCGCAGCCGCGGGCGGAGGGAAGCCCCATGAGCCGCACCCAGCCCCGGATTTCCAGGAGGCGCCTGCTCGCCACGATGAGCGCCTTCGCGGGCGCTTCGCTTCTCCTCCTGGTCCTCGCGGGGTGCAGCGCCAAGACGGACGGCGCCGCCACCGCGCAGGCTTCGACGGCCGGCGCGAAGGCGCCGGTGACACCGATCCCGTTCAAGATCGGCATCATGGTCGGCACGGTCTCCCAGGGCGAGGACGAGTTCCGCGCCGGGCAGATGGTCGTGGCCAAGTACGGCGCCGACCACGTGAAGATGGTGACCTACCCCGACAATTTCATGCAGGAGCAGGAGACCGTCATCTCGCAGCTCGTCGGTCTCTCCTCCGATCCCGAGGTGAAGGTGATCGTGGTCGGCCAGGCGGTGCCCGGCACCGTCGCGGCCGTTCGGAAGATCCGCGAGAAGCGCCCCGACATCCTGATCGGGATGGTCGAGCCGCACGAGGATCCGGACGTGGTGAACGCGGCGGCCGACATCTCCATCCAGCCCGACCAGCTCGCGCGCGGCCGCACCATCGTGGCCGTCGCGAAGAAGATGGGCGTCACCGATCTGGTCCACTATTCCTTCCCGCGCCACATGTCGATGGAGCTTCTCGCCAAGCGGCGGGACATCATGAAGCAGGCGTGCGCCGAGAACGGGATCAAGTTCCATTTCGTGACCGCGCCCGATCCGATGGGCGAGGGCGGCCTCCCGGCCACGCAGCAGTTCGTGATGGAGGACGTGCCGCGGGAGCTGAAGCAGTTCGGGCCCAAGACGGCGTTCTTCTCGACGAATTGCGGGATGATGGATCCGATGATCCGCACCGTGCTGAATGACGGCGGGTACGTGCCCGAGCAGTGCTGCCCGTCGCCGACCCACGGCTACCCGACGGCGCTGGGCATCGCGATCCCGCCGGACAAGGCTGGGGATTTCGCGTACATCAATGCCGAGAACAAGAAGGTGATCGCCGACCATCACATGACCGGGCACTTCGCGACCTGGCCCGTGCCCGAGGTGATGCTCTCCATCCGCGCGATGACCGATCTGTTGGTCGATTCCGCGATGAAGAAGGCGGACTACAAGGATTTCGCGACCGTGAAGACGTCCATGGAGCAGCACGCCGGCGTCCCGATCGTGCTCACGAAGTACGACGAGAAGAAGGGGAACAGCTATCTGTTCCTGGTGAGCAATATCTATTACTAGATAGGGGCAACATGCCCCAGGGCATGTTGTGCGGTCTGAGCGCCGCGTGGGCATCCACCGCGCGGCGCTTCGCTTTGCGGGTGCGGACGGCTTGTAACTCGATGGACCCTAGCATACGCTCTCGCGCCACGATATGACCCCTCCGGCCACCACAGCCCTTGCCCTCGAGCTCCGCTCGGTCATCAAGGAATACGGCCAGAACCGCGTCCTCAAAGGCGTCTCGCTCTCCGTCCGCGAGGGCGAGATCCACGCCCTGGTGGGCGAAAACGGCGCGGGCAAGTCCACGCTCATGAACATCCTCTTCGGGATGCCGGTCATCTGGGAGACCGGCGGCTACGAAGGGGAGATCCTCCTCGGCGGCAACCCCGTGACCTTCCACTCCCCCGCAGAGGCGATGGAGGCGGGAATCGGGATGGTCCACCAGGAGTTCATGCTCCTCCCCGGTTTTCGCGTCGCCGAGAACATCAAGCTGAACCGCGAGCCCACCCTCCCCAACGCGGCCTCGCGCGTGTTCGGCGGCAAGCTTGAATCAGTGGACGTCCCCAGGATGCGGGCCGACGCGCGACGCGCCCTGGACTCCGTGGGCCTCGGGATCGACGAGTGGATCCCGGTCGCGGGGCTCCCCGTGGGACACATGCAGTTCATCGAGATCGCGCGCGAGGTGGACAAGGCGAACTTGAAGCTCCTCATCTTCGACGAGCCGACCGCGGTCTTGACCGAGACCGACGCCGAGAAGCTCCTGGCCATCATGCGCGATCTGGCCGCCAAGGGGCACGCCATCCTCTTCATCACCCACCGGCTCGATGAAGTGCTCGCGGTCGCGGACCGCATCACCGTGCTCCGGGACGGCGAGGTGGTCGGCACGCCCGATCCCAAAGCCACCACGGTCGCGCGCATCGCCGAGCTGATGGTGGGCCGTCCGGCCGCCGTCACGGCGCAGCGCCGCTTCTTCGCCCCCAGCACCGAGCCCGTCATCGCGATCGAGCATTTACGTGTAGATATGCCCGGGGAGCGCGTGGACGACGTCTCGCTCGCCGTGCGCCAGGGCGAGATCCTCGGCATCGGCGGGCTCGCGGGACACGGGAAGCTGGGCATCGCGAACGGCATCATGGGCCTCTACCCCGCGTGGGGCCGCGTGATCTTCGGCGAGGCGATCTACCCCCTGAACGAGCCCCGCCACGCGCTGGAGCGCGGCCTCGCGTTCGTGTCCGAGGACCGGCGCGGTGTGGGCCTGCTCCCCGAGGAATCCATCGAGCTCAACATCGCGCTCTCGGCGCTCGAGGCGCAGGGGCGCTTTCTCCACCCGTTTCCAATCCAGCCGCTTCGGCTCCTGAACCACCGCGCCATGCGCGCGCACGCCCTCGAGATGATCCGCTCGCTCGACATCCGCACCACGGGCCCCGCGCAGCAGGTGCGCCGGCTTTCTGGTGGAAACCAGCAAAAGGTGTGCGTGGCGCGCGCCATGACGCTTCAGCCCAGGCTCCTCTTCGTCTCCGAGCCCACGCGCGGGATCGACGTGGGCGCGAAGGAGCGGGTGCTGGACGTGCTCCGGGCGCTGAACCGGGACAAGGGCGTGACGCTGGTCGTCACGTCCTCGGAGCTGGCGGAGCTGCGCGCGATCTCGGACCGCGTGGCCATCGTCTATCGGGGGAAGATCGCCGCCATCCTTCCGCCCGACGCACCCGACGCCGCGTTCGGGCTCGCCATGGCGGGCGAGACCGCCCAGGCCGCGTGAAGCTCCCCACCTTCCTCCGCGAGTTCGGGATTCCGCGCCTCCTCATCGCGGTCTTCCTGGCGGTCCTCTTCGGGGTGGCCGTGGCCACGCACATGGACCTCCGCGGGCTCATCTCCGATTCCATCGTGCGGGTGGGGCGAAACGGCATCCTGGTCCTGGCACTCCTTCCTGCCATCCAGGGCGGTGTGGGCCTCAACTTCGGGCTCCCGCTCGGGATCATCTGCGGCCTCGTGGGCGCCGTGATCTCGCTCAACGCGGGCGTGCAGGGGATCGCGGGCATCGGGATGGCCACCGGGATCGGCGTCGCGCTCGCGATCCCCGCCGGCGCGGGATACGGCTGGCTCCTCAATCGCACGCGCGGCCAGGAGATGATGGTCGGGACGTATCTGGGTTTCGCGATCGTCTCGATGATGTCGGTCTTCTGGCTCCTGGCGCCCTTCACGAACCCCACGCTGGTCTGGGCGATCGGCGGCCACGGCCTCCGCACGACCCTGAGCTTGGGCGGCATCTACGACAAGGTGCTGGATCGCTGGCTGGAGTTCACGATCGCGGGGGTTCGGGTCCCGGGCGGCACGATCCTCGTGTTCCTGGGGCTCTGCTTCCTGGTCTGGCTCTTCTTCCGCACGCGGATGGGGATCACCATCGCCGCCGCGCGCTCCAGCACGCGCTTCGCGAGGGCGGCCGGCATCTCCGACGAACGGACCCGCATCCAGGCGACCATCCTCTCGACCGTGCTCGCCGCGATCGGGATCGTGGTCTTCAGCCAGTCCTACGGCTTCGTGCAGCTCTACACGGCGCCGCTCCTCATGGCGTTTCCGGCAATCGCCTGCATCCTGATCGGCGGCGCCAGCGTGACGCGCGCCACCATCGGGCACGTGCTCGTGGGCACGTTCCTCTTCCAGTCCATCCTCACGGTGGCGCTCCCGGTGACGAGCCAGGTGATCCAGGGAGACATCTCCGAGACGGCCCGGCTCATCATCCAGAACGGGATGATCCTCTACGCGCTGACGCGAACCGCGAGGACCTGACCCTGAGACGAGCGCTCCTCCGCCACGCGGTCCCCTTCCTCTTCGCCGCGCTCTGCCTCTTCGGAATCATCGTGGCCAAGATCACGCCGCCCTTTCTCCTGAGCGAGATGCTCGTGCGCATGGGACGAAACTCGGTCATGGTCCTCTCGCTCCTGATTCCGATCCTCGCCGGGCTGGGGTTGAATTTTGGGATCGTCATCGGGGCCATGGCGGGGCAGATCGGGGCGATCCTGATCGTGAAGTGGGGCGTGACCGGGATCGCGGGGTTCGCGCTCGCCTGGATCATCGCGACGCCCATCGCCGTCCTGCTCGGGATCGCGACGGGGGCGCTCTTCAATCGCGCGAAGGGGCGGGAGATGGTGACTGGCCTCATCGCCGGATTCTTCGCGAACGGGCTCTACCAGCTTCTCTTCCTCTTCGCGGTCGGGTCGATCATCCCGTTTCACAGCCCCTCGATGGTGCTGCCGCAGGGCTACGGTCTCCGGAACACGGTGGACCTGGGCACCATCCAGTACGCGATCGACGACCTCGTGAAGGTTCGGTTCCAGCTCCAGGGCATCGAGATCCGCGTCCCGGTCGTCACGTACGCCATCGTGGGGGCGTTCTGCTTCCTCACGCTCTTCTTCTTCCGCACGCGCCTGGGGCAGCAATTCCGGGCCATGGGCCAGGACGACCACGTCGCGACCATCGCGGGAATTCCCGTCGCGCGGAACCGGATCATCGCCACGGTCCTCTCCACCGTGCTCGCGGCCTGGGGCCAGCTCCTCTTCCTCCAGAACATCGGCACGCTGAACACGTACAGCTCGCACGAGCAGGTCGGCATGTTCGCCATCGCGGCGCTCCTGGTCTCCGGAGCGACGGTGACCCGGGCCACGGTGGGTCAGGCGCTCCTCGGCGCCCTGCTCTTCCACACGCTCTTCGTGGTGTCGCCCCTGGCCGGGAAGGCGCTGGCGGGGGACGCCCAGATCGGGGAGTACTTCCGGGTCTTCGTGGCCTACGCGGTCATCACGGTGGCGCTGGTGCTCCACGCGTGGCAATCCGCCCGGGCCGCGCGCGAAGCGCGCCGGGACGCGGCCTAGACGGCGCCGATGGTCCGGAGGATGGCGCCGAACCGCGGATCGGAGCGGATGGGGTTGAACCTCGGACCCACCCGGATCCAGATCAGGGCGCGATCGTGTCTCTCGACGGCGCGGTCCAGATACGCGAAGGCACGGTCGAAATCGCCAAGCGCCACGTGCACGGCGGCGAGGCTGTAGGGTGAGACGTACTTCCGCTTCGCGAGCTCGTCGAGCTCCTCCAGCATCTTCCGCGCGTCCTCCCTCCGGCCCGAGAGCGCGTACGTGTGGGCCAGGGCGGTGAGCGAGTAGGTCGCGCTTCCGCTCACCTCTTTCGCCTTCTCGAAGATCGAGATGGCCTCCTCGAACCTTCCCATCTGCTCGAGGATTCCTCCGAGCTGCCGGTACGAGGGCGCGAAGGAAGGATCCAGGTCGAGCGTCTTCCGGACCGAGGCCACGGCCTCCTCGTACCGTTCGGCATAGAAGAGATAGCCCCCCGCGTCGGCGCTCATCACGAGCGAGAGCGGATCCAGGGACTGCGCCCGCGCGATCTCCGACATCCCCTCGTCGAATCGCGCCAGGGACACGAGATGGTCCGCGAACCAGTGGTGCGCGTTGGCGTAGTTCGGATCCAGCGCGATCGCATGGCGGAAATCCCGCTCGGCGCCCTCGCGATCCCACTCGTAGCTTCCCTTGATGCTCCCCAGCGAGGTGTACGCCTCGGCGGAGGATGGATCCATCTCGAGCCCTCGCAGGGCGGCGGCCTTGGCCTTGGGGTACACCTCGTGGGAGTCGGCCAGGTTGAAATTCCCGAGCGTGATGTAATAGTCGGCCAGCCCCGCGTAGGCCGGCGCGTACGCCGGATCGCGATCGATGGCCTCCTGGAAGAAATGCTGGGCCTTCTTGAGGGATTCCTCGGAGCGCCTCTCCCAGTGATAGCGCCCCTTGAGGTAGGCCTGATAGGCGTCCGGATCGACGGGGTTCCGGCGCGCGAAGCGGGCCACCTCCTGAGGGGTGATGGTCACCTGGATCTCTCCCGCGATCGCCTGCGCGACCTCGCTCTGGAGCGACAGGATGTCGACCACGTCGCGCTCGTAGGTCTCCGCCCACAGGTGCCGGTCGGCCGCGATGTCCACGAGGAGGGCTGTGATCCGCACGCGGTTCCCCGACCGGAGCACCGAACCCTCCACGATCGCCTCCACGTCCAGGGCGCGCGCGATCTCGGAGAGCGCGGCTCGCGCGCCCTTGTAGCGCATCACGGAGGTTCGCGAGATGACGCGGAGCGCGCGAATCTTGGCGAGCCCCGCGATCAGGGCCTCCGTCATCCCGTCCGCGAAGTAGTCCTGCTCGGGATCACCGGAGAGGTTCTCGAGCGGGAGGACCGCGATCGACCCGATCCTCTGCCGATCCGCGTCGCGCTCGGCTTCCTCCCGCGCGAACGAGGCGGGACCCGTGGCGCAAACGCGGCGCAGGTCCTCGTTCAGCTCCCGCGCGGTCTGGTAGCGGCGGTCCGGATCCTTGGCCAGGAGGCGAAGCACGATCCGGTCGGTCCGCTGCGAGAGCGCCGGGTTCCACGAGCCCGGCGGCGCGGGCACGCGATGGCAGATGGCCTCGATCAGGGCCGGGGCGAGGGATTCCTGGAAGGGCCGCCTTCCCGTCGTCATCTCGTAGAGAACGACGCCCAGCGCGTAGAGATCCGTCCTCGCGTCCGCCCGGCCCCGGAGGAGCTGCTCGGGCGCCATGTACGGGAGGGTGCCCTGGACCAGATTCTCCCCCGAGTAGGCCGTGGTCTCGGCGGCCTGGAACACGGGGCCGCGCAGGACCGCGAGACCGAAATCGAGCACCTTGACCCAGCCCTTCGGCGTGACGATCACGTTGTCGGGCTTCAGGTCTCCGTGCACGATCCCCTGCTCGTGCGCTTCCTCCAGAGCCTCCGCGATCTGACAGGCGATCGTGGCCGCCTCGCATTCGGTGAGGGGCCGCTGGGCGATCATCTGGGCCACCGTCCGGCCAGGGATGTACTCCATCACGAGGAAGTCCAGCTCGTCCTCGCGGTCGAGATCGTAGATGGTCGCGATGTGCGGATGGTTGAGCTGGGAGAGCGCGAGGGCTTCGCGCCGGAACCGCTCCCGCGCCGCTTCGTCGGAGAGCGCGCCGGCAGGCAGCACCTTCAGCGCCACGTCCCGGCCCAGGCGCTCGTCCCGGGCGCGGTGCACGATGCCCATGCCTCCCGCCCCGATCTGCTCCACGACGCGGTAATGGGACAGCGTTCGACCGATCATTCGGTTTGGATGCCCACGCGGTAGAGGAGGTCCTTCATGCCTTCCCCGTCACTATAGCCCGGAATTGGGGTACCATTCGACCTCCCATGCCCTTTTCGATCGAAGGCGCCGACCTCCTCACCATCGGTCTTCTGGTGCTGCTCGAAGCGGCCCTGAGCGCCGACAACGCGCTGGTGCTGGCGGTCCTCGTGCTGCCCCTGCCCAAGCGTCAGCAGAAGAAGGCGCTCCAGTACGGCATCATCGGCGCGTTCGCGTTCCGCGTGCTCGCGACCCTCTCGGCGGTGCACCTGATCCACATGGACTGGGTGAAGCTGGTCGGGGGCGCCTATCTCCTCTATCTTCCCTTCCGGCACTTCTGGCACAAGGGCCGCCACGCGGCCGAGGGGGCTAGAGTCCACCCCGCCGCGGCCACGCTGCTCGGGCTCTCGCTCTTCTGGTCCACGGTGGTCCGGGTCGAGACGACCGACGTGGTGTTCGCGATCGACTCGATCCTGGTCGCGGTCGGAATGTCGCGAAAGCTCTGGGTGATTCTGTGCGGCGGCTTGCTCGGGATCATCGCCATGCGCGTGCTCATCGGGCAGCTTCTCAATCTGGTGCGCCGCTATCCGGCCATCGTGGACGGCGCCTACGTGATCGTGGCTTGGGTCGGGGTGAAGCTGGTGTTGGAGTACCTCCACTCCATCGACGTGGTCGGGTTCGAGATTCCCCGATGGCTGGGGATCGGGGTCGTGCTGGTGCTCTTCGTGCTCAGCACCATCTACGCCGTGGCCAAGGGGCGAAGCGAGGAGGAATCATGATGATCCGGAGCGCGCGCCTCCTGGCCCCACTGCTCCTCCTCGCGGTCACCCTCCCCGGGAACGCATGCGCCGCGCTCTCGCCCTACGTCGAGGAGTCGAGTCTCCTCTCGAGCACGCCCGGCACCGACGACGGCTCGATCGCGGCCACGCTGAACCCGGCTCAGTGGGGGCTCCTCGAGCGGCCGGAGACCGCGCTCTGGTGGTCCGACCGCCAGGCGGGCGGGCGGCGCGAGGATTATGGGATCGCGGCGGGGCGCGGCCTGGGATTCTCGTATCGCCACCGCGTCCTTCCCACGCCCGTGGGCCTCCGGGGGGTCGGCGACTATCAGATCGGCGCGGGATGGAACGACGCGTTCGGCGCCGCGGGAATCGCCTATGGATTCTCGGGCCCCGGCCGCTCCGCGTTCGATCGGAAGAATTTCCTCGCAGCCGGCAGAATCGTGCGTCCCACGTCCTGGCTCTCGCTCGGATCCACGGCGCGCTTCGCCTCCGGAGAAGAGCAGGGCGTGTTCGACGTCGGCGTGCGCCCTCTCGCCGACCCCCGTCTCCTCCTCTTCGCGGACTACGCGCTGGAGAATCACCGGCACTGGGACGACGGCGACCCCTCGTTCGGCGCCTCCGTACGGCCGATCGCGGGCCTCGAGGCCGCGGGACGGTGGAGCGAGCACGAGCGCTTCCAGCTCACCCTGGGCGTCACGATCGCGCGGACCGGGTTCCGGTCGCTCTCGCGCTACGACCATTCGGATCTGGGATCCACCCACTTCGCGGTGCGCCTGAGCCCGCCGGTGCGCGGCCTGGATCCCGCCGCCCGCCTTCTCCGCGGCCGGCGTTTCCTCGAGATGGATCTCAAGGGCGACGCGGTCTATCAGTCGTACCGTTTCTTCGACGAGAATTCGCTCCCGCTGCGGCGGGTGATCGACGATCTGACCTTCGCCGCCGAGGACCCGACGGTGGGAGGCGTCTCGCTCAATCTCTCGGGATTCCAGGCGAACATCGAGATGATCTGGGAGATCCGCGAGAAGCTCCTGGAGCTTCGCCACGCGGGGAAGAAAGTCGTGGTTTCCATCGACAACGTCGGCATGGGCCCCTTCTATCTCGCCTCGGCGGCC
>Ga0137398_10000186_pt1 | contig 19555 bp, 11 predicted proteins | sample czorhiz216metaG_FD_106659 | JGI IMG/M metagenome (GOLD analysis project Ga0137398, IMG submission 106659) | Vadose zone soil microbial communities from Angelo Coast Range Reserve, California, USA - czorhiz2.16 metaG | ecosystem: Environmental > Terrestrial > Soil > Vadose zone | place: USA...
CTCTCCTTGTCGTATCCCTTTGTTAGATCGCGCAATGCGTGTGCCCATTGAATAGGCACGGTCAGGATAGGGGTAGCCGATGGAATCTTTTAATAGCCAGCTAAAGCACGTCCTGCGCAGGCTCGGCCGTGCCCCAATGTTCACGGCCATCACCCTCATCACACTGGCCGCCGGTGTAGGCGGCAACACCGTTGTGTTCAGTGTGCTTGAAGGCGTTCTCCTCAAGCCCTTGCCCTATCCCAAACCCGATGAACTCATCGGCGTCTGGCATACCGCGCCCGGCATCCAGCTCAAAGATTTCAACATGTCTCCCTCCAACTACTTCATCTACCGCGAACAAAACCGCACCATGCAGGATATCGGCATGTACTCGGGTGACTCCGTAAGTGTGACGGGTGTCGCCGAGCCCGAACAGGTCTCCGCCTTGCGTGTCACTGACGGCACTCTCCCGCTCCTCGGCATTCCTCCCCTGCTGGGTCGCAGCTTCACCAAACAAGACGATTCGCCGGGCGCCCCCGAAACTGTCATGCTCACCTACGGCTATTGGCGCCGCAAATTTGGCGGCGACGCCTCCGCGATCGGCCGCAACATAATCGTCGATGGCCAAAGCCGGCAAGTCATCGGCGTCCTGCCGCAACGATTTCATTTCCTGGATCGGGATGATCCCGCCCTGATTACCCCGTTCCAGTTTGACCGCAGCAAAGTCAACCTCGGCAACTTCAGCTACGACGGTCTCGCCAGGCTGATGCCTGGCGTCACCCTTGAGCAAGTCAACGCCGACGTTGCTCGCATGCTTCCCATCGTTATGAGGTCCTTTCCGGCCCCGCCGGGCTTCAGCATCAAGCTCTTCGAGGACGCGAAGATTGGCCCCAACGTCCGTCCACTCAAGCGCGACGTCGTCGGCGACGTCGGCAGCGTCCTCTGGGTGTTGATGGGTTCCATCGGCATGGTCCTGCTCATCGCTTGCGCCAATGTCGCTAATTTGCTGCTCGTCCGCGTCGAAGCTCGCCGTCAGGAGCTGGCCGTGCGCGCCGCCCTGGGCGCGAGCCGCGGCCGCATCGCCGCCGATCTTCTGCTAGAAAGCGTCCTTATCGGATTGCTTGGCAGCGCCGTCGGTTTGGGCCTCGCTTACGCCGCATTGCGCGTCCTCGCCGTCATCGCCCCCGCGGGACTTCCCCGCGTTCGTGAAATCGGCATCGATGGACCGGTCTTGCTTTTCACGCTTCTGATTTCGCTCCTCGCCAGCATCCTGTTTGCTTCCATTCCCATCTTCAAGCACGCCGGGGCGCGCCTCAGCACCGGCATCCGCGAGGGTGGCCGCGCCCTCAGCCAGAGCAGGGAGCAACATCGCGCGCACAGCGTCCTGGTCGTCGTGCAAGTCGCCCTCGCACTCGTCTTATTGATCTGCTCCGGCCTGATGATTCGCACTTTCAGGGCCCTCACCAACGTCAATCCCGGATTCGTTGGGCCCGCCGCCTTGCAGACTTTCCGCATTTCGATTGTCACTGTGCAGGCAAAAGAAGATGAAAAGGTCGTCCGCATGGAAGAGGAGATCTCGCATCGGCTCGCTGCGATTCCCGGCGTCTCTTCCGTCGGAATCAGCTCCAAGCTCCCCATGACCGGCCAAGGCTGGACCGATCCGGTCTTCCTCGAAGGCCGCACCTATGCCGAAGGCCAGCTTCCCCCGCTCCGTCGCTTCAAGTTCGTCTCACCTGGATTTCTCGGCACTCTGGGCATGCCGCTGGTTGCAGGCCGGGAGATCACCTGGAACGACACCTACAAGAAAATCCCTGTCGCCATGATCTCTGAAAACGTAGCTCACGAACTTTGGCACGACCCGTCCGCCGCGCTCGGCAAACGCATCCGCGTCAGTACCAAAGACGACTGGCGCGAAATCATCGGTGTGGTTGGCGATGTGTACGATGACGGCGTCAGCAAGCCCGCCACCACGTCCGTTTATTGGCCTCTCCTGATGGATCATTTCGAAAGCGATGATTCCTTTGCATTCCGCGATGTTGCCTTCGTCCTGCGCAGCTCCCGCACCGGCTCGGAAAGTTTCTTGAACGAGGTCCGCCAAGCGGTCTGGTCCATGAATCCCAATCTTCCCCTTGCCGAAGTTCACGCTCTGGATTTTTTCTATAAGCGCTCCATGGCACGGACCTCCTTCACGCTCATCATGCTCGGCGTTGCCGGCAGCATGGCGCTGTTACTGGGCGTCGTCGGCATTTACGGTGTGATCGCCTATTCCGTCTCCCAGCGCACCCGCGAGATCGGCATTCGCATGGCCCTCGGCGCTCAGCAGAAAACGCTCACCGGCATGTTCGTCCGCCACGGCTTGGCACTTACGGGCATCGGCGTGGCATGCGGACTTGCGGTGGCCATCGTGGTGATGCGCCTGATGTCGTCCCTGCTCTTCAAGGTGAGCCCCGTCGATCCGGTCGCCTACGGCGCCGCCTCCATCGGCCTCGTCGCCACCGCATTCCTGGCCAGCTACCTGCCTTCGCGCCGCGCCTCAAGCGTCGATCCCGTCGAGGCCCTGCGCGCCGAGTAAGGAACCGCGACTGCGTGGAGATGAAAGGCATTAACACCAGGTATCACACCACACCCACATCAGCATGTTAATGGGGATGGTCGCCCCGCCGGTTCCCGCGGTTAAAGCGCCCTCCTCTAAGTCTTGCTTCTCACTCACTAAGCCCTTTGCTTTCCTCAGTTTCGGGAAATCGAAGGCCACCTCAATTCATTTGGAATTCACCGCGGATCGCGCTAACTCGTTTACTCTCATATCGTTAACCGGCCCCCACCGCTAAACTCTGTGGTATCCTATCGCTACAGAAATAGGGGGGACGGAAGGGTCAGTTATTCCTGGCTAGCGATCACCAACATTTGCTTTTTCGTTCCCCTCACCTAACAATAGGCTGTGATTCTCCACCTGCGAGGTCCCGCCATGCCTGAAGCCGTCATCGTCTCCGCCGTCCGCACTCCCGTAGGCCGGGCCTATAAAGGTTCGCTCCGCGCCACGCGCCCCGACGACCTCGCCGCGCTGGCCATCAAGGAAGCGCTCGCCCGCGTCCCCGGCCTGGACGCCAAAGAGATTGACGACGTCATCCTCGGCTGCGCCATGCCCGAAGGCGAACAGGGCATGAACGTCGCGCGCATCGCCGCTCTCCGCGCCGGTCTCCCTGTTGAAACGAGCGCCATGACCATCAACCGCTTTTGCTCCTCCGGCTTGCAAGCCATCGCGCTGGCCGCCGAACGCATCCGGGCTGGCTCCGCCGAAGTCATCGTTGCCGGCGGCACGGAATCCATGTCCATGGTGCCCATGGGCGGCAACAAGATTTCCCCCAATCCCTGGCTCGTCGACAATTATCCCGACGCCTACATCAACATGGGCCTCGGCACGGAAAACATCGCGCGCAAATTCGGCATCACCCGAGAACAGGCCGACCAGTTCTCCGCCGCTTCGCACAAGAAAGCTCTCGCCGCCATCGCTGCCGGTAATTTCAAGGACGAAACAATCCCCGTCGAAGTGAAGATCACCGCTCTCCCCAACGGCAACGGCGCAGGGTCCAAAGCGAAGTCTGCACCAAAAGCCGCAACGCAAACTTTCGTCTTCGCCACCGACGAACTCCCCCGCGCGGACACTTCGCTCGACATCCTCGCCAAGCTCAAGCCCGCGTTTCATGTGAAAGGAACCGTCACCGCGGGAAACAGCTCGCCGATGAGCGATGGAGCCGCCGCCACCGTCATCATGAGTGACTCCCGCGCCAAATCGCTGGGCCTCAAGCCACTCGCGCGTTTTGTCGCGTATGCCACGGCCGGCGTTCTCCCCGAAGAGTTCGGCATCGGCCCCGTTCAAGCCATCCCCAAAGCCCTGAAGCTCGCCGGCCTCTCGCTCAACGACATCGCCGTCATCGAACTCAACGAAGCCTTCGCCGCCCAATCGTTAGCCGTCATCCAGCAAGCCGGCCTCGACGGCTCGCGCGTCAACCCCAACGGCGGCGCCATCGCCCTCGGCCACCCGCTCGGCTGCACCGGCGCAAAACTCACCGCCACCATCATCCGCGAACTGCAGCGCAAGAACGCGCGCTACGGCATGGTTACCATGTGCATCGGCGGTGGCATGGGCGCCGCTGGCATCTTTGAGCGCCTGTGAAATTTTTCGCATGTAGTGGCCGGTCTTCAGACCGGCGGGTCTTGTTTTTGTAGCGCCCGGTTTCAGACCGGCCGCTCTCGCTCTTGTAGCGGCGAGTAGTTCTCGCCATCTTTCTTTTCGCTGTGGATTTGCTTTCGACGGAGGTCACAGATGAGGCCGCTTCTTTGCTCGCTCCTGCTTCTTTTTGCATTTTCTCTCAGCGCTCAGGCCCCGGTCGCCGTTCCCATCCCGAAGGAGCCGCATCATCAGCTGGTCTTTGAAAACTCCTACGTCCGCGTATTCCGCGTGAACATCCCCGCACACGAGTCCACTCTTCTTCACCAGCACGGCTTGCCCTACCTCTACGTGGCGCTGGGCCCCACTGACGTCATCCACGCCGTCGCCGGCAAACCCGAAGCTCATCTGGTAATGACGGACGGACAAGTCGGCTACTCCCGCGGCGGCTTCGCCCATATCGCCCGCACGGATTCGGGGATCGCTCTCAACAATGTAACCATCGAGCTATTGAAGCCTCAGGGCGAACCCCGCAATCTTTGCGCGCAAATCGTCCCTGATGGTCTTGCCGCTCCTTGCAGGACCACGGCTGCGGACAAACAGAAGAGTTATTTTATCGAGCCGCAGTTTGAAACCGCGGAAATTACCCTGGATCAAATCCAAACTAGTCCGAAGGCCGGGAAGCTCGGGACTATTCCGCAAACAGAATCTCTGCTAATCACGCTGAACGAATCCGAAATTCAAATCGAGCTGGAAGGCAAACCCACAAAGACCCTCCGCGGAGGCGAAGTGATTTGGCTTGCAGCCGGCTCGCTCGAAACGCTTTCGATTCCAGGGAAAAAGCCTTCCCGCTATCTTCAGCTCAGTTTCAAGGATAGTGGCGCAGCCGCAACACCGTAGGTAGCCGCAACTGCTATCGCTTCTTGGCTTCCACGCGCACGAGCAACGCTTCCGGCGCATCTTTCATGGCCAGGTATTCTTCGCTCTCGATTTTTCCCGGCGCGGTGAGCCGCGTGACGTTTCGTAATTTCAGCTTTGCGCCTTCCACGGGAAATTCCGAGCGGAAAACCAAGGCATCTCCTTCAAATGTTCCGGTTTCCACGAGGGCTCCGGGAAAATCATTCCCGAAAGCATACGCTTTGAAAGCTTTTTCCCCGGCGTCCCAGGTCATGACTAACAATCCTTCAAAATCGCCGACGGGCCCTTGCGAATGAAACGTGTTGATCAGCGAATTCCCGCCCGGTCCGAGCTTGCTGGTGTACACACCGGTGTTCTTCCCGCCGTTCGGAGAGAACCCCGACTTTGCGTATGTCTCGGTGTACTCCCATTCGCCCAGATAAAATTTCAGCCGGTCCATCTCCGCTGTGCCCGGTTTCACTGCGGGCGCCACAGAAGCGGCGGCCGGCTTCCCAGCCGTTTTTTCCTGCCGCTCCGCCCACAGCGGAACGCACAGCACAAGCACAATCGAGATCGTCGCAATGCGGACTCTTCGCATGTTTTTCATGGCCGCTCCTGTCGGAACCTCCGTGCTTCTGGGCCTGCGTGGCCGATTGCGGGCCCGCGCATAATACCTCCTCAGGATGCTTTTCTCAATCGGAGCGTAGTGTTCGCGGGCAGCTGGCCGCGTCTAGAGCGGTTGTGCTTCTTTGGCAGCGTGAAAACGCCCTACCTGTGGCTCGGCCGCTTTTGTGTCACAAACCATTGGCGTTAGCGCATCCAATCGGTAGACTCTCGGGGAAGGAGACGGCTATGTCCCTACGACCGGTGAAGAGGCTGATCAAGTCCAAGCCAACGACGGAAGGCGCGGGCGTGCATTTGCGGCGCGCCTTTGGCTTCGGCAACACTTCGGATTTTGACCCGTTCCTGCTGCTGGATGATTTTCGCAACGACGTGCCGGAGGATTATCTGGCGGGATTTCCGTGGCATCCGCACCGCGGGATCGAGACGATTACTTATGTGCTCGCAGGAACCGTGGAGCACGGCGACAGCATGGGGAACCACGGGGCAATTGCGGCGGGCGACGTCCAGTGGATGACCGCGGGCAGCGGGATTATTCATCAGGAGATGCCCAAGGGCGACCATGCCGGACGGATGCACGGGTTTCAGTTGTGGGCGAACCTGCCGTCGTCGCTGAAGATGACGGCGCCGCGCTATCAGGAGGTGAAGGCACTGGATATTCCGGAGATCAAGGACGACGATGGCACGCACGTGCGCGTGGTGTGCGGAAATTTCTGGGGGAAGAGCGGACCGGTGGACGGCATCGCCGCCGATCCAATTTATCTGGATGTGTCCGTGCCGCCGGGACGAAGGAAGACGCTGCCAGTGGAAGTCACGCGGCGGGCGTTCGCGTACGTGTTCGCGGGCGACGGAAAGTTCTGCAATGCGTCGGAACCCCTCGCGGTGCCGACCGAACCGGTAAGTTGGGCGGACACGAAACCGCCCGCGGAGGCGGACAACCGTTCACTGGTGCTGTTTGATCGCGGCGACGAACTAATGGTGCAGGCGGGCGACGATGGGATCCGCTTCTTGCTGGTGTCGGGCAAGCCGATCGAGGAGCCCGTGGCGTGGTATGGCCCGATTGTGATGAATACGCAGGAGCAGCTGCGGCAGGCGTTCAACGAGCTTGAGAAAGGAACGTTTCTCAAGAAGGACGCGCGCGGCTAGAACAACAACTGTTTGGAATCACTCACTTTCACTCGACATTCAAAGGTCATCCTGGCGCTGACAGCGTTCTTGGCTGGAGCCCGCGCGGGTCCTACAGAGGAAATGATCGAAATTTAGTCGGCGGCGTAGCGGCGGAAAAAGGAGTCCGGCTTCCAGCGAGGAGGCGCGGCGTTGTTGGCGGTTTCAAGGAGCAAGCGGCGCGTGAACTCTTCGTAGAGCGCGGCGGCTTGCATATCGACTGGTTGATTCACGTCGTCAGAGGGGGCGTGATATCGGTTGGTGAGCCAGTCCTTGAAGATTTTCTGTTCGGGCGTTCCCGGTTCGAAGGTGACGTCGCATTTGACGGAGGGAACGCCCTTCTTGATGAAATTGTATTGATCGCTGCGGATGAAGAGATTGCGGAGCGGTTCGGGATCGGGGATGGCTTTGATGCCCATGGATTGCGCGATCGCGGCGGCGCGTGTGCCGAGGTCGGACTCTTCCAAGCCGCCGATTTTCAAAACTTTCATCGGGACGATGGGGAGAAACATATCCACGTTGACGTCGGCGATGATGGATTTCGCCGCGACGGTGGGGTGAGCGGCGAAATATTTGGAGCCGAGCAGGCCCTTCTCTTCGGCGGTAACCAGCAAGAAAAGGATCGAGCGCTGCAGTTTTTCCGGATGCGCCTTGAGGCTCGCGGCAATGTCCATCTCGAGGGCGCTGCCGGAACCGTTGTCCATGGCGCCGTTGTAAATGCGGTCGCCGTTGATGGGCGCGCCGATGCCGACATGGTCGATGTGCGCGGAGAGGACCACGAATTCATTCTTGAGAGCTGGATCGGAACCGGTGAGTTTGCCAACAATGTTAGAGGATTCGAGGGTTTTGGTGAGAATGACGGCGTTGGCTTTGAGCGAAACGGCCATGTCGAAGTGCGGAAGAGGCTTGCGGTCTTTGCCGAGAGCAGCGATTTCCGCGAAGGTGTGGCCGGAACCGGTGAACAGTTTTTCCGCGGACGCGGGGTTGAAGGCCACGCCCAATTGAAGGCCGGGAGTTTCATTGAATTCAGAATCGGAGAGATCCATGGAGGGGTGATTGCGGTTGACGGAAATCCGGGACCAGGGAATATCCATGGACGCAGGGTTGAAAATCGTGATCGTGCCAATGGCGCCGGCCGCATGCAGTGATTTCCAGCGCTCCACGGCGGTTTGATAGTGCGAGGCGAGGGCCGTGGGAATATCCGAGGGGGAGCCGGCGAGATAAACGACGACTTTGCCCTTGAGGTCCAGGCCGGCAAGCTCATCAAGATTTTTTTCGGGGATTTGCAGGCCGTAGCCGACGAAAACCAGGGGCGCCGAGAGATTGGCCGAAGCGCGGGTGGAGCGAGTATTGATGAAAGCGTCGTCGGCAAAAGAAAGAGCTTTGGATTGGCCGCCGGTGACGAGAGCGAGAAGGGATTTGGATTCTTCGACTTCGTATTGATTGAAACGGACGGGCTGATAGAAGCCGTTCGCGCCAGCAGGTTGGAGGCCGGCTTTCTGGAGTTGTTCGACGGCGTAGGCCTGGGCCTTCTGAAGACCTTCACTGCCGGTGTCGCGGCCTTCGAGAGAATCATCGGCGAGAAACTTGACGTGCGCCCACCAGGAGTTGCCGTCAAAGTGGGACACCGAGGAAGTTTGCTGAGCTCGAGAAATGACGGCAAATGCGAGGAAAAGAATCGCTGAAAGCGTGCTACGCATGGGATGCACTCCTGTAGCAAATGGAACCGCTAGAGAATAGCAGGGACAAATAGAAAGAGTCACGCACAGGCGCGGGGAAATAAGGAAGTTTACCTCTCGACTTCCCGCCGAGACGACTCAAGGTGTAGTGACCAATGGCAGCTCGATGAACGTGGCCTGGCCGAGTGCGTGGTAGATGCGCTGTGTGGCTTTGCGATAGTCTCCGGGCTTGGCCCAGAAAATGTTGGGAACGAAAGTCTGTGGATTGCGGTCGTAGAGCGGAAACCAGGCAGACTGGATTTGGACCATGATGCGGTGGCCGGGGAGGAAGGCGTGATTGACGTTGGGAAGCGCGAAGCGATAAGGGAGTGGCTTGTCGGACGCAATGGCCTTGGGGGTCTCAAAGCTCTCGCGGTAGCGGCCGCGGAAGATGTCGGCTGAAACCATCAATTGATAGCCGCCCATGGCCGGCTGGCCGGCCACCTCGTCGGGATAGACATCGATCAACTTGACGACCCAGTCCGAATCCGTGCCACTGGTGGAAGCAACCAGATTGGCAACAGGTTGCCCGCTAATCTTCATCTGTGCGCCCAAGACATCGGAGACGAACACCGCCACATCCGGGCGACCGGAGGCTTCCCGCTGATCGTCCACAAGCCATTGAGACCAGGTCAAGCCATTGGAGTAGCCCATGGGTTGGCTAGGGCGTGCGCGGAAGGGCACGGGCTTGGCGGGGTCGGAGACGTATTCGTCAAAGGCCGTGTCGTTCGGCGCCGGCGCGGCATAGCTCAGCTTCAGCCCGGCGTTTAGATAGAGCGGCGTGGGTCGTACCGTGCAGCCGCTGGCACAGCCTGAAGGCCACGCGGGCAGACGCCGCCACTTGTTCGTCCCGGTCTCGTAAGCAGAGACCGGCGGGACGTCCGCCTTTGGCGCGCCGTCCTTGAGGTATTGGTCGAGGAAGGGCCGCAAGATCTCTCGCTGAAAGTAGAGCGAGGTATCGCTATTGAATTTCAAGGCGCCGAGCGTGCTGCCGTCATCAATCTCCTGGCCGTGATGCCAAGGCCCCATGACCAGGAAGACCTTGTCGTTGTCCGTGTCTTTCGGCTTGATCGCTTTGTAGACGGCCATCGCGCCGTAGATGTCCTCCTGGTCCCACAGGCTGTGCACCAGCATCACCGGCACTTTCAGCGGTTGCCTCGCCAACACTCGGTCCATTGCCTGCTCGCGCCAAAAGGCGTCGTAACTGGGATGCTCGAGAATTTTCCTCCAGAAGCCGACCTGTTCGAGGCCATGACGACGGCCGAGCTCGCCAGCCGAGCCTGCCTGCATGAATTCGTCGTAATCGTCAAAGTGGCTGGTCCACCATTTGGCTTTGTTGTCGCGCGTAGCTTCTTGTTCGTAGATGTAGCCCATATTCTGTTGCCGAAAGGCGCCGTAGTGAAACCAATCGTCGCCCATCCATCCGTCCACCATGGGGTTCATCGGCACGGACACTTTGAGGGCCGGATGCGGATTGACGAGGGCCATCAACGGCAAAAAACCGTCGTAGGAAATGCCCAGAATGCCGACCTTGCCGTTGCACTCCGGAATGTTTTTCACCAGCCAGTCGATGGTGTCGTAGGTGTCCGTGGCGTGGTCGACCGTTGTGGGGTTCAGCGGCCCTCGCAGCGGACGGTTCATCACGTAGTCGCCCTCGGAGTCGTACTTGCCACGCACATCCTGGACGACGCGAATGTAACCACCTCCGACGATGACCTCGGTAGCGTTGTCGTAGCCGCTCAAGATCGGACCGAGGTGGGAGCTGTGCGCGTGGGAGGTGAGATCAGTGGCGTCGTAGGGCGTGCGGGTAAGAAGAATGGGTGCGTTCTTGGCGCCTTTGGGCACGAGGATGACGGTGTGCAGCTTTACGCCGTCACGCATGGGGATCATCACCTCGCGCCGCATGTAATCGAAGCTATCGGTAACCGGGGTGATGTGGGTCGGTGTTTCGTTGGGCAAGGTGGCAGGAGTAGATGGCGACGGAGCCTGGGCGGCAATGGCTTCGGCGAACAAAAGGAGGCCCAGCACCGGCGCGAGCAAGGTTAGCGTGCGAACGCAGTGGATCGGCTTCATCAGAGTCCCTCAGCAATGCATGGAATGAGGCTGGATTATATCCCTGCTTTGACGGTGCACGCCACTTTCGCGTCCCGGTGGATGCGCAACGTGGAATCCGGAAACTAGTACGGCACCCCCGTATTTAACGGTGTTTACTGCATTGGGGAGCGAGAGTAAAATGAGGTGAACTGATTGCGTTGTGTGCCTCACACAGCCGTTTGCCGGAAACCCAGTTACAAAGACTTTCCTCTAGGAGCGACCAAGATGGCCACCGCTACTCTCACCAAGCCCGCAGCAAAGGGAGGCAGCTTCCTCCTGGAATCGCCGCAGCCGGGGGACGTCTTTACGCCTGCCGATCTGACGGACGATCAGAAGCTGATCGGCCAGACGGCGGAGGAATTTGTCCTAAAGGAAGTTTTCCCTTTCATCAAGGACCTCGAAAACAAAAAGGCCGGGTTGATGGCCGAGCTGGTGAAAAAGGGCGGCGAAGTCGGTTTGATGGGCGGCGGAGTGCCGGAGGAATTCGGCGGCGCGGGGCTCGACAAGATTTCCACCACGGTGCTGACCGAGAAACTTTCGATTTACGGCGGCTTCGCGGTGACCCACGGCGCGCATGCGGGCATCGGGACACTGCCGGTCGTTTACTTCGGCACGGAAGCGCAGAAGAAAAAATACCTGCCGAAGCTGGCTACCGGCGAATGGATCGGCGCCTACTGCCTCTCCGAACCGCAAGCCGGGTCTGACGCTCAGAATTCGCTGACACGCGCGGAACTGAATAAAGAAGGCACGCACTACATCCTCAATGGGCAGAAGATGTGGATCACTAACGGCGGCTTCGCCGATGTTTACATTGTGTTTGCGAAGATCGACGGAGAAAAATTCACGGCCTTCATCGTCGAGCGCACTTTTCCCGGATTCAAGCCCGGCAACGAAGAGCACAAGATGGGCATCCACGGCAGCTCGACGACTCCGATTTTCCTGGAAAACTGCAAGGTGCCCAAAGAAAACCTGCTGCACGAAATCGGCCGCGGCCACATCGTGGCGTTCAACATCCTGAATGCCGGGCGCTTCACACTGGGCGCCTCCTGCGTGGGCGGCTCGAAACACGTGCTGATGACTTCTTCAAAGTATGCCAAGGAGCGCAAAGCGTTTGGGAAACAGATCGGCGACTTCGGCCTGATGAAGGAAAAGCTGGCGGAGATGGTCGTTCAGATTTTTGCGGTGGAATCGATGGTGTACCGCTCCGCGGGAAACATCGAAGCGGCCATGGCCGCGGCTTCCGGCTCCGGCGACAAGATTCAGAACACCATGAAAGTTCTCGAGGAATACGCCATCGAGAGCTCCATCGCCAAGGTCTACGGCAGCGAAATGCTTGATTTCGTGGTGGACGAAGCCGTGCAGATCTTCGGGGGCTACGGATTTCACGAGGATTATCCCGTGTGCCGCGCCTATCGCGACTCGCGCATCAACCGCATCTTTGAAGGTACCAACGAAATCAACCGCATGCTGATCATCCAAATGCTGATGAAGCGCGCGATGGGCGGCCAACTGCCGCTCATTCCCGCCGCCATGAAGCTAGCGGATGAAATCCTCGCCGGGCCGTCCTTCGAGGAAGCACCGGAAGGCGTTCTCGCCGGCGAATCCCGCGTGGTCGCCAACTCCAAGAAAATGTTTCTGCAAGCGGCCGGAGGCGCCGTCCAGAAATTCCGCGAGAAGCTGGCCGACGAGCAGGAACTGATCGGCGCGCTCTCGAATGTAGTTATGGAAATCTACGCGATGGAGTCCTGCCTGTTGCGCGCGCAAAAAGCTGCCGCGGCAAAGGGTGAACCCGCGTCGCAAACGATGATTGATTGCGCTCGCGTTTTCATTAATGACGCCGCCGAGCGCGTCGAGCACGAAGCCAAGCGCGCCATCGCCGCCATCCACGAAGGCGACATGCTGACCACCCAGATGGCCGTCCTGAAGCGTTTCGCGAAGCGCGCCCCGGTGGACACCATCGCGCTGCGCCGCCGCGTCGCCACTGCCGTACAGTCTCAGGACCGCTACCCCCTCGAAGGACGTTAAGAAGCGTCCGTTCGAAAGCCGCCCGCCGGTTTTGCGGCCCACGCGGTTCTGCAAAAAAGCTGCTATGTAAGACAGCCGCATGCCCCCGCGGGGGGCCTTTTCCATTTTGGAACTCCCGTCCCTAAGTCTTTCCTATCCTGTGAATAACTGCCCTAGACTGAGCTTTAGAACATCCAGCCATTTCATGAAGGAGCCCCTTCGGATGTCCCGCAAGTTGCTGGCACTGGCGTCCGTCGTCGTCGGCCTTCATATCGTCGAAGCGCTAACGGTTGGCACGTCTACACTCGGGTCCTTTCTCGCAAACGGCCTGCAACTCTTTGCTTGCGGTTTTGCCGCGGTCATGGCTTTTGGGGCATCTCGCCGCGGGCGCGGCTTAAGCCACACCTTCTGGCTGATCTTCGGCGCGAGCATTGCGATGTGGGGTGTAGCAAACCTAGGCTGGATGTACTACGAAGTGGTGCTCCACAGTGAACCGCCCACAACCTCGGCGGTACGATTCCTGTTCGGTTTGGAAAGCGTGCTGATTGCGATAACCTTATTTCTGGACCAGGACAAGGATTCTCCACGGATCGACCCAGAAACGGCCCTTGACTTCATCCAGATCGCGATCGTCTTCTTTTTAATTTACCTCGAATTTTACTACCTGCCGGCTCGCCGCCTGGACAACTACTCCGCATTCCTGCGGGAGATGCGCGTCGAGAACGCGGAAGATGCTTTGCTCACCGTCCTGGCTGCTTTCCAGGCGCTGCGCGCTCAGAAGCGGGACACTCGGAAACTTTATGGCGGCCTCGCTCTCTACCTGCTGCTCTTGACGGTGTGCGCGGCGCTGGCCCAATACTTGCAAAGCCTCAAACCAGCCCCAACCGGGACGTTGCGGGACTTGTTATGGACATTGCCGTTTCTCGTTGGTGCCGTATGGGCGGCGCAGTGGCAGCCGAGTCCGGTGGCGGAAACGGGTTCGCGATTGCGGCGAAAGACGTTCGGCGAATTGATGCTGACCAACACCACGTTTGCAGTGGCGCCGTTGATCATACTCTGGCAGGTCTCGCAACTGGAAGCGGAGTGGCGCCCGCTTCGTTTCTCACTTCTTGGCGTTTCGATCGTGTGCTACGCCGCGCGCCTGGCAATTAGTCAGTTTCATGAGGCCAAAAGCGCGAACGCCGTGCAGACGCATACGCTGGCCATGGATTCCGCCATCAATGGCTTGGCCATTCTCGATGCCGGAGGGAAATACATTTATGTCAACCCGTCCTACGCGCGGATGATCGGGAACACAAATCGAGAAGCGATGCTGGGCAAGTCATGGCGAGAGATTTCCCCCTCCCAGGATGTGGCACCGCTAGCGTCGGAGATTCGCGAAGCCCTGAAACAACATGGCAAATGGTTCGGGCCGCTGACCGTTCCTCACCGCGACGGAACCGCGGTGGCCATGGAAATGGCCATTACCACGCTGCCCGATGGCGGCACGATTTGCGTGAGCGGCGATATTACCGAGCGGGTGAGCGCGCAGCGTGCGCGTGCCGAAACCGAAATTAGATACCGCAAGCTCATCGAGCAAGTGGCGGCCATAAGTTACATCGCCGAAATTGGGGTCAACGGCCAGTGGTATTACGTCAGCCCCCAAATCGAAACCATGTTCGGCTACTCCGCGGAGGAATGGCTTTCGAATTCGAAAGACTGGATACGTTACATCCCCATCGACGATCACCCCATCGTTCACGCCGCGGAGGAGAACAGCGCACGCGGCGAACCCTTCCAGGCCGAATATCGCATCACGCGGAAGGATGGGAACGTCATTTGGGTCAGCGACACAGCGGTGGTGGTGCGCGGCAGTGACAGCCATCCCGTTATGGAAGGCCTGCTCGTCGATATCACCGACCGGAAAATGCTCGAAAATCAATTGCTGCAGGCGCGCAAGATGGAGGCCGTGGGAAGGCTGGCGGGAGGTGTCGCGCACGATTTCAATAATCTTCTGACCATCATCAAGGGTTACGTCGAGATGGCTATACAGCGCTGCCTGGACCGGCCGGAGCTGCATAGCGATATCCGGCGCATTGAAGATGCTGCCGATCGCGCCGTCACGCTGGTTCGCCAGTTGCTGGCCTTCAGCCGCAAGCAGGTACTGCGGCCGAAAATCCTCGATCTCAACGCCATCGTGATGAATCTCGACCAGCTCCTCCGGCGGCTGATGAGCGAAAACATCGCGATAAAGACATTTGTGTCGAAAGACGTTGGAGCGATCAAGGCTGATCCGGGTCAGATCGAGCAGGTCATCATGAATCTGGTCGTGAATGCGCGTGACGCCTTGCCTGATGGCGGCCGGATCCTCATTGAAACGAGCAACGTCGATCTCGACTCTGCATATACCCGCGATCATACTGTCGTGCGTCCCGGGCCTTACGTTTTGCTGGCGGTCACGGACACCGGTATCGGCATGACCGCCGATACCGCCGCCCATATTTTCGAGCCTTTCTACACCACGAAGGAAAGCGGCCGGGGCACCGGACTCGGTCTTTCGACCGTCTATGGCATCGTGAAACAGAGCGGCGGCTACATCTGGGTGTACAGCGAACTGGGAAAAGGCACGACCTTCAAGGTTTATTTACCGCGCGTCAAAGATGCCGTGCAGGCGCCGGCGGCGGAAACGCCCGCATCCACGGCGCCCATGGGCCACGAAACCATCCTGCTTGTCGAAGACGAACCCGACGTGCGCGAGCTCACGCAGATGGTTCTCACCGAGCGCGGGTACCGGGTGATCGAAGCGCTTACGCCGGAAGACGCAGAGCGCCTGGCCGGAAACAACGGCGCCGAAATCCATCTGCTGTTAACGGACGTAGTGATGCCGGGAATGAGCGGACGCGAGCTGGCCAAGCGTCTCACCGGGCGTTACCCCAATCTGCGAGTGTTGTATATGTCCGGCTACACTTACAACGTGATCGCGCAAGACGGGACGCTTGAGGAAGGAATTTCCTTCCTCCAAAAACCATTTACTCCGCAAGTGCTCACACAAAAAGTCCGCGAGTCGCTGGACCGCCCCGTCCCCGTAAAATAAATTCGAGGCATCACAATGGCTCTACCGTGTTCCCACGAGGGAAACGGTCTTGCCAGTGGCTGCAGACTGTCTGGCGGCGTCGAGTATTTCCGTCACAATCACGTTCGTCTCGAGGGAAGATTGCCCTTCCGGTTTCAGGCCACCCAAAAGCACCGCTCGCAGATAGGAAACGGAATCTTCCTTCGTTTTCTCCAATGGCTTCGCGTCGGCCGATATCTCCTGTTTTTCGGGAAGCCGCACGCGCACCGCGTCACGCCCGACGGTGATGGCATAGCCTCTCTGCCCGTACACTTCCATATCTTTTCGGGAGAACGGCCAGTTCCAGGAAGCCTGGACAATCGCCTGGGCGTGGGGATAAGTCAGGACGATCGTGGCCTCATCATCCACACGCGGGTAGACGTCCGGCTTGATTTGCTGCGTAACGGCGGTCACCGACTCCGGCCGGCGGCCATCCATCAGCCAGGTCGCCAGGTCCGCGCCATAGCAGCCAAAGTCAAAGAGTGCGCCGCCGCCGTTTAGTTTGGGATCGGTGAGCCAGGAGAGAAACTCCGGCCCGACTCCGATTTCTTTCGGGCCGCCATGCCCGTCATGCACGACAATCTTTCGAATTTCTCCAATGGCGTTATCGTGCACCAGGTCGTAAGCCGCTTGATTGCTCCGATACCAGGTCGTCTCGTAATTCACCAAGACCTGAATCTTTCCAGCGCGCGCCGCTTTCTCGATGGCGCGTGCATCTTCGAGGCTGACCGCCAGCGGCTTTTCCATCATCACCGGAACGCCATAACGCGCGCAGATCTCCACCACGCGGCGATGATCGTAGGTGTTGGTATACGCGAGTACCGCCTGAGGACGCGTCGCCTTCAGCATTTCCTCCAGGTCGGAATAGAGGAGACCCGGCGCCAAGCCATACTTCTTCGTGAATTGTGCCGCGAGTTGGCGATCGGCTTCGGCAATGCCGACGACCTGCAGGTCCATCCTCTTCTGAAACTGGCCGAAGAATCCGAACGCGTGCCCATGCACCAGTCCCGCAAGCGCCACGCGCAACGGCGCATTCTCTTTTTCAGTCGCGGGCTTCGTTTGTGCACGCAAATTAACGCTCGAGCTCGCGAAGAGGACTAACGTCATCGAGAATACGGCAAGAAAAGTATTGCGTCGCATGAGCCTCCTTCAAGGCATCGGTTCGCGGCATTAAGAATCGACGGCTTCGCCTCGTCGGATTCTACCTCAGTTGAGTCTGCGCGCAGAGACTAGGGGAAGCACTTCGCACATTAGTTTTGCCGCATCGGAAGGAAGGTAGGTTTATTCCGTCGAAATAGTGTGTCAGGCCTGATCGGTGGAAATGGGGCTTAATTCGCGCATCCATAGAGAACGGCTCTAGAACTTTTTGGACCCGCTCTCCTGATGGGAATTGCTCGAAGGATCTTTAGCTCATCTGTTTGTGTTTCTTATCGCAATTTCAATCTAGAAGTGAGTGCCATCAGGTCCCTCCGTGCCAACATCCCGGAGACATGGGCAGTACTCTTAATTCATGAGCAGGGCAAGAGCCTCTGGGCCCGCTGGACCTATCGACATCTCCGCGGGCACGGTCTCAGGTGTGGCCTGATGACAGACGCAGGGCCATCTGAATGCCCACCCACAGTCCGAGACCGCAGGCCGTTAGGATGGCGATCGCTGCTACGATTTTCTTACGTGTGCTCGTGGAAGATTCTTGTGCCTCACTTGGACTTGCAGGATAAAGCGATTGTATTTTCATGGTTGCCTCCCGGTGACAGGTCACGCCGGAGCGAAGCCTGCCCCGGGGACGGGAAAGCAGCCGCAGCGCCAAACAGCGCGGTAATGAGGATTCGATTCTCGATCTCACCTCATCCGCTCTCATATTCGGCGCAACGTCGATCTATTTCATTGCGAAAGAACAATAACAATGTAATTTGGCTGTAAATTCGTGCGAACCTTCCCCTGACCAGCGGTCGTCCCCCTGGAAGTCAAGATCAGCAAGCCGTTTCAACGAATATGAAAAACTCAGCAACTTCCCGGTGCATGGGTCTCAAAGTCGTTGATACGCGCCGGAACGCGAGGCTTTCTGATCGCTGTTTATGAGGGGATTCCGCGGCAGCTTGACCCGGCAGCCTAGTTCTTGGCGTCCAAGAGACGTGCCATCACTTGTGGAGCGGAGGTAGGCAGCTTGCAAACATAGTCTTCGCAAACGTAGGCGGTGGCACGATTCTTGAGGCGATGGGCTCCCGCTACAAACGGCAGCCAGCGGGCCAGTTGTCGTTGTCCGCTGCCACCGTCGGCGAGAAGAAGTATCTTGTTTGGGAGGAACCTGGTGTTGACCTGGCGCAGCAAATCACGTGTGTCTTGGGACAGCGGATCACCGGCGATGAGGATTTGTTTCCTTTGAGCGAGTCGAAAATCGAGGGCGGAAAGAAGGGCTGGCACTTCGCCGGGGTTTGACTGCAGGCGAGAAGCGAACGCGGCTAGCGTTTTATAGGCCGCATATCGCCACGCGGCGCGGTCCGTGAATTGGGCGAGGCTGAGAAGATTCATGGCGGCGGTTGAATTGGGTGAAGGTTCGGCACCATCGTACGATTCACGCGTAGGGCTAAGGAGCGAAGGATCAGATGTCTCCGAGTCGAAATAGCCGCCCTCTTTCGCATCTCCGAATTGCTGGTCCTGTTTCTCTTGCAGGGAAACAGCCCAAGTCAGCCAGTGGACGTCGAAGCCGGCCTGGTACAGGTCCAGAAGTCCGCTGATGAGATCGGCGTAGTCGTCGAGGAAGCCGCTCACACTGGGACCGCCTGCGCGAAAGCTGCGCCAAAGCTTGCCAGTCTTCGAATCATAAAGATGGGATTCGAGAAACTTTGCCGTTGCTTGCGCGCGTTCGAGATAGCGGGGGTCCTCGAGAGCCTGGCTGGCCCGTGCCAGAGCGGAGATCATCATGCCATTCCATGCGGTGACAATCTTATCGTCGAGAGGGGGCTGCGGGCGGCGAGCGCGCGCTTCGAACAAGGTTCGCCGTGCGGTAGTCAGCTTCCCGGTGGTTTGCTGAACGGTTAGGCTGAATTTTCTGGCCGTCTCTTCCGTCGAGTGCGCTTCATACAAAACATTCTTACCACTCAGTTCGCCGCGAATGTCTTGTTGCGCGGGGACGTTACCGCCGGATTCAACTCCGTAGGCGTATTCGAAGACGGCCGAATCCTGCTTGCTTAGGACGTTCTCAATTTCTTTCGCCGTCCAGATGTAAAAGACTCCCTCACTGGCCTCCGGCTTTCCAGGAGCAATTCGGCTGTCGGCATCCTTTGCGGAGGCAAAACCACCGCGCGGCTGGTGCATCTCGCGCAGCGTGAAATCGAGAATGCTTCGCGCGGTATTTGCAAAGAAGCGGTCGTGCGTAATCTGGTAGGCCTCCGTGTAGACGATCGCAAGTTGCGCCTGGTCGTAGAGCATCTTCTCGAAATGAGGAACGAGCCAGGTCGCGCCAGTCGAATAGCGGTGAAAACCTCCGCCGAGCTGGTCGTGAATTCCGCCGCGCTCCATTGCGCGGAGCGTGTTGAGCGTCATTTCGAGCGCGTCGCGCTGGCCCGTGCGAGCGAAATAACGAAGCAAGAAACACAGCGCGACCGGTCTCGGAAATTTCGGCGCTCCTCCGAAGCCGCCGTTCGTGGCGTCGTAGCTCGATGAAATCTGTTTGTAGGCCTGGTCAAGAATGGCGGGTGGTAGATCGCCCGCGGCCGGAGGCTGCTTGCTGACCATCTGAATGAGTTGCTGTGCGGCGCGCCCTGCAGTCTGAATGATTGAATCTTGTTGCGTTCTCCACGAGTCGGAGACCTTTTCTAA
>Ga0137398_10000187_pt1 | contig 19488 bp, 14 predicted proteins | sample czorhiz216metaG_FD_106659 | JGI IMG/M metagenome (GOLD analysis project Ga0137398, IMG submission 106659) | Vadose zone soil microbial communities from Angelo Coast Range Reserve, California, USA - czorhiz2.16 metaG | ecosystem: Environmental > Terrestrial > Soil > Vadose zone | place: USA...
CAGGTACTGCAAAACGACGGGGCGAGGGCGGCCGTTCACGCGGCGGGACTCGACGAGGTAGTAGTAGGGGCGGCCGTGGATGATTTTGCGTTGAATGCTGGCCATAGATTTAGTGTATACAATGCCCAGCGCTGCTTCCAGTCGCGGAAAGCGCGTGGTGCTTCACTTTGACTGCCCGCACGATAGATGGCCGAGCGGCCCAGCAACTTAACCACCGGACGCGCTGGGCTTGGGGAGCGCCTGGCGCCGCTGGCAGCGCCAGGTGCGTGGAACTAAATGTTACTTATTACTTCTTCGTCGAATAAACAAACTCAATGCCGAAGTTATCACCCGGGTAGAACCAGGCCTTCAGGGCTTGCGGTTGGCCGGAGGGGCGCTCTTCGAGCTGAAGAATTGCCTTATCCGGGGTTTCGATCCGAACGTCCGGAATTCCTTGGACCGTGGTGATCAAATGCATCTCGTCAGCGTCGTATATTGCAACGAGAGTGCGATCGTTGGAATCCAGCAGTTTGAATACGTAGGTGCCTGCGGGAAGCACTTTCCCGGGAACCTGAATGGCTTGGTTGACAGTCACAATCGTTTTCTTATCTGATTCGTCGGCCCGACCCCTGGGGACAAAGAAGGTCCCCCCTAACAGCATCAGGCAGATCATTCCACTGAACATTTTGCGGTACATAGTTAAATCTCCTTTCTTAGAGATCCGCGTCTCAAATTCATGTTGCCGCGGAATTTAGTTCGAGGTGTAGAAAGGCATTCTTGATGCCAAACTGCATGGAAGACGACCTCCGGGAAAGGCCCTGTCTTCAATGACTTAAGTTTGTTGCGCAATTTTTCGCAAAATGCGGACCACGGAGGCGCGTCTGTCGCTTGGCACGCTGTCAGAATGGTGGACGCGATATTGGGAAGGGCGTAATTGGCACACTCAATCGACCTCAGCGATGCGAAGAACGGGCACCGCTACCTTGAAGTGCTGATCAGCTTGCCGCAACATTCGGGACGTTGAGGCAGGCTGGAGGTATTCCAGCCGCCACCTAAACCCTGGACAAGCAGCACGGCGTTCACCATGCGGCGGCCAAGAATATTGACTGCAGTGAGTTCATCAGCGAGCGCTGCGCTTTGGGCGGTTGTCACTTCGAGGTAACTCGTGACGCCGCCCCTGTAACGCGTGATGGCGAGTTCCAGATATTTCCGAGCTGCGACGACGGCTTTGTCCTGAACTTGAGCTTCGTGCTCGAGAATCCGCAATGCCGCAACGCTGTCCTCAACCTGTTGAAACCCGGTCAGTACGGTTTGGCGATAATTGGCGACTGTCTGATCGTAAGCGGCGATGGCCTGGTCTGATGCAGCCCGGCGCCTTCCTACGTCGAAGAGAGTAAACAGGGCAGATGGCCCGGCCGACCACAAGGTGCTGGGGCCGGAGAGTAATGTTGTAGGAGAACCACTTTCAAAGCCTCCGGCGGCCGCCAAGTTGACGAGCGGATAATAGGCGGACTTGGCGACCCCAATCTGAGCGTTAGCAGAGGCCATGAGGCGCTCGGAGGCAGCGATGTCAGGTCGCCGCTCGAGCAATTCTGAAGGCAGGCCAACGGGGATCGGCGGGGGTGGCATAGTGAGAGGAAGAGGAGCGAGACTGAAAGAGGCTGGAGGCTTGCCAATCAATACCGCTACTGCGTGCTCGTACTGCGCGCGGGCAACGGCAACATCGATTTCCTGCGCGCGAGTTGTTTCAAGCTGAGTCTCGGCTTGCTGCACTTCCACGTCGGAAGCAATACCTCCGGCAAACCGACTCTCGATTAACTCCAAGGCTTGCTCATACTGCGTCACGGTGGAATTCAGAAGCTGCTCCTCAGCATCAAGGAGGCGGGCCTGAAAGTAGTACAAAGCCAACTGCGAATGCATCGACAAGTTCACTGCTGCCAGGTCGGCTGCGCTGGCTTGTGCCTGAGCGCGATGCGATTCCACGGTGCGGCGTACGCGCCCCCAAACGTCGATTTGGTAAGACAATTCGAAAGGAATTTGGTAGTCGTTATAGGTAATGCCATTAAATGATGGGCTGTGAGGCTGACGGTTGCCGGACAGCTTGGCACGGGTGGCGGCGGGATCCACGGCGACAGTTGGAAAATAATCGGCGCGATAGTAGCGGAGCGTGGCACGAGCCTGTGTATATTGGGCTTCAGCTGCCTTCAAGTTTTGGTTCGAAACGTTGACCTGTGCTTCGAGGGCATTGAGCTGAGGGTCCTGAAAGATTTCCCACCAGTTGTCGCCGAGATTCTGGTCATTCGGCTGGGCAGGTTTCCAATTGCCAACCTCTTTATAAGCTGTGGGAACTTCTGCTGCCGGTCGCTGATATTTTGGCCCAACCGTGCATCCGGTCAACTGGCACGCAGCTACAGCAAGCGGAACCATCAGCCAAGATGTTTGGCGCGGGCGCGCGAACCAGAGGAATTTTCGAGCGCGTCTCACTTAATGTCCCCCGGCAATGCTGCCTGAACAATTTGGACTTGCTGTCCAGTAATGAGGGAGTCGGGCGGGTTGATAATGACTTGATCGTCCGGCTTTAGGCCGGAGACAATCTCGATCTGATTGCCGAAATCGTGCCCAGGAGTCACGGCAGTCAGCGTAACTTTCCCATCCTTCACAACGCCTACACGTAAACCCTCCGACCGGAATAGCAGAGTGTTGACAGGAAGCAGCAAGGTGGAGCTCTGCGACGGGACATCCAAGTGGACTTCTGCATAAGAGCCGGTGAGCAGCGTCCCTGCAGGATTGTCCACATCGATTTCAACCAGCAGGGTGCGGGTTGTCACCGTGATGGCATCGGCAGTTCGGACCAGTCTTCCGCGAAATTTGCGGCCTGGAAACTCAGCCAGACTGAGATCCGCGGCCATTCCGATTTTGACCCCTTGCGAGTATTCCTCGGGGACGTTCACGTACACACGCAGCTTTCCAGGTTGCGCGATGTGAAAGAGATCGGTCGTCACTCCGCCACCGCTGCCGGAGTTAATCAGGTCACCGATATCCGTGTTTCGGGCCGTGACAATGCCGTCGAACGGAGCGTAAATCTTTTCAAAGGATACTAGTGCCGTGTACTGGTCTACGGCTGCCTGATCTGCTTCGACAATTGCTTTGTTCGCGTTGTACGTGCCGACGGCATTATCGACATCTTGCTGGGAGACAGCGTTGCTTTTCAAGAGTCCCTGATATCGGGATTTGGTGATGGCAGCGAGCTCGAGATTTGCCTGCGCGGTTAGCAGATTGCTGCGGGCCTGCTGGAGTTGTTGATCGACTTCCGGAGTTTCGATAACCGCAAGCAGCTTGCCTTTCTTGACGCGTCCTCCAATGTCGACGTACCACTTCCTCAAATATCCATTGGTGCGGGCATAAATCGGCGAGGTGATGAATGGTTGCACATTTCCAGGAAGGATGATCTCCTGTGCGGACGCAGCTTGTTTTGGCAAAACAACCGATACTGCGGTGAGGGCAACTTGCTCCGTTTCTGCCTTCAGCATTGTGCGGGCCCTGACACGGGACCAGATGCCCGAGACCAACAGGGCGGCAACAGCGATCAACACAATCGCCAGGCTCAACCATTGTCGGCGCGGACGCTGCCGTCTTCCCACATCGTTCGATGGGAGCGTTTGGCCGCCAATTTGTTTTCTCTCTTCAGTTTCTTGCGACATAGTGACTCCACACAGATTTTCGCTTAGTGCTGGTATCCCGTTGGGGCTGGATGCCTGCGTGAACCCTGCAGAACGCTGAAAAATGCCGGGACAAAGAGCAGCGTCGAGACCGTAGCGAAAATCAAGCCGCCTATGACCGCCCGGCCAAGAGGAGCATTTTGTTCTCCGCCATCTCCCAGGCCGAGGGCCATCGGCACCATGCCGATGATCATGGCCAGAGCAGTCATCAGCACAGGGCGGAAACGCGTGAAGCCTGCCTCGAGAGCGGCGCTGATGGAGTCTTTTCCTTCCATCATTTTTTCGGTCGCAAAGCTCACGACCAAGATGCTGTTTGAGGTTGCGACGCCCATGCACATGATGGCTCCCATGAGCGCCGGTACGCTGAGAGTCGTGTGCGTTATAAACAAAAACCAGGCAATGCCTGCGAGCGCGGCGGGCAGCGCGGAAATCATGATGAAAGGATCCAGCCAAGACTGAAAATTCACCACGATCAGCAAGTATACGAGCACGATCGAGAATGCTAGTCCGCTCAGAAGGCCGATGTAGGATGCCTGCATCGTCTGAACCTGCCCACGGACAACCACGCGAGAACCGTGCGGCAATTGCTGGCGCGTGGCGTCAATGATTTTGTTGATGTCTCCGGCCACACCACCCAGGTCGCGTCCAGTGACAGCACCAAAGATGTCAATCACCGGCGCCACGTTGTAATGAGAGACCACTGCCATTCCGGCGCCTCGTTGCGTTGATACCAGGCTAGCCATGAGCGATGGAGGAGCAGTTGGGTCGGTGCCTGTGACAGGAATGTTCTCTATATCCTGCAGTGTGTTCGTGCGATATTGCGGAGTCTGCGTGGCGATTTGGTAGCTGACGCGATTCTTTGGGTCCACCCAAAACGTGGGCGAAGTTTGGAAGCTGCCGCTCAGTGAAACCAGAAGATTCTGCGCAATATCGTGAGCCGAAAATCCGAGCTCTTCTGCTTTCGTACGTTCGACCCTCATACGGAGATAAGGCTCATCAAAGGGCTGCTGGATCCGCAAATCAGCCGTTCCTGTGACGTATTTCAATTTGCTGAGGAGCGCATTTGCGTAGCGTTGGTTTCCCCCCAAGTCGTTTCCCACAACTTGGACATCGATCGGAGCCGGCAAGCCGAAGTTCAGGATTTGGCTGACCATGTCGGCGGGCAAAAAAGCGAAGGTCACGCCGGGGAACTGTCTTGGGAGTGAAAGCCGAAGCTGGTGAATGTAGTCATCCGTGGGATGGTGCTTGGCGGAAAGAGTCACAAGGATGTCGGCATCCGATGAGCCGACGGGAGCCGAATTGCTATAAGAGAGATTGATGCCGCTGAAGGGTAAACCTATGTTGTCAATGACGTTTTGGATCTCGCTTGACGGAATCTGGTGTCGAATCGACTGCTCGACCAGATCGCAAAGGTTGGCGGTTTCCTCGATACGCATCCCGGTAGGCGCACGCAGATGCAACTTGAAAGAGCCGCTGTCAACGCTGGGAAAGAAGTCGCGGCCTAGCCAAGGAATCAGAATCGCGAGAGAGCCGAGGCAGCTTGCGAAGAACGTAATCAGGAAAGCGCGCCGGTGGTGGAGGCAAATCTCCAGCAGGTGGCGATAGCTGTGACGAAATCTCTCGAAGGACTCTTCAAAACGCTTCTGAAGTCGAACAAGCGGATTACGGCTTGGGGCACCTGCCTCATGTTTGTCTCCCCGCAACAAGTACTTGGCCATGGTCGGGACGATGGTCCGGGAAAGCAGGTAAGAGGCCAACATAGCGAAAACCACAGCTTCGGCGAGCGGCACAAAGAGATATCGGGCGACGCCGGACAGCAAGAACATCGGAGCAAACACGATGCAGATCGACAGTGTGGACACGAAGGCGGGTGTGGCGATTTGCGACGCGCTGTCGAGGACAACTTCGTCCATGTCCTTCTCTGGTTCCGCCTCCCTGTTGCGGTTGATGTTCTCGACCTCAACGGTCGCGTCGTCCACCAGGATGCCGACCGCCAGTGCGAGTCCACCGAGCGTCATAATATTGATCGTTTCTCCGATCGCGCTAAGCACAATGATGGAGGTCAGGATTGCCAAAGGGATGGAGGTCGCGATGATGACGGTGCTTCGCCAACTACCCAGAAAAGCGAGAATCATGAAAGCGGTCAGGCACGCGGCAATCAGCGTCTCCCGGACGACACCACTGATCGCGCCACGAACAAAGATGGATTGATCCGCCAGCGGTGCTATATCCAGCTGCGGTGGAACCGTGCTCTTAATTTGAGGCAGAAGAGCCTTGATGCCGGCGATTACGTTCAGGGTTGACGCATTGCCGGCTTTTTGGATGGTCAGCAATACGGAGCGCTGTCCGTTGACGCGCACGATATTCGTCTGGGGGGGAAAGCCATCGCGCACCCAGGCTACATCCTTGATGTAGATCGTAGTACCGCCAATCGTCTTGATCGGGATTCGGTTTAGGTCGGTAATCGTCTGCGGTGCTGCGTTGGGAATGGAAACATCGTATTCCTTAGAGCCTATCTTGGACGTTCCTGTGGGCAGGATTAGATTTTGAACGCTGATCGCGTTGACTACGTCCAGCGCAGACAAGCCTTTCGACTGCAACGCGGTGGTATTGAGATCCACTTGCACTTGGCGTTGTTTACCGCCATAGGGATAGGGAACCGATGCGCCGGGCACGGTGATGAGCTGCGTCCGAATAAAATTTAGGCCATAGTCGTTGAGTTCTTGCTCAGACAGGTTTTGCCCCGAGAGGGCCAACTGGAGCACGGGCACACTCGATGCACTGTAGGCAAGAATGAGAGGCGGGGTCGATCCTGCGGGCAACTGCTTGAGCTGGGTCTGAGAAACCGCCGTAATCTGCGCGATACCCTGTTGAATGTTCGCAGTCGGCTGCAGGAACACTTTGACAACAGCAATTCCATACAGCGATTGCGATTCGATGTGCTCAATATTATCAACGGTGGTGGTAAGCGCTCGCTCCGTGATGCTAACGATGCGGTCGGCCATGTCCTCAGGCACGAGTCCGTTATAGTTCCAGATGATGCTGACGACAGGAATGTCGATGTTCGGAAAAATGTCGGTTGGCGTGCGGAAAATCGCAAGCGTCCCCATAATCACGATGAGTATGGACATCACCACGAATGTGTAGGGCCGCCGCAACGCGAGTCGAACAATCCACATTTTTCAATCCCACAAATCTTTCCGTTCAGCTTGGCCGGACTACGATAACCAAGTTGACTCTACGTCCTATGCTTCGGGGTCTTTGCATTCAGGGCCGCGATCAATTGCTCGGCCGCTGGGGGCACAGCAACTGTTCCGGACAGAACGATGTCCCTCGCAGGAATCTTCCTGCCGTACACCCGGCGGTTGTCGCCATTATCTGGGCGGATCGTGGAGCCCTCGAGGGAGACTCCAGCAAACAAGCCACGCGCCCTTGAGTAGCTCAAGATTTCGGAACGCAGGGTTGCGTCCGTATCGGCTGATGCATCGCGGCCGACCGGGCCAGCGGCCACGGAAGCGTCGCCTCCCAGCTTGACCTTACTGGCGAGGATGCCCCTCGCGCCACTTTCATTCATAACGAGCAAGACAAAATCCGTAGCTTGTCCACCAATCTGAAAGCCGAAGCTGGCGCCCTCAAGAGCCATCATCGTGGGAGCGCCCCACGGTCCCCGGAAGTCTTCGCCCTTGCGGCACGACATAGCGCCCCGCCCGTAGCTTCCGCCAACGATGAAAGCGGCCTTTAGCACGGAGGGAAAGACGACGACGCAATTTGCCTTGTCGAGCAAGTCCTGCGGAATGTCATCAGGAACGTCGAGAATCTCCTTCAAGACCGTTCCACAATTTCTCAATCGGTCGTCATCTTTGGTTTGGTCCGATGCCTTCGCCACCTCAGCTAAAGGCGGAAGGACAGCTAATAGCAAGCTGCTAAGACACGGCAACAACTTTCGCATGTGATTTCCCTCCGGTATTTTGTCTTGCCTCAGAGCCTAAACGATGCAGCCCGAATGCCACTGCCAAGAGTGAGCGAGAGTTTCGGGAAGTGGTTGAAAATAAGGGCCCTAAGAAAAGAGAGTCTAGAATTGGAGGCCGGGCCTGAGGGGCGAAGAGTCCAGCGTATTGGACAGCTGCCAACACGCCGACAGCGTGTCTTTCGAGACGGAAACCGACTTCCCGACAGAGGAATAACGAATGTCGAGGGGACCTCTCAGTACCACTCTAGCTCCCAGCAGCACCTAAACGTTTCTCTCGTGGATGGAGTTACGCACTCACACCGGGGGAGCCGTCGAGGTGGCATTTGACCACGAGAATGGTGACGTCATCTTGGAAACCAACCTCGCCGCAGAAATTTGCCGCGCTCTTAAAGATTTCGATCTTGAGCTCTTCCGCGGAGAGTAAAGAACCACGTCGCACTACCGCGGAAAGGCGCTCCAACCCGAATTCTTCGCCAAGCCGGTTCTCTGCCTCAGTGACGCCATCGGTATAGAAAACCGCCACGTCACCGGCCATAAGGTCAGCCGAAGTCAGTTCACAACTTTCTTCCGCGGATAGTCCGATGGGTGGACAAGAAGAGTTCATGCGGGTGAGCGTGCCCGTACTTGCTCGAAACAAAAGCGCGGGATTGTGGCCACAATTCACATACTGGATTGTCCGCTTGCGTGTATCGATTTCCGCAAGCAGTAACGTCACGTACCGTTCGTCGTCCGACACAGAGAGGATTCCCGTATTCAATCGCTTCACTTGCGCCAGCATGTTTCGATCATGGTTCGCCTCAAACCGCATGGCTGCCGCCGTCGCGGACATCAAGAGGGCGGCGGGAACACCTTTTCCGGCTACGTCGGCAATGATGATCTGAATGGTGTGCGCGTCGATGGGGATATAGTCGTAGTAATCGCCGCTTACGCCCCGCGCTGGCTGTATCATACCGGCCATCTCGAGTCCGGCAATGACCGGTTTGCCCAGGGGAAAAAACAAGCGCTGAACTTGCACGGCCAGCTCCACGTCCTTGAGAAGGTCATCACGCTGCCGCTGCACAGTTTTGGCAAGCGCTTCCCTCTGTTCCATATACCGCTGGATGACATAAACAAGAAAGGCGAAGCACAACATCGCGGAGAGATTGTGGAAGATCCGAAGTTCCGGATTGATATTCCGCGGGGAGTAATAGTCATGGAACAAGATACAAACGACGATAAGGCTGTAGCTGACCTTCTTGCGCAGAAAAATAGCACCGACGGCTAGAGGGAGGATGTACAAGTACACAAGCGAAATCGAAACAACGAGGCGGTCGGCATATGCGACCGCGCTAAGGGCCCCCAAGACCAATGCAAGGGGCAGCCACGCCGGCCCATTTAAAGCCACATCCTTCCGCAAAAGGGAGCGCAACAGAGCACTTTCGTGGAAATCGCGCAACTTGGCCGGCGTCAAAGGTTGAGTGGTGGTAGTCATTTCGGATCGGGGTCACAAATACTGGCGCATGCGCCGGCGAATTCAGCAATCAGTAATCAAACCTATTTCGCCGTTTGTGGGTTTGGCACCTTGTAACCGTCCGTAAGAGTTCTAAGAAAAGCGACAAGGGCATCTTCCTCCTCATCCGCGAGCCTAAGGTTACCGAGTTGCCGTTTGTTGAGATTGGTTGAGTCCTCCGGAGCTGGCCAGCAAGTCACTTTTTCGCCAGGATCACCTGCCTTACACTTGGGCAAGATGTCTCGGGTGTTGTAAAAGTGCACCACCTCTTTCAGGCTTTTGAAGTAGCCGTTGTGCATGTAGGCTTTGACAAAGCTTGGTGTGGGACGCATGTCGACATTACGCAAAGTGGGCACTTGGAACTTCGCTTCGAACTTCGGCGCGAGTTTAATCCACTCAGAATCAGGATTCAGATGACCGCTATCGCTTTGTAGCGTGCGCAGAAAGGACCCGACTCCCATATCGACGTATGCCGCTCCGGCGAGGTTGGGACTGTAGTTGCGCTGGTCGGGCTGGCCCTCGTAGTAATACTGCAATCCCGGATTTCTGGGGACGCCGAGATTACTGGCGGTAAAGTCCGTAAACAGGGGCTCTTCGCCGGGCCCGCCATCGCGATGACACTCGTTGCATCGCGCCTTGCCGCGAAACAGCTCATAGCCCAATTTTTCCCGCGGCGTGAATTGGTCTTTTCCTGCTTGTACGTAGTCGTACTTTGACGTGAAAGGACTCACCTCGGGCGAGAACTCGTATGCGGAAACGGCCAGCCCGAAGCCGTCATAAACGTGGTCGGCGCGCGTTCGGTCTGCCTCGCTAAGATGGACCGGGTACTTATTATCTGCAGGTGACGGCCCTGGAGTCGCACAGACCTTTTCGACGTCGGTAGGCCAGCGAATGTTGAACGAGTCTGCGCCCCACACGGTCTCAAAGAGCTTGCGATAGGGAGCGTTGGAAAGGCGGTAGGCAACACAGGCCGAATCGGGCAAACCCATTTCTACGGGATTCGTAGGCGGTCCCTGCGCTTGTTCGGCGCTCGGATTCTGCAGGCGGTAGCCGCTCGCACGCATATCCCAGAAATTGCCACCGACAAAGTCGCCCTGGAGCGCATTGTAGTGGAGCACCGGTGAGAAAGGTGCGTACATGTAGCTCTGCGGCTTTCGGTTGCTGAACCGCGTTCTGACTGATCCTGGATACGACACGTTAGTCTCATTCAAAGACTGAATCGGCCCTGTGAATCCCGTCTCCGGCATATGGCAGAAACTGCAAGCTTCGTTCTGATTGACCGAGAGATGTTTATCGAAGAGCAGTAACTTCCCCAGGGTGCGCATCTGTCCCTGGCGATCGAGCCTGGTTTGTTCCAACTGGCTCAGAGTATCGGCCTCAATCCGATCAACTTCGGCCACGACTCTCGCCACATCTTGAGCAAACGAGGGAGGCATTTGGCCGCCGAGGCTGTTTCGCGATTGCAGGCCAGAGGGGTTCTCCGTCATTGCTAGCGAACAGAAAACAACAAACGCCACAAGAGCAGGCGCGGGAATGGCGGTTCCTAGAGCCGGTGCAATGCGTGCTATTGGCAACTCCGAAGCCCTCGCCTATTCCGTCTTGTGCCAGGTTGAATCCGGATCATAGGCAGTCATCGCCTCTGCAAGCTTTGCCGTGTTGGGACCAAGGTCCTTTTCGTAAATGGTTCCGGATTCCCCGACAACGAAAGTCATCACACCCGAGGAGCGGTACTCGACAGGGTATGCGACGAAGGCGAACCCCGCGCTCATCTTTCCATCGACGATATAGTTCTTAGCCCCGCCTGGTGCATGTCGTCCTTGGCTAGTAAGGATCCGGAACATATACCCATTGAACGGAACATGCTCGCCAACTTGGTCCGTTGAGAGATTTTGGCGCGCGTAAGCAATGAGAGGGTTGATCGGGCTATCGAACTCATCGCTAGCACCGTGCCAGTACAGACCATCGTGCCGACCTTCATCGCTGACCAGTTTCTGGGCGAATTGGCTGGGCAGGTCACCTGGCGGGCGCGCAAAATATTGTTTCTGCGCTTCGACCAATTCGCGGCACGCCTCCATGGCGGCAAGTTCATTTCTGCCGATGCGCCGGAATACGATCTCGTCTTTGCCCGCGGCCGTGTCGAAATACCACGAACGGTTGTTCTTCACCAAGGGAATCGGAAAGGGCCAGTTTTCTGCTCCAACAACCAGGGTTACTGTTCCGTTGGCCTCTGTGACGAACCGATGCATCTCCTGGTATTTGACGACGAAGCTGACCCGAGCATCCAAATCTTCCTCGGAGTCGCCGGATGAGAGGACATCCTTTCCGGCTGCTCCGAGGATGGTCAAGGGAGCTTGTTCGTCCTGTGCTTGCATTGCACCAAAGAGTGCGCGACTGGCATCTTCGGCGGAGGCAAAGGTCCGCTGGCCCGGCTCCTGGGCGAACATTGGTGCGGGCGAACAACCCAGGGAAAGTGCGCACAGAAGGGACACTGCAAATCGAACAAAACCTTGCGATTCAAGTTGAACAAAATCTGAAATCCTTTGAAGCATGGTATTCCTTTCCGTTTTTGAATTCTCGACAAGTTTCACGCACGCGTGCAAGCAATCACCTATGTCGTCCACCACCGCCACCATGGAAACCACCTCCGTGGGAGCCACCTCCAAAGCTCGACCGCCCGCGGGAGGAAAAGCCTCGGACATTGCCGCCGTGATCAAACCCACTGAACGCCCCGGAGCGTGTTCCTGGCTGAAAGCGGGGAGCCGAAGACCCATGGAACCCCGGACTTCCGCCGCCAGGTCTGCTTCCGTGGAACGCGTTCCCATGATTGAAGTTGCCGTGGTTGAAGTTGTTGCGATTGATGATCGTCCGGCTGTGAGAAATGTAGGTGTTGTGGTTGTAGATCACTGTTCTGCCGTGCCAGTCGTATCCCCAGTGATGCCAGCCCCACCCATATCCTCCAAAAAAGCCGACGCCAAAGCCGATTCCGAATCCAATCCCCGCTCCGGCCAGGAAGATTCCTGGCACCGGATACCAACCCGGATACGCGACGATCGGCTCACCGTACACGAGCCAGGGATCATAGGCAGGCACATAGACCACCTCAGGATTGGCCGGCTCAATAACGATTGTGTTGCCTTGCGTTGTTACCTTCTCCTGTTCACTGCTATTCAGATGGCCGGCCCCACGAGCCTGCTGACGCATCGCCTGAACGGCGTCCGTCACATCCTGCTGCTGGTTGGCGTATGCGTCGCCAAGCGATGAAGTCCACGAAATGTTCTTGTCCATGTTTTCGAGGACCGATGGAAACTGTGTGAGGGCCTTGACGCTCGGGTCCCAGGGCTGTTTGTCGACTTCTTTTGCCAGCTCTTCACCCTTGACATTGGAATGACTTTGCATCCAGCGGTCCGCCTCGACGATCTCAGTAGGATAGGTGGAAGCAGCGAGAATCTGCGCAACGAGCGCGTCCGGGTACAAGGCGATCGGCGCGACGAGTTGCTGCAACTCTTGAGGGGACTGTTTCGCGGGTGCCGATGGCTGCTGTTCGTTGGATTGGCCTGCAGGAGCGAGAGACGCGGCTTGAGCGGTGAATCGCACGAGCGAACAACAGAGAAGTAGGATCAAGACCTGCTTGGACAACTTCATAGAATATTCTCCAGTACAAAATTGGAATCATCCCCTTGGTGCGAAACCTGAAAAAACTTCATAAACCCTCGTCAACAGCGCTAAGGAACCTCACTGGCCGCGCAGCGTGCCCGGCGGGATGTCATTGCGGCGTGCCAAGTCTTCCAGTTCGTCGAGTTCCGTTTGTGTTTCGTTCACGCGATGTTGAAGGATCTCAATACCGGCTTCGGGAGTGGTGGCGAAATCATCGCCAACTAGATCTATGCCGCCGGTTGATTGCCTGAGACTTCGCGCGTCATCAAGCGCCTGCCAGTATTCACGAAGCTGAGCCTGCCTGTGTTCCAGCTCGTCCCGCAGCCTTGCGGCCTGCTCCGCATACCACTCTGGGTCCTGGGTTCTGGCGTACCGAACAGGCAGAGATGCTGACTTTGACTTTTCTTCGTCAATCTGACCCACGATCGAAATCAGGCCGAGACTGTGGAGCCTTGCGAGATCGTCGTTGGTCCAAACCACCGGATTCTGGCTGTCCGTTCCCGCGTGCGGCCGATTGGCCGCACGCGAAGGAATGGCCAGGGTATTCAGGGTCACTGAGATAGCGAGTGAAAAAGTGAGATAGCGATTCATCTCGCTCTCCTTAGTGTCCCTTCGGCGGGGAGGGAGGGAAATGCTGGAACATTTTGTTCACTCCCTTGTCCAGGTTTTTTGTGTTCTTGTCCGCGTTATCGGAGAGCGTATCGCTCGATGAGCTTCGCCAGATCACTTTCTCTGTCTTGGCGTCGAAGAGATCTACCACTAAGGTTCCTACTTTGTAGGTTTCGACCGTCGTGGTTGCGTCGCCAAATCCACCGCCGAATCCCCATCGGCGACCTCCCCCGAACCCGTTATAGAAGGTGTCCAGGGTTTGCTGATTCTGAGTCGTCTCGATGGCAAAAACCTCGACATCACCTCCCGACGGAACTTCCGTCCAGCCTTTTGCCGTCAGGGCGCTGTTCACAGCGCTCTTGATGCGGTCGACCAAGAGCGGGTCCTTCGTCTGGACCTTTTCCCAAGTGTAGGTCTTGTATTGACCAAAGTTTGCACTGTGGTCGTAATCGATCTTAACGTGTTGAGCGAATGAGACGCACGCTAGAAGCAGCATGAGTCCTACCGATGTTGCGATTTTTGATTGAAGCTTCATAGTTCCTCCTTTTTTGAGATTCCGAGACAAAACTCCTTGCGCTGAAGAACGGTGCACACGCGATTTGGCAGCGGCTATTCCTGCGAGCCGCCAGTTTCGTGTTTTCTCCACGTTTCTATCGCCACGAAAAAATTCGGTGCGTCGAGCGACGCAACTGGAAGAGGCAAGACGGTTGCCAAAAGATCATTGCGTAAGTGACTGAAAGTAGAGGCCGACACAGACAATAGCGCGGTGTGCGATGCCAGCCCGCTATACACGGCGTCCGCATGCCGACAGGCTCAGTGAGGCTATTTGTTTGACGGTGTATCAGACAACTTCGAATTCAGGTCGGCCGGAGATGTGAGCGCTGGCGCGCCCGGTGACTAATGCATCGCCGTCAATCGATTGAAGGGCCGATAACCTCATCACTGGAACTGTGCTACGCGGGAAGTAGATCTCTCTTGCTACGTGAGATGCCAAGCTTTTGCATCCGGAAGTAAAGAGTAGACCTCTTGATTCCCAAACGTGCGGCCGCCCCGTTGGGGCCAGCGACAACCCAGCGGGTCTGTTCGAGAGTCTTGCGAATGTGGTCTCGCTCTGCGTCCTCCAAGGTAATTGCCCCAAGGGATTCCACTTCGGCTGCAATCCTCAAGGTCGCGAGAGGTGGGTCCAGGACGGTAGTCGAACTGAGGATGACGCTCCGCTCAATGAAATTCTGGAGCTCCCGAATGTTCCCTGGCCACTGACAGGAGACAAGGGCAGACATCGTTTCAGGAGGAATGTGTTCGATTTGCTTATCCATCCGGCGGGCATAGATCTCGACAAAATGTTCGACCAGGGCGGGAATGTCTTCCCGGCGTTCCCGCAACGGTGGCAGTGGGATCGGAAACACATTCAGACGGTAGTAGAGGTCGCTACGAAACTCGTTCCGCTTCACCATGTCAACCAAATTCCGGTTGGTCGCAGCCACCAAGCGAACGTCCACGTGGTGAGTCCGAGTGCTGCCCAAGCGTTCGAACTCTTGTTCCTGCAGGACACGCAGCAGTTTGGGCTGCAAGGCCGGCGGAATATCGCCGACTTCATCCAGGAACAGCGTGCCTTTGTCTGCCAGCTCGAAACGGCCAATCTTCTGCGCTATGGCTCCGGTGAACGCGCCTCGTTCGTGGCCAAAAAGCTCGCTTTCCAGTAGATCGAACGGAATAGCCGCGCAATTCAATTTAATGAATGGGCGTCCGCACCGCACGCTCAGATTGTGAATCGCTCGCGCGATCAGCTCCTTGCCCGTGCCTGTTTCTCCCTGGATAATAACGGTGGAATCCGTAGGAGCGACGCGTTCGACCTGCTCGAGTACCGATTCCAGAGCAGGACTGTTGCCGATGATCTGCTCGAATCTGCGCCGATTGCGATCCTGGTCACCGGATCCGAGTCTTGCGACAGCCCCCACTGGGAACCTCCTTACGCAACCTGATGCACACTTCCACTTACGGGCTTAGCTTTCCAGAGCCGCCCGAACACCCTCAAGCAGCGCTTCGTCGTCGAACGGTTTTGCCATGAACTCCACAGCGCCTGCCCGCAACGCCTGCATCCGCATCTTTTCGTCGCCATGTGCAGTGATGAAGATGATCGGAATCCTACAATTTTCGGCGTTCAGCTGTGCCTGCAGTTCGAGACCCGACATTCCCGGCATACGAATATCGGCGATTAAGCATCCAGCCTGGCGCTGTTGGCCGGATTTCAGGAATTCCTCTGCCGACGCAAACGTTTGTGCCGGCAAGCCAACCGCTTTCAGCAGGCCCTGCAGCGCGCTGCGCATTAAATCATCATCATCGACAATCGCAACCATTTTGGTCTTCTCCAGAGCGGCCATAGGTGGAATCTAGCAGCGTCGCCAAAGCGGCGCAATTATACTTTCGTATGAGAGCCTGAATACCGCACCGAGCTGAGAGGCAACCACAATCTAGGCGAAGTTGATAGAGCTACAGTTGAACCGGGAGGACTGCGAACTAGCAAGCGGTATTGCGTATCAGCGGCGCGTTGGAACTAAGCTACTTTTTGCCAGGTGAAAGCTCCAGTTTCGACGCCATTCTAACTAATTCTGCCAGCGACTCGGCCTGCATTTTCCGCATCACGTGGCCACGATGAATCTTCACGGTGATCTCGCTGATCCCGAGATCAAAAGCTATTTGCTTATTGAGCATGCCGGAAACCACCAGGCCCATGACTTCGCGCTCGCGTGCGGTAAGTGCCTCATAACGTTTTCGCAGCTCGGCAAGGTTACTCTGCTGTTGGCGCTTAACACGGTCGCGATCCAAAGCCTGGCGGATCGCATCCAGCAAGTCCCGGTCGTGGAAAGGCTTGGTCAGAAACTCCACGGCACCTGACTTCATGGCCCTCACCGTCATCGGAATATCCCCATGACCGGTGATGAAAATGATGGGAATGTGGACGCCCGCATCAGCCAACTGGCGCTGAAAATCGAGACCACTGATTCCAGGAAGGCTTACGTCCAGAACCAGACAACTCGGCCCATCCGGTCGCTTGCTGCGTAGAAACTCTTCCGCCGCCCCGAAGGTCTCTGAGCGCAAGCCCGCCGACTTCAGCAGCCCTTGGATGGCCGCACGCATAGCGGCATCATCATCGATGACAAATACCCTAGGGGCGTCTGCGGGCGTCATTCAAGCGCCTCGGCTTTGGTCGGGAGGGTGACGTAAAAACTCGCGCCGCGCGGAGAGTTCTCCGCGGCCCACAAGCGGCCGCCATACGATTCCACGATGGAGCGGCTGATCCGAAGCCCCATACCGGTACCATGTGATTTGGTGGTAAAGAACGCGTTGAAGATTTGGTCCGCCTGCTGTTGCGGCAGCCCCACGCCAGTATCGCTGACGGACACCAGAGCTTGCTCGTATTCCCCTCGCTCCGATTTGACGACTAGCTCGCGCGTCCCATCGACATCCCTCATTGCGTCGATGCCATTGATCATGAGGTTCATCAGCACCTGCTGCAGTTGCACACGATCTCCCACGACCTCCGGAAGATCCGCCGCCAGCTTCGTCCGCACGGATATGGAGTATCGCGTTGCCTCGCTGCGCAGGAGGACGATCATGTCTCGAACGACTTCGTTTAAATCAACCAACTCCCGTTCTGGAGTACCCTTCTTGAAGAGCAGCCGGACCCGCTTGATGATTTCCGCCGCACGAGTTCCGTCTTTTACGATTCTCATGGCAGCCGCGCGCGCCTCTTCGAGATTAGGTGTGTCAGCGGCAAGCCAGCGCATACAGGTATTGGCGTTGGTGATGGCGGCGGCAATCGGTTGGTTCACTTCGTGCGCCAGCGAAGCAGTCAGCTCTCCCATGGTGGTCACCCGGTTCACGTGCACGAGGTCTGCCTGCGCCTGACGCAATCTCTCGCGCTCTTCGTCCGCCCGCTTGCGTTCGGTCACGTCTATCGATGTACCGACATATTCCAGGAGATCGCCGGATATGTTACGAACGGGATGCCCTGTCGAGCGAACGTATTCAATTGCTCCGTCCGGAAGAACGATTCGGAATTCCACGTCAAAATGGGAGCCTTCCTCCGGCCTTTCAAGAAAAACTTCTCTGCGCACTCTATCTCGATCCTCAGGATGAACGCGCTGGTAAAACACCTCGTCTGACGGTATACCCTCCTCCGGATCGAAACCAAACAACCGGTAATTTTCCTGCGACCAATAGATGCTTCGTCTACTAGCCACGTTCCACGCCCAACTGCCTGTACGCGTCAACCTCTGTGCTTCAGCTAAGTAACCCTCGCTCCGCCGCAAGGCCTCTTCCGCCTGCTTGCGCTCGATCGCGATACTCGCAAGATGGGTGATTTGCCTTATGACACTGTGGTCTTGCGCAGCCGGGCTGCGCGGTTCGCGATAATAGATCGCAAAGGTCCCCAACACCTTCCCTTCCGAGGAGAGTATTGGCGTGGACCAGCACGCTCGTAGCCCGTGCGCCAGGGCCAGATCGCGGTAATTCGCCCACAGCGGATCCGTTGCAATGTCGGAGACGATCACTGGCTCCGTACGGTAAGCGGCGGTTCCACACGAGCCCGCTGAGGGGCCGACGACCGCGCCATCAATTGCCTCAATGTAAGGCTTTGGCAAGCTGGGCGCCGCGCCGTGCCGAAGGCAGTTGGCGTTCGGGTCCAACAAAAGGATCGAAGACAGACAACCGCTGGCCAGTTCTTCGACGAGCAGGCATGCGCCCTCGAGGATGAGCTCGCGAGAATCGCCCCTAGCTATCATCTCGAGAAGCCGCTTCTCCCCGGCCAGCAACACCTCGACCCGTTTGCGGTCCTCGATATCAAAGGCGGATGTGTACCACTTGACTGGTTTTCCTGTTTCGTCATAAAGAGGCACGGCGCGAAACAAGTGCCAGCGATACACTCCATCGAACCGGCGCACCCGTGCCTCGTGCTCACCCGGTTTACTGGACGCCAGCGTCGCTTTCCATTGATCCCTAAACCCTTGAAGATCTTCTGGATGGATTATCGGCTGCCTGTCCCCACCGTACCTATCGGTCTTCGAAGGCACGGACATTTTCATCACGTCAGCACGGTCCAGTGCCGTCTCCAAGGAAAACCCGAAGTAATCCAGCCAACCCTTATTCACGTAATCCAAGTGACCGTCAGGACGACAACTGTTTATCATCGCCGGAGTTGTGTCCACCACAAGCCGAAGACGCTGTTCGGCAAGAGCTTCACTTCGCCGGAGTTCCTCTTCCGCACGCTTACGGTCGCTGACGTCCATTACTGCTCCAACAAATTCGAGTTCGCCCGAATCATCTCTTTCAGCCCGAGCCACAACGTGGATATGTTTCACCGAGGCATCCGGCATCAGCAAGCGATGCTCAAAATCAAAATCTTTCCCTTCCTGGGATGCGCGCTCGAGGATCTGTTTCTTGAGGGCCACGTCTTCCGGATGAACTCGCTGAAGAACAAGTTCCGCGGTCGGTTTCGTCGATCGGTCATATTGGAAGATTCGAAAGGTCTCCTCTGACCAGATGATCTCGCCGGTGGACGGCTTCCAGCCGAAGCTCCCCGTATGACTGAGCCTTTGAGCTTCCGCCAAGTACACTTCGCTTCGCCGCTCGGCGCGCCGACGTGCGGCCAGAATGCTAGTTGCATTCTGCAGGGCAACCGATCGCAGCAGCTCGTTTTCGTCGCCCTTCGTAGTCACAAGTCACCTCCGATAAGTCTCTCCGCGAGTTTCGTGCCCAGCACACGCGCCCGGATCTTGGCAAACGCTGTGTCACGGCTCGTGGAAGTGTCATCGCTGAAAGGCGAGAATCCGCAGTCGTCGGTAGTTCCGAGCTGCTCGACCGGTATGTACTCACAGGCTTCAAGTACACGGTCCCGCACTTCTTCCGGGGTCTCAATATGGGGGTCGACGGGAGCAGTGACTCCCACGAAAACTCGCTGATGCAGTTTTCGGTATTTGCCAATGATTTTCAGAGCGTGGCGGCGGTCCCGCTCACCCGCCATCGCGATATAGAAATTTCCGGCCTTCAGCTCAAACAAGCTGGGCAGC
>Ga0137398_10000188_pt1 | contig 19473 bp, 22 predicted proteins | sample czorhiz216metaG_FD_106659 | JGI IMG/M metagenome (GOLD analysis project Ga0137398, IMG submission 106659) | Vadose zone soil microbial communities from Angelo Coast Range Reserve, California, USA - czorhiz2.16 metaG | ecosystem: Environmental > Terrestrial > Soil > Vadose zone | place: USA...
AAGGTCGAACCGGGCTTCGACCCGCTGCGCAGCGATCCGCGGTTCCAGGATTTATTGCGCCGCGTCGGTTTAGCACAATAATTCTGGTTCCACGATCACCTCTGCTACCCGAGCTGCGTCTCACTTGATCGGGAGTCCGGGCTCTTCTGAACGGTTCGTGATAGCCGGGCAAGTCGGTATTTCCGACATATCGCTCAACCACATGAGCGTCCACAAGAGGGGGTGTTGCAAGCGAAACAAGAGATTCTGGACGAATGGTCGGCAATCCGGAAATTACGATCCTTCTGACGCTAAGTTCCGGATGAGCCGTGATCCAGACTCAATCGCCGGGGCAACAAGGTGGAGCACACCGCCAGTTAAGCGACTTCTCAAGTCGGGTCGAGGCTCATCTATCAGACGCAATTGGCCTTGCCTGTGCGAACGGCATTTGTCACCATCAACTCGGTTTCATCAATCGCGGAGCGAACCGACGAGAACCTTTGAAAGGAGGAGATTGATGCATGCCGCCGTGCTGCACGCGTTGGGGAAACCACCCCTCTTCGAAGAATTTCAAGACCCGACTGCGGGCGAAGGAGAGGTGCTCATACAGGTCTGCGCGGCTGCGCTGAAGCCTGTGGACAAACAGTTGGCGGGCGGAAAGCACTATGCCAGCCCGCGCGAATTTCCTGTCGTTTGTGGCGCGGATGGCGTGGGGCGGCTCAAGGACGGAACGCGGATCTTTTTTGGCGGGCCACGGCGACCGTACGGTGCGATGGCAGAGCGCACTGTGGTGCGGCGTGCGCAATGTTTTTCGGTACCCGAGAATGTGGACGACGACACGGCCGCGGCCATTCCCAATCCTGGCGTATCTGCCTGGCTATCGCTCAACCACAGCGCGAAGCTGGCCTCGGGCGAAACCGTGCTAATCCTTGGCGCGACCGGGGTCACGGGCAAGCTAGCAGTGCAAATCGCCAAAATCTTGGGCGCGGGACGCGTCGTGGCGGCGGGACGGAACGAGCGCGTGTTGGGCACACTCCTCGAACTTGGCGCAGACGCGACGATTCGGCTTGACAAGCCAGATCAAGAGTTGATCGAAGCCTTCCGCCGCGAGGCTGGCGAAAAGCGATTCGACGTGATCATCGACTACCTGTGGGGCCCTCCGACGGAAGCACTGCTGACGGCCATTACAGGCGCAGAATTTGCGGTTGCGGGATCGGCGACTCGACTGGTGGAGGTGGGCGAGAGCGCGGGACCGACGATAACGCTGCCCGCGGCAGTGCTGAGGAGCACAGCGCTGACTATTCTAGGAACGGCGGGCATTCCGCCTTGGGACGTGCTCACGGAGGCGTTCCAACAGGTGATGAACCACGCAGCGAGCCGCAAATTGCGCATCGAGACCGAAAGGGTTCCACTCTCGGAGATTGAGGACGCCTGGGAACGCAACGTACAAGCCCGCAGGCTGGTCGTGATCCCGTAGCGCGATAGAGACAAACGGGTAACCGGGCTCTCTCACCGCGCTGCAGGGCTAGGGGTTACGCAGCCAAGTCATCCTCTCCAGCGCCTGCATCGTGATGTGACCTTGCTTCACATGCACCTCCCTTCCTTTCAGCAACACGAGGTCTAGGAACCACGTCTGGTCTACCTTGCCAAGGTTGATTTCCTGCGGATGGTTCCGAACGAAATTGAGGATGTCCTTCTCTCGGATGCGGTGGATATCGTTGCCATTCCCGTGGTGCCGGTGTGTCCCCTGCAGGCGGTCCTGCAACCAGCCGTTCTTGATCCACCCAGCAATCTTGTGGTGGTCCTCCCCCAGGCATAGTTCAAGCTCGCGCATCGTGTAACCGTCGCGAACGCGCCGAGAGGTGCCCAATACGCTTGAGTTTATTCACGATTGAACTCTCTGGGCGGCGCAATCGCTTTGCGATTGTCGCCGACGACACGCGGCCCACCAGTTTCTCCAGACGATCCAACTCCGCGTGCGTCCAAGACCGCCAGTCCATCTTCATCGTCAGGCCCAATCGTGCGGCTTGCCGCTTGATGTACCACCGGGGCAAGCCGGTCAGTCGAACCATTCTGCTAAGGACTTGGAAGCGACGATTGAGTCCACCTAAGTAACGCGCTTCAAGGTAAGCGTTGTATTCCGGGCGCCATGTGTACTTCACCTTGGCGCGACGCCGGCGCTCCGTCCGGCACTTCAAGCAATATTTCGCCAGCACAGGCGGTCGACCTTGCTTGCGCCCTTCTTCGATCTCTTGACCGCAGACGACACACTTCATGGATACCCTCCCGATTTCCTTTCTGTGAGCTGGCGCTCGGCATTGATCGACGTTCAAAAGAACGAACTTCGTGTGTGCTTTTTTCCTGAAAGGCAATCTGGCTGGAAGGGCGGTGATCAGCGTTGATCCCGCTCCACAGTTCAGGGGAGATTGGGAGGCAGTCGAAAGTGCTGCCTCCCCGTCACTTTGATCAGGTCAATTGGAGGAGGCTGTGGCCAGTTCGAGGAACGAGGCGAGCTTCGCAGTTGTCTTGAACTGCGGGATCGGATCGAGGTCCTTGAAAGCGCTGGTGAACGCGTTGGACAAACTCCACACAGTTCGCGGAGCGAACTCTTCGACCTGCGGGTCGAAGTACCGATCGTGAACGCGCCGGGCCAAGTGTTTCGGGGCGTCCAGCTTGCCCTCCACAAACGCACGGTAGATGACCAGCTTCGCGGTTTCGTCTGGAAGCCGCGTTCCCTTCCAGGCCTCGACTTGTTTCCTCATCGGCTCGAAGTTCCGCTGCATACGGTCCACTCCCACCGAGAGAATGTCGATAAGGCTCAGGTGCTTGGTGTGCTTGGCGAGCACGGGAGTAAAGTCGCCGTGAAACGCCATGTTGTCGCACACGAGCACCCGGTAACCGACGGTGAGGGCAAGGCGCATGGACTTGTCATTGGAGTTTCGGACACCGACTGAGAATCGGCATCCGTCGAAGGTCGTCTCGAGGTCGAGGACTCCGAACATCTTCATGCCGTCGTTCGAGACCGCGTATTCTTCCCGTACCGCCGAGATTTGTCGGAAGCTCAGGGTTTCGACCAGCACCCCGACAATCTCGAAGTGCGAAAGGGGTTGATGGGTTGCGCTCCCCGCGGGCGTCGGGATCACCTTCAATTCTTCTCGAGTGATCTTCGAGCTCCCGCAGTGAGCTAAGAGTTGAGACTGCTCCATGTTCTTGTTGCTCCTTTCTATGTGAGGGATCGACTCGAAGCTTCGCGCAGCAAGATTCGCGGGGCCAAATCTTCGAGTTGGTTTTGGGCCGGAAGAGGTTCCAGTTAGGGATTGCTTCGAGCACAATCGAAACAACAGCGCAGTTTTTGCGGGGACCCTGTCCCAGTTTGTAGGGAGATTTAGTGGAGCTTATTGGAAGAGGCTAAGGCGGATGGCAAAACTAGAAAGGCAGCGGCATTAGCACGTACCGGTATTGTTTCGCTCTCAGGAGCAACCGCTCGTACTCCCACAATTGAGACACCTATAGCAGCTGCCGTTTGGCACCATCAGCATCCCGCAAGTTGAGCAGGATGGCGCGTCTCCGGCAGGCGCTGATTGTTTGGGTGCCGCTGTCGTTTTGGTCTTGGAATTGATGCGCTCCACTACCTCGTCTCCCCGGGTGGCCTCGTCCTCACTCAAAACGCTTCGCGGTTTGAGATAATCCAAGGAGAGGAATTTCGCTCCGAGCTAGCGAGCGATGTAATCCAGCACAGAACTGGAGTACCGAATGTTTGGATTTTCCGTGAATCCAGAAGGCTCAAAGCGGGTGTTTGTCAGCTTGTCCACAAGCGCCTTCAATGGGACGCCGTACTGAAGGCCGATGGATATTGAGAGCGCGAGGCCATCCATGAAGCCCGACAACGTCGAACCTTCTTTCGCCATCTTGATGAAGATCTCGCCTGGGGTTCCCTCTTCGTACATCCCAGCAATGATGTAGCCCTCGTGGCCACCGATCGCGAATTTGTGCGTGATGGACTTTCTTTCGTCGAGGAGTTTGCGCCTGTGGGCGCGACCGAAAAAATCTCGTTGTTTATGGACCTCGGCGCCGGCCATTTGCCCAACCTCTTCTTCCTCCTGCGAAGCGGAGGGGTCGCGTAGTGGCGCTAAATCAGCAATATTTCCAGCTTGCATCTGTTCCTCCACACCAGTCGCGCTTGATCAGGCGCCAGCGCCACCGACACAAACGACCGCAACCGGAGCAGCCAAATAATGCGCATGCGTACATCCGATGCAGGCCGCGCCATTGGTTGCTGCGCGAACAGCTGACGCAAATATCGAGGGAATTTTGTGATTCTCTCCGCTGCGTGACCAAAATTGAGGCACGACCGATCCGATTAGTTGAACCTCTTTACCGAGAGGCTCGGCATCAAGGAACCCATTAACTCCACGAAATAGAACCCTGCTCTCCAGTGGAGGGCGTCTGCTATTTCCGACTTGTCCCGGCTGATGTTTCGTGATTAGCAGTTGGCAGGTTCGACCTGCTCGAAATAACTCGATTCGAACAAGCGCTCGTCCCACTACCACGGCGTGAAACCCGTTCACTCCGAGGGCGTCGATTGGATGAAGATACGGCAATTGCTCACCATCCGGCCCGCAGAACGTAACGTACCGACCGATATCCTTTATGGCACCGCCGGACTCGATTCCTCGTAGTACATACCGCCCTGCCAGGTGTTGATGTTCGAGACTCACACTGGACTGAGCAACGATTCCGACGTCCTTCAAGCGTCGCAAAACTCCTCTCGACAGAGTCAGTCCTCGACGCGTCAAAGCATCTTGTTTGTTCTGCATCTGGCTACCCCTCACGTCGATTGCCGAACTAGAATCGGACAGCCCACGGCCCGACGAATCATCTCTTTCGTACAACCCGCCCAGCAGATGTACTTCCGTGGGTCGTCGATGGAGATCGCCAAGTTGTCGCAGCTTCGGTCCTGACCGACCTCGGCACACGAAGGGCATCGCGTTACATGATTGCGGCCGACCTGCCGAACATTGCCGACGTGTTCGAGGATTCGGAACTCGTGACCGGATGAGTGAACGAAAGCAGTGGCCGGGGCGGCCGAAGCGCGTTTCTTATCAAACTCAGGTGGCATGGCCTTGCCCGCAATGAAGCTCCGCAGCTGCTCCTCGCTACATTTTCGAAGCCGGTTCAGATATGCGATTTGTTTTCCCAGGTCGTAATCCGTGCCGTAGAACCAATATCGCCGGTTTGCTCCGCGATGAATTCCCAGCGGTCCACGAATGGCGTTCCCAAATTCTCCCTCTCGCAGCTCATCGTGCTTCGGGAAGATCTCGATTCCCTCCCCCAAGCCGGCGCCTCTGATTCGCACTCCGAGTTTCAACGCCAGGTTGTAGATGTAAATTCTGCACTCCCGGGCCAACGTCGGCCGCTCCATGAAAACCCAAAGGTGGCCACCCCGCTTGCTCATCTCCAGAGCGGCCTCCACCTTGTCCTCCTGGAGGAAGTACTGCAGTTTGAGAAGGTCCTCCATTGCTCCGTCGTAGTCGGCATCAATGGCGAGCCACTTCGATCGTTGCGTTGCGGGGTTAATCGCGTACACCCCGATCGTGAGTTGGCCTTCCAGGTGACGGCGGATCGTGGCCGCCGTGAGGCTGACCTCGTCGCCAGTCCACTTTGCCCTCGGTCGAAAGTAATAGTGACGCCCGCTCTCGGGATGAGGTCGCGAGGATTGGAGGGTATACGCGCCGCGATTTACAAACAGGTCGTAGTAGTCCCTCACGATCTCGGTAGTCGCTCTTAGCGAAGTCTCCAAGGCTCCTCCTTTCCGAGAGCTCTCGACGCAGGAGGCTCGTGCTCTACCTAAACTCACACCTGCCCTTTGTCAAATAAGTGGGAATAGGCGATAAGTCTTTGCTCCGATTAGGATTACTGCAGATGAAACAGCACTGAGGAAAGGCCGGTTTACCTTAGGCGGGCTTCTTCATTCCAGTTTCCTCAACTCCATCGCTCGGCTGTGGTCGAAGACCCGGCTCCACGATCCATCGATTCTTGCCCGCAAGTAGATGCGAACGCTCTACGATATCGAGGAATCGGCACTCACGTACTAGCCGGTCGAAATCACTGACCGTATAGCCGCCGAATTTCTCGTCGTCAAAATCCACCCAGAACCAAGTCCTTGAACGACGATCATAGATGTAGAACGCGCCGGATTCGGGGTCCCCGGGAACTACAAGAAACACGAAAAGGGCCTTCGGGAACTGGACCCATTTTGCAATTGTTGGATGCTCGGTCACATCAAGCAGTCTGGCAACAGCTCCATCCGAACATTTGCCGACGTCATCTCCTGCATTCCGAAGATCGATCACGGGGATCACGTTCATCTTTCCAAACATGGGTTTCCTCCTCTGATGCGAAAAATAGAACTCAACAGGACGCCCGGCCGGTCTCCTCATATCTTTCATACGCAATGAACTTCCCCGGAGGATTTGGCCGAAGTACTCGGTCCGAGACAAATAGACAAGCTTGGATGGCAAGAGCAGCAACTGGCCCCTCCCCTGCGAAACCGACGCCACAAATGTATGCCAGCGAAACACCCGTGATACTCCTTTCCTACGGGTAGCAGGGAGAGGAGGAGAAAGCGCTGGGGACGCGAGTCGAGGTTCTGGGACCACGTGGGCGGGAATTGAACGCAGGGACAGGTTAACCGATTGACACGCTACGTTGTTGGGCGATCAGGGCCGGCGGATACTGAAAGCAGACTCTCCGTGAGGTGAATCACGTGACAAAGGTGCAGAAGATCGCCTTGCCGGCGTGCTTTCTCATGATTTTTCCGGTCGCGTTGGCCGTTCGCGCGTTCCAGAACAGGCCTTTACCGGCGTCATCTCCATCTCCGACTACCCCGACGGCTCGAGCCGCGATCGTCCTCGACAAAACACCGCCTGCGCCGACACCCGAGCCCGCTCCAATAAAAGGAATCGTCCCGCTAACACATTCCATGGATGTATTGGAAATGGTGGCCGCGCCCATGAAAAACGAGCTTCTCGTTGTGGCACAGTCCGGAAATGATAGTTCCGGTGAGCCGGACCCGTACGGAGGAGTGCTGTATCACATCCGGTTGGGTGGCACCCAACCGGAAGCGCACGAGATTGTCTCTGGCAACAACGTCGTTTCGGGGTCAGCTCCTGTTTGGAATCCCGGTGGTACCCTGGCCTACTTCACCTACGACAATGGAACCTGTGCTCCGATGGGCACGGGCGTCTGCGGCATTTTCACGCTCGACCCGCAAACTGGGAAAATGGAACAACTGCTGCCCGATTCTGCAGAGGGGCTCACGATTTCACGAGACGGCTCGCGGCTCGCGTTCTGGGACTACACCGCCGGCAACAAGCTGACCGTCTTCGATTTGAAGACCAAGGCAGTCGTCAAGGCATGGGCGGGCGAAGTCCATAGCGCAGACGACTTAGTTGTCAGCGACATTGTATTTGCAGCGGACGAGAAGTCCGTTTTTGCGTTGACGTACGCCCCGAGAGAGTTTCCGTTAAAGCAGTTCGTTTTGGACGCGGGGCAGGTGCGCACAGTCTCTCTCTACGCGCATTCTTTGGTTGCCGCTGCGGACGGCGTTTACTTCCTGCAATTCGACCCGCTGTCCGCAACTCCGAATCAGGCACGACCTTTGATGAAGATTTCTTCGAGCGACTTAGGGCCTGGGAAGGTGCTGGAAGATTTCCCTTACTATCCTCGCTCGACAAGCGGCAATGGTAGATGGATTGTTGCCCATGACTGGCGGAAAGGAATCGCCATCTACGACACGCGTGATCAAAGCATCCGCGTGGCCGGGAAGGATTGCCAATCCGCTGCGGTCATGGCCGACGGCAAAGTCGTCTACGCCGTGCGAGGGCAGTTGACGTTGGATTCGGCAGCGTGCGGTGCCGCAAAGTCGGCACAGCCCTAAGCACCTGGCGGGGCCCGTCGTTCGGCGAGGAAGAACACATATGTCAATCAAACTCATGGCTCCATTCCTGGCGTTGGGATTAGCGTGCCCACTCGTTCGGACCCAGCAAACTGGAACCGTCGTTGGTACGACTCCAGGGTCCGCGATCTCAAATGGTTGGCCCCGCGCAGTCCGGGTGATACCTCCTAAGCCGACGTGCGATTCAAGTGGCGATATTCGCGCAGAGGCCGGCGCCGTGCCGGCGCTACCCGATATGGTGTTCGCGCGAATGGATTTGCTATGTGTGCGCTATCCCGATGGCCGGTTCGAGGAGTTGCCAAAGAATAGCCCGGGGCTCAAGTCGCCGAATGGGAAAGACGCGGCGTACTGGATCCGAGAAAAACACGAGTTGCATGTGCGCTCGCTCGTGAACGGCAGCGATAACGTGGTTGATGCGCTGCCCGACGTAACCCCGCAGCAGATGTTCTGGTCGGTGAAAGGTCGGGCGCTTGTCTATCCTGTGAACACCACGCCGCTCGTTGCCGTGGATGTCCGGTCGGGCAAAATGACCACGCTGACGAATCCCGGACAAAACGGCCCTGATACTTGGTTGGGCTGGCGCTAAGAGCATGCGCCTTGTGCGCTCGCACATCGGACTGGCGACTCTGAATCCGGATTCCCGAAAGCACGCTTTTCCAAAACCGTGAGAACCTCAGTTCCCGTCATGACAAGCCAGCACCTTGTTCTTTCGCCTGTTTGGTTTTGGTGCGATAGCCTTAACGCATGAAGTTACTTGTGCCACTTCTCATCGCTGCGTTCCTCATTGGGCCACAAGCTCCAAATCAAGGTGATCAACCCCATAATCCTCAAAAGTTGGTTCCTCCCGCTGAATATCGGAACATCCCCAGGGAAGTGCGTGTGTTCCTCGAGCAGCGGTATTGTCAATTGCCGGAGAAAAAGAACTACAACGACGGTCACCCTTTGAATGTGGTCTCGCGTCACTTTGCGCAGGCGGACCAAACGGACTGGGCCGCTCTTTGCATCGTCAAGGACCAGGCTCACGTGGTCGTCCTGTGGCGTGCCAAGACAAGTTGCGCTGACGAGATTCAGAGCGGCTGGCCGCTTGAACATGTATTCTCGCGGGAACCCGCCGGAGGATTGTTTCTGATGCCCGTCGGTCCAAAGCGGGTTTTGGCTTATCGCAAGTTCTTTGGAGACAACCACACCAACGACATCAACCATGAAGGAATTGAAGTTGGCGACGAGCAAGCTTCGCTGATCTACTACTGCGATGGAAAGAGCTGGCTAGAACTGCAAAGGAATGATTGAATCCTCTTCACCTTCTTGGCGCGGCAAAGGTGAGTGCCACTTTTAGGTTCTGCGCACGCGTACACGCAGCAAAACAACGTCCGCTCAACCAAACTTGGGACCTACGAACGTTTGATCGTGCGTCGGACTTAATCGGATCTCTGGAACTTTCACGCCGCCGCCGTTGAGTTCAAGGAACCAGCAACACCGCACGCCACCTGGCCAAGTCCAAAACGTTATTTCCGGGACACAAGCACGTATGACATTCAGGATAGTAAATAAATAAGCTGAGTCTGCTCAGTCGCTTGACTGCCGTCGAGGAAGGGTAATGTCGATTCAATATCGGGCCAAAGACAAGGCAATGGAAGGGCGAACGAGGGGTTCACGCGGAAATCACTGCCGCCTCGTCACGTTTGGCAGGGCCATCGTGAAGCGTCTCCCGAAATCTCAAACAGCGGGTGGCTGCACTGCAAGAAACCGGCATGTCCAGCAATTGCGCGTGCCAGTCCTTCACCAGACCGAACAACACACGACATCGGCTGTTCCGCAAGAAGCCAGAAACGAACTGCAGTAGGTCGTAATTGCAGACCAGATAGAGCACGTGGCTCACATGCGCCTCTCGACCGAGCACAGCCGCAACATTCCTGTAGTACCGCATCGGCTTAGGGCTCCGTTCGTACTCGAGGGCGAAGCGCTGCTGTCCTGTCTCCGTCTGTAGAGTCACGACCGCATCGTAGTCTTTCGCAAAACCGAATCCCGTCAGTTCATTTTGCGAGCGGATCTCCATCGAACTGATCCACCGGACGAGCAAACCGGCTCGAAGCACACTTAACTGAATGTCGTTGAGCCCGATGGCGTGAAGGACACTTCGCTCGGCTTCCTTGCCGTTGAACCTCTCGCGGCCAACCAAACAGTATTCCCCCATGCCTTGTAGCAACATCGCGGCGCGGCCTGCGACCGAATAAACAAACTCACCCGTGCAGCCTGGAATGGTCTGGCGGCGCACAAGCTCCCGATGTGTCAATCTTCCCAGTCGCCAGTCGAAGGACTTCCTACTTCGCTCATGGTGGTTCAGGCGCATGAACTCGAATAACTGCGAGTGGCTTACGAACTCGGAGTGCAAGATCTGACGCAAGAGAGGCAGGTCTCGCGACTGGTTGAGTTGAATAGAGCCTTTCGGATAACGCATGGGTCACCGCACCTTACGCAGACCCCAACTGAAGGCGTGCACTCCAAGGCCACGACACAAATGGCTGAAGCACGAACTTGCCGAGATCCGTGCGCAACCAACTGTCGGCTGGCATCAGCAGCATGGATTCCTGCTCATCGCGGCATTCGCTGAAGGAGATCAGGAGCGTGCCTTCCGACCTCCACGCAAACGACCCTACGTCGAGGTGTCCCACCTCACCGGACCTGACAACAACAAGGAAGTAGTCAGGTTGCTGCGGCGTTGGCAACATACGCGTGAACAGCACTTTATTCTGCCCCTGCCAGACACATGGCTCCGCGCACTCAAAGACGCTGTTGATCATTGCCAGCGGATGATTCGGATCGAAGCCTCCGACGCCGTTGAATCGCACGTGCCCCACGATCTTGGGGCGTGTGCGAACGCTTCCGTTGACGAGAACCCCTGTCGTGTTGAAGTACGCGCCTCGCGCAAAGCGCCTAGGATCACTTTTGTCTTTCCCAAAACGGCGATGCCAAATGCTCCCAAAACCTGTGATTGTAACCAGCATCTCTTTCATGCACCCTTCAAGCGCTTGTTCTTCTGCCGTTCGGCATACAACTCTTCCTGCAGCCGGTTGATCTGACCGACAAACTTGACGCCATCCCCATTTGCATCGGCCGAAACTGTCTCCGCGCTACCGCCGCCAGCGCCTCTAGGCCCGTTTACTTTCTTTGATAAAGCATCGAGTCGTGTGGAAACGTCGGCAACAATTAAGGATTTCTGCCGGAGCTCTTCCTGAAGCTTGTTGCGATCCTGCGTCGTGGCTTCGAGTTGATCCGCGACGCGCCGCAGTTCCGTTTTCAGACTGTCGACCAGCGCCTCACCCCAGCCGGGCCGCTCATCGCCCGCTTCCAAGGTCTCGATCGCGCGATTACACTGCTCGATATGCCGGTTATATTTCTCAATGGCTTCGGTTGCCGCCTGACGGGACGAGAGATCGTGGCTGTAGACGTCGGCCATCATCTCCGCCGTGATTCCCATGCTGCGGCAGTGGTCGAGATACAACTTGGCGTAGGCCACTATGAGAAACAACAAGCCCGTTGTTACTGACAGGCTGTACCAGAAGTGAGGTTCCTTCACAGTCTCTTCCCGGAAAGCCTCGCGTCGTTTCTCCAGCCAGGCTCCGTAGTCGAAATTGCGCGGATTGAATTGCTTCAGAAGGAATTCGTACCATGTGTCTCGGCCAACGTTCTGCCGTTGTCGGGTTTGCGCTCGCATGCTTGGCCCAACAAGGGGAATGAGGATGATCAGGAAACCGCAACGAACTAGCCGTTTCATATTCGTCGCTCTCAGCGCGCGCGTCTTGCGTACCGGGTTCCCATGAGTTCAGCACTCTTAAAACGGAGATTTGACCCCATCGATGTCGCTCTGGACTGCTTTAGTCGAGGGAAAAGCGCGGGCTCGAAGCGGGGCACTCGAACGTCCGCTGGAGGACGCACATGCAGGTGCGCGTGGAGGGTTCCACGCGTGTCATCGGTCATCAGAATTTCCATCTGACCCTTCGGCAGGTTCTTGATGTGCTCGTCAAGCGCGCGTGTTTCGACGGCCTGAATGTCGACTGCCCGGCCGGTCTCCTCATATCTTTCATATGCAAAGAACTTCCATCTCTCCATGGACAGATTGCGCCGTGTGACGCGATGCTCGGCGGAAGCCCGCAGAAAATAGCGCGCCGTCTCCTCGTCGCGAGTGCGCAGAGTCATGGTTGTGTTTGGAGCGGAGGCAACATCCTCTTTGAACCCGCGGCCGACATGCATGAGCTGCGGAAGGCTCTGCATGGAAAAGAGGAACGCGGTGTTTGTTCCCCGAGCCGTTTGCAGGATCTGTGGAAAGTTTCTGTAACCAAAGGGCGCGAATTCGTCCAGCACGACGCTGAAGAGCGGCCGATTAGCCCTGCGTCGCTGTTCGTCGCTTTCGTATCTTTTGCCCACTACAAGTTGCAAATTTTGCAGCAACATTTTCCCAAGGGCGCGGACCGGCTCCGTGTTCTTGTTCACGTTCAACGTCACAAACAGGATGAGTTCCTGCTCGATCACTTCGTCCAGCGAAAGCAGGTCTTCGTACGGCCCGGTGATGACGCTCAACTCGTCGTCGAGAAATGTCATGCACTCGTTCAAGAGTCCCTGAATCTTTGGAACCCGTTCCCTGTCCAGGAACGACTGATACAAATTCTTCACGGACATCTCAAAGTTGAGTTTTCGTTGCGTACTCACGTGTACGTCCTGCTCGAGAAGTCGCGAGGCTTTCGCCACTTGTTCCCGCAACACCTGCTCGTCGATCGCCATTACCAGCACGTCGTAGAAATTGAATTTCAGGCCCGTATACACAAGCACCCGAACAATGTCCGCGAGGTAATTCAACTGGTGCTTGCCGAAAAACTCGTCGTGCAGGTTGAACGAACCAAACACCATGTTCACCACCGGCATGTAGTCCTCATCGCTACAGTAGAAGGGGTTGTATCGCACTGAAACGTCCGGGCGGCCGGGGTTGAGAACACGCAGCTGGTTGAGGCGGCCAGCATGATGTATGTGTGGGAGAAGGCTGTAAAAGAACTCCATGTCACCTTTACCATCAAAGATCACCATCGGTATGTGGTGGCGGTCTTCTGGAGGTCCAACAACTCGGCACAAATCCTGTGTAATGATGTTGCGCAGCAGGGTCGTCTTTCCTGATCCGGTCATGCCCAATACAATTCCTTGCATCACGCGAACTCGGTCGGGCCAGAGCCATGGTTTTCCGTGCACGTCGTAGCCAAGGACCACGGCACTCTGGTTCCAAGCCTTCTGGGTTGCCCGTTCATCTGTGCTCAGACGCACAACCAGAGGTGGATGAGGCCACTGCCTTTCGCGGCGCGACCGATTCGTCAACGACAGGTGTGCGGTCGAATAGAGAGCGGTCAGCACAATGGCGAGATAGCACGCCAATTCGGCGACTTGCCGGCCGGTCAGATGGTATCGCTCGCGCGCTATGTACCAGGCAAACCAACCGCCAGCGAGTACGAACGCTGCGATGACAATCTCGTAGGTTTCCACAAGAGGAGGATGTTCGCGCGGCGCTGAATACGCAGGGTTCATGACTCGATGACCGCCCCTTCGTGTCTGACGTGTTGCGCCTTCAGCGTCCCTGACGATGACTCACGTCTCGCCTGCTCGACTGTCGACTTCGACTGAACCAAGGTCGTTCGGCTCGGTCGCGCCGGAGCTTGCGCAGCACTCAAAATGTTGATCGCGATGGTGCCCAAATACCCCAGGGCGAGTGAGACCCCAAGCGCCGAGTCCGTGCCTGAGGTTCCGGCGAAATCAAAAGTCTTTGCGATGCAGTAGAGGTTGAAGAATGTAAGGGTGGCCAACCCCAGTGTGAGAAAATCTGGAACGAGAATCGCGATCGCTTCCAATAGTTGGACGAAGAAACTCATCGAGCCATAACCATTAACGTCCAAAGTTGAAATAGCAAAAACAACCCACGGACACCGCAAATAGGATCGCGCCAACTAGGAATCCGGCCTTAGGTTTGCGTCGTGCTCTAAGGTCGAAGGGGTTGGGAATGTTGAACAACATGTTGACTATGGCTTTCCGTAGACCAAGGTCCGGCCGTTGTGCCAACGATTCCTCGATCCAGGCGCGGACCTCGCGCGGTGAAACTGATACTGACATCTCAAAGCACCAGCGTTGCGTTAATCGGCCCCTTAGCATCTGCAAAGAACACGAATCGAAGCACGGTCGGCTTCGTGTGCGATTCCGGCAACTTGATCGCAACGATTCCCGTCGTTTCCTGACCTGGTTCGATTCGCGAAGAGCGAATTTTGTCTTTCGCAATCTCGACAGGCGTCTCACCTTTGCACTTCAATCGCGCCGCATCGTCTGTGCTCAGCTGAGAGTTTGACAGAGCGTAAAGCGACTTCCGATAACGTGGCGTATTGAGCACCATCACTCTCGGAGTTCCCGGCATATACGCTTTCTTGGTTTCGTTCCGAATCGTGTACCGGACGAAGATTTGTCCGTCGTGTTCGAGCAAGTCCGTCAAGTAGACCGCAACCCGATTCTTCTCAGAAACCGACCCATAAAGGCGGACCGGCTGAGTATCGATAAGCACTTCCGAAGGCGACGCATCGCTTGGTGCGACACTTCGATTAAAAGAAACTGCGTCCAATGGTGGTTCGGGAATCGGCTGGTCAATCGCGAAATCCATTTGCGGCACCGCTCCTGGCGGATCGAGCTCGTAGTTGAAGCGGCCCGAGGCTGTCCAAACGAAGAGATTCGTCGCCACGCCGGTCTCCGTCGGTTTGATGAAGACCTTGTTTTCGCGCCACTCCACTTTGAACACGGGGCTGCCTACCGCTACTGTGCTAACCGGTCCAGTCATCTCGAGAACTGTCAGATGGTTCAGTGCGGTTTGAACGTGAAGGATTTGCCCATGATCCGGTTTCTGCACCTCCACCTTCTGCCCCCAGGCGGGCCACGAAAGGGCTGCAACTGCAAGAAAAGAAAGCCAAATCTTGATCACGTCTGCTTCTCCTTCCCATCCCTCTATATAGGTATATGGGGACCGCCCTGGAGGTCCGGACCGCGGACCTCCAGGACAGCATTTGGTTCACGACGGTTTGCTCAAGTTCGTTGTTGAGCGTTTTACGGAGACATGCTGGTGAATATCATTGAACACTAGCTTGCCATCGCGGATTGTTCCCGATCCGTAGCGCATCGGAAATGGCTGTATGCGATCGACAACGTTCCCGTCCATGAGCACTTCTCCCTTCTTCGATATCTGGAGCAGGAAGATTTTGCGCTCGTGAGTACTGCCATCGCGGTTGGGGAACTGTTCGACGAGAAAAACGCGGCCATCCTCGTCAAACTCAATTTCTCCGTCCACCAGCTCGGGGACGAAGACTTGCACCGGTGTACTACCGGTCTCCTCCGCGACCTTGTCGATGATTTCCTGTGGGAAGGCATGAAACAGGAGCGAGCCGTTTCCCTTCCCTGCACAAACCACTGTGTGCAAGGATTGGCACCAGCCACGCCGATTCTGTTGCTTTCCGTCTCCCCACGCTCGAATGATCGACCGTAAGGCTTGAAACTCCTCACGGGACCTTTCCTTGTAGGCGTGGACGGCACCTCGGGCGGCATTGCGCCGAGCACGTGCTTCATTCCTAGTGGGTTGGTCATTCCGATTGGCCTCAAATTCCGCCTCGGCTTTCGCCAGGGCTCCATCCAAGGCCTGTTTTTCCTTGATGAGCTTTCCAACTTCCTCGGCGTAGATGCGGTTGACCAAGCGGCACTCCTGGGACATCTCCCGCGTGAAATGCTCGCTCGAAATCAACCCGTGGAAGTCGGCGATGGGCAGCTTGGCGGAAAAGAAGTCTTCGACTTCCTTCCTTGCGAGGTTGTAGAGGTGCCCGATTTTGTCGGTGGGCAGCACTTCTAGATGTACGGGCATATCGCTGACGCGCTCTTTGTCCTTCAGTTGGAGCCAGGGCGCGGGTGGCACCTTTTGGCGGATTTCGGAGATGAGCTGCTGGTTCACCTCGGTACCCCACTTCAGGCTATCGAGGGCATGCTGCAGCTCGTCAACGAGTTGGTAGGCTTCTCCTCGAAAACCAGCGGCGTAGCAGGAAGTCTTCAGATCGGTGATCGAACCAATCTGATTTCCTTTCGCCTGATTCGCAACAAGGGCGAGGTTCCACCATGGACTCTGTTTCTTGGTGCGCTTGGATTTCCCTTTTTCATGCCGGTCCTGGTGCGCGAACCGACTTTCCACGAAGCGGGGAAAACGATCGCCTTCGACCACGGCTACCAGGTCGAAATCGAAGTCTCCGCCGTTCTTGGCTGCCGTTTCGCTATGTAGGGTAAATGTTCCCTCGAGTTTGATCTGCTTCTCCACGAGATCCACGACCGCCTCGCTGTCCATCGAGCAGCCGTTTTGCTCTTCGACCACTTGTGCCACGAGGGCAACCGCCTCTTCGGTGGATACCCGTGTGTACGGAAGCAAGTCTTCGAACATGCGGATCGGGTAGCGCACAACCAAACCCTTCGGACACGGAACCGAACTGATGGCCCGGTCCTGAGGTAGCCAATCCGACGCGGCCACAACCTGTCCTCCGTACAGACTGAGGAAACCGTCGTCGGCCAGGGCAAAGCCTGGAATCTTGAAGCCGCCCGCGGTGCAAAGCTTGAATGCCCACTTCGCAAGCAGGCGGTTCAATGCGTTGTTGATGTAGGGATGTTTGAGGAGGTACCCGCTCGAATCCACCTTCAGCACAGCCTCAACGACGGTGTGCTCGAAGGAGGTGTACTCCGAGTCGTTCACCTCTTCCCATGGAGCCTGTACGTGGGAAGTGCCTAGGAGTTCGATGACTTCATCGTAGTTCCCGTCTTGGCACGCTTGACGGAGCTTACGCGCCTGTTCCATGGCGAACGGAACTATTTCGAGTTGCACGGACTCCCACGGCGCGTGCTCGATCAGCGTGTAGCTGCTATGGAGATCAAGCCGCCTTGAAACCTCCCGGATGCCGAATACCACGGGTCCCCGGTACGTTCGAATCTCGACCTTGGGCCGCCGCCAACGGAAAAAGTCGAGAAAGCTCGAGGACTGCTGGTACTCGGGTTTTACGCAGGATTCGGGCAGGATGATGTCGGCCCCAAGTTTCTGGGAGACGTCGTCCGGCATCACCTTGCATGCTCCCTTGGCCTGCGTCTTCTCGAATGCGAGCCGGAACTGGTAGAGCCGATGCCCGGGCAAATGAAAATGGTCGAACACCGACCGCGAGATCCACCCACGGCAGTCATTCGTGCCCAGTGTGCGGTCCTTCACAACCATCACCCTTGCGTCGGTCATCTGGATTCGCTGCTTGCACGGCGAAACCAGTATCCCGAAATAAGTGATAGCTGCTTCAGGCCACTTACGGAAACGCTCCGCAATCGCCGGCTCGTAGCGTTCGTCCACGGCGTAGAACTTTCCGCTCTTTGCCGAAGCGCTCGCGCCGATAAGTCGAAACCGCATGCCATCTAGGTCGAAAGACCTCATGGATTTTTGAACTTCGTTCTCCTGATGATCTTCGAGCCTTCCGGGTGGGACATTGAGCCGTGCGACGCGAATGCCGGGATAGAGACCCTGGAGGAGCGTATTTTCAAGCTGCTCTTCTCGGGTCAGTCTCGGCAAACGCCGCTTCATCTGCCCCATCTCGTTGATGTCGAGCGTGATCACGGGCATCCCATTACTCATTTCAGTTGGCATTTCTTCCTCCTTATTTCCGTCCGGCAAAGAACAGACAAGGAGGCCGTTGCCGCCGGTCTCTTCGCTGTCCTGGGCCGAAAACGAGGTACGGTTTCCGGCCAGGTTCGCGAAGAACCGGACCAGCTCAGTTGGTTATGGGCATTTCAACGCTTTCACGTCTGCATTGTTGCCCTTCTTTCTCCTTTGTTTGTCCGGCAACAACAAACAAGGAGTTTGCCGACTCACTCGTGTGAGCATGACTAGACTCACGTCGAGCGAGCCAAGCACTCATCCACAATTGATGGAGCTTGTGGACGGCTCTCGACAGACCAACTTCAGTCTGTGAAGAAAGCGTCGTTATCCCGTTTTGGGCGCACTACGAACAGCTTCTCGCCCTAGTTGCGGTCTCTTGCCTGACAAATCGGCAATGCCTCGCCATTCGCTGACTACGTAATAGCTCAGGCCGCTTTTGAGCGATTCCACTATTGCCTCCGGCTCGCCCGGGAACTCCTTGGTGAATTCGGGAACACCGTTACTTCCCCCCGATTGAGCGAGAAAAAAACGAGGCATTCCCGTTCCACTTGCGTGCTCGATTCGTTGTTTTCGAACTGCACGCGAGGAACGGCCCGTTTGCGAATCTTTGTCTTGCCCAACTACATCCGTTGCGCCTACCGCCACCATTGGGAGCTCCTTTCGTCTGCGTCACCGCCGCCGAAAACGTGTCTCTTGGAGTCAAAGTCCGTTACGGCCTGCCCTTGTCGAGCGCGCTCTTCTGCAGCAACCCGGCTTCCCGGTCACCTACCATTTGCTCTTCGCCGTACTCGGCCACCAGAAATCCGCTCGGGTTCAGTTCTGAGCGAGCCGTCTCGACCAGACGGACGTTGTATCGCCCGACGATTTGATCCGTCGCCTCCGCCTGGTTCTTCACGCGGTGAACTTCCTTTACGCCAAAGATCGTGTAGGTCCATGGTGTACCTTTCACATGTTCAATCGAGCGGATCACGAAGTCCGAGATCACATGGTCGTTTTTGATCTTTCCCACGGTGTCCTCGTCGCGAAGCTTGTTCATGGAATAGACGCGCAGATTTGCGGTCATCATGTTTAAAGCCTCGGAAAGGTTTCGGTCCACCGAGTCCGGAGTGTACGCAAGATAGCGACCGAGAAATTGGCGGACTACCGCCCTGCCTTCGAGGTCTGTGGGTGCGATTGCAGAGAAGGCATCCGCCATAGAGCTACCCGCAGCCAGCGTGAATGTGGCCGCACTAGAGGCGCGAGGCCCGCCGACAACCGAAGCGTTGCCATCTTTATCGATACGGATCACCGTCGGAGGTTGCAAACGAACATACATGGCAAACGCAAAAGAAACCGTCGCAAGCACCCCGAATATCATTGCCAGCAGCATGGCGCGGTTCGCGTAGGCGCGAAGCATGCCGTCGTGCTCGTAATACTTCGTGTACCGGGTAACCTCGGGAAGCTCCCTGATCCGATCTATGTTCCTCATCTCCTATGCGCCTCCTTTCAGTCCCCGGTAAGCCGAGCCGATCGAGTAGCCGGCGTACCATGCCATAGCGTGCGGAACGCTGAACCCACGATATTGGCCAGGCCGGGTTCAGGCACGCTGCGGCGAACCAGAGGAAGGTGGAGGAGATGCCGCTGTTGTTGCCGGCGAAGCATCGCTGTTCGCGTTACTGGAGGCGGCGGTACCCCCTCCGTACATCGCGTCGCCCGCAGGAGGCGCTGGAGACATCGAGGTGGGCGCGCTGGCCGCCGCAGCGCCGCCGACCGAAGGCGCACTTCCGCCGAAGGGGAGCGGCGCGGACGATGCAGCAGCTCCTAC
>Ga0137398_10000189_pt1 | contig 19441 bp, 18 predicted proteins | sample czorhiz216metaG_FD_106659 | JGI IMG/M metagenome (GOLD analysis project Ga0137398, IMG submission 106659) | Vadose zone soil microbial communities from Angelo Coast Range Reserve, California, USA - czorhiz2.16 metaG | ecosystem: Environmental > Terrestrial > Soil > Vadose zone | place: USA...
CGTGCAGGCGGGCGCGCAGCAGCCCTGCGTACAGGGCCATCAGGACCTCGGGGGTGAGGCGGGCGACGATGGCGGCGCGCTCGGGATCGCGCTCCAGCGTCTCGCGGAAGGCGCCCACCAGCCCGGCGTCCGGTTGCCACGCGACGTACTCGGGCGGATCGAAGGCCGGGAAGCGCCTTATTTCAGCTTCTCCTTGATCTTCGAGAGGAAGCCGCCTTCGTGGAACGTCGACAGGGCATCGGCGAACTCGAGCGCGGTGGCGTAGCGCGCCTCGGGGTTCGACTCGAGGGCACGCCCCAATGTCCGTTCGAGACCCTCCGGGAGGTCGGGTCGCAGCTGGCGCAGCTTCAGCGGCTGACCCCGGAGCCGCGCGATCATCATCTCCTGCGCGTTGCGGCCGTGGAACGGGAGCTTACCCGTGAACATCTCGAAGGCGACGATCCCGAGCGCATAGATGTCGGAGCGCGCGTCGAGCTGCTTGCCGCGGATCTGTTCCGGGCTCATGAACTCCGGAGTGCCGAGGATGATGCCCGTGGCGGTGAGCTTCGCGATCGCCGGGTCGGCACGACGCTCTTTGGCGAGCCCGAAATCCATGACCACCGCCCGATCGCCGGCGGGCTCGCCGGTCACGAGCATGATGTTCTCGGGCTTCAGGTCGCGGTGCACGATCTGCAGCTCGTGCGCATGATGCAGCCCGGCGCACACCTGACGCAGCACGGCGATCCCGGGCGCGACGGGCATGGGACCGCCCTTCACCTCTCGGTCCGAGAGCAGCTCGCCCTTGAGGAACGGCATCACGAGGTAGATGAGGCCGTCCTCGGACTCGCCCAGACGGAGGATGCGGCACACGTTGGGATGGTCGAGCCGCATGGCGAGGCCCGCCTCGCGCCGCAGCCGCTCGACCGAGCTCCTGTCGGTGGCGAGCTTGGGGGAGAGCACCTTGATGGCGACGTCGTGGCCGCTCGCCACCTCGCGCGCGAGGTACACGTAGGACATGCCGCCCTCGCCCAGCTTCTTTTGGACCTGGTAGCGCGAGTCGAGGACGTGCCCCGAGAGCGACGAGGCGCGCTCGAGTCCGGGTTTGGGTTTCGTCGGTGTGCGCGCGGCGGTGCCGGCGTCGGGCGGTGCAGGCGTCGCGGCCTTCGCCTGCACCTCGACCAGCATGTTGCCGTCGCGGGCGCAGAACCGTGCGGTATCGGTGTACACCGTGCCGCATTTGGGGCAGCGCCGCTGGCTCATTGCCGCACGAGGTTGCGTCCTTCGTTCTTGGCACGGTACAGCGCCTGATCCGCCAGGGCCACGAAGCTGTCGGCGCTGTTGACGCGGTCGTCGGGAAACGACGCCAGACCGATCGAGATGGTCAGGTTGAGCGGATCCTCTCCCGGCTCGGCGAAGTCGTGATGCATCACGCGGCGCCGCAGCCGCTCCGCGAAGATCGCGGCGCCGTGCAGCGCGGTCTCGGGCATGACGACCACGAACTCCTCCCCGCCGTACCGGGCGACCAGGTCGACCGAGCGCGCCTCGCGGCGCAGGATCTCGCCAACTTGCCGCAGGACGGAGTCACCCGCAATGTGACCCCGGGTGTCGTTCACGAGCTTGAAGCGATCGATGTCGGCGAGCAGAATGGTGGTTGCCAGGTTGTAACGGCGCGCCCGATCGAGCTCGCCCTCGAGCTCCTCCGACAGCGCGCGCCGGTTCATGCAGCCGGTGAGGGCGTCGGTCGCCGCCAGCTTCTCGAGGCGTTTCTTGTCCGACACCGCTGTTTCGAAATCGTACGCCTTCTCGATCGCCGCCACGGCCGTGCGGATCACGGTTTCGGCGAACCCGGCGTCGGCGCGGGTGAGCGGCGGGTCCTCCCCCGTGGTGCGAAGAAAGAACACGCCGAGCTGCTGGTCTTTCATGGAGAAAGGGAGCGCCACGGCGGAGCGGGTCGGCACCGTGATGCCCTCGCGCTGCCAGCGCACCCGCTCGCCCTCGTACAACGGATCGGACGAGACGTCCTCGACCAGCACGGGGCGGCTGCCGGTGAGCGCGCGCTGAATCTCCGGGTAGCGCGCCAGCTCGATCTCGAGGTTGCGGAGCATGGGGTTCTCGTACGCCGCGACCACCACGCCGAGCTCGTCGCCCGGCTTGGCCAGGACCATGGAGCACTTGGAGATCTGGAGCACGCGGGCCACGCGCCGGACCAGAATATGGTAGATCTCGTCGGGCTTGAGGGAGTCGGTGACCTCGTGCAGGATGTCGACGATCGCGGCCCGGCTCTGCGCTTCGTCCCGGGCGTGCGCCAGCTCCTGCGCCGAGCGGATGTGCGCCTTCACGCGCGCCAACAGCTCGCGCACGCGGAACGGCTTGGAGATGAAATCGGCGGCCCCGAGACCGAGCGACTTCACCGTCGCCTCCTCGGGCGGCATGGACGAGATCATCAGGACCGGAACGTCGCGGAAGCGGTCGTCCGCCTTCATTTTCGCGAGCAGCTGCAGGCCGTCGACCTTGGGCATCATGATGTCGAGCAGCAGCAGGTTGGGGCGCTCCTCTTCGAGCTTGCCGATCAGGTCCTCGCCCCCCGGCGCCGTGACCACGTCGTACCCGTTTTCCTTGAGGATCCAGGTCAAGGTGCGCACCAGCGACTGGTCGTCGTCGGCGACGAGAATCTTGGCAGCGGCTTCGGGGCTCACGGGGCCTTCAATCCTCGAGCAGCGAGGGGTCGACGTTGCCGCCGCTCACGACCAGCACGGTGGGCGGAACGGGGTGAACCGCGCCGGAGCGGAGCGCGGCCGTCGTCGCGGCGCCCGACGGCTCCACCGCGAGGTGGCACTGCCGCCAGAGAAACTGCACCGCCTCGCGCAGCGTGTCATCCTCCACCAGGACCACCCCCGCCAGCCGGTCGCGCTGCGCAGTCAGGTGCGCGAAGGGAACCGCCCCGATGCTGAGCGTGATCAACCCGTCCGCCAGGCTCGCCGTGCGCTCGAGCCGCACCGGCCGGCCCGCCGCGAGCGAGCGCGTGAGCTTGGGAGCGCCCACCGGCTCGACGCCCCACACGCGCGCCGCGCTCCCGGCCGCCGCGAGCCCGGTCACCACGCCCGCGATCAGTCCGCCGCCGCCCACCGGCACCACGACCGTCCGCACGTCCGGCAGTTGCTCGACGATTTCCAGACCGACCGTCGCCTGCCCCGCCACGATATCGGGATGGTCGAACGGCGGCACGATCGCGAGCCCGCGCTCGGCCGCGATGGCCTCCGCCCGCTGCTGGCGATCCTCCGACGTCCGGCCGGCAAAGACGACCTCCCCACCCCAGCGCTTGACCCCCGCAACCTTGACGGCGGGCGCCGTCTCGGGCATCACGACCACCGCGGGAACACCCACGAGCTGCGCCGCGTACGCCACGGCCTGGCCGTGGTTGCCGCTCGAGTAGGTGATCACCCCGCTGCGCCTGGCGGCTTGCGGCAGGCGTCTGATTGCATTGTACGCCCCGCGCAGCTTGAACGCTCCGATCGGCTGGAGGCTCTCGAGCTTCAGGTAAGCGTCAAGCGCCTCGACGAAGCGCAGCGGCGTACGCACCGCCACGCCGGCGAGCCCGGCAGCCGCCTCCCGCACGTCCTGGGCGGTGACCACGCTACTTTTTCTTCTTCTGCGGCTGCTTGGCCTTCGCCGGCGCCTTCTTGGCCTTGGCGGCCGTGCGGGGAGCGTCTTCGTCGTCCGCGTCGCCGTCGCCGTTCTCCCCGTCGTCTTCCTTCACGACCCGGGCCACGTCCACCAGCAGATCGCCCGAGGTCAGGTTCATCACCTTCACGCCCTGCGTGTTGCGGCCCGAGATGCGGATGCCTTCGACCGGCACGCGGATCATGATCCCCTTCTTGGTGATCATCATCAGCTCGTCGTCGGGGAGCACTTCCTTGAGCGCGACGATGTCGCCGGTCTTGTCATTACGCTTCAAGGTGATGATGCCTCGTCCACCGCGGTGTTGCACGCGGTATTCGTCGAGCTCGGAGCGCTTGCCCATTCCCTTCTCCGTGACGACGAGCAGGGTCGACTTGCGTCGCACGACGACCATGTCGATGACGTGGTCCTTCTTGTCGAGCTCGATTCCTTTCACCCCGGTCGCCGTCCGCCCCATGTCCCGCACGTCCTTCTCGTGGAACCGGATGCTCATGCCGTGACGGGTGGCAAGCACGATGTCGTTCCGCCCGTCCGTGACCTGCACGTCGATCAGCTCATCGCCCTTCTCGATGTTGATGGCGCGGATCCCGACCGAGCGAGGATTGCCGAACTCTGACAGCACGGTCTTCTTCACGACGCCCTGCGTCGTGGCGAACAGCAGGAACTGATCTTCGGAGAACTCGCGCACCGGCACGAGCGCGGCCAGGCGCTCGTCCGGTTTCATGGCGACGCACGAGATGATCGGCTTGCCGCGCGCCGCGCGTGCCGCCTGCGGGATCTCATGAACCTTGAGCCAGTAGCACTGCCCCTGCTGCGTGAAGAACATGACGTAATCGTGCGTCGAGGCGATGAACAGGTGCTCGAGCCAGTCGTCTTCCTTAGTGTGGGCGGAGATGACGCCCTTGCCGCCGCGTCGCTGGCGGCGGTACGCGGTGACGGGGAGCCGCTTGATGTAACCGGCGTGGGACACGGTGATCACCATGTCCTCTTCGGCGATCAGGTCCTCGATCGAGAACTCGCCCTGGTCGGCGACGATCTCGGTGCGGCGCTCGTCGCCGAAGCCGTGCGCCAGCTCCGACAGCTCCTCCTTGAGGATCTTGAGGCGCCGCGGCTTGGAGCCGAGGATCTCCTTGCATTCCTTGATGAACTTGCGGACTTCCTTGAGCTCGTCCTCGAGCTTGGTGATCTCGAGGGCGGTGAGCCGGGCGAGCCGCATGTTGAGGATCTCGGCCGACTGCTTTTCGGACAGCTTGAAGCGCTTGCGCAGGCTGGCGTCTGCGCTCGGCGTGTCCTTCGACTTGCGGATGATCTTCACCACTTCGTCGATGTTGTCGACCGCGATCTTCAGGCCCTCGAGGATGTGCTCGCGGTCCTGCGCGCGCTTCAGCTCGAACTCGGTGCGGCGGGTGATGACGGTATGGCGGTGCTCGATGAAGTGCTCGAGCAGCTCCTTGAGGTTCATCTCCTTCGGCGCGCCGTCGACCAGGGCGAGCATGATCGCGCCGAAGGTGGTCTGCATCTGCGTATGCGCGTACAGCCCGTTCAGCACCACCATCGGCACCGCGTCCCGCTTCAGCTCGATCACGACCCGGATGCCTTCCTTGTCGGATTCGTTCCGGAGGTCGCTGACCCCCTCGAGCTTCTTCGCCAGCACCAGGTCGCGGATCTGCTCGATCACGCGGTCGGGGGAGACCTGGTAGGGGAACTCGGTGACGACGATCTGCTGCTTCCCGGTCGACTCCCGCTCCTCGACGGTGGCGCGCGCGCGGATTGCGATGCGGCCACGCCCCTTCTCGTAGCACTCCTTGATGCCCTCGCGACCGTAGATGATCGCGCCGGTCGGGAAATCCGGCCCCTTGATGAACTTGCGGAGATCCTTGATCGACGCGTCCGGGTGGTCGACCAGGTGCTTGATGGCCTCGACCGCCTCGCCCAGGTTGTGAGGCGGGATGTTGGTCGCCATGCCGACAGCGATTCCCGAGGTGCCGTTGACGATGAGGTTGGGCAGCCGCGCCGGGAGGACCGTGGGCTCCTGCAGCCGGTCGTCGAAGTTGGGGACGAAGTCGACGGTGTTCTTGTCGATATCGTCGAGCATCGTCATCGCGATGCGGGTCAGGCGCGCTTCGGTGTAGCGGTAGGCGGCCGGGGGATCGCCGTCCACCGAGCCGAAGTTCCCCTGCCCGTCCACCAGGGGATAGCGCAGCGAGAAGGACTGCACCATGCGCACCAGCGAGTCGTACAACGCGACGTCGCCGTGCGGGTGATACTTGCCGAGCACGTCGCCCACGACGGTCGCACTCTTCTTGTAGGGGCGACCGGGGACGAGCCCCAGCTCGTTCATGGCGTACAGGATGCGGCGGTGCACGGGCTTGAGCCCGTCGCGCACGTCCGGCAGCGCGCGCTGCACGATGACGCTCATCGAATAGTCGAGGAACGACTCCTTCAGCTCGTCTTCGATGAGGCGCGGGACGATCCGTTCGCGGGCGTTCGGTGCGGTCATGAAACCAGGTGTCGGGTGTTAGATGTCGGGTGTCAGCCGGGCACGGCGAGACTGTCTAAGTTCTCAAAAAATAATCACTTAGACCGTGAAAGGCAACGCGAAAACGTCCGCCAACCGGGGGTGGCCGCAGCACTTACAGGTCGTGGCCGGCCTTCGATCTGTACGTGATGCGCCCGTGTTGACGATTGGTTGACGGGTTCCGCTTAGAGTGGTCCCCAGGCTAGAGCCTGGGCCCGGCGTTGCGCAGGGCTTGAAGCGCAGAGAGCGAAGCGGCGCAGTCGAGCGGCGTGCCTTGAGACGGTGCAGCGCCGAGCCCACGGTCTAGCCACGCTCTAGCTACCACTCCCGCCCACGGCTCTGCCAATCGCCCAGATCAGTCCGATCAGGCCGGCCAACAATCCCAGGACAACGGCGCCCGTGACCCGTTCACCACCGCTCTGCCACAGGTCCAGCCGCTGTACGTCCGCGAGCGCCACGGCGCGCGACCCGCCAGCCACTTCCACCAGGCTATCGTCCCGAAACGCCGCGCCGTGCATGACGATCACGGAGTCGCCCCGCAGCACGACGCGGTAGTCCTTCGGATAACGATCGCGCTCCAGCCTCGCCATGGGCTCGCCCGCCGTCAGCCAGCGCCCGGCGCAACCGCCCACCAAGCATGCGGCGATGACCAAGCCGGCGCTCCGGCCAGGGACTGTCATCGCCGGGCCCCATCTTCCGTGACCGCGACGACGACCTTCCCCATCTGCTCCCCGCGCTCCAGGCGCTCGAACGCGGCACGCGCCTCGCTGAACGGGAACACGCGGTCCACGACCGGACGCAGCTCGCCCGCGCCCAGCAGGCGTACGATCTCACGGTACTCCGCATCGTTTCCCATGGTCGAGCCCATGATGTTCCATTGGTGCCAGAACAGCCGGCGCAGGTCGAGCGAGACATGGGGACCGGACGTGGCCCCGCACGTCACGAGTCGCCCGCCCCGGCCGAGGGAGCGCAACGACTCGTCCCAGGTCGCCTCGCCCACGTTCTCGATCACCACGTCGGCACCGCGTCGATCGGTGAGGGCGCGAACCTCGTGCGAGACTTTTTGCGTGGTGTGATTGAGGGTCACGTCCGCGCCGAGGTTCTGCGCCTCATGCAACTTGGCGTCGCTGGAACTGGTAACGATCACTCTCGCCCCCTTGAGCTTGGCGATCCGCAACGCCGCGAGGGCCACGCCGCCGCCGATGCCCCAGATCAACACCGTCTCGCCGGAGACCACGCGCGCCCGCGTCACCACCATGCGCCAGGCGGTGAGCGTGACGAGCGAGAATGCCGCCGACTCGGCCCAGGTCAGAGGTGTCGAAAGTGTCGGGATGATGGCGACGTTCTGCTCGGGCACCAGAACGTACTGCGCCATCGTTCCGGGGAAGTGCTCGCCCAGGATGCCATAGCTGCGACACAGCGACTGCTCGCCGGCGCGGCAATACTCGCAGCTATAGTCGGGGATCCCGGGATTGATCATGACCCGGTCGCCCGGTCGCACCGACCGGACCTCGGCGCCGACGGCGTCCACCACGCCCGCGCCGTCGGCGCCCACGATGTGGGGGAAGCGGTACTCGTGCGGCAGGCCGCGCACCACGAACAGGTCGAGGTGGTTGAGCGCCGCGGCCCGCGGCGCGACGCGGACGTGCCGCGGGCCCAACGCGCCCGCACCCGGGGGGCCGGAAGGCCCGGGGGGGTCGGGGACGTCGCTCTGTTGCAGCTGGTCGAGGCCGCCGGTGGCGCGGATCACCCAGGCGCGCATGGCGTGGGCGCCCCTCCGCTAGGGCATGAACGCGGGAGACACCATCTGCTCGGCGCCGCTGGTGGGGATCGCTACGGGCGCGCCGCCGCTCGCGCCGATCGGCTGGATGTACACCCGGAACACGTTCTTCTGCACCGCCACCACGAGACCCAGCAAGTCACCGACCCCCGAGACCGCGAAATCCGTGACCAGCAGATCGGTCGCGGCGAGCGGCGCGACCTTGCCGGTGGTCAGGTCCGCCTTGACCACCTGGCTCGTCGTGCGCCCCCCCTCCTTCTGCTCCACCAGGTAGGCGAGCGTGCCGTCGCGCAGGAAGTGCGGTGCGCTCTCCTTGTTCTGCGAGCCCCGCGTGAAGGGACGCTGATTGGTGCCGTCTTTCGCCATCAGCCAGATGTGGTTGTTGCCGTCGCGGTTCGACACGAAGGCGACGATCTCGCCGTCGGGCGACATGCTCGGCTGCGAATTGTCGGCCGGCTCCTGTGTGAGGGGCACTGCGACGGAGCTGGTAATCGGCTGGACGTAGATCTGGCGGTGACCGGTGCGCTGCGAGTGAAACACGACCGCCTGGCCGTCGGGGCTGAACGACGGGTCGCCGTCCAGGCCCGGCGAGTTGGTGAGCCGCGAGACGTTGGTCCCGTCGGCATCCATCACGTAGACCTCGGGCTGGCCGTCGCGTGTCGACGTGAAGGCGATGCGGGAGCCGTCCGGCGAGAACGCGGGCTCGGTCGCGACCGCGGTGTCGTCCATGACTTTGCGCAGCTGTGCCAGGTTGGCGCGCTCCGCCGCAAACAGCTGGTAGCGTCCGGTGCGCGAGCTCGCCACCACGATCTCGCCCTGGACGAACACCTCGGCCACGGCGCGCCGCCCGCCCGGCGCCGTCGCGCTGATGCGGGCGTGCCCGTACGCCGTGGTCGACACGGTGCCGTCCTCGCCGACGGTCGCGACCGACGGATTGTCCGACGCCCACGACACACCGGTGGCCGGCCCAATCACCGCGCCTGATTCGTCGGCGAAGCTCGCCCGCAGCGGCACCCGCCGGGCGAGCGGCATGCCCAGGCGGCTCGCCGACAACTTGAGGCCCGCCGCGATCACCCGAATCGCCCAGGTCACGCTCAGTCCCGGACCCGGGCCTTTCACCGTGAGCGTGGTCTTCCCCGCGCGCTTGCCGGTGAGCGTGCCCGACGCCGCATCGAAGCTCGCGAGCGCGGTGTCGCCCACCGTCCAGTGGAACTGCGCCTCGGGTACCGGCGTGCGATCGGCCGCCAGTCCCTGCACCACGAACTTCGTTGTCCCCTGAATCGGGAGGGGCACGTCGGCCTTGTACGTGGGGACCACGGCCAGCTGCTCCACGGTGCGATGTACGACGACCTCCACGGTCTTCGTCTGCAACAGCCCGGCGACCGTGAGCGTCGTGCGTCCCGGCGCCACCCCTATCACGACTCCTGTGAGGTTGACCCGCGCCACGCTCGCATCCGCCGTGGACCATTGCAGCGCGAGCGGGCTGACGAGACGCCCGCCCTGCGCCGGCACCGTGACGTGCAGCGTATCGACGTCCCCGGGCGACATCACCAGGGGGACAGGCTCTTGCACCGCGACGTCGCTCTGCTGCACCACCACCGGCGCCGTGGCGGTGAGCCCTCCCGCGCTCGTCACCTGCACCGTCCCCTGTCCCGGCGCGAGCGCGACGATCACGCCGTTCTGGTCCACGCTCGCGATGTCGGGCCGGAGCGATTTCCACGTGACCAGGACCGGAGCGGCGGGCGTGCCGTCGTCTTTCAAGGCGCGCGGCGCGGCGCGCGTGTTCTCGGAGGGGGGCAGATAGATGGTCGGAGGCTCGATGCGCAGGACCGCCGCGGGACCGGTCCCGGCCGGCTGGCCCGCGAGCGGATCCGGTCCGGCCGGCCCGGGCGGTTCCCCGGTGGGGCGAGCGGGCGGCGCGGGCTGGGTCGTCGTGGTGGCCGCCGTGGGCGCTGGAGGACCGCCCACCACCTGGACCGCCGCGGTGCCCTTGCGAGCCCCGACCCGCGCCTCGATGATGGCGACGCCCCCACCCATCCCCGAGACGGTGCCGTTGTTGTCGACCTTGGCGACCGCCAGGTTGTTCGACGACCAGATCACGCGTGCGGTGGGAATCACGTTGCCCACGCGATCGAACGCCGTGGCCAGCAGCCCGGTCCGCTCTCCTACCTTGATCGTGACCGAGGGCGGAGCGACCTGAACTTCGGTGACGGCTTGCGCGAGCGCGACACCGGGCCACGCGAACGTGGCGCTGAGCAACAAACGGCGAGCGAGCATAGCGGCGCGAACGTAAGTGCCCGTAAGTGCCATTGTCAAGCTAACTTGTCGCGACCGGTCGGCACCCGATGCGCGCGCCGCCGGCGTGACACGGCGCACTTGCGTGACAGCATTCCCGCGATAAGCTATAGGCCACGCCCACCGACAACCAGCAGAGGAGAGATCGTCCGATGCTCGAGCCAACCGATTTTTCGGAGAGCAGCTGGACCGGCCCAGGGATGATGGAGCCGCTGTATCCTCCGGCACCCCCGATGCCGCCCACACCAGCGCCGATGAGGGATGAGCCGACGGGGTCGCCGCGGCGGAAGCCGGCTGCCAAGCGGAAGGCAGCGAGACCCAAGGCGAAAAAGCGGGCCGCGAAGAAGCGTCCACGCGCCAAGGCGAAGCGCGGCGGCAAGGCGAAACGGAAGAAGACGGCGAGACGGCGTCGCCGCTAGCAGACGTCGACGGCACACCGCGGGAGCGTCTTTCGGATGGATCGATCCATCTCCGCGAGACGCTCCCGCGCTACGTTCTCGAGCCCCGAACGCGCGGAGGTGCATGGTGCGTGGCGTGTGGTGCGCGATGATCCTGGCGGCCTGTGCGGCCCCGCCCTCCGCTGACCCTCAAGCCGACATCGCCGCGCTGCTCTCGCGCAGCGCGTCCGACTGGAACCGCGGCGACCTCGCCGGCTTCATGAGCGACTACGCGCACGACTCGCTCACGAGCTACGTCTCCGCCGGCCACGTGATGTACGGCTGGCAGAAGTTGTTCGACCGCTACCAGACCACGTACTTCGGCCCCGGCAAGTCGCGCGACTCGCTGGCGTTCGAGGAGGTACGCGTGCGCCCACTCGCCCCGGATCTCGCGCTCTGCACGGCACGCTTCAAACTGCTGCGGCGGGATTCCGTGACGGCGAGCGGGCCGTTCACGCTCATCCTTCAGAAGCGCGGAGCGCGCTGGCAGATTCTGCACGATCACACGTCTTCGGATCCGAAGTGACGCATCGCGCATCCCGCATCCCCCATCCCGGCCTCCTCCTCATGCTCGTGCTGGCCGGCTGCAAGGGCTCCGGTGACGGCGTGATCGCGCTCGAGGGAGCGACGTTGATCGACGGCTCGGGCCGCGCGCCGGTGACGGATGCCGTGATTCTCGTGAAGGACGGCCACATCCAGGCCGTGGCCCGGGTGAACGAGATCCCCGTGCCGCGCGGCGCCCTCAGGATGAACCTGATCGGGAAGGCCGTGATACCGGGGCTCGTCGATTCGCACGCTCACGTGGAGCGGTGGGCGGTGGAGCGCTATCTCGCCTGGGGCGTCACCACGGTGCGGGACCTCGGCGCATCGAGCACCGACTCGTCCATCGCGCTCAAGAACGACCTCAACCTCGGCTCGGTGCTGGGGCCCCGCATGTTCACCTCCGGCGCCATGATCGACGGCGCGCCACCCACCTACCCGGCGGCGACCGCCGTGCGCACCCGCGCCGAGGTGCGCAGGGCGGTCGACCAGCGTGCCGTCGCCGGGGCGGACCTGATCAAGATCTACACGAAGTTCACCGCCGACCTGCTGCCGCCGCTCCTGGACGAGGCGTCGACGCTGCGGTTCCCGGTGGCCGCGCACCTCGGCAAGATCGACGCCCTGACCGCGGCCCGCGCCGGCGTCGCCTCCATCGAGCACATGGCCGGCGTGGTGCAGGCGGCGAGTCGCGACCCGGGCCCCTACCTGCGGGCGCACGACCAGTTCCTGCGCGGCTGGACCGTAGAGGAAGCGGGATGGGCGCTGCTCGATTCCGCCGCGCTCGAGCGCGTGGCCCGCGAGCTGGTCGCCACGCACGTGGCGATCGTACCGACGCTGGTGCTGCACGAGATGCTCGCCCGCCTCGACAACCCCACGCTCTTATCGCGGCCCGGGATGGAGGACGTGCCCTCCACGGCGACGAGTGTGCGCGACGTCGCCGGCCTGCTGCGACGCACCGGCTGGCGCGCCGGCGACCTGCAGGCGTTCCGCCGGTCGCGGGCGCGCGAAGACCAGTTCGTGCGCGAGTTCAAGCGGGCGGGGGGGCTCGTCGCCGCAGGCTCGGACGCCGCGAACCAGCTGCTGGTGCCCGGTCTCTCGCTGCACGAGGAGATGAGCCTCCTGGTCGGCGCCGGCCTCACGCCGGTGGAGGCCATGACCGCCGCCACGCGCAAGGGTGGCGAGCTGTTGCGGGCCGACTCGCTGGGGGCGCTCATGCCCGGTAAGGTCGCCGATCTGGTCGTGCTCGAGGCAAACCCGGCGAGGGACATCGCGGCGACCCGGCGCATCGCCTTCGTCATGATACGGGGACGCATCGTCTACCCGGATTCGCTGAGGAGAACATGGGGACACTGAAGCCGGCGGTCGTAGCGCTCGTCGCGCTGATGGCGTGCGGGAAGGGGGACGAGGGAAGAGGGACGGGTGCGAACGACCTGATCCTCAAGAACGGGTGGATCGTGGATGGCAGCGGGAATCCCCGTTACAAAGGGGACGTCGCCGTCCGGGGCGACCGGATCGTCGCCGTGGGGTTCCTGGACGGCGCCCATGCGCGCGAAACGCTGGACGTGCGAGGGCTGGTGGTGGCTCCAGGGTTCATCGACATGATGGGCCAGTCCGAGATCAACGCGCTGATCGACAACCGGGTGTTCTCGAAGATCACGCAGGGGATCACGACCGAGGTCACGGGCGAGGGGGGCTCGGTGGCTCCGCTCACGGATCAGCTCGTCCTGGACGACTCGGACGCCATGAAGAAATGGCACTACCGGGAGGACTGGCGCGATCTGGACGGCTATTTCACGCAGCTCAGGAAACAGGGCGCGGCCTTGAACATCGCCACGTTCGTGGGCGCCACCCAGGTGCGCCTCGCGGTGGTGGGAAAAGCGAACCGGGCGCCCACCGCGGCGGAGCTCGGGCGCATGACGGCTCTCGTCGACGCACTCATGGAACAGGGCGCCCTGGGGGTGTGGACCGCGCTCGACTACGCGCCGGCGAGCTACTCGAAGACCGATGAGCTAATCGCGCTGGCCAAGGCCGCGCGGCGGCACGGCGGCATCTATGCGTCGCACATGCGGAACGAGGGCGTGCGCATTGACGACGCCCTGAACGAGCTGTTCCAGATCGCCCGCGAGGCGGACATCCCGGCGGAGGTTTCCCACCTGAAGGTGTCCGGCCGCAAGACCTGGGGCCAGATGCCCCGGATCATCGCCCGCATCGATTCGGCGCGAGCGGCGGGCCTCGACGTCACAGCGGATCAGTACCCCTACACGCGCGCGGCGACGGCGCTCGACGCGTCGATCCCGTCGTGGGCGGAGAGCGGCGGCTGGGACTCTCTGCTCGCGCGGCTGCGCGATCCCGCGACGCGCGCCCGGTTGCGCGACGAGATGGTGAACCCCAGGGGGACGGAGAGCTTCTACTATGAAGCGGGCGGCGGCGACGGCGTGCTGATCACGGGGACGTTCCAGGACTCGTTGCGTTACGTGCAGGGCAAGACCGTCGGCGAGATCGCCGCCCGGCGGCACCGCGACCCCGTGGAGACGCTGTTCGATATCGTGCTCGCCGAGAACGGGCATCGTACCGACGCCGTGTATGCCGTGATGAGCGAGCCCGACGTCCAGACTGCTATGAAGACGTGGTGGGTGGCGGTCAACACCGACTTCGGTGGCGTGGCGCCGGACGGGCCGTTCGGGACGCAGTCCGCCCACCCACGCGCCTACGGCACCTTCGCGCGCATCCTCGGCCACTACGCGCGCGACCTGAAGCTGTTCCCGCTCGAGTTCGCGGTGCGCAAGATGACCGCGCTCGCGGCACAGCGCGTCGGGCTCTCGGATCGCGGTTTGCTCAAAACGGGGACGGCCGCGGACATCACCGTGTTCGATCCGGCCGGCGTGGCTGACAAGGCGACGTTCGAGCAGCCGCACCAGCCGTCCGTGGGATTCGCCTACGTGTTCGTGAACGGCCAGAAGGTGCTCGACCACGGCACGCTCACCGCGGCGCGACCAGGCCGGGGGCTGCGCGGCCCGGGGTACGTGCCGCCAGGGGCGCGCGGCACGAGGTGACGCTCACGCGGCTGGTGTTCGCGTGGCTGCCGGTCGCGGTGTGGTTCGTGGTAGCCCCGCCGGTTGGCTCTCGCGTGGATCCGGTCGTCGGCCGTCAGTATTTTGTCTGGGCCTACACGCCCCGGGCGGTTACCGGGCGCCTGCTCGAAGCCGTGGTGCTCACGCTGCTCGGGTCGCTGTGGTTCGACTCACTGGGAAGCGGCGGATGGTGGCTGCTGTTCCTGTTGACCGGCCTGCTCGCGGCCTACCCGGTCCGTTGGAGCGAGCCGAACCGAGATCTCGTCGTCGGCCTCATGGACACGGCGCGTTATGTGGTGGCCGGCGCCATTCTCGCCTGGAGACTGGGATAGGGTATCTTCGGTAGACCGTATGCGGACAATGCCCATGGCCGCCATCCGGCTGACGCGCTACTCGCACGGCGCCGGCTGAGCCTGCAAGCTCGGCCCCGCCGAGTTAGCGCAGGTCTTGCGCTACGTGCCGGTCGCGACGGATCCCCGGATCCTGGTCGACGCCTCGAGCCGCGACGACGCCGCCGTGTTCCGAGTGGCGCCCGATCGCGCCATCGTAGCGACGGTGGACTTCTTCACGCCCCTGGTAGACGACCCCTACGACTTCGGGCGCATCGCCGCGACCAACGCGTTCTCCGACGTGTACGCCATGGGCGGGACGCCGCTGCTCGCTCTCAACCTCGTGGGCTGGCCGCGCGAGGGGCTGCCGTTCGAGCTGCTGGGCGAGGTACTGCGCGGCGGTGCCGAGGTCGCGAGCGCCGCCGGCGCGTTCGTGCTCGGCGGTCACTCGGTGGACGACCCCGAGCCGAAGTACGGCATGGTCGCGATCGGAGAAGTGCATCCTGACCGGATCGTGCGGAACAGCGGCGCCCGGCCGGGCGACGCGCTGGTACTCACCAAGCCGCTCGGGACCGGCGTCCTGACCACCGCGCTGAAGCGGGATCTCCTGACGGAGGCGGACCTCGCGCCTGCGGTGGCGGCGATGACGACCCTCAATGCGGGTGCGGCCCGCGCGATGCTAGCCATGGGCAAGAGCGTCCATGCCGCCACCGACGTGACCGGCTTCGGGCTCTTGGGCCACCTGCGCACGCTGCTCGAAGCGAGCGGCGTCGCGGCAGAGCTCGCGGCGGCCGCCGTGCCCCTGTTGCCGCACGCGCGCCAAGCCGCCGAACGGGGAGCGATTCCCGGGGGCACGACACGCAATGTCGAGGGCGTCGCCGACGCCGTCACATATGCCGACGGCGTGGACGGCACGACCCGCCTGCTGCTCGCGGACGCGCAGACGTCCGGGGGGTTGCTGATCGCCGTGGCCCCCGACCGGGTCGACGCGCTGGTAGCGGCGCTCGGGCACGAGGGTACGCTCGCAGCGGCGGTAATCGGCCGCGTGATCGCCGGCGAGGCGGGCCGGATCGCGGTGCGATGATGCGGCGAGCCGGGACCGGCGCGATCCCCGAGTACACGAGCCTCACGCCCGCCGCACTCGATGCGCTCGAGCGCGCCGTGCGCGAGCGGCGCCGCGTGGCGCTGCGACGGCGCGGCACGGAATACATCGTCGTGGCCGAGCGGCTCGAGACCGTGGCGCGCGACGAGGCGCTCCAGGGCAGGCTGCCGATGACCGGCGAGTTGTTGGCGTTCCCGCTGCACGACCTCGAGTCGTTCGCGGTGTTGCCGTAACCGTGTTCACGCGCCTGCTGGTGGGCCTGGACGGCAGCCCGCGCGCCGATGCGGCGTTCGAGCAGGCGGTGCTCCTGGGAGAGCGGTTCCGCAGCACGCTGATCGCCGCGTACGTGCGCGAGGGCCGGCACGAGGCGGACGGGGCGGCGATGCTCGACCGAGCGCGCGAGCGCGTCCTGGCGGCGGGGTTGAAGGTCGAGACCGCGGCGGTCGCAGGCGACGCCGACGTCGAGCTGGCCACGCTCGCCAAGACCGCCGACGCGGTGCTCGTCGGACGGCGCGGCGTCACGACCAAAGAGTCCGCCCTGGGACCCACCGTGATCTCGTTGATCCGCATCGCGGAGCGCTGTGTGATCGTGTGCGGCGGCGTTCCGTCGCCCATGCGCTCGATCGCGGTCGCGTTCGACGGGCGCGACACCAGCCGGCGGGCCCTGGAGCTCGCCATCCAGTTCGCCACCGTGGTGGAGAGCACCATCCACGTCATCCACGCGAGCGACGACCGCGAGGCCGGACTGCTGGTGGTGGGCGCGGCTGAGGCGGCGCTCTCGATGCAGCGCGTGCCGTTCGTCACGCACGTCGAGCCCGGAAAGCCGGGCGAGGTCGTGGCCCAGGTGATCAAGCGGACCCAGTGTGACTCGTTGTTCGCCGGCGCCCACATGAGCCACGTCGACGGCCGGCCCAGCGCGATCGTGGTGTCCCACGCGGAGGAGATCCTGCGCCACACCGATATCCCCGTGGTCATCCAGCCCTGACATGGCCGGTGCACCCGCGACCCGCGTCCTGGTGCACGCGGACGAGAGCTGCCTGGGCAACGACGGCTCCAAACCGAGCCCCGGTGGCAACGCCGCGCTGATCGAGGCACCCGCCGGAGACAGCCTGGCGCGGTGGGACTTCTACGAGTCCTCGCCCCAGACGACCAACAACAAGATGGCCCTGGCGGGAGCGATCGCTGCCTTGGAATGGATCCGCCGCCAGTGGAAGCACGCCCGCGTCGTGTACGTCTCCGACTCGCAGTACCTCGTCAAAGGGATGAGCGAGTGGGTGGCGGGGTGGGAAGCCCGTGGCTGGAAACGCAAGGGCGGCGTGCTCGAGAATCAGGACCTGTGGCAGAAACTGGTCCAAGCCGCGGCGGCGCACGACGTCGAGTGGCGCTGGATCGAGGGCCACGCGGGGCACGCGAAGAACGAATACGCCGACACTCTCGCGACCCGCGCCGCGGAGCGTCAGGAGCGCTCCAACGGCCTGGTGCCGTCGGGGTTCGACGCCTGGCTGGCACACGAGCGCACCCGCAGGCGGTACACGGACTACGACCCCGACGAGGAGCTGTATGAGCGTCGCTAGGGACGGCGTGGCCGCGAACACGCACACGCTCAACCTCTTGCCCAACGGAGCGGCGGTCCCGCCGGTCGACCGCATCCCCCTGTACGAGGTATACATGCGCATGGCCGAAGAGCTGGCCAAGCGTTCCACCTGCGTCCGGCTGCAGGTGGGAACGGTCGTCACCGATCAGCGGCTCGAGAACGTGCTCGCGATCGGCTATAACGGCAACGCCCGGGGCTTGCCCAACAAGTGCGACTCCGCGGTGCCGGGCAGCTGCGGCTGCATTCACTCCGAAATGAATGCGCTGGTCAAGGCGCCGGGCAGCGTGCGCGACAAGGTCGTGTTCGTCAGCGCCTCGCCCTGCGTCATGTGCGCCAAGCTCATCATCAACTCGGGAGTGACGCACGTGTTCTATCGGAAGGCGTACCGCGACCCGTCCGGGATCGAGGTGCTGACGCAGGGAAACGTGACGCCCGTGCTGTACAACACGTGGGTCGCCGAATGGCGCTAGACAATTGCGGATTGCGGATTGCGGATTGAAAACCACGCTCTAGATCCAAGGAGGACTCGTGAAGAGGCACGTCTGGTTGGTGTTGCTCACCCTGGCAGCCGTAGCTCCGCTCGGAGCGCAGTCCCTCCTTTACCGCGGGCCGAACATGGGGGGCACGTGGGTCCCCGACGCGGGCGTGGTTCAGTTCAATTTTCTGCACCGCTTCTACGTGGCTCCGGGCCCCTCGCACTTCGTGGACAACCACCCGACCTTCACGCTGGCGGCCGGGCTCGGCCGTGGTATCGCATTCGGGGGTTGGTTCGCGACCAAGTCCCTCTCGGGCACGGGCGCCGGCGCACAATCGAGCAACGAGACGCAGCTGTTCGCGCGCTGGCGTCCGGTTGGTATGGATGGCAAGGAAGGGTTCTCGATCGCCCTCACGCCCGCGTACAATCTTCTCGCGAAGAGTGTCGACGGTGAGCTCGGGGTGGATTGGACCAGAGGCATGTTGACACTGCAAGGAGCGGCGCGGGGCATCAGCCGGGAACTCGGCGCGCGAGACAGGCGTCAGGTCGCGCTCGCCGGTGGCGTCGTGGCGCGACTCACGCAATACATCGGCGTGAGCGCCGACCTCGGCTCCTTTGTCGCTCCAGTCGACGGACGCGCGGCATGGAGCGTGGCGATCGACCTCCTCATCCCAGGATCCCCTCACACGTTTTCCCTCCAAGCGAGCAACGCCACGAGTGCGACGATCCAGGGGGCGTCGATCGGATACGCGCCGACGGGATTGACCCGCGTCCTCTACGGCTTCGAGTTCACCATCCCGCTGCATTTGAAGCGCTTCGCGCCGTGGTTCCATGGGGCGAGGCACACGCCGGTGCCCCCCGCCGCGGTCGCCGGCGTCGCCGCCGACGTGCGGATGGCGATCTACAAGTTCGGCACCGATTCGATCACGATTACTGCGGGCCAAGCCGTGCGGTGGATCAACGACGACCCCGTGGAGCACACGGTCACGTTCAACGGCACTGAAGGCGGGTCGCCCGTACTGCCGCACAACGGCACGTTCATCCATCGCTTCGACAAGCCGGGACGGTACACCTATCACTGCACGCCGCACCCGTTCATGAAAGGTGTGGTGATTGTCCGGTGACGGGATGCGAGATGCGGGATGCGGGATGCGTCCCCTATGGCTGACGATCTGGATCGGTTGTTCGAGCGGTTGGTGAGCGTGCTGGCGGACGACGCGCCCGGTCGGCTCGCCGTGCCGTTCGCCGCCGCCGAGGTGTACGAGCGGCTGGTACCGTACCGCTCCAACCGCTCGATCCTGAGGGTCGCCACGCACCAGGATTACGAGATGGCGGTGCTGCGCCTGCTCGCGGGCGAGCGCGGGTACGCTTCGCTCGAGCCGGCGGAGGTGCGGGAGGCGCTCGAGCGCGAGGCCGGAGAGAAGAACCCCGATACCGGGCTGTTTCGCCAGTTCCCGGACGCCGTGTTGAGCCTCAATCGACTCGCGGCCGAGCGATTCCTGCGTGGCGATCGCGCGTTTGCTCCGCCGTCCCCTCCACCCCTCAGCCCCGAGCCGCCCGACGTCGCCGCAGGAGAGGATGATGACGCCGCGGGGAGCGAAAAAGCCCCGCTTGCGGGCGCGGCCTTCGAGTTGGCGGAGCAG
>Ga0137398_10000191_pt1 | contig 19328 bp, 45 predicted proteins | sample czorhiz216metaG_FD_106659 | JGI IMG/M metagenome (GOLD analysis project Ga0137398, IMG submission 106659) | Vadose zone soil microbial communities from Angelo Coast Range Reserve, California, USA - czorhiz2.16 metaG | ecosystem: Environmental > Terrestrial > Soil > Vadose zone | place: USA...
AAGGCGATCGCATCGCTCGATCGCGCGCATTCGGTCGCGGTCCGGATCAGCATCGTTTGCGAATCGATGCTATTCGAGCGGCCGGGCGCTGGCTTAGAGGCCGTGCTCGTCCCGGTGCCGGCTGCGGTGTGAGTGCGCGGCTCGGCCTCTGGATCATCAATGCGCTTCTACTCGCGCTGCTGCTTTCGCGCCTGATCGTCCTGAAACGCTCGGTCGACCGCTACCGGCCGCCCTCGCCGCTTCCGCGCGGCAAGCGCCGCGTCGACCGGCTAACCATCATGCGGGTCTCATGAGCCTCGGCGTGGCCTGTTGCCCAGCAGCCAGCGCTGGGTGCGGGTCAGCAGGTCATCCTCCTGCCGCTCGATCTTGGCCGTGACGACGTCGACGCGATGCTGATGCGCCGCCTCGAGCGCATCGACGCGGTGCTCAAGATTGACGATCTTCACGTTCAAGACCTCTGCGTCGCTGCGCCGGTACATTTCGGCTTTGATCTCCTTGACGGTATCGACGACGTTGTCGAGCTTGTCGTCCCGGCGCCCGACCTGAAGACAGACCACGGCCAGGGCTCCGAGCGAGCTGACCGGGACGACCATTGCAAGAATCGACTTGCGGCGCTGCGGCAATACGGCCGCTTCATCGTCTCTTTTCATACTCAGAACGCCGGCAGATCGACCGTCTGACCGGCGAGCGCGTGCGTGCAGTCCGATAGAAACTGTATGCGCCCATCGGTCACGAACGAATGGCAGATCGAGCATTCGAATCGGCGCTCGCCCGGGGCGGGGGGATTTTCCGCGTAGTACGTGCACCAGCAAGGGTCGCCCGGCTTGTGGTGTTCGGCGTAGTGACCGCTGCGCACCAGGATCGACGGCTGAAACGTCGGGCGCTCGATATCGCCCGGGCCGCTCCATCTATCGGCGGCAATGATGACAGCGTGCGACGTGTTGCAACCGGGACACCAGAACGCGATCGACCCGCCCTCCTGCGTTCGAATTTTCGAGCCTAATGCGCTCATCGTTTCGCCTCGAGGGCGACGTCGACCGGCCGCAACCGCGGAATATCTGCCATCGCCGAATTGTGGTGATTTCGCAGCGCAACCGATCGGCTTAACTCGGACGGTATCCCGATAGACTTTCCCGCATGGATATGGTGCCGGCAACCATCAGGCCGCCGCGCGCGGGCGTGTACCCCGTGCGCGTGCTGATCCGCGATCCGATGACGCAGGAGCCACGCGGAACCGTGCTGCGTTTCGCGCGATGGTCGGGCGCCTGGTGGTGCTGTTGGGCGACAGACGCGCAGCGCGCCGCCGCGTGCCGCTGGCGGGGTCCGGCCGATGGCTACGCGTGGTACGGCGCCGCGGGTGCTAGCATCGATCGGGACGATCAGCCGGCGGAGGCCCCCTTATGCAGCGCTTGAGAATCGAACGCGGGCCGAGCACCGATCAAGGCACGCCCGGCGTCGCGACTTGCGGCGGGCGCACCTGGCATTCGCTTGAGTTGCCGTGGCGCGACAACCGGCACAGGGTCTCCTGCATCCTGCCCGGCGTCTTCTTGGCGCGCCTGATCGACGGCGAAACCGTCGGCCGGCCGCAATTCGGCGCCGTCTACGAGCTGCAGGACGTCCCGGGGCGAACCGGGATTTTGATGCACCGCGCCAACTGGGCCGGCGACGTCGAAAAAGGCTGGCACAGCGATCTTGAGGGCTGCCTGACGATCGGCGAGTCGACCGGGACGCTGACGCCCGATGTCCCGGGCGGCCGGCCGCAGGCCGCGGTCGAACGGTCCGGGCCGGCGTTCGAGGAACTATTCGCGCTTACGGCGGGCGCGGATATCGAGGTCGAAATCGTTTGGGCGCCCGGCAGCGAGCCCGGGTCGTTCGACCCGCCAGCTGAACCGGTAGCATGAGCCGGGTCCCGACCGTCGCGGATTGCCCGGAACCGGGGCAAATCGGACGCTGGCTAGGCGATCGCCCGCCGGCCACTGCCCTGGTAGCCGCGTGGGCCTTCTGACGCTGCCCTGGCAGGTTAAAGCCGGCGCCGCGGTCATCGGGGCCGGGTTCGTCTTCGGCCTCGGGTTCAAGGTCGAATCGTGGCGGGGGACCGACGCCCTCGATACCGAAAAGCTCGCCCATCAGACCGACGTCGCCGCCCTTAAGCTGGAATGGGGAAAGCGGGTGGATGCCGAGCACGGCGCCTACGTCAAGGTGGTCGCCGACCGCGAGGCGGATCGCCTCGCCAACGAGGCCGCACGGGAGAAATCCGAAGATGAATACATTCGGGACATTGGCCGTCGCAACGCTTTGGCAAACCGCAACGCTGGCGATGCTCAGCGCTTGCGCGACGACCTCAAAGCCGCCATCGCTGCCGGCAGAATCTCAAATCGTGACTGTCCCGTGCGACAAGCCGATCCCGGCGCCATCTGCAGCGGTCCAGGCGGCGCAGACGCCTGTGGATTTCTCGACCGAGCTCTCGATCTTGCTAAGCGATGTTCGGAAACGGCTGGAGGGCAGCACGCCGCCGTCGTCGAGGCCGTAAGTCAGTGGCCTAGGTAGGCGGGGAACGTCGCGGGGCCGCAGCGCGCGTCCGCCGTTCCATCTTGGCCGCGCAGCGGTTGCAGATCCAGCGGCCGTTACGAGCGCGGCGCGCGGCGCTGAACCGTCGATACTGTGCGCAGCTGTAGCAGTAAAACTCGTCCGCGTTCAAAAGCGTCATCAGAGGCCCCATCCCTCGTGCTCGCCGCGGTGGTAGGCAATGCAGGCCGGGCAGCGCCATCCGACTAAAAGGCGATGAGCCAAGCGCGCCAATTTGGGCCACTGCTGAACCTTTCGCGCGTGGTCTACGATGTTTTGGGCGCGGTAGAACGCTTTGAGCGTTTGATAGATCACATCTTGGTCGCGCATTGTTGCTAGGCCCCGCGGCGTGATTCGGTATTTATACCGCGGCAGGCGCGGCTCGGCCGGCGGTGCTTCGATGCTGCGCTCGATCAGTTCGCGATCCTCTAGCCGCACCAAGTGGATATAGATGGAAGCCGGCAGCAACCAGCGGCGCCACGCCGGGTAAACCTGCTGGATCAGATCCATCGCGTACGCCCATTCGGGATAGATCCAGGCGAGCGCTTCGAGGATCGCCGACTCGGTTTTAGTCACGGGCGATCGATCCATGATGCGAAGCCGGCGCGACAGAATGCGTTTAACAGCGCGATCTCTTCGTCCGATCCCGCCCGAACATGAATTTCCTCCCACGGGAACCAGCCGCGCAGCCAGAAAAGATCCGCCGGATTCAGATAGTCCCACATCAGATCAGCGCCCAGGCCGCCGCGGCCAGCGCCGCGCCGATCACGAATCCGATCACGGCTCCGAATACCATCCCGAAGGTGAAGCTAGCCACCATCGCGGCACGCACGGATCTTTCGAGCCAGTACGGCTCAGCGTACGCGCCGCCCTGTCCGCCGGTCGTCATGCCGTCCGGCCTCACGGCAACTCCGGGCGCTCGATCAGGTCGTGCCACTTTCCGTCGCCGTCGGTCCAACTGACCGGGGCCGACGGAACGCTGGCGATCCGATTGAGCAGTGTCCCGTGAACCTCGGCCAAGTGCAGGTACGACTGCTTCAAGGTCGCAAGCTCGGCCTCCGATTCGGCGCGCGCGAGGCGACAGCATTCATCGCGCCAGGCCAGCAGCGCCGCCTCGATCTCCCTCATTGACGCGATTCCTTTCCACGTCGGGATCGGCGGCAGCGGCGGCAGTGGGCGCGCGACATCGGTCATGATTTAGCCTCCCGCCCGGAAAACGACGAGGAGCAAGATCATCAGGGCCGTCCAGACCGCTGCCACGCAACCGACTAGCATTCTCATGGTTTCCTCCTAGCTATTTCTCAATCGCCTCGATCTGCGCCCTCAGCCCCGCGATAACCTCCCTGAGCCGATGCATCTCCTGCGTCATCTCCGCCCCGCCCTCGGGGTAGATCCCGTGCCAGAAGACGGCGGAGTCGGTGAGGAGGGGAGGAGCGGCGCAGGCAGCTTCAATCGAGCGAGCGAACATGCAGATGCACAAACGCTTGTGATCTCGCCCAGTTCCGTAGTGAGAAGCCTGCGCTTCAGCGCGAGCAGCCTCTTCCCATAGGGCCATCACGCGTTCATCCGTGAGCTGTGCCACCGGCTCTTGCTTCTGGGCGGAGTCGAGACGGGCGCGGAGGGCTTCAGCGATTCTATGAAGTCTGAGCATTTCATCGGCAGCGGCTGTTGTCCAGTTCTGTGGTGGAGCAACGCCACGCGCATCGGCATCGCGTAGACGGCGATAGATCGTATTGTCTCCACCCGGAATCTGACTGAGGCTATCAGCCTTTGCCTCCAACTCTCGCACCCGTGCCTCGGCCGCTTCGGTGCGCTGCTTCAAAAGTTCCCACGATGCGGCGATAGCAAGCGGCCTGTTATCCGACCGCAGATTTGGAACGTCCTGCGCTACGTTGTCCCACAGCCCATTCCATCGTTCGATTTCGGAGTCCCGCTCGGCGCATGCGGCAAGGGCGTAGGCTTGACTGGCATCTCTTACAATTTGCCCTGCAAAGTAAAGTTCATCTGGCAATGCCGGCAGAGCAGCCTTTCTAATATTTAAATGGGGCTCTCCAGATTGAGCGATGGAAAGCGCCCGCCCTGCATCCGGATCAGTCGGGGAGGTCATGACTCATCCTTGAATAGTTCGTCGAAGCAGTCTTCACACTCTCCACTGATTTGTGTCTCACCCCAGCCGTCAACTGTATGGACATTCTGCTCTGTGAATGGCTCCCCGCACTGAATGCAGCGCGTATATGGACGATCAAGCAAGGTCGGATCAGTTTTATAGGCAGGCTGCTTCATATCTTCCTCCCAATCCACTCAACCAGCGCGTACAGGCCGAACGCTGCGACGGGGACGCCGACGTAAAAGGCGAAAGGAATTAGGACGTGGCGGATCACGGCTACTTGTCCTCGTAATCGTGCGGTTCGCCCGTCGCAAACGTGCGCCCGCACCTGTGCAACGGCGGCGCCGGCAGCGGCATCCAGTGCGTGACTAGGATCCAAGACGGCGCCGTATTCGACGGCGAACCATCCCCGCGCGGGTACGTGAAAAACGGTTCGTGCAGCCCAGCGCAGACGCGGCCGTGAAATATCCAGCCGTCGTGGTTCCAGCACAGCACGTCCTGATGCCGCGGCGGCAACCGATCCTTGACGTTGATCCAGCAGTCGGGCGGCCTGCTGATGGCGGCAACGCGGCCGGGATCGGCGGCCTCGCCAAGGGCGGCGCGAACGTCTGCCTCCCAATCGTCAATGTCGCGCGTTCCCTCATCCGCATTGAATGCTAGGGCCTCCTGCAGCAGCGCCCGGAGACGGGCCGCATCTTTCTCGGCGCGCTCGATGGAATCGCAAAGTTCCGTCGCCGCTTGCATGATGCTTTCCCGCGTTGTCATCTGCGCCCCCGATCCTGCTCAACGGCTTCGGTCGCGTACTCGCGAAACAGATCCGCGAGAGCGCGGACGCTGATACGGTCGATGACCATGTTCAGATCCGGCAGCACGATGGGCGGCGGCGCGACCGGCCTTCCGAACTCCGGATCCTCCGGCACGCCCAGGCGCAGCGCCCAGTCGCGCAGCTTGTCGGCGATCAGGCTGTTCTCTTTCGCCATGCCGGCAGCGGCGCGCAGCATTTCCTCCTCGACCTTCGCGCGCCGGTTCAGGAAATCGAGGATCCAGGGGGCGGTCATCGCTTCGGCGCCGGGAACGGCCATAGGCCGAGGTCGCGCAGCTCGTCGACCGTCGGCGGATCATCGGCTGCAGGCGTTCCCGCTCTAATCTCATCTGTCCGCGCCGCGACAAGGGAGGCCTGGATTTCGCTGCTGATGAACCCGACGCCGAGGCCTGGATCGCCCGCCGCAAGGTTGCGCCGCGACTTGCGCGCTTCGGAGCAGGCCGCGAGCCATTCGAGCCAATCGGCCTCGGGGACGGCCGGCGGCTGATGTCGCGCCTCAATCGAACGGATCGCCGACTCGAAAAGCGCAACCTGCCCCGCGTCCTCGGCGACCGTATGCTCGTGGTCGAGCATCTTCGTTTGCCGGCTCATGCTGTCAACGGCGCCGGTTCCGGCTGCGGCTTGAGCGTCACGTCGATCGCCTGCTGCGTCAGCGTGTACAGCTTGCCCGCTTGCCGCTCATCCGGCTTGCAGCGCACGCGGAACGTCAGGCCGATCTGACCGCCATCGGCCGGCGCGAACTTGAACGAGTCGACGATGCACTCGATCAGATTAAGGTCGCTGCGCCCTTGGTGGATCGTCAGTTCGGCGTGCTCCATCTTTTCATCCCACGCGAACTCGCCCATCCGCGGGAACCGCAGCTTAGGCAGGTAGCCGGGGCCGGTATCGAGCAGCTCGGCCTGGTCGCCGTTCGCGTTCGGCTTGCGGTACAGCGACGATTTCAGATCCGAATCGAACTCGGAAAGGATATCGTTTGGCGCCAGCATTTCGATTTTCAGATCCGCGGCCGGTTCGCGGTCCTCGCCGTGCAATTCTGCCCGGGCGTTAAAGTTTGCCAACTTGACACGCTGGCGTTCTAGCGTGAAGACCATCATTTTCCCTCCCTGTGGGGCTATATATGCCGCCAAAGCCTTCGCGAAACAATCGCATGGACGAGCGGCTTAGATATATCGAAGCGCAACATCAGATCGCGCACGGTTCCGTACTTCGCTCTTTTTCGACCAATGCTCGCCATCGCATGCTCCTCGCGAATCTTGAGAACTTGCGCGGCAGTTAGACGGCAAGCCGCATTCGCTTCGCCTTGCTGCCTAGCGGACCGACCGCGCTCCCTGCGATCGTCCATATTTTGCTGATGCGTCCCGGGCAGAATGTGCGCGACGTTGCAGCATGCGCGGTTGTCGCAGGTATGTCTCGGTTCAAGGCCGTCAAGTTCAATGCCCTGCGAGACCAAAATCCAGGCCGCAGCGCTGCGCGTCCTGCCGCCAATTCTTACCTTTGGATACCCTTTCCCATTCAGGCGCCCTAGCCACGGCCAGCAGTCCGCCGCGTCCGTAATTCGAACCCTCGCCCAGAAGGAAAGCGGCAGATCAAAAATCACGATCGGCCTTCCTTGGCGATCCGCTGCAGCGTGCTCAGGACTGCCTGCATTCTGAGCATATGGCGGTCAGACTCCGCTTGCGTCATCTTCTTGATCGCAACCCAGTGTCCGTAAACCTTGCGGCGCATCGCCAATTCGCGCAGTACTTCGTCGATCTGCGCCGCAATGGGAACATCAGCCGCGGCCGGCGGCGCGATTAACTCGCCCTGGTCCGCTGCGCTCAAATCGATCATCTACCTTTCCCTCCCCTCGGTTTAAGCGATTATCCAATTCAGCTGCGACTTGATGTCCTGCAGCTCGCCCGGCATCGGTGGCCGATTGAAAACAAGGACGACCCTTTCGCTGATCTGCTGCATATCGATCAGCTTAAGCTCGGTCGGCTCCTTAAACGCCGTAGGCGCTGGTGTGGCCGGCGTCGATATCGTCTGAGCGCCGAATCCTTTCAGGGATACATCGATCGGCGCCGCCGCGGGTGCGGGCGCAGGTGCCGCAGCTGCCGCCTTACGCGCCTCCGCCGCGGCCCCTTCGGCACGGCCCCGCGCCTCGGCGTCCTCGATCCGCTTGCGCTCTTTCGCCTCGGCGTCAGCGATTCGCTGCCGGGCATGGGCGATCATATCGGCCGTCGGTTTCAGCACCAGCTGCGCGGCGTCCGGGAAAAGGTGCCGGTTATCGTTCGGCGTACCGGCGATCTTTTCAAGTTCGCGGATGTTGATCTGGATCTGATCGGCTACCTCGTTCGCGATCAGCGTCGCGCGTGCTAGTTCGCCATCGACCGCGTCGCGCAGCGTTTGAACCGTGCGCAGCCCTTTGACAGCGCCCGGGAAATCCGTCAGGACGGCCGGCATGAACGGGCGCCCGAGCCGCCCGTTCAGCTTGGCGATATGCGCCGCGAAAGCGTCGCGCCCGGCCTGCACGATTTCCGCGCGAATCGACTCCTTGCGCGCCTTGACGAGCTTTTCAATCATCAGCCGATTCGTGCGCGACAGCTCGAAGTACGACGCGACCGCGCGCCGCATCTGATCGATGCTCGCCGTCTGCGCGAGCGCCGAATCCTCCGCCGCCTTTAGCGCGGCCTCCGCGGCCTCGAGCGTTTTTATCGCCGCCTCGCATTCGACGAAATCCTGATCGCTTGACGGCTTTTTCGGAACGTTCTGCAGGAAGGTCCGCAGCTCGGCGCCGAAGACGTCGAGATTCGATATCAGCGTCAGCGCGCCATCGACGCGGATCGAAAGCGCCGGCAGCGAGACGGGGTTAGCCGCGGCCGGCGCCGGCAGGACCTCGACGTGCCGGTAGTCGTTAACCTCCTGCTCGAAAAGATCCCATCCCGCGATCAGCTGCTCGCGCCGGCCTGGCTGCGCCTGGTATTCCATCGAATCGCAGTGCTCGGGCGTGCCGTCGGAACAGATGAAAAACATCCGATCGAGGCCCGCGACGAGCAGCTGGTGCTCAAGCTGCCAATAGTATTCGGGCGTCAGGCTGCGCGCCTGAACCATCGCCGCTAGCTCTTTGCTCCAAAGCTTGTGCTCGACCGGCATCGATTCGCCCATATCCAAGCCGTCGAAACTCGCGAGGTAGGTATCGGTGTCATCGACGCCGGTCACCGGGTAGAACGTCTCATTGAGAATCCCCTCGGCAATCGCGATGCCGCCCTGTTGCGCATCGATCCCCTTCGCAAGGACGCGGCGCAGGACGTAATCCGAGAATTCCTTTTCGCCGCCGGTCGCCTTGATGCGCTTCAGCTCGGCCCGCGCCATGTGCGTGCTAAACCCCATGACGATCGGCGCCTCGCTGGCGCAACGGTAGTTGTGGCGTGCGGCGATCCAAGGCGGCGAGCCTTGCTGAAGGTCCAGCGTTCTCACGGTCCCTCCGTCTTCTTCGACGCGGCCATCAGCGCGGCGCGCTCGGCTAGCGCCGCATCCCGATCGAAAGGATCGAGCGGCGCGTGCTGTTCAAATTCAAGCTGCACGGCCTGAGTTTCCGCCGTCACGACGTATGGGCTAGACCATTTAAGAATCGTGACGTTGACGTCGATCGCGACGTGCTTGCGCACGTAGTCCTGCAGCGCCTCGCGTACGCTCGCATACGAAAGTTCAAGTTTCGTCGGGCCGTGGATCATTTCGGTGGCTCCTGCGGCGGCTTCGGCTTTCCCCCGATCGCGACGATCTGCTCGTCGCTGAGCGTGTATTTCGTTCCCGCTGTCGCGATGACCTGCGCCGCGGTTTTCTTGCCGCTATCGATCAGGACGTGCCACTTCGCCAATTCCTTCGCGAACTCGGCGGCCGGGTACGGCGGCTTCGCCTCGGTCTTTTTAGTCGGCCCGGCAGCTGCCGCTGCGGCGCCCGGCGCCGGCATATCGAACCAATCGGCCGGCGTGCTCATCTCGTCGCGCAGCGAAACGTAAATGCGCTTGAGCGCGATCACGTTCGCCGGCTTGATCGCCGCAAGGTTGCGCTGGATCTTCTTCTCGATCGCCTCCTTTGTGACGCCGAACTCTGCGAACGCCTCGATCATCTTGGCGACGGCCTCCTGCGACGTGTTCGCCTTTTCGATGATCGTCCGCTCGGCCTGCATCACGGCGGCCTCGACGACGTCGCCTGGCACGACCGAGAGGATCACGGCGCGCTTGCGCCGCTGCCCCATGTTCGCGGTCAGCTCGTAGATATCGCGCTCGTCGGTGACGGCGTAACCGCGGCCCTCCTTGCGGTCGCGCCAATGGCGAACCTGGAATTGCCGCTCATCGTAATACCCGCTTTCAAGGTCCCAGGCGTACGCAATGCATTCGCTGTACCCGCCGTGCCGGCTTACCTCCTTGATGCCGGTCGCGATGTTGCCCCATCGCCGGGCGATCGCCTCGGCAAGCTTGATGCTCGGTCCGCTGATGTCGGTTCCGCCGCGCGAATAGGCGTACACCGCATCCTCGGCAAGCGACAAGCGCCGGCAGTCGGCCAGGATCAGCTCGGTCGCTTTGACCGGGTCCCGCGGCGATGCGCGGGCGATCAGCATGCGCGCCTGTACCTCGGCGATCGCCCGCTGCTGCTCAACCGATATCAGGCTACCGGTCGACGGCGCGACCGCCACGACTCCGGTTAACGGATTGCTGACCGCCGTCGCCGGCTGGTCTTGTGGATCGCTCATCGTTTCCGCTCCTTTAGCATTTGATCGGCGTGCCGATACGCGAACGGCGCAACCTCAAGCGCTCCGCATTCGCCCCTTGAGATGAATGCGACCATCGCCTTCGCCGCGAAGTAGTCGCGCAGGCTCATGCCTTCAGAGCCGTGATCGGCTCTTGAATCAGAAACTCCCATAGATCGCGGAAAGGCCTGGCCGCCGTCATCGCGTTCAGTCGTCATCGAGCGCCTCCTCGGTCAGATCGGACGGAAGATCGGCCCACGCCTCCTGATAGACCATCCGCGCGCGCCGGTACCCGCGCATGTAGCCGATGAAGTAACCAGCCCACGCGGCGGCGCCTAGGCCGATCGTGAAGCCAACGATCTGCTGGATCTGTTCTGCTGTCATCATCGCCTCTGCGGTTGGTGCTGCACCAGCCCGATCAGCACGTACAGGCGCCCGACCGAGTCGATAGCCGCCGTGATCTTGTCGTCTGCCTCCGGAGCGAAAGCAACTGGCGAGCGCCGCACGATCTGGCGCAGCTCGATCTCGATTCGGATGAGCGCGGCGCGGGCGTCGTGCGGGTGCAGTTGTGACGGGACGGGTCGGGCGCTCATCGGTCCCATCCGCGCTGCCGGTCAAGCTCCTCGTGCGCATCGGAACGCTCCTGCATATCGTCTTCTCTCATTTGCCGAAGACAATCGCGGGCTCCGCATGTGTCTTTGGTATCGTGGTCGGCTTCGTAAATTCCAAGCTCCGCGCCGCAATTAAAGCAGCGCCACATTTGGGTTCGTTTCATGCGTGCGCCTCGCTGTCCTCGCGCGAATCTCGCCAGGCCGTGTCACCGAGCCACTCCGGCTCGAAGGCCGGCGGAGGCGGCGGCAGCGCGGCCAGGTGCGCCTCCATCGAGATGATCGGCCCGGGTGGGTAGGCGGCCTCGGCCAGCTCGCGCGTGAGGGCGTCCTGATCGAGCGGCGGACCATCGATCAGCTTGCGGAGCCAGCGCAGACCGCTCATATGCCGTGCTTCGCTGAAAAAATTGTGATGAATGACCGCAGCTCGGCGTTGATCTGGTGCATCCGGCTCAAGTCGCGCGCAGTTGGCTCGGCCTCCGGATCGAGCATTGTCAAGACGCTTCCGAAAAGATGCTGGGCGCCGGCAAAAAAGGCGATGCGACACTCCTCGATCTGGACCGCTGACGCGCCCTTCGGCAAAACAAGGTGCCGATAGGCGATCCATCCGGCCTCGATCAGACAGCCGTCATCAACGAGCTTTTTCGTGAGCGCATCGACCATTGCACGCACTTTCGGATCGATGTGGCCGCTCATGGTTCGCATGCCTCCACGATTCCGCGATCCGCTTCTGCTCCGATGAATTCGGCTCTTTGAAAGGCGTAGACGAGATCCCTGAATTCCTCGCCTTTTCTGACGACGAAATCGCCGCACTTTGCGAATGTCGCATCCGGCCGAGACGCGGAAAACAACGAGCAATGCACATGGCCGCCCGCAATTTGAAACCTCACACGGAAGACGTTCACGAATGCACCACGCGCAACCGCTGCTTCGCCTGCGCAACCGCATCGCTGAATGACGGCGCCGGCCGCGGCTGCCGCATCCGGCCGCGTACGCGCATGAAGGTCACGCGGACGTCGACCTCCGCATAGGCCGAGTGATGCGGGTGATTCGCGGCCCGGTAGGCAGGATGCAGGACGTAACGCTCGGCCATGTCAGCTATGGCTTCGTCGAGAGTCATGCTTGCACCCGCGGGTAGTAGACCTTGCCGATCCAGCGCGCCAGCGGCTCCGGGATTTTGGCGATCATGGCGCTGGCACGGGCACGGGCAGGCGACTTGCTGGACATCATCAGGATCGGCGGATAGCGGTTGTCGCGCTCGTTCCACCAGCGGCCTCCGACTTTCGAGCCATCGGCCAGCGCTTCGCGGTTGGACCAAGTCACCGCCCCTTCGATTCGAGCGAAGCCGGTCCAGCCGATCCCAGGTACATTGACGCCGCCACTGAGCTTTCTGTCGTCCTTGATCGCGCTCGTCATCGGCATTAGCGCTGGCACATCGCCCCACAGGTGAAACGATCCGAAGTTCCACCGGCTGCGACCGACCCACTTCTGTGCGCCGCGAACGTTCTCCACCACCATCGGAACGTGATGGCCTGCGGCCTCGCACGCCTCGCGCTGGATGCGAAAGCACGCGTCGAACAGCTCGTTATCCGGGGGCGGCAGTGCCTTGGCCCGCTTCCACGGCATCGCCCGGTAGCTGTACGCCTGACACGGCGGGCTCGCCACGATCAGCGCGGCATCCTTGAATTGCGAGCCGTGCAGGGTCCGGACATCCTGCAGCACCAGCTCGCCCGGATACTTCTCGTCGCCGTACACGTGTCGCTCGATGTCGAAGCCTACGACGAAGTAGCCCTCGGCCAGCAGGCCCTCAGTCCAGCCGCCTAGGCCGCAGAACAGATCGATAGCGCTCGGCATCCTCAGACCCCGAGCAGGATCGACCGGGCGGCGAGCCACGGAACATCCAGCGACTGCAGGTAATGGACCGCCATCATCATCGAAACCCCGGAGGCGAGCCATCGGGCGACCCGGGCGGCGTTCGCCCATCGGCCGGTATCCCAACATCTTTCGATCTTCATTCCGTCACCTTTCGGATGCGTTGATTGTATCTGTTTATCGGCAGCGACTGCGCAATACTTTACACATTCCGGCGTCTTATCAGCGTATCGCCCGCTTTGGTCAGCGCCGCGCGGGCCTGTCGCATAAACATCATCGATTCCGGGATCAGCCCGTCGACCTCGATGCAGACGATCAGCTCGCGCAGCGCGATCAGCAAGTCGGGCGCCGCGGCAAGCAGCAGCGCATTCGCGCAGATTTCCTCCTTGCCCGCCCCGATCGGGATCGTCGAGCGGCAGATCGTCCCGAGCCCCTCCGCGGATTGAATGATGAAATGCGCCGCATCCAGGCGCTTCGCCTCCCACGGACCCCGCGTATGGGCGGCCATGGCTCAGAACGCCTCGATCGGCTGCTCGCCGGCCGGCTTGATCGGGACCCAAACGCCGCGGGGACGGTCCCACGAGCCGGCCTTGCGCAGGTAGTGCAGCAGCTTCGATTGCAGCGCGTCGTATTCGGCGTCCGCGGTCGCGTGGTCCTCCTCGTCGACGATCAACGCAAAGGGCGGGATTTCGCAGCGCTCGGTGACCGTCCCGTCGTCCCAAACGACGCGGCCGAGGTAAAACCAGTGGGCGACCGACTTTTTACCGGAACCGTTACTCGCGTGCCCGACCTTCGCGATCGATACGATTCGGCCGCCATGGCGGTGTAGGATTCGATTGAGTAGCATTTGACCAAACTCCTTCGTGGTGCGGTGCGGCGAGGGCGGGACCGGCTCTCGGGTCCCGCCCTCAAAGGATCCCGGCTTCGGCGAACGAGAACAAATCGCCGCCGCCCGCGATTACGTGATCTAGCACCCGCACATCAATCATGGCTCAGAGCCCGAATGAGACGGCGCAGCGCTCGGCGGCGTCGAGACCGCCCTCGTCGATACATGCGCGACAGAGCCGAACCTCGGCGGCAAACTGGCGCTGTGACAGCGAGCCGAGGGTTCCATGGGCGACGCGCATATACGCCTCGATGTGGCGCGGGTCGTAACCCGGGGCAAGCTTGGCGATGTGATCGGAAAGGCGCATTTCAGATCCTCAGAAGGCGGACGATCGGGCGACTGACCGCGTAGCCGGTCAGGACGCAGGAAATCAGGACTAGAAGCATTTCGGATCCTTTTCATAAAGCGTGTTCGATAACCGAATCTTGCGCTTGAATTGCGCAATAGGTCAAGCGATAAGCCGGACGTTTATGCGCTAATTCATGCCGCTAAAATGGCGGTACCGGGCGCTTGCCCTTAAGCTCGAAATGCATCAGAATCCGGCTATGGCAGCGGCAAAAAAAACGCTTAGGGCGCCCTTTGATGCGGGCGCTTACCCGCTGACCGCAGCGGTCCGCGGCAAGCTGGAGGAAACGCGCCGGTTCTGGCCGCACGTACAGCGCAAGGCCGGCGTTTCCCGGTCCTGGATTACGCAGTTCATGGCGGGCAAGCTGCCGAACCCCGGGGTCGATACCCTGCATCGGCTATCGACGGCCTGCGACAAGGTGCTGCGCGCCCTCGCGCTACTCAATGCGGATTGACGGGGACGGGCCTTGACGGGCTCGCCCAGGAGGGCCTACGGTTTCAGGTTCACGCGGGGACAGCCGGCCGGCCGCCGTCGGTATCGCCCGAAACGATCCTTTACCCGCGCGACCCTTTTCCCCCGATCGACTTTTCGGGAGTCTGCGCGGTGCCGAATCGATACGTACGCGACGGCGTACTCGACAGCCCCAGGTACCACTCCGTCGGCCCGCTTGAGCGCCTGGCATTCCTCGAGCTGCTGCTGAACGCCGACGACTGGGGCCTTGTCCCTTTGCACGACGTCTTCCTTGCAAGGAAAACCACCGCATTCAGCGGCCTAAATCCGGAAGCGATCGGCGCCAAGCTGCTGCAGCTCGACGCCGCCGACCTCATCCGGGTCTATTTCCTCGATTCGCACAGGTTCTGTTACATACCTCGTAACGGTTTCTTCGTCAGATCGAAGAAGCCGCGATACCCGTTCCCCGATTTCGAGGCGGTCGAAAACCTGGGGCGCTTCAAAGAATTGAAGGACTTAGCCGGAAAATGCATCGCGTCTGCTGACAGATGCGATGCAGATTCGGGTAATCGGAAAACCGTCGATGCATACCCTAAAATGCACCCGACTTCGACTTCGACTACGACTACGACTTTAGAACTACTACCTGACCTTGTGGATACAGCTGCGCCGTCCAAGGCCGGCGCCCCCCCTTGCCCGGTCGAAAAGATCGTCGCGCTTTGGAATTCCATCGTCGCCGCTGCCGGCGGCCAAAAGGCGCTGAACCTGTCCAAAGCGCGCCGCGAAATTATCGTCAGACGATGGCGCGAGGTAGGCCCTGATTCGCCCGCCGAGGGGCTATCGTGGTTCGAGGACATTTTCCGCAACAGGATCGCGGCGTCGAAATTCTGCACGGGGCGGCAGCCCGGCAAGGACGGCCGCATTTACCGCATCGGGATCGATGTCGCGATGCGCAGCGAGCTGCAGTTGGATCAAATCTGCGAGGGGAAATACGCGTGACCACGAAAAAGCAGACCGCGCAAAATCCGTTCATCGCGACCGACGCCAAGCACTGCGCGATCCCCGATTGCGTCGATACGCCGGTCTGGTCGCCTGCGCTTTCCGGCGCGGTCTGCTTCTGCCGGCGCCATGCCAACCTGCCAGAACCGCGCGTGCGATCGCGGTCCGATCTGCGTGCGCGCGGCGCGGCGATTCAACGCGCGCTGTGGCCCGAAAAGTTCGGCGCCCCGCTTGACCGCGAGGCGCAGCTCGAGCGCGCGGCCATCATGGCGGAGGGCTCGCGATGACCCTTCCTACCGCGACTCTGCGCCACAAATCGGTCGCGATCATCGACGGCGTGCGCGTCGAAATCGCGGATTCCGCGGTACCGGTCACCGACGCCGTTTATCGATGCGACCCGTGCGGCCGGATCGAATCATGGGAGGCGACCATCCTGCGCGATCCGGATTATGTGACGTGTCCCGTCTGCGCGAAGCCGATGCGGTTGATCGCAACGGTGACGAAAAATTTGCAGCTTTCGAGCTATGCCGCGTGGCCGTTTCCCGAGGGGAAGCGATGATGCATTTACCGGAAACGCATCGACGGCGCGCGATTCTCGAAATCGATCCGCGGCTGCTGTCCGAATTGCTACAGCTGCCGCCCGACGCGCGAATCGTCGACGTGCGGTGGGATCCGTCGATTCACGTCGGCGTTCGTTTTGCCGTCGAGGGAATGGGCAGCGAGTACAGCTATGGGCAACTGATCCAGCTGTGGCGCGGGATCGTTCGCATCGATCGGAACGATCTGCGCCCGTCCCGAAAAATCACCTGGGGGCCACACGATGAAGCCAACACAGCGGGAAGCGGCTGACGCGATCGCGCCCGATTTGGAGCGCGCCGCCGCAATCATCGATGAAATTCTCGCGGGCAGGATCGACCCCGATACGGCGCGGATGCGCCTCGAGGAAATCGCCGGCATTCAGACGCGCGTGCTTCTTGCCGACGTCGCCGCGCGATGAGGCCGGTTTCTCCCGAAATGCAGGCGTTGCTGGCGTCGATATTGCCTAACAACGGCGATCTTGCGACCGAGCTTCTCGGCGAAGCCGCCGGCATCGCGGCTGAGCGCATCGCCGCACGGTTGCCGAAATGGTGGACGTGCGCCGATGTCGCGATCGCGTTTACGATCCTCGGCGAACCCGCGAGCAAGGCGAACCAGCGCAAGCTTGCCACGGTCGGCAAACCGGAAAAACGCCGCACGATTTTCATCAAGTCAGACAAGGCTCGCGACTACGAGCGCGAGGCGCTGCAGCAGATCCCGCTCGGGATGCGGCTACGGTTGACCGGCGCAGTCGCGGCGACGATCACGATCTGGTACGCGAGCGAGCGCCCCGATTTGGACGAGTCGATCGTCCTCGACATCATGCAAGATCGGTACCGCAAGGACGAAAGCGGCGCGCGCGTTCTGCTGCAGGCCGGCGTCTATCGCAACGACCGCCAGGTGCGCGAAAAACACATCTTTCACGGGATCGATCGCGCAAACCCACGCGCCGATATCGAGATTCGGCCGCTGATTGCACAGCAGGCGCCGCTTTTTTGAAATCTTGGCGCGTTATGATCGGCGTCCAAGATGCTGCTGGTGACCATCCGCAGGATTGTGCAATCGGACACCGGCACGCAGGGCGTTGCGACGCTGTCGACCGGGCGCGATCATTTCGACACGCTCGAGCCGCCGTGGCGCGGCAACATCGACATCTTTTCGTGCATTCCCGCCGGGACCTACCGCGCGTACATGCATAAGGTCGGCTCCGGCCGGCAGGATCGCCTCTACGAATTGCACAACGTTCGCGAGCGGATCAACGTCCATATCGACGTCGGCGCTTTCGCGGGCGACCCGAAGAAAGGGCTCTTTCGCGATCTTCGCGGCGCCATCGCATTCGGCGATGGGTTCGCTATCCGCCAGCCGCCCGATCCGTCTTACTTGCCGCAGATTTCGCTTCTCGGCTCGCGCGTCGCGACCGCCAAGCTGGTAACGATTTCTCACGGCTACGGAATTACCATCGAAATCATCGACCCGCGATGATGATCTACGATCCGGTCGACGACGACGAGGGCGACGGCGACGATGACCTTCGACGCATTCTTGACCTGGGCGGCGCGGATGATCCCGGACGGCCTGCTGGTGCTGATCGTTCTGTCATCGATCGCCCTGGCCGCCCTGGCGCTGATCGGCTGGATCGGCCTGTGGCTGATCGCGAGCGTCGAGCGCCTGTTCGATCATCGGGACCCGCCGCCGAAATGAACGCCGCGCGCCCGCGTTGGCGCGGTAACGGTCGTTGCGCCGGCTGCGGGGAAATATTCGTGGATCTCGACGCCTTTACGCTACACGCCGCGGGAACGCTTACGCCCGGGATCAATAGCCGGCGCCGCTGCCGTTCGCTCGATGAGATGCATGCGTTGAAAATGCGCAAGCGCCACGACGGCGTTTGGATCATCGTCATAAAACGCGCCCACTAGCGCGGCGCAAATTCGGCGAGTACGATGCGCAGCTGCTCGCCCCGGATCCGAAAGCCAAAACGCCCTCGCATTCCTCCTCCCTTCTCCTTGTACGAGCGGACGTTTTTTCCTCCGGGGCGGCTTTTTCGCAATGACCAAATCGCTGACGGCATTCCTGCTCTACTTCGGCGCTGTCTACTGCGCTGCACGCGCCGCGATTGAAATAGCACAGTGGACTTTCCTCGCGGTTAAAGCGCGGAGGTGAGATGTCGACGTCGACCATAATCGGCATGTGCGCGCTCGCGCTGCTATTCGAGAACATCGTCGTCGCCGCGCTTGCGATCAGGTGGGCGCGATCGCACCCGGGCGCCGCGACCGCCATCGCGGCAGCTGTCGACAAGACCGAGAAAAAAATTTGATCGTCCCGGCGCCGCGTCGCCATCCGGCCGAAAGTTTGTATGCCCGCCGGCTTGCGCGCGATCCGCGGTTTGATCGATGTCACCCGCGCGATCGCTGATCGCTATGTTTCCGTGAAACATTCCCTGTCCTGGTCATCGCGTTGACACGCCGCCACGCGCCCGCCTAGTATTCGCCCCACGCGTTGCGATTCCGCGACTCGTTCCGGATGGGATCCATGCGCGCAAGCGGCCATAGTTCGCAGCCCGTAAAGCGCATCCGTGGGCGCCCGCTACAGCGGACGCGCGCCCGGCTGCTGCGCCGCGAACCACTGTGCCGCCTTTGTGCACGCCGCGGCCGATTCGCCGCAGCAACGCAGGTCGATCACATCATCCCGCTTTGCGATGGCGGCGCTGACGATGACAGCAACCGTCAGCCGATCTGCGATGACTGCCATGCGCGCAAGACCGCAGCCGAGGGCGGTTCGGTCAAGGCGATCGGCTGCGACGTCGCCGGGTTGCCGCTCGATCCGAACCATCCTTGGAACGCCAAGCCGTGACGGCTGATCCTAAAGCGCTTGCATGCGCGCGTAGCCGGGCCTGGGCTGAAGCGCGCCACATCGCGGCCGCGCATTCCCGCCCTTGCAAACAATGCCACGTGGCCTTCGTGCCAATTTACGGCACAAAGCGGCGTGCGTTCTGTTCCGACCGATGCAGTCGGCGGAGCCGCCAGCGAACCAAAGTCAGAGGGAGCAACGCGCAACGCGCCAAGCGATTCGGCGTCGCGTATAGCTATTTCAACGAATTGCGCATATTCGAGCGGGATAGATGGCGCTGCTGTTTGTGCGGTTGCAGCACGCCGAAACGTCTGCGCGGCACGTACGATGCCCGCGCCCCAGAACTTGACCATATCGTGCCAATGAGCAAGGGCGGCCCGCATCTACCTGAGAACGCGCAGTGCGCATGCCGTGCCTGCAACATGGCAAAAGGTTCGACCGAACGCGGTCAGCTTTGGCTGCCTGGCGCGGCTGACTTAGGGAGGGGACTAGCAATCCCTACGACCTGCGCGCCGGAAAC